>ENA-OPVY01000014-OPVY01000014.1-human-gut-metagenome-genome-assembly--contig:-NODE-14-length-161591-cov-55.283850_pt1 | contig 161591 bp, 117 predicted proteins | sample MGYA00241503_ERZ501998 | MGnify/ENA primary metagenome ERZ501998 (study PRJEB25962, sample SAMEA2042107) | human gut metagenome | biome: human gut; feature: human-associated habitat; material... | reverse complement strand
AAGCCAAGCAGTATGGGCAGAAAGGAGGATACCACATGATAGGCAAGCTAAAGAAAGGTGCATCCTTTGGTGGTTGCGTCCGCTACGTGACAGGCAAGGACGAGGCGAAAATCCTTGCATCCGATGGAGTGTTACTCGGCACGAATGCCGAGATAGTACAAAGTTTTGAGCTGCAAAGACAGCTAAATCCAAGGATTAAGAAGCCTGTGGGGCACATAGCTTTGAGCTTCAAGCCCGAGAACAAGCCACGTTTGACGGATGAATTCATGGCTAAGATAGCCCTTGAATACATGCAGATGATGGGGATAAAAGATACTCAATTCATCATCGTAAGGCATCACAACACGGACAATCCACATTGTCATATCGTGTACAACCGCATTAATAACGAGGGCAAACTCATATCAGATAGGAATGATTACAGGCGTAATGAGCAAGTGACCAAGGCTCTTAAATCCAAGTATGGATTTACCTACGGAACGGACAAGAGCAATACTAATACTCGCAAGTTACGCAATGCTGAGCGAGCCAAATATGAAATTCACAATGCTGTAAAGAGCGCATTGAGAATGGCAGATAGCTGGGACGAGTTCAAAAGTGAACTTGCAAAACGAGGTGTTCACTTAGAGTTTGTCTATAAGGATAAGGAGCGAACCAAGGTTCAAGGCATCCGTTTCTGCAAGGACGGATATAGTTTCAAGGGTACGCAGATTAGCCGAGACTATAGCTTTGGCAAACTGAATGCGAGATTAGAGGGAACGGAGAACCTTTTATCAGCAAGAGCCAAATCTGCTCAGCTATATGAGCAGGGCTGTCACAAGAATGAGCAGATGCCATTCATGTCGGAGAGCAGTCAGGATCCTTGGGGCGGTATTTCTTCCATTGGACTTTTTGCTCCAGCCAATGCTCAGACCTTTGAGCAATTCCCAGAGGATGAATCAGTCAAGAAGAAAAAGAAGAAACGCAGAAGAGGCTTTAGCCTTTGATGCAAGTTACAAACCATTCAAACAACAAAAGAAATATGAAAGAAGAACTATTGGAAGCCATCTACGGCACAGTTGAGAGATTGGAGCAGAAAGTCGATGAACTTTCTGCTTCACCAAAGAATGCAGAGGTTGGAAGCATTCCTGTCCCTGTAAGTGTTGATACATGCAAGCTTGAAAAAGCCATCCTTTCTATAGCTGTAAAAGAAGGGGAGTCTATTGACAAATTGGCAAGATTAAGAGAGGCTATCTGTATCTTTACCGACCTTACCAAGAAAGAAGCAAGTAACAGAGAACAGCGAAGCAAGCTCTTGTTTGATACGGTTAAGCAGCTGAAGCAAGAGCAAGATGCTGCATCAATAGACCTGCAAGAGCGACTTGACAACATAAGCAATGCACCTCAGAAGAAGATTGTTACCCATCGCTTCGAGCCAACTTCAAAGTCTGTTCTTCTTTTCATTGGTGGCTTGGCTCTATCTCTTGTTATCTCCATTTGGGGCAATCTCACCCAATGGCGAGAGCATCAAGATTGGGAAGAGGCAGACTTGAAGTATCGAGCATTGCGAATGGTATTGCCATCTGACGACCCGAATATTCGCTACATAGAAAAGCATTTCTCTGTGCAACGTGATGAAAATGTTATTGACGATGTTCGAAATCGAGTGGCTCTTTATGAGGATTCTATCCTTCGTCACTATGAAATGGTAAAAATGGGTACATATAAAGACAGCGTTGTTTATAAAAACCTACGAGGATTTCACTAAGTAACATGTAAAAAATATCTTGTGCAATTTTTATCGTACACTCTTAGGAATAGCACACTACTATCGTTAATTTTCTGCGCAAGTTATTTTTTGAACATTACTAAAATAAAGATTAAATTGAAATAGCTACCTACAATTTATAATAGAAATAGGCAATAGCATTCTCTATGCCTATTTCTAGAAAAACACCTTTTATATGCATGTTTATTAATCTTTAACATAAAAAATATGTGATAACTCTGAAAAAATACTTATATTTGCATTATGAAATAGTCTTTAAGTAATAGTTGTTCATTTTTTAAAAGATTGCAACATATAGGAAAAAGACTTTAGTAAAATAATAGGCATTAATTTGTTTGTTAATAACAATAGCATTATGAATAAAAAAATTGTATTGAATTGGCTTCCTCCTGCTAGTACAGACATGCCTTCACCGGCCATGACTGTACTGAAAGGTGCATTACAAAAAGCTGGCTTTAATTGTAAAATCTTATATTGGAATATTCTCTTTGAGGATATTATAAGATTTTATTTGCGAGAGTCTTCAATGGACAAAATATCAGAAGTTGATTATTTAGGAGTATTTTATGCCTACATCGCAATAGAGAAAAATGATAAGGATGCTTTGTTAAAACAAGAGATTATTTTAAAATCATTAAATCCACACTATTTTAGTTCTTCTTTTGATTTTAAAAAGCATATAAGGGATGCTGTGTCATTATTGAAAAATCGTATTAAGGAAGTCTTAAGCTCTGAGTTACAAGAGACTCCTTTTATGATGGGATTTTCTATGAATCTTTTTCAATGGATTCCTGCTTCAATTTTAGCAAAAGAAATAAAGATTCTTTACCCAAACTGTAAGATTGCTATTGGAGGAATTGGTAATCCAAATCTGGCAAAAGCTTTTCTCCAAAATTTTCCTCAATTTGATTTTGCATTATGGGGAGAAGGAGAAATTAGTCTTGTGAAATTGGCATTTAATTTGGATAATCCTGCGATTGTTCCTCATATGGCATATCGTGTAAAAAATAACAATATCGAATTGTCACTTCAACGTATTGAGAGTTATCCTTCACTAAATGACTGCTTCAATAGTGATTTCGATGATTATTTCAATGTATATAAGGGAACGAGGGATAAAATAAATTTAACAATTGAAAGCAGTCGTGGATGTCATTGGAATAGATGCAAATTTTGTTTCTTGAATCAAGGTTATCGTTATCGAGTAAAATCGCCAGAAGATATCATAAGCGAAATTCGTTTTTTGATATCCAAATATAATGTGTTCAATTTTTCATTTCTTGATAATGATGTTATTGGCAATGATTATTCTCGTTTTCATAACCTATTAACCTTGTTATCTGGTTTAAAGCAAGATTATCCTAATTTTAAGATTAATTTGGCAGAAATTATTACAAGAGGTATTTCCAAGACGGAAGTAAAAGAAATGGCCTTGGCTGGTTTCGTTTATGTTCAAATAGGATACGAATCCGTCAGTGACAATATACTTGTAAAGATTAACAAGAAAAATAGTTTTGCTAGCAATCTTTTGTTCATTAAATGGGCAATTGAGTATGACATTAACGTAGTAGGATTAAATGTACTAAGAGGTTTATTAGACGAAACAGATGCAGATATACTAGAAAGTATTGATAATCTGTATTTTATGAGGTTTTATAAAAGTGTAGGCAACATCAAGCATAATGTGTCTATGCTAGCTGTTAATGAAATGTCACGCTATTATAAGGAAATATGTTCAAACGGAAAGACGAACGAAATGTATTATGACCCTGTAATGGAACGACTACCTAAGGGGTATGTTCGTCATGACGATGAATTTAAAATCTATCAATTGGTAAGGAAATATCAAAATCCACTTTGGAATAATTTTGTTGCAACAGACCATTTTTTTGATGTGCATACCTTCTCATACAAGTTGATTGTGTTATCAAATAATACAATAATTTATCAAGAGAGACGAGATAACATAGAGGTTAATACTTTATCTTTTGAAAGGAACGGTATTCATTGGAAAATATTGATGTTTTGTAATGAAAAAGTTCGGTCAATAACAGAAATTTTAGAACATTTTAAAGCAACTTCGGAAACAGATATTAAAGATACAATAACTGCCCTATATAGTCAAGGGCTTCTTTATTATAGCATTTTCAGAGAAGAATGCGTAAGCATAATAAATACGAATAAAATAATTTAGGTATGAAAGAAATTAAGAAAATTTCGGTGCAGGAGTTGGATATTCTTGCCCAAGAAGCTGCTTCACTTAAAGGTGGACAGACCGTTAAGCCATTCACCAATGATGTCCAAACTAATAAGCATAGTATTGTTGCTCCTGCACCTTACAAAGGGGAACCCGGGGTACACGGTTCTTTCTATATTTAAAAAAGGTATAAGAATGGTTAAACAAAACGACAAGAATAGTCTCGGCCATTTTGCATATTAAACTCACTGCAGTTTAAAGTTATGACAGGGCTATTCTTGTATCTATTTAAATGGTAATATGAGACATCTTCGTTTGTTATTTCTTTTAATATTAGTTTTTGTTGGTATCAAAATGTGTGCAAGTAACAACTGTGATACAATACCAACTCAACAACTTAATGAGATTATCATCAAAAGCAATAAGCCTCATATAAAAGATGAAAATGGCATTTTAGTTGTGAACTTAACTGAAATTGTCAAAGATAAACCTGTAAGCAATATATTGGAGGCTCTTGGATATATGCCTGGTGTCACAAATAATAATGGCATGATTTGGCTGACAGGAGCGTCTAATGTCACAATTATTGTTAACGGAGAATTGACAAATATGCCATTGCAAAATCTTTATCAGTTGCTCTATACAACACCTGTTGACCGTTTAAAGAATGTTGAAATTATGTATTCTGCTCCTGCAAAGTATCATGTCAATGGAGCAGTTATTAATGTTGTTTTAAATTCACCAAAGCCACTTGATGGATTACAAGGGCAACTTCGCACAGGTTATAATCAGGCTCATTATTGTTCTTATGGTGGAGCTTTGTCTGCTACATATGCCATTAAGGATTGGACATTTGACCTTAATTATGGTCTGTCAAGAACTAAATCTTGGGGACACGAACATACATTTTCTAACCATCTACTTAACGGAACATATACAATGATAGAAGATGATATGCACCGAATTGGAAATAACTGGGCGAATACTATATACACATCAATGGGGTGGAAATCATTAAAATTGACCTATAATGGGCAAATTGTATCTGATTCAAAAATAAGAAGTTTATATGTAGGCTCCCTTGGTCGCTTTAACAATAACTACAATTTTGAGTCACCAATAAATTATCACAACATAGCATTAAGATACGAAACTCCTATTGGTATGACAGTCGGAGGTGATTATACCTATTATAATGAAAATAGGGAACAATTCCTTTCTCAAAATTTTACAGACTTGTTAAATTCGACAAATAGTCAGATTATTAATCGCTTTCATCTTTATGTGGACCAAGAGCATCTGTTGAAAAAATGGAAACTAAATTATGGCGTTGAATACCAGCGCTCAATTGACCATAGTTTACAGGTATATCAATCTGTAGAAATGGGTAAATTCAAGAACACACTAAATGAAGATGTAGTCAGTGTATATGTTGGCACGGAGCGTTCTTTTGATTGGGGACTGTCATTCAATATTTCGAGCAAAGGTGAATTTTGCCACAATAATTATCAGAACAACTGGAGCTTTATTCCGCAACTTGGTGTTACATATCACAAGAATCCCAAAAGTATATTCCAAGTCAATCTTAGTTCACAACGTATATATCCATTATATTGGGAACTTCATGGTGGAACAAATTATATAAACAATTATATTGTGTCCATAGGAAATACATCTCTCCTGCCATATGTCAACTATTCTACACAGTTTAATTACATTTTTAAACAGAAATATGTAGCTACGCTGTATTTCCAATATGATGACAAAGCAACAGTTTGGTTGCCATACCAGTCTCCGAATACGCAGAATCTAATCTACCAGACTATAAATATGAATTACAAACGTTTGGTAGGTATCAATCTACACTGCCCATTCAATATTGGGGATGTTTGGAATGTAACAACCACTGCCAATTTTTTTAATCAGAGAGAAAAAGCAAGCCATTTCCATGATATAAGTTTCGATAACGATAAATGGATTTTCTATGGCAAGTTTAATAGTTCTTTAAAATTTAGCAAAAATAGTCCCATTTCATTGAGCGTAGATTTTTCATACATATCACCTTCATTACAAGGGATTGCAAACATGTCAAGTATGTGGAAGGCTGATGCGGGAGCTAAATGGCTATTCGGTAGAAAGCTTTGCTGTGAACTTGATTTGAAAGTCGATGATATATTTAATCAGTGGTCACCAACAATGACCATCAACGACAAAGGGCAAGATTACAAAATGAAGGTATTTGATATGACTAGTAATCTTAAGCTGACTTTTATTTGGCGTTTCAATGGCTTTAAGCCTAAGGATTATAGCATTGACACATCACGCTTTGGAACGGGCAAATAGAATATTTTTCACTTGTAAATCGTTTAATTATGAGATATATAGAAATTATTTTTACTTTTTTTGTAGCAATTAGTTGTCATGCACAGTCGGAAGATAGAAAAATCATTTTGATGCGAGAGAATAATATTCCTACTCAAGAATTCCATAATGAACAGATAGATAGTCTCTATAACAATTATAGTATTAATACCTATAGTCCAAAGTTGTGGTCCATAGCCCCAATTCATCCATTAGTATTATTATCTTATTGTAGAATCCCTATATATAGTAGTTCGTCTGCCGAACAGGGAATAATATATCAAGGTCATGACATGACATTGTCAGGGATGGTTGCAGTTACTGCATATCCTGGTATGATGAATAAAGAAGAGGGGATGTTAGGATTTTCTTTCAGAAAAGAAAAACTACATTTTCAAGTATCTGGTATAGTAAACAAATATGGTTATTATAACAGTTTGCTTAGACAGTTAGGTATCTTCGGGCAATTAACTTATCAACTTTCGTCTCCGTTTTCATTTACAGCATTTGCATATTACTATGGTAATAATGTTATGCCATTAATGCCAAATGGGGATTTTATGACACCCTCTATGCTTGGCTATTATGAAGTTTCTAGGTTTGGCGGTTATATTAACTATAACCCATCAGAGCATTTTGGAATACAGATGGGAGGACAAGTCGTTGAACGAATGGGACCCAAAAACCATTATGAAATGGAACCAATTGTTACGCCATACATAAATGTAGGACATGGAAAGAAGAAAATAGGAATAGGACTACCTGTGGGACAAATAATATATGGCATATTTGGAAAGTAAGATTCTAACCAATTGAGGTTGTCAGATAGTGTCTTATAGGATAAATGTTTCCAATGAACATCTAGCCGAATAAGAAAAGCTGCATTTATAAATGTTACCTTGTATCATATATTGAGAAATGAGTCTTCTGTTTTATAAGCAACATGACTCCATGCAATGTGGCGTAGCTTGCTTGCAAATGATATGTAAATATTTAGGCAGAGAGTATACGGTGGACTCTCTGTCGAAACTTTGTTTTGCCACAACTGAAGGGGTTTCTCTGCTAGGTATCAATGAGGCTGCAAATACTCTTGGGCTGCATACTGTATGTGCGAGAGCAACTACTGATATGCTAAGTAATGAACCACTACCATGCATCCTTTATTGGAATCAAAATCATTTCGTTGTCCTATATAAGGTTAAAAGGAAAAAGAAATTCTATGTGGCTGACCCTGGAAAAGGATTGGTAACTTATAGCTTAAATGAGTTCAAGCAACATTGGATAAGCACCAGTTCCAATGGTGAAGACAAGGGCATTGCTATGTTTCTGGAAACAACTCCTGCATTCTTTACCTATAATATGGAGTGCGAAGAGAATGTCAAAGAAAAAAGATCTTTTCGGTTTCTCTTTGGGTATGTGAAGAAATACCGCAAGTATTTCGGACAAATCATCTTGGGATTAGTGATTGGAAGCCTTTTGCTACTTGTTTTGCCTTTCCTTACCCAATCTATAGTTGATGTTGGCATCAAGAATCAAAACATAGGGTTTGTTTGGCTTATCCTGTTGGGGCAGTTGATTCTCACTATCAGCCGAACGGCTATCGACTTTATCCGTAGGTGGTTGCTGCTTCACATTTCGCTGCGCATCAACATTTCGCTAGTGAGCAACTTCTTCATTAAGCTTTTGAAATTGCCAATGTCTTTCTTTGATACGAAACTCATGGGCGACTTGATGCAGAGAATGAACGACCATAGCCGTGTGAACAACTTCCTCACGCAGCAGACGCTCAACATCACCTTTGCCATGCTCACCTTCGTGGTGTTCTCCGTAGTGCTGTTCTTCTACAACAAGTTGGTGTTTGCCATCTTTCTGTTGGGAAGCATCCTCTATGGAGGCTGGATGACATTGTTCTTGAAGCGGAGAAAGGTGCTCGACTATGAACTGTTCGAGCAACAAGCCATCAACAACAACAAGACCTACGAATTTATCACCTCCATGCAGGAAATCAAGTTGCAGGATTGTGAGCAGCGTAGAAGATGGGAATGGGAGGACACGCAAGCAGACTTGTTCGGTGTGCAGATGAAATCGCTCAAGCTCCAACAAACTCAGGAGGCAGGAAGCATCTTCATCAATGAGGTGAAGAACATCATCATCACGGTAGTGGCTGCAACAGCCGTGATTCATGGACAAATGACACTCGGTATGATGCTTGCCGTACAATACATCATCGGACAACTCAACTCACCAGTGGAGCAACTGATGAACTTCTTCTATTCTCTGCAAGATGTGAAGATTAGCTTGGAGCGTATCAACGAGATTCACCAAATGGATGATGAGAACGGAAAGGAAGGTTTGCAAACTTCCATTGAGGACAAGAATGATGGCATTGACATCAAGACCATCATGTTCAAGTACGACCCACATGCTTTGCGCAAGACCATAGATGATGTGAACATTCACATTCCGCAAGGTAAGGTAACAGCCATCGTTGGCGCATCTGGCAGTGGAAAGACCACCCTCATCCGTTTGATGCTTGGTTACTATCCTGTCTTGGAGGGAAAAATCAACATTGGAAATACAGACATTAACAAACTCAACAAAAAGTGGTGGCGCAGACAATGTGGTGTTGTCATGCAGGATGGTGTTATCTTCTCGGAGAGTATCGCACGAAACATTGCTGTTGACGATGGCGACATAGATAAGAAGCGATTGTTGAAAGCTGCTGAGATAGCTTGCATCAAGGATTACGTGATGGCTTTGCCTCTGAAATTCAACACCAAGATTGGGCGTGATGGCGTGGGACTTAGCCAAGGACAGAAACAGCGCATCTTGATAGCGAGGGCGGTGTATAAGAATCCTGACTACATCTTCCTTGACGAGGCAACCAACTCGCTCGATGCCAACAATGAGAGAAGCATTGTGGAGAACTTGGATAAATTCTATAAGGGTAAGACTGTTGTGATTGTGGCTCATCGCCTAAGCACGGTGAAGAATGCCGACCAAATCGTGGTCATCGATCATGGAAAAGTGGTTGAGGTAGGCAATCATGAGTCTTTGACCGCCAAGCGAGGGGCATACTATAACCTTGTGAAGAATCAGTTGGAATTGGGAAACTAAAATGTTTTTGACATGGAACAGAAAGAAAAAGAATCAGATAATATCGAGTTGAGAAGCGAGAAGGTGAGGAACGTAATAGGTAAAGTTCCTCCTCGCCTCGTCAGCTTGGGGACAGTTATCATTACCATAATAGTCCTCGCTCTCGCAGTTGCTTTCTACAAGATACCTTATCCTATATCCATAGAGGCTAATGGTGAGGTCATCAATCAAAGAATAGTGCAAGTGTTTGTACCATATAAGTATTTGCATCTTTTCGATGAGCCAAGGACTGCTCATGTATCTTTCGAGGGCAATGCTAATGCATCTTATAACTGCGACATCATGAGCCATAATGCCAAGCTCATACATAGGGAAGATGGCAACTATTTTATGGCTACAGCCACAGTGAGCACACAGGGACAAAATATTCCTATACTGCAAAAGTATATGAAAGCCGATGTCAGAATCATTGTCAGCAATAAAACGTTATGGCAGCAGGTGTTCGGATAGTCTATGTCCGAACACCTGCTGTTTATTTTAGGATGTATATTGTGTTGCTAAGCATCAGATTTTATGCAAAAGTTCTAATTTCCATAAAATTCCTCTTGTAAATCATTGGATATTTAGAAAAATATCGTATCTTTGTCCCCGAATTAAGGCGTTCTTTGCATATTGCAAAATACAGAAACGAGCAGAAGTCCGCTCGTTTCCATATTGTTACCTATATAATATAGGCAAACGACCAACTTCTTGATTTTCAATCAAAGTCCAATTTAGAGCGAGTTAGTTTTTTTAACTTTTTAGCCCATTTTCTATCTTATTTACGCCTAAACGGCCCAAAACAGAGACTTTTAAATCTTCTTCTTATAGCAGCGATGACGGCGATGCTGTTCGCTCTCCAGATACTGCCACTGGCTCTGAACACCGGTATTGGTCTCCATCTGCGGCATTGCCTCAGCCCATTTAAAGCCATAACGTTGATACTGCTCTATCAGATCGGCAAAAATAAGCGCGTTGGCTCCCTTCTTGCGATATTCCGGAAGAACACCTATCAAGAGCAAATCTACCGTATCCGTCTTGTGCCACTTCAGAACCTTCAGCACCTTCAGCCAACCCGTAGGGAAAAGTTTGCCATCGCCTATCTCGCGCAGCGCATCGGTAAACGAAGGGAAGGAAACACCAAAGGCTACCAGCTTGTTGCCAGCGTTGCCATCTACCACACCCGTTACCAGGTTCAAGTCAGCCTTCTTGATATAAGTATTTACATATTCATCTATCTGTTTCTCCGTAAGCTGCTGGAAATCATAGAGATTCTTATAAGTCTCGTTCACGATTTCGAACACCTTCCTGCCCATTCCTCCCGAGGTCAGTTCCCGGCGGGTAAACTTATGAACATGCAGATTATATCGGCTCTCTATCATCTGGGCAGTCTTGGCAAACTTAGCCGGCGTCACTTCCGGAATCCTGATGCGGTACTCCAACCAGTCGTTATCCTTCTCATAGAGCGGATAACTCTCCAGATGCGTCTTGTAATAAGGATAATTGTAATTGATATACATCGTAGACTTCCGGTCGAAGCCCTCGATGAGCAAGCCCTCACGGTCCATATCCGTAAATCCGAGCGGACCTACGCATTCGTTCATTCCCTTGCTCTTGCCCCAACTTTCTACCGCGCGCAACAAGGCACAGGAAACCGCTACATTATCCACGAAATCGAACCAGCCGAAGCGAACCTGCTTCTTGTTCCACTCTTCGTTGGCACGATGGTTGATAATGCCAGCAATTCTACCTACGATACGAGCCTCGCTGTCAACCGCCAGGAAGTATTGAGCCTCGCAGAATTCGAAGGCAGGATTCTTCTTTGGGTCCAGCGTATTCATCTCGTCAAAACGCAAAAAGGGAATGGCAAACTTATGGTCTCTGTAGAGATCATAATGAAACTGAATGAAGGTTTTCAGCCCTTTTTTAGTCGTTATCGGTATGATTCTTATCTCATCATTCATTAGTATATTGTTTTATGTATATATATTCAATTGCGGTGCAAAAATACAATAAATTTATGAATAATGCAACTCTTTTCTTATAAATTTATAAAAGTTTGTTCATAATTGTCCAACTTTGTGGATATTTATGTACCTTTGCAGGTTGAAATGCCCCAAAAGAGCATCATAAAGTTATGAAGAAAGAGAAAAGAGACAACTATACGTTCCTCACTCATGCCCCTGTGCATCATGTGATTTTTACGATGGCCATACCAACGATTATCAGTATGCTGTCGACGAGTATGTACAACCTCGCCGACACCTATTTCGTGGGCAGCATCAACACGCAGAGTGTGGCAGCGGTAGGCGTTTCCTTTGCAGCAATGGCTGTGATTCAGGCGATTGGTTTCTTCTTCGGTCACGGAGCGGGCAATTATGTTTCGCGACAGTTGGGCGCCAAGCATACGGAAGAGGCACAGAAGATGGCAACAACGGGCTTTGTGCTGAGTTTTCTTACCGGTCTCCTCATCGCCATCCTGGGTCATCTTTTCCTCACTCCGCTCTGCCTTCTGATGGGTTCTACACCCACCATTCTTCCTTATACAGAGCGTTATCTGGGCATTATCCTGCTGGGTGCTCCCTTTATGACCACCTCGCTTACGCTGAATAATCTGATGCGATTTCAGGGCAATACGATGTATGCGATGAAGGGCATCATGTCGGGTGTGCTGCTCAATCTGATTCTGGCTCCTCTGCTCATTCTCTACTTCCAGCTGGGCATTACCGGAGCCGCCGTAGCAACCCTCACCAGCCAGTGTTTCGGCTGCGCCATGCTGTTCTGGATGACGCATAAAGGCGAGAACATCCGCATCCGTCTCAGCAATTTCACCCCTACCCGCGCCTTTGCCAAGGAGATTATCTTCGGCGGAACCCCTTCGCTGTCAAGACAGGGACTGGGAAGTATTGCTACGCTGATGCTCAATGTGGCAGCAGGTGCGTTTGGCGATGCAGCCATTGCGGGCATGAGCATCGTTACCCGCATCTCCTTCTTCACCTATGCGATGGTCATCGGTCTGGGTCAGGGATTCCAGCCGCTCTGCGGATTCTGCTACGGCGCCAAACTCTATGGGCGCGTAAAGGAAGCCTTCTTTTTCTGCATCAGATGCGGCACGGTTTTCCTCGCCGTCTGTGCCCTTCTCGGCTTCATCTTCTCAACTTCCATCATCAGCATCTTCCGCGATGATGCAGCGGTTGTAGCCGTAGGTTCGGTGGCTTTGCGATGGCAGGTGCTCAGTTTTCCGCTCGTAGCCAGCATCGTACTCACCAACATGCTGATGCAGACCATCCGTAAACCGGTGAGAGCCAACATCGTAGCGGCAGCACGAAGCGGACTTTTCTTCATTCCGCTCATCTTCATCCTCCCCTATTTCTTCGGACTGCTGGGCGTGGAGATGTGTCAGATGTGGGCAGATTGCTGCTCGTTTGCCGTTGCGGTTCCGATAGCCTGGAGCGCTTTCAGGGATATGAGAAGAGAGCAGATGGAACTTGGGAAAAGCCACTAGAAGATAAGAAGATACTGGAAGATAAGAGAAAATACTTGAGATAAGAGAAATGGAGAAAACTTATTACATAGGATTGGACGTTGGCTCTACGACAGCCAAAATAGCCGTTATCGACAGCGATAACCAGGTAATTTACTCAAAATACGAACGCCACAACGCTCGTGTCAACGAACTTGTGTCGCAATATTTCGATGAGATTTTAGCCCTTACCGGCGATGCAGAGGCAAGAATCTGCGTAACGGGAAGCGTAGGAATGGCTACTGCCGAACAGCTCCAGGCGGAGTTTGTACAGGAGGTGGTGGCTGCATCGGTCTATGCCCGTACTGCCCATCCTGAGGCGAAGGCGCTCATCGATATTGGTGGCGAGGACGCGAAGGTTATCTTCTTCAAGGAAAACGGAAATATGGAACTGCGCATGAACGGCAACTGTGCCGGCGGAACGGGCGCTTTCATCGACCAGATGAGTGTGCTGATGGGCGTAGAAAACCAGAAGATGAGCGAGTTGGCGATGAAGGCAGAGCACGTTTATCCGATGGCTGCCCGCTGCGGCGTGTTTGCCAAGACCGACATCCAGAACCTGATGGCGCGCAATCTGCCCGAAGCAGATATTGCAGCCAGCATCTTCCATTCCATCGCCGTACAGACGGTGGTTACGCTTTCTCACGGCATCAGTTTCGAGGCTCCTATCCTGCTCTGCGGCGGTCCGCTGACCTTTCTTCCGGCTCTCCGCAAGGCTTTCTGCGATTATCTCCATCTCTCTCCAAACGACTTCATCGTATCAGAAAACAGCAATCTCATTCCGGCTCTGGGCTGCGCTTACCGGGCTAAATCGGCCGATTCTGCAGCCTCAGTTTCTGTTCTCAGAAGTCGGATGAAAAAAGAAATACAAACGGAATGGACCAGCAGTCTGCTGCCTCTGTTCAAGAATGAGAAAGAGCACCAGGAATGGCTCAAATCAAAAACGAAATTCGCTACCGAAACCCAACCACTGAATAAAGGAAAACAGCAGGTTGTGATTGGTATTGACTCGGGTTCTACTACAACGAAGATTGTTGCGGTAAGGGTGAATGCGGAGACGCCTACGGGAGATATTGTCTTTACCAATTACCGCCTGAATCTGGGAAATCCGATCAAGGCTGTAGCGGATGGATTGAACGCCCTGAAGCAGGAAGCAGCATTGCGAGGCGCTGAACTGGAAATCGTAGGTTCCTGCTCTACAGGTTACGGCGAAGAACTTATCAAGGCGGCTTTCGGCCTCGACAGCGGCATTATCGAAACAATGGCGCACGAAAGAGCTGCTGCCTCACTCATGCCCGACGTGAGTTTTATCCTGGACATCGGCGGACAGGACATGAAGGCAATCTTCGTGGAGAAAGGGGCTGTGGTGCGCATGGAACTCAACGAGGCGTGCAGTTCGGGCTGCGGAACATTTATCCAGACCTTTGCCAATAACATGGGTTATTCTGTAGGCGATTTTGCCCAACTCGCCTGCCAGTCGAAGGCTCCCTGCGACCTGGGAACCCGCTGCACCGTCTTCATGAACTCAAAGGTGAAACAGGTGCTCAGAGAGGGCGCATCTGTAGCTGATATTTCTGCCGGAATCTCTTATTCGGTCATCAAGAACTGCCTTTATAAGGTATTGAAACTCCATGGTAATGAGAACCTTGGAGGCAAAATCGTTGTGCAGGGTGGTACGATGAGAAACGATGCGGTGGTAAGAGCATTTGAGTTACTCACCCATACCGAAGTGGCACGAAGCAACATGCCGGAACTGATGGGCGCCTACGGCTGTGCCCTTCATGCGGCGGCAGATTATAAACATCGCACTTCTGCAGAAGATACGACCCCTGCCTCATCAAGATCCATCGATGATCTCCAGAATCTGGCTCATTATGAAACCAAACAGCTGCAATGCAAAGGTTGCGAAAACCATTGTTATGTTTCCCGCTACACCTTTGCCGGCGGCAACCGATTCTACTCCGGAAACAAGTGTGAGCGTGTGTTCAACAACAAGGGAGCAAACGGGATAAAAGGCAAAAACATATACGAATACAAATATAGTTTACTCTTTGATAGAGAAGAAGTTAACCCACTTGACGTTGTAAAACACAACGTCAAAGTAGGCATTCCTCGCATCCTCAACATGTACGAGGAATATCCGTTCTGGAATGCGCTGCTCCGGGCAGCCGGATTGGGCGTGATTCTCTCTTCCGATTCCACTTTCAGCCAGTATGAAGGAGCCTTGAATACGGTGATGAGCGACAATATCTGCTTCCCGGCTAAACTGGCTCACAGTCATCTGAAGGAACTCAACGAGAACCCGAAGGTTGACCGCATCCTCATGCCATACGTGGTTTATGAACATAATGACGACCCGAAGAATACGCTGAACAGCTTCAACTGTCCGGTCGTTTCGGGCTACAGCGATGTCATCAAGTCGGTCATCAATCTGAAGAAACCGATCGATACGCCCGTCATCAACTTTGCCCAGCCTAAGGCGCTGGAAAAGCAGATTACCGATTATCTCAAGCAACTGGGAGTAAGCAAGAAGACTGCCCATAAAGCGCTGAGAGAGGCCCTCTATGCTCAGGCAGTATATGCAGCTGAGATTAAGAAACAGGGCTGGGAGATTCTGAAAAATGAAGAAACAGAGGCTCAGAAAACGGACGGAGACAAGACTCAGAAGCCAAACAAGGGACTTACGATTCTGCTGGCGGGCCGTCCTTATCATACTGACCCGCTGATTCAGCACAAGCTGAGCGAGATGATTGCCAATCTGGGAGTCAACGTCATCAGCGAAGACATCGCCCGGGGTAATCTCTTTGCAGATTTCAAAGACTTCAATCTGGAGGACCTGGCGGCAGAAAGAAATGAGGCAGCATTAACCAGCCAAGACAACAACGAAGCATACAACTGTCAGCCAGAGACTTATCTCGTGAAGCAATGGGCATATATGAACCGCATTCTGAAGGCAGCGCAATGGGCAGCCGAACAGGGCGATGAGGTTCATTTCGTCCAGATGACCAGCTTCGGCTGCGGTCCTGACAGTTTTATCCAAGACGAGATTCGCGACATCATGAAGCGCCACAACAAGCCTTTCACGCTGTTGAAGATAGATGATGTGAGCAATATCGGCTCATTGAAACTCCGTGTCCGCTCGCTGATAGAAAGCCTGAAGGGAGTAAAGGAAGTGAAGAGTGAAGAAAGAAGAGTGAAAAATTCAACAGCTGAAGAAATTCAACATTCAACACTCAACACTCAACATTTACAACAGACCAAGGTTTTCACCAAGCAGGATATTCATCGCAAGATTCTCGCTCCTTTCATGACCGAATACCTCACTCCTATCATTCCGCCTATCCTGAAACTGATAGGCTATGATGTTGAGGTACTTCCGATGAGCGATGAGGTAAGCGCCGAACTCGGCTTGAAGTTTGCCAACAACGAAGTCTGCTATCCGGCAACTCTTATCGTCGGCGACATCATAAAAGCCTTGAAATCAGGCAGATACGACCTGAACAATACGGCAGTAGTGATGAGTCAGACGGGCGGCCAGTGTCGCGCAACCAACTACGCCGGTCTCATCAAGCGTGCGATGATTTCCAATGGATTCCAGGACATTCCGCTGCTCACGCTCGGTGTAACAGCCTCAACAGGCGAAGCATCAGGCTCAACAGACGACAAGCAAGACTACAACGAGCAGGACGGCTTCAATGTGCCTTGGCTGAAATACAGTCAGATTATCGTTACCGCCATTTTCTATGGCGATGCAATCAACGAGATGTACAACGCCTGCATCGTAAGAGAGCGTAAACCGGGCATTGCCAGAGAGTTGCGCGATAAATACATGCAACTGATAGACGGACCTATCGCCCAGAATTCAGCCAAAGGACTCATCCGACTCCTGGAACAGGCAGCCGAAGAATTCAACCAGATGACCCTCGACAGAACGTTGCCGAAGGTAGGAATCGTAGGCGAAATCTTCCTGAAGTTCAATCCTTTCGCCCACCAGTTCCTGGAGCAGAACATCATCTCGCGCGGCATTGAGGTGGTTCCGCCTCTGCTTGCCCCTTTCTTCCTGCAGGAATTTGTGAATGTAGAGATACAGAAACACATGCGGCTGAGTTGCACCAAAGTGCCCGATTTCATCATCAAGGGCGCTTATCAGGCGCTGATAGGCAGAAGATTGCGCCAGGTAAACAAGGCAGCCGGCAAGTTCCGCTACTTCCGTCCGTTCACCAATATCTATGATGATGCGAAGGACGTACAGGGACTGGTTTCGCTCGCAGCCCAGTTTGGCGAAGGCTGGCTTCTGCCTGCCGACATCGTAGGTTACATCCGTGATGGCGTGAACAACATCATCTCGCTCCAGCCTTTCGGTTGCATCGCTAACCACGTGATTTCCAAGGGCATCGAGAAACGTCTCCACGACCGTTTCCCTACACTCAACCTCGTATCGCTCGACTTCGATTCCGGTGTTTCAGAGGTAAACGTCACCAACCGACTGCTCCTCTTCCTGGACAGCATCGCAAAATAAGACAAGCCAGACCCATGTACGGTAAAACGCCGTATATGGGTCTTTCCATCTTTTATCCCTCAAAAAATCACTCTAAAAAATACAAAAAACCGTAGCTATTTCTTTGTCATTCAAGAAAATAATCGTATCTTTGCACTCAAATTTTATTGAGACATTAAGAAAATGAGTAAAGATACATTAACTCATCAGCTGACAGAGACCATCGAGGAGCTTTCGAGCGCCGAATCTTTGAAGGGTCTCTTCCATCAGCATCGAGACGGGAATCCACTTCCTTCGGGCAAGGCGCTCGAAGAAATCATCAGTTTGTCCCGTTCTATCCTCTTTCCGGGATATTTCGGTAATTCTTCGGTAAATATCTCAACCATCAAATATCATATTGGAGTAAGAGTAGAGAAACTCTATGAGATGCTGTCAGAGCAGATCCTAGCCGGTCTCTGCTTCGCCAACGACTGCGAAACGGAAACCCAGGCTGAACTGCAGCACCAGCGTGCCAAGGCAGGCGTGATTGCAGCCAAGGCAATCATGGAATTCCCGAGACTTCGCAAGATTTTGGCTACCGATGTAGAGGCAGCCTACGAGGGCGACCCGGCTGCCATGAGCCACGGAGAAATCATCTCCTGCTACCCGGTCATCAAGGCGATTACCAACTACCGCATCGCTCACGTGCTGCACGAACTGGGAGTGCCGCTCATTCCGAGAATGATGACTGAGCTGGCGCATTCGGAAACCGGTATTGACATCAACCCGGAGGCTACCATCGGCAAGCACTTCACCATCGACCACGGTACGGGTGTGGTGATTGGAGCTACCTGCATCATCGGCGACAATGTGAAACTCTACCAGGGTGTAACCCTCGGAGCCAAGAGTTTCCCACTCGATAAGGACGGCAACCCTATCAAGGGAATCCCTCGCCACCCAATCCTCGAAAATGATGTCATCGTCTACGCCAATGCCACCATCCTCGGTCGCATCACCATCGGAGAAGGCTGCGTAGTGGGAGCCAACGTATGGGTTACCAAGGATATGAAACCAAAAACAAAGAAATATAAAAAAGAAAAACAAAGTTTATTAGATATAGAATTCAATAATGGAACAGGAATTTGAACTCATTGCCAAGACCTTCATGGGCCTCGAGCCTGTCTTGGCTGAAGAGCTCACCCAGTTGGGTGCCAATAATGTACAGATCGGTCGCCGCATGGTGTCTTTCACAGGCGACAAGGAAATGATGTATCGTGCTAACTTCCAGTTGCACACAGCCATCCGTATCTTAAAGCCTATCAAGCACTTCAAGGCTAGAAGCGCTGAAGAGGTGTATGATCAGATCCAGAAGATCAAGTGGGATGACATCTTAGACGTGAAGAAGACTTTCTCTGTTGATTCAGTAGTCTACTCAGAGGAGTTCCGCAACTCACGCTTCGTAACCTACAAGGTAAAGGATGCGATTGTTGACTGGTTCCGCGAGAAGCAGGGTACACGTCCAAATATCAGCGTATCTAACCCGGATATCCGCCTCAACATCCACATTGCAGAAGACAATGCCACCTTGAGTCTCGATTCGAGTGGTGAGAGTCTGCACCGCCGTGGCTACCGCCAGGAGCAGGTAGAGGCTCCTCTGAACGAGGTTCTCGCTGCAGGTATGATTCTGATGACCGGCTGGAAGGGCGAATGCGATTTCATCGACCCGATGTGTGGTTCAGGTACCATCGCCATCGAAGCTGCCCTCATCGCCCGCAACATCTCTCCAGGTGTATTCCGCAAGGAGTTTGCCTTCGAGAAGTGGAACGATTTCGACCAGGATCTCTTCGACATGATCTATAACGACGACTCTCAGGAGCGTGAGTTCGAGCACCATATCTATGGTTACGATGTTGACATGAAGGCTGTAAACACAGCTAATCTCAACGTTCGTGCTGCCGGTCTTAGCAAGGATATCACCATCGCCCAGCAGGACTTCAAGGACTTCACCCAGCCTGCCGAGAAGAGCATCATCGTGATGAACCCTCCATACGGCGAGCGCATCTCTACCCCTAACCTCCTGAACACCTACAAGATGATAGGTGAGCGCTTCAAGAAGGCTTTTGCCGGCAACGAGGCTTGGGTATTGAGCTACCGCGAGGAGTGCTTCGAGCAGATTGGTCTGAAACCATCTATCAAGATTCCTGTATTCAACGGAAGCTTGGAATGCGAATTCCGCAAGTATGTGATGTTCGACGGCAAGATGAAGGACTTCCGTTCTGAAGGCGGTATTGTGAAGACAGAGCGCGAGAAGAGCGAGATGGCTCAGAAGCACCGTTTCAAGAAGGAGCGTGAATTCAAGAAGCGTGTAAGCGAGGAGACTGAAAACGAGGAGGACGATATCCGTTCTTTCAAGTTCCATACTCACCGTCTGGAAGACTTCGAGAAGAAGCGTGCTGAGTTCCATAAGGGCGGCCGTTCACGTATCGGTGGCGGTCGACGCAACGATGACGACGATGACAAGCGTGGCAGCCGCAGCTTCAAGGGCGACCGCAAGGGTGGCCGTGACTTCGGTGGCAAGCGCGACGGAAAGCGTTTCGAGAAAGGCGACAAGCGTGGTGGCTTCAAGGGCGACAAACGTGGTGGTCGTGATTTCGGAGGCAAGCGCGGAGGCAAGAAGAACTTCAGCGGTGACTTCGACGACGAGGATTAAAGAGACATACTACCCATACGTCGTGTTTCACGACGCATGGGTGGTAAACCCGATAAAGTAAAGAATATAATGAATCTGAAGAATTCAATTTATAAATTATCTTTTGCTGCTATGATTATGATGGCTATGAATGCAACCGACTTACAGGCTCAGGGCGTGGTTCCTGCTCAGAAAGGCGAGAAAACCTTTACATTGGAAGACCTGAACTTCGGTGGCAACAACTATCGTAACATGGTGGCTAAGAACCGCTGGTGTACCTGGTGGGGCAATGAACTCGTTCGCCAGGATGTGGATGTCTGCTATCTCGTCAACAAGACGACAGGCAAGGAGACCAGACTCTTCGGCATCAACGACATCAACCAGTGGATTGCTCCTACCAAGGACATCAAGGTAAGAGCCCTCTACAATGCCATCTTCCCTTTTGCAGGCAAGAGCATCGTGATGGTAAGCAACGGCAGCAAGACTTATACCGTAGACTTCAAGAAGCATAAGCTGCTGAGCGAGATGGATTTTGCTGACGGCGAGAACCTTCTGGAGGCTAATGCCCAGCAGAACGCCTTCGCCTATCTGAAGGGCAGCAACCTCTATGTGCGTACCTTCGATGTAACCAGCAACGCCCTGACAAAAGAGAAGAAATCTCACGATTTCCAGCTCTCAAAGGATGGAAGCCGCGAAATTGTTTATGGACAGAGTGTTCACCGCGATGAGTTCGGTATCAGCAAGGGAACCTTCTGGAGTCCGAACGGTGAACTGCTCGCCTTCTATCGCATGGACCAGAGTATGGTAACCGACTATCCGCAGGTCGACATCCCGGAAATCGGTTTCAATCATCCTGAAACACAGAGTTGCATCGCTACTCCTGCACCAGACAAGTATCCGATGACAGGCGAGACATCACACAAGGTAACCGTAGGCGTGTTCGACTGCATGACCGGCAAGACCATCTATCTGAAGGCTGGCGATCCAACCGACCGCTACTTCACCAACATCGCATGGAGTCCGGACAGCAAGACCATCTATATGTTCGAACTGAACCGCGACCAGAACGACTGCCGTCTGACTGCCTACAATGCAGAAACCGGCGAGAAGACAGGCGAACTCTATCGCGAGACCGATGAGAAATACGTGGAGCCTTGCCACCCTATCCAGTTCCTGCCTTGGGACAGCAACAGTTTCATCATGCAGAGCCGCAAGGATGGCTACAACCACCTCTATCTCTGCACCCTGGGCAAGCACGGAAGCCGCATGGCAAGCAACACAGAATCGCTCGAAATCAAGCAGTTGACTTCCGGTAAATGGGAGGTGATGGAAGTACTCGGCTTCAACACCAAGCGCAAGAGCATCATCATCGCATCCAACGAGAAATCGCCTATCCAGAGAAACATCTTTGCCGTAGATACAAAAACCGGCAAGCGTACGCTGGTAGATGATTGCGGCAAGGGATGGCACAGCGCCACTTTGAGCGAGAACGGCCAGTATGTCTTCGACAACTACTCTACTCCTACCGTGCCTCGCAAGATTGCCCTCGTGAATACCGAGAACGGCAAGCGCACCGCTTACTTCACAGCCGAGAACCCTTGGAAGGGCTACAATGTGCCTGAGTACAGCTGCGGTACCATCAAGGCTGCCGATGGCGAAACAGACCTCTACTGGAGAATGGTGAAGCCGGTAAACTTCGATCCAAACAAGAAGTATCCTACCATTATATATGTATATGGTGGTCCTCATGCCCACAACGTAGATGCCCGCTGGAACTACTCTAGCCGTGGTTGGGAAACCTACATGGCAGAAAAGGGCTATCTGCTCTTCATCCTCGACAACCGTGGAAGCGAGAACCGTGGCAAGGCTTTCGAGCAGGCTACCTTCCGCCAGCTCGGACAGATTGAGATGCAAGACCAGATGAAGGGTGTGGAATATCTGAAGACGCTTCCTTACGTAGATGCTGACAAGATTGGCGTTCACGGCTGGAGCTTCGGCGGATTCATGACCATCTCGCTGATGACCAACCACCCTGATGTGTTCAAGGTAGGCGTTGCAGGCGGTCCGGTTATCGACTGGCACTGGTACGAGGTGATGTATGGCGAGCGCTATATGGACACCCCACAGACCAACCCAGAGGGTTACAAGAAGACCTCTCTGCTCTATCAGGCAAAGAACCTGAAGGGCAAGCTGCAGATTATCCAGGGCTTGAACGATGTGACCGTAGTGCCACAGCACTGCCTCACCTTCCTCAAGGCTTGCATCGCAGCAGGCACCCAGCCAGACTTCTTCGTCTATCCTGGCGAGCCTCACAACATGAGAGGTCATCAGAGCACTCATCTGCATGAACGCATCAGCAATTATTTCTTCGATTATCTCAAGTAAATATCTAGGAGCAAACATCCCCCGGAAAAGGGGAGTTTACTTCTACATCAAATAACAAACAATAACTTACAGCAAATGAAAATTTTATTGTTAGGAGGCGGTGGCCGCGAGCACGCCTTAGCATGGAAAATCGCTCAGAGCGAGAAGTGTGAGAAACTCTTCATCGCTCCTGGTAATGCCGGTACTCAGAATGTCGGCGAGAACGTAAATATCAAGGCAGACGACTTTGAGGCGCTCAAGAACTTCACAGTAGAAAATGGCGTTGATATGGTGGTAGTTGGTCCGGAAGACCCATTGGTAAAGGGTGTTTACGATGACTTCAAGAACGATCCTCGCACCCAGAACATCCCTGTCATCGGTCCATCAAAGGCTGGCGCCGTACTGGAAGGCAGCAAGGACTTCGCCAAGAAGTTCATGAAGCGCCACAACATCCCTACTGCCCAGTATGAGACTTTCGACGGCGAGCACGTAGAGGAAGGCTTGAAATTCCTGGAGACACTGAAGGCTCCTTATGTATTGAAGGCTGACGGTTTGTGCGCCGGTAAGGGCGTTCTCATCCTCCCTACCCTGGAAGAGGCTAAGAAAGAGTTCAAGGAGATGCTCGGCGGTATGTTCGGCAACGCTTCTGCACGCGTAGTCATCGAGGAGTTCCTCAGCGGCATTGAGTGCTCTGTATTCGTATTGACCGACGGCAAGAACTACAAGATTCTGCCTGAGGCTAAGGATTACAAGCGCATCGGCGAGCACGATACCGGTCTGAACACTGGCGGTATGGGTAGTGTTACCCCTGTACCATTCGCTACCAAGGAGTGGATGCAGAAGGTTGACGAGCGCATCATCCGTCCTACCGTAGAGGGACTTGCTGAGGAGAACATCGACTATAAGGGATTCATCTTCTTCGGTCTGATCAACGTTGAAGGCGAGCCTATGGTCATCGAGTACAACTGCCGTATGGGTGACCCTGAGACAGAGAGCGTGATGCTCCGTCTGAAGAGCGACATCGTGGATCTCTTCGAAGGTGTAGCAGCAGGCGATTTGGACAAGCGCAGCATCGAGTTTGATGAGCGTGCAGCAGTCTGCGTAATGCTCGTAAGCGGCGGTTATCCTGAGGCTTACAAGAAGGGTTATCCTATCCAGGGCATCGATGACGTGGAAGGCTCAGTAGTATTCCACTCCGGTACAGCCATGAAGGATGGTCAGGTAGTAACCAACGGTGGTCGTGTCATCTGCGTAAGCAGCTACGGCAAGGACAAGGAAGAAGCCCTGAAGAAGAGCTTTGCCGAGGCACAGAAGATCCAGTTCACCGACAAGTACTTCCGTTCTGATATCGGACAGGACCTTTAGTTTTTTAATGTTGAATTAGATGTTAAGAAAGAAAACTTTTCAAAATAAAGTAGCGGCTAGCCGCTACTCTTTACCAATTACTGCAACCCTTGCCACGCTGGTTTGGGTTGCAGTAGGTTTATTGGTATCCAATATCTGGGTAGAATTTGCTTTCACAGCCATGTCTACCCTGCTGATGGTGGAACTGAACAACCGTAATGCCCTGATGCGTACCTACAGCCGAATGGTATCCTGCAGTTTTCTGGCATTACTGACGATGACAGGACTCCCCCACCTCTCTTTAAAAAGCAGTATTGTGACGATGTGTTTCATCGCCTTTTATCTCATTATCTGGAATTGCTATCAGGATAAACGCTCAACAGGCTGGACTTTCTACGCCTTTGCCTGCATCGGTCTGGCATCGATGGTTTTCGTGCAGATAGGCTATTTCATGCCTATACTGTGGATCATGATGATGGTGTTTACCCTCTCGTTTAGCGTAAAGACATTCTTTGCATCCCTGGTAGGTCTCATCGTACCCTATTGGTTTGCAGCCGGTTATTTCTTCTATACCGACAATATACAGGGGCTGGCTGACCACTTCTGCGAATTCATCAACTACAGCGAACTCTTTGATTATTCGCAGGTTACCGACCATCAGATTCTGAACCTGAGTTTCGTTACCCTGCTCACCATCATCGGTTCCATCCACTTCATACGCACCAGCTACGGCGATAAGATACGCACCCGCATGATCTACGAAACGTTTATCATGTTATCGGCTGCCTGCATCATCTTCATCGTCCTCCAGCCTCAACATATACAGGAACTGGGCGGCATCCTGATTGTGAATACAGCACCGCTTATCGCCCATTTCATCACATTCACCAGAGGTAAGTTTACCAACATCTCCTTCATCCTGCTGCTCATCATGCTGGTACTTATCATGGCTTACAACATACTCGTACCAGAGAGCATATTACTATGAGTTGGATTATCAGTTTCTTAATCGACTGGGGCTATTGGGGCATGCTTGCTGCAGCTTTTCTGGCAGGTTCTTTCTTCCCATTCAGCAGCGAGGCAGTAATGGCAGGCTTGCAGGCAGCTGGACTAGAGCCTCTCCCCCTCGTTATCTACGGTAGCATCGGCAATGTGCTTGGTTCCATGTTCAACTACGGTGTGGGCAGAATGGGTAAGATGGAATGGATAGAGAAATATCTGCATGTAAAGAAAGAGAGTCTTGACAAGGCAGAGCGATTCATGGCAGGCAGAGGAGCCTGGATGGGATTCTTCGCCTTTCTCCCACTATTGGGAAGTGCCATCACCATCGTTTTAGGCTTGACAAGAGCCAATATTCCGATTTCGATACTCAGTATCACCATCGGAAAAGTACTAAGATATGTTTTATTGGTCTATGGACTGAGTTTTATCGTTTAATTATGAAGAGATTTTTATACCTTATTATAATATGCGCCCTAATGGTTGGCTGCAAAAGCAACCAGCAAAAGGCTGGCATGGCTGAAAGTAATGCCAAGCCTACTGTAACCGTTACCATCCCTCCCTACCAATATTTCGTAGATAAGATTGCCGGAGACAAGGTAGATGTCAACGTAATGGTATCGAATGGTAACAATCCAGAGACTTACGAGCCATACGCCCAGCAGATGATGGAACTTTCGAAGAGTGCCCTCTATCTGAAAGTGGGCAGCATCGGTTTTGAGCAGACCTGGATGAAGAAACTGCAGGACAACGCTCCTGACATGAAAGTGATAGATACTTCCGTGGGCATCAAGCCTGCCAAGACTCCAGGTGGCAACATCGACCCACACGTATGGATGAGTTGCAGCAACGCCCGCATCATCTCCAGCAACATCTTCAAGGCACTCTGCAATCTGGAGCCGAAGAACAAGGCATTCTTTGAGAAGAACTATCTGTCGCTGCTGAAGATCATCGACAAGCGAGACAGCACCATCAGAAAGGGTTTCAAGAATCATCCCGAGATGGTTCGCAAGTTTGTGATTTATCATCCTATCCTCACCTACTTTGCCCGTGATTACCAGCTGGAGCAGCTTGCCATAGAGGAAGAAGGCAGGGAGCCTAGTGCCTCCCAGCTGAAGAGCCTCATAGAGAGAGCCAGAAAAGAAAAGATCAAGTTCTGCCTGATACAGGCAGAATTTGCCAACCGCAACACCACAACCTTCATCAAGGAGAGCCACACCAAGCCAATGAATATCAATCCATTGCAGGGCGACTGGAACTGGGCGATGCAGGAAGCGGCAGCAGCGGTACAGGGCAAGAAAATCGTTGTTGGGAAGTAAAAACTACAATAATATGACTCCAATCATAAAAATCGAGCATCTTTCTGCTGGCTATGAAGGCAAGGAGGTGCTCCACGACATCAACCTCACCGTCTGCAAAGACGATTATCTTGGCATCATCGGTCCCAATGGTGGTGGCAAGACAACTCTCATGCGCCTCATTCTGGGACTGATGAAACCCACAGACGGCAGCATCCGCTTTTATAAAGACGGGGAGGAAGTAAGGGAAATCAGTATGGGATATCTGCCCCAATACAATCATCTCGACAAACAGTTCCCTATCTCCGTCTATGAAGTGGTACTCTCAGGGCTCAGCAAGACCAAAAGTCTCTTTTCGAGATACACCCAGGTACAGCACCAGCAGGTACTCGACTGTCTGGAACAGATGCAGCTCACGGAGTTGAAAGACCGCCATATTGCAGCCTTGAGCGGTGGACAACTGCAGCGAGTACTCCTCGCCCGCGCCATTGTTTCGAAACCCGATGTAGTGATACTGGATGAGCCCAACACCTACATCGACCGCCGTTTCCAGAAGCAGATGTACGAGATGCTGGAACAGATCAACCGGGAGTGCGCCATTATCATCGTAAGCCATGATGTAGCCGAAGTGCTCAATAACGTAAAGCACATCGCCTGCGTAAATCATCATCTCCATTACCACGATACGGCAGATATGCCGAGAGAGAAACTGGAAGAGCATTTCTTAAATGTATAGGCTTATTATATAATAATGCCTAAAAAACAGGTGCAAAAATCCATATTATCTCATCTTTTTATTATCTTTGCAACTGGAATGTGCCTTCCTTGAAAGGCACAGAGAAAGCATTCAGAAACAGAGAAAGCATTCAGAAAGAAATATAATACATTAAAGTTTAAACAATAATGAAACAGTACAGATTAGTGGACAATATCTTCGGATGGGTCGCATTCATCATTGCGGCGTTCACTTATTGTTCCACAATTGAACCGACAGCCAGTTTCTGGGACTGTCCAGAGTTTATTACGACTGCTTACAAGCAGGAGATCGGTCACCCACCTGGGGCACCATTCTTCATGCTTTTAGGCAATTTCTTCACACATTTCGCCAGCGACACTACCCAGGTAGCCAAGATGGTAAATACGATGAGCGCCCTGCTGAGCGCCGTCTGTATCATGTTCCTCTTCTGGACCATCACCCACCTGGCTCGCCGACTCGTCATCAGCGACTGGAAAGAACTGACCACCAGCAAGCTGATTGCCATCGAGGCATCCGGTATGGTGGGCGCACTCATCTACACCTTCAGCGACACCTTCTGGTTCTCAGCTGTCGAGGGTGAGGTTTATGCGTTCTCTTCTGCCTTTACCGCTGTGGTATTCTGGCTCATCCTGAAGTGGGAAGACCATGCTGACGAGCCTCATAGCGACCGTTGGCTTGTGCTCATCGCCTATATGACCGGTTTGAGTATCGGTGTCCACCTGCTCAACCTGCTCTGTATCCCAGCCATCGTATTGGTTTATTACTACAAGAAGGTGCCACATGCCAACCTCAAGGGGTCACTCCTGGCACTGTTCCTTTCATTCCTCGTAGTGGTAGCCGTACTGTATGGTGTGGTTCCAGGTATCATCACCGTAGGCGGCTGGTTCGAGTTGTTCTTTGTCAACACCCTCGGCTGTCCGTTCAATACCGGTGAAATCGTATACATCATCTGTCTTGTAGCCTCTGTTATCTGGGGTATCTACGAAACCTGTAATGCATCAGAGAAGAACGAGAAGAAGCAGAATATCGCCTTCGTTCTCGGCTTCGGCATGCTCGGCATCCCATTCTACGGATATGGCTGGACAGCTGCCATTACCGGCATCATCGTGCTGGTTATCCTCTGGTTCGTACTCGGCTACAAGCGCAAGCAGGAGGTAGTAACAGGCGTTGACGAATCTACTGGCATCGCCAAGAAGAAGATGCAGCTTCTGCCACTCATCTCTGCACGCGTCAAGAACACAGCCTTGCTCTGCATGCTGATGCTGATGATTGGTTATTCCAGCTACGCACTCATCGTGATCCGTTCTTCAGCCAACCCTCCTATGGACCAGAACTCTCCTGAGGACATCTTTACCCTGGGAAGTTATCTGAGCCGCGACCAGTATGGCGACCGCCCTCTGTTCTATGGCCAGGCTTATACATCACAGGTAGCCCTCGAAGTAGACGGCAACATGTGCAAGCCTGTCATGAAGGAAGGTGCACCGGTTTACCAGCGCAAGGAAAAGGCTTCGGCTGATGAAAAGGACTCTTACTTCGTAGTAAGTCACAAGAATAAGTATATCTATGCCCAGAACATGCTCTTCCCTCGTATGTACAGTTCGGCTCATGCCCAGGCATACGAAGACTGGATGGGCGGTGTAGAAGGCACAGAGATTCCTTACGACCGCTGCGGAGAGAGTATGATGGTGAAGATGCCGTCACAGTTTGACAACATCCGCTTCTTCCTCTCTTACCAGTGCAACTTCATGTACTGGCGCTACTTCATGTGGAACTTTGCCGGCCGTCAGAACGACATCCAGGGCAATGGTGAGCCAGAGCACGGCAACTGGATTACCGGTTTCTCATTCATTGATGATTCACTCTATGGCGACCAGAGCAAATTGCCAGACGACCTGAAGGAGAACAAGGGACACAATGTATTCTACTGCATGCCGCTGATTCTCGGTCTCATCGGACTTTTCTGGCAGGCTTGGTATACCCGCAAGAAGAAGATAATGAAGAACGGCAAGGAAGAGGAAGTGCTCCTCCCTATCGGAATCCAGCAGTTCTGGATTGTATTCTTCCTGTTCTTCATGACAGGTCTTGCCATCGTCATCTACCTGAATCAGACTCCTATGCAGGTACGTGAGCGTGACTATGCTTATGCCGGCTCATTCTATGCATACGCTATCTGGTGCGGTCTCGGCGTACTCGCCATCATCGACATTCTGAAGCGCAAGATGAAGCTCAGCGGTACTGCCGTAACAGCCATCGTAGCTGTAGTAACTCTGCTCGTACCTATCCAGATGGCATCACAGACCTGGGATGATCACGACCGCTCAAACCGTTACACCTGCCGTGACTTCGGTCAGAACTACCTGATGTCACTCCAGGAGAAGGGCAACCCTATCATCTTTACCAATGGTGATAATGATACCTTCCCACTCTGGTACAACCAGGAGGTAGAAGGCGTTGGAACAGATGCCCGCGTATGTAACCTGAGCTACCTGCAGACCGACTGGTATATCGACCAGATGAAGCGTCCTGCATACAACTCACCATCCGTGCCAATCACCTGGTCACGTCTCGACTTCTGTTCAGGTACCAACGAATATGTATCTGTTGAGCCTGAAGCAAAGAAGCAGATTCTCGACTTCTACAAGCAGGATCCAGAGAATGCCAAGAAGCAGTTTGGTGACGAACCGTTCGAGCTCAAGAACATCCTGAAGAACTGGGTACGCAGCAAGAACCCTGACATGCACTTCATCCCTACAGATACCCTCTATGTCACCATCGACAAGGAGGCTGTAAAGAAGAGCGGCATGCTGATGGCATCAGATTCTATTCCAGACAAGATGGTCATCTCTCTTGCCGGCAAGAGCGCACTCTACAAGGGCGACCTCATGATGCTCGAAATGTTGGCACAGTGTAACTGGACCCGGCCGCTCTACGTAGCACTCACCGTAGGCGAAGAAAACTACATGAACCTCGGTGACAACTTCGTACAGGAGGGACTTGTGAACCGTATCACTCCGTTCACCACCAACAAGCCAGGTGCCAAGAACTTCGATACAGAGAAGGCTTATCACAACATCATGACCCGATTCAAGTTCGGCAACCTGAAGCAGAAGGGACTCTACATCGACGAGACAACCATGCGCATGTGCTATACCCACCGTCGCCTGCTCGCCCAGACAGCCCTCCAGCTCATCGCCGAAGGCAAGAAACAGAAGGCTATTAACATTCTGAAGAAGGCTGATACCGAGATTCCTGCCTACAATGTTACGCTCGACTACATGAGCGGTGGCTTGGATATGGCTCGCGGCTGGCTGATGACCGGTCAGAAAGCCAAGGGCAAGGAATATATAGAAGCGGTATGGAAGAATGCTTCACAATACCTCAACTACTATCTCTCGCTGCCAAACGACCGTTTCCTCCAGGCAGAGCACGACTGCATCCGTCAGATCATGATCATGCAGAGCATCTGCGAGGCTGCCGGAATGGTTAGTCCACAGTTGGAGCAGAAGTATGAGAAACAGCTCAACAACCTCTACCGTCTCTATCATGGCAGAGGTGGCAGAATGCCGGAAGGCAATCAGTAAAAAATAGAAAAAAGTTTGGTGTCGCGAAACACGACACCAAACTTTTCATTATTCATATAAACCTGTTTTATCCATGTTCATAGAGCAACCAGCCAAATGGCTCAGATGGTTATATCCAAAGGCCATCTGGAGAATGGACAAGAAAGACCATTCTGTCTATCTTACATTTGATGACGGTCCGATTCCAGAGTCAACTCCATTCATCTTAGAGACCCTGAGAAAGTACAATATCAAGGCTACTTTCTTTATGGTAGGCGAGAATGTATTGCGCCATCATGACCTCTACAACCAGATTGTGGCAGAGGGTCATCAGGTAGGCAACCATACATTCAATCATATCGGTGCCTTCAAGCACCGCGTCATCTCCTACGTGCTCAACACCAATAAGGCGAACGATATCATCCATGCCCATCTCTTCCGTCCACCTCACGGCTGGATGCGACCAAGTGAGTATTGGTGGCTGCACCGCACTTACAAGGTCATCATGTGGGATGTGGTGACGCGCGACTATTCCAAATGGATGACGGCAGAAGATGTGGTGAACAATGTGAAGCGATATGCCCGCAATGGCAGCATCATCACCTTCCACGACTCGCTGAAGAGCATTGAAAAACTGAAGACAGCGCTCCCTCAGGCCATAGAATGGCTCATGGAACAGGGATATGAATTTAAGACTTTTGAATAAGAAGCTGTTATTTCCAAACAGGAACAGCCCAATAAACACAGACAAGAAATGAGCAAAAGAATCAACAGTTATCAGGCAGTAGCTGCATTTGTAAGAGGTTTCTTCGAAGCTTACGCACGTGGCATCATCGATGCTACCATCGAAGGCAATGACTTCAGCAAGAAGAACGACCCGAAACAGATCAAGCAGATGATGCTGGAGCACTATGGCGAGGTAAACCAATACTTCTTCGACATCATGTTCTCTACCCTCGTACGCCTCAACTACAAGACTGCCGAGGAAGCCAACGAGCGCATGAAGAAGAACTTCGACAGTATGAAACAGGCTGACCCGACCTTTGAGCCAACCATGCTCGACTACTTGCGCATAGCCTGCAAATCGAACCAGCTTTACAAGGCGATGGAGTCAGAATACAAGCGTAACTTCACCTGGCTTCTTCAAGGCAAGTTTACCACTCTTGAAGAGCATGTACGCGATTATACCCACGGCATACTCATCAGTCTCGCTGATGAGCCGATGGCAATCCATCTCCTGGTCCGCATCATCGTAAAGGCATACGCAGCTGGACTGAAATGTGGCAGCAAGGAGGGCGAACAGCACCAGCTCCACATGCCTACCCTTCACGGCATGTTACTGAACAATGTCAACATCCTGCTCAACGAGACTCCGCTCAAGAGCAGCACCGAAGATCCTGTTGCTCTCTTCAAGGAGGCATGCAAGAATGAAGAAGAAAACATCAACGTTCTTTTCAACACATTAAACGATGCGATGAAAGAACTGGCAGAAGAATAAGAGAAAAGCATCATTGATGACGAGCACAGCACCAGATTCGAGAACCTTATCTATCGTGCCCTGCCAAGTGGTTTGATTACAGAATCCAAAGTTGCCGTCTTACTCAACAAAACGACAGAGGAAGTATTACATAATTTCGTTCTTGCCTAATGGAAATAGTAATCAGTGATACCAATATATTCAGATAGAAAACTCATCAGCATAGCCCATTGATTGGGCTATGCCGATAAGTATATTTTAGTTCAGCCAATTCTTTGGATATAAGCAGACTTCACGTCTGCCCCATCTGTGTTAATCTGAGAGATCTGTGGGCCAGAAAAGAGTTAAGAAGAATCCTAAAGATTACCTCTTGTTTTTTATCTTATATAGCCCAACAAGTCAAGATACATCATCCTTGACTCTAAGTGTTCATCATCAGAAATATGATTTGCTTCTTTCTCTAATTCTTCTGTTGAGTACAAGAATTTGAAGCCATTCTTTCCATAAAAACGTAATACATTTTCCTTGTTATAGGCATCAACCACAATAAAACGGCAACCAGTCTTATTATCAGGTAACAAAAACCAAGATATGATATAGTCAATTGCTTGTGAGCCAATACCATCATTAGTACCTTGAAAATTCTTCGCAACTCCAAGTCTTCCTATCAATACTGCAGGATAACTTCTTGTTCTTTTGGAATTAGGAATTTTTCTCTGTATTTTGTTTCTTGAAGCATTCGGAATCAAAGCAGCCTTGATACTATCATTTGCCAATGTAAAGACACAAACGATTTCATCCTTACCACTTTTTTCCGTGGCAAAGAAATATGTTTTTCCCAATAATTGCCCATCATAAAGACAAGCCTCCTGGTGAAAGAAATCATCAAGATCTTCATCACCACAGCTAAAAGAGTCAAGCTCTTCTTTTGTCGTAACCCGATAAAGAGAGCAATTACTTTGCAAAAGGACTCTTTCCTCCATGTGCTTTCAAATTAGCGGTTGAACGAACCAATATTTTCTCCACATCAGCAAATGACATTCGCAATGCCTTTCTTTGTGGATTGCGTTCATTCTCCTCTGCCTCACGAACAAATCGTTCAGCAGTCTCACCTGTCAAAACAGGAATACTTCTTATCTCTAAAGCCATAACCTTTCATTTTAAACGTTTAATAATGTCGCAAAATTACACATATTCTTCGAAACCACCAAGAAAATCAGAATAAATCTGCAAATTATCAGCCAATTACCCAAAAATCAACTATACAGCCAGATTATGAAATAGACAATGAGCATCGTACTGTTGGGGGAACCATCTATGGAAAAATGATCGATGAGAAATATACCAATCTTTTAAAAGCAAATAACTCTTTGTCACTGAAATTTAGACAACAAAGGACTGTCATGGAAATAGTTCTGTCATTGTTTCTAATTTTGCACAAAAATATAAAATTTAAATTGTCTATGAGAAAAATCAGAAACTTTTTATGCTTTTTTATATGTTCTTTCCATCTTAATTATCCGACTACGGAGGAACAAATCACCGACAGGCAAGTTCTTTTGGGAGTACCCCAAAAGGATGCCAACCGTAATCGGCGTTCTCCTTCGTGTGACAGAACAACACCGTGCCAATACCCATCCATACCTTCAGGCGAACCTCCTCGCTAGCATAATGGGTGAAAATCCAATTGGTAAAACGAACAAACTCGGAGAGCAACACTTCTCATCGACAGAAAGAAGTTTTTTTTCATCGTCCCCTTTTTTAAAAGATTTATTATTTATTTTTTTTAATTTTTACTACAATGTGGTAAATTCCGATTTCCTATATCGCCGTTTTGTCGTAACTTTGCCGACACTTACCGATTGGTGAACAGCGGGGTGAACACTTGCCCCAAGCATTCACCTTTTCGGCTCTGGGGTGAACCCAAGTAAAAAGAACTTTGTATATACAGCGCATGCTAGAAATATAAGAGTCTCTATTATAATGGGTTATATAGTGTTTTTAACACATTATTAACGCTAAAGGTTGGCATCGGGGTTCACCCTTCACCGATTTCATCGCCAAGGGCAGAGGACGACTATTCGCAGCAGGATACCGCCCCCGACCTGCCCTTCTAGGGGTGGGTAGGGTAAGTAAGGGGAGGGTACTTTCTAAGAGTTTCCTTATGTAAAGGTTCGTTTACTATAGGAAAGATATAGTATATATATAGGCTCCCAGAAAAATCGATTTCCTACTCACCCTAGTTACCCCCCGGCCGTAAACAAGATAGTTACGACCGCTAAGTATCATGGTTACGATGGCTAAGTATCATAGTTACGGATAGTATTTAAGTCGCACACGGATCTCACGGATTTATTTTTTTCGTTGCAAGCAACGGGTATTCTCATTTGGTCTTAATGGAAAAACTCCAAAGGAGTCGAAATCGGTGAGTATCGGTGAGCAACAGTGAGCATCAGTGAGTTGGGAAAATGAAATGTTGTATCTTTGCAATGTGATTCAGAAAGAGAAGTCTCACACGGACCTCACAGATCTCACGGATCTTCTTCGTTGCAAGCAACGGTACTCACTAAGACTCACATCCAAAACTCCGAAGGAGCCGAAATCCGTGAGATCCGTGAGATCCGTGTGCAAAACTAAACATTAACCCTTTAAAATCCATAGAATCCAATGAAGAATCAAAGAAAAATCGGCCCGCCACTCAGAAAATCAATCCTCGCTGAGGAGTTTCTTGATTTCCTCATCGGTCTTGGTGAGTTTGTCTTTACAGAGTTTCACCAAGGTTTTGGCACGTTTCAACTGCTCGGAGAGCTGATCAATATCGAGTTCATCATTCTCCATTCTGTCTACGATTTCTTCAAGCTCTCTTACGGCTTGTTCGTATTTCATTTCTTCTTTTTCCATATTTTTTATTTTTGTTTTGGGGTTAACAGTGGATATTTTAAAGCTTTTGCCCTTACAGGGCGTCTTGCTGATTGCCATTATACCCAGGGCGATGCCCTGGGCTAAGAGCTTCTGCCCTTTCAGGGCGTGTGAAGCTCAACGTTCAGGGCATCTGGAGCTAGATTGCTATAAACTATTAACTATAAATTATTCATAACTTGCGCCTTCACGCTGCCCTCGGCAAACCTCGTTTCGATGATGTCGCCAGACTTCAGTTGCGAGGCAGAACGGATGCTTTTGCCATCTTTCAGCGTGATGCTGTAGCCACGTTTCAGCAACAATTCGGGGTCTTGTGCCTGGATGCGCTGGGAAAGAAGCTGCAGACGATGACTCTCGTTGAGCATCTTCCTTTCCAATATCGGCTGAATATTCTGAGAAAGAATCTCGAAATGGCGCTGAGCTTCCGATAGTTTCGACTGGACATTTGTGCTTAAACGGCTCATCAGACGGTCGAGATAAGCGCCCTGCTTCGTCTTCACCAGCGAAAACTGGACAGGAATCGTGTTGCTCAGTCTGTCGAGCCTCATCTTCTCCACCTGCAGACGGTGCTTCACATTCTGCACGATAGCCTCTTGCGCATTCACCACACGGGCATAAACCTCAGTAAGATGATTAACGAGGAAGGCGGCAGCGGCTGTCGGTGTCTTTACACGCTGGAAAGAAATCATATCCAGCACACTCTCGTCCCTTTCATGTCCTATTCCCGTGATGATAGGCAGCGGGAAGTTTGCCACATTCTCGGCAAGCGCCAGGGTGTCGAAACCCGAGAGATCGCTCGTAGCGCCACCGCCTCGGATGATGACTACGCAGTCAAACTGTTCCCATTCGGCATTGATACTGTCGAGAGCAGCTATCACACTCTGCTCTACCCCCTCGCCCTGCATCGTAGCCGGAAAAAGGCGGGTTTGAAACTGCAGACCATAATCGTTATCGGCAAGCTGGTTGCAGAAATCACCATAACCTGCTGCCGTAGCGCTGGAAATGACGGCGATGCGCTGGCAGAACATCGGGAGCGCCAACTCCTTCTGCAGTTCGAATACGCCCTCTGCTTTCAGCGTATTGATGATTTCCAGCCGCTTGCGCGCCATATCGCCCATCGTATAGTTAGGATCAATATCATCTACTATCCAGGAGAAGCCATAGTTCTCATGAAACTGCGCATGTACCTTGAGCAGCACCTTCATTCCGGCATGAATGCGCTGTCCGGTGATGCGCTCGAAATTCGGTTTGATGAACATCCATCGGTTTCGCCAGCAGGAGGCATGCGCCTTGGCAATGGGCGTATTAGACCGCTCATCCTTCTCGATGAGTTCCAGATAGCAGTGCCCGCCGTAGCCCTCGCGAGCCTCGGAGAGTTCCGCTTCCACCCAATAGCTGTCGGGCAAGGACATCGAAATGACGTCGCGGACCATGGAGTTTAATTCAAAAAGTGATAATCGAAGTCGTTCCATGCTGTTTACTGTTTAAAGTTTACAGTTTATAGTTGAAAGTTTATAGCTAGCAGAGCAAGTTTGCCCTATTAACTATAAACTATCAACTATTAACTACTTAATCGCTTTCCCCGTCTGATAGGCCTTCCAGAAATCGGGCACACCATACCCGAATACATTATCGGGATGATGCTGATTATTACCAGCCAATCTCACGAGTTTCATAATCTGCTTAGCCGTCTTCTGAGGCAAAGCCTGCCAGAGACACGCTACCATTCCGGCGATGAGCGGAGATGAGAAAGACGTTCCGTTATCATTGATGATATTTCCACGGCCCGTAATCACACAGGTAGGACTTCCGTAAGCCATCACATCAGGCTTGATTCTGCCGTCAGCAGTAGGTCCCACGGCACTGAAAGCCGCATTCTCGCCCATTTCGTTTACGCTGCCCACGGTAAGGATATTGCGTGCATCGGCAGGGAAATTAATTTTCTTCCAGCTTCCCATTCCGTCGTTTCCTGCAGAATTGACACAGATGATTCCCTTGTCAGCACACATCGAAGCGGTGCGGGAGATGAGGGTAGAATTGCCGTCCTGCTCATAATAATGATGGTTGGTAGACGCATCATCGAAGCCATGATAGCCTAACGAAGAGTTGATGACATCCACGCCGCAACTGTCAGCATATTCAGCCGCAAAAGCCCAGTAATCCTCTTCTGCCAGACTCTCTGTGCGCTCATCTTCACAGCGCACCAGCAGATATTGAGCCTCAGGCGCCACTCCCACGAATCTTTCGGGTTCGTTGGCAGCCATCGTAGAAAGCACCATCGTTCCATGCTCCATCTCGGCGAAAACATTCTTGGATTGAGGAACCACAAAGTCCTTAATGCCCGCCAATCTGATATTATGCAGCGCCGGAATCTTATCCACATTCATGAATCCGCCGTCGAAGACAGCAATCATCATTCCTTTGCCCAAATGTCCGGTTCCATGCAACCGCTTGCCGTTGAGCGACTGAATCTGCGCATCGGCAGCACCATATTCGCCTACTCCACCAGTCCAATCGTTCAATCCCCTGCGAACGCTACTTCTGACGCGCTGACTGACAGAATCGGGAGCAGAGAAGACCTTCATTTTCCGGGTGATGAAATCGAGTTCATCCAGTTTCCGTAGTTCCTTCTCCTTATGAATGCGGACCAGCAGGGTATTGTTCCACTTGCTTTTGCCCACAATCTCGATGCCTGCCTCGCTTACAGCCTGCTCATAAGCAGGAGCCACAGGCAAATCGGTAACATCGATGGGCAGATTCTGCCTCTTTCTGCGCTCTATGGAACGGGGAGAGAGAAAATCTGCCGGGCGACTTACCGAAAAGGGAGTGTGACTGAGGTCTTTGTCTCTGAGATAAAGACGATACATCATACACTTGCCTCCCGGATACGACACCATATCGGTTTCGGCGATGCGGGGCAACCGCATCAATTGCTCAAAATTGCTAACCCTGTCTTCGCGAGCAAACAAAGAAAGAGCGGTCATTAAAAATGCATAAAGCATCAAATATTTTTTCATCATTATATCGGTAGTCCGGTTTGTTATTGTTGTTGCTGCAATATTTCTGTATTGCATTTATTAATCAGTTGAATTGTTTATTCTGAAGTGCAAAAGTACAGAAATTGTACGAAAACACCAAAGGAAAAGGGAAGTTTTTATCATGAAATGCAAGTTTTTCCCATATATATAATAAGGTATCAGATATTTTTTGTAATTTTGCAGACAAGTAGCCGCTGCTATTGCATTCTGAAAGAAGCAGGGCGAGCGGCTATGAGGAAAAAACAGATATAAATGGAAAATAAACAAGCGACATTAGAATTAGGTACGAAGCCGGTGGGCAAGCTGCTCCTTCAGTATGCCCTGCCAGCGATGATTGCGATGACCGCCGCCTCACTCTACAACATCGTTGACCGAGTATTCATCGGTCAGGGTGTGGGAGCCATGGCCATCTCAGGTCTCGCCATCACCTTCCCCTTCATGAACCTCACCGCTGCTTTCGGAGCCGGTGTGGGCGTAGGAGCATCTACTGCCATCAGCGTGAAGCTGGGACAAAAAGACTATGCCACAGCGCAAAACATTCTGGGTAACACAATTTCTCTGAATCTCATCATCGGTATCGGACTGAGCATCATCTGTCTGCTCTTCCTCGACCCTATCCTGAGATTCTTCGGAGCCAGCGACCAGACGCTCATCTATGCACATGAGTATATGGTCATCATCCTGCTGGGCAACGTGGTGAGCCACATGTATTTCGGCATGAACGCCCTGCTCCGAGCCGCGAGCAAACCCAAGCAGGCGATGTACGCCACCATCTTCACGGTGGTGATGAACGTGATACTGGATGCCCTCTTCATCCTCGTCTTCAAATGGGGAATACAGGGAGCCGCCATCGCCACCATCCTTTCGCAGCTGATGGCGCTGATGTGGCAGATTAAGCTCTTCAGCAACAAGAATGAGCTGCTCCACTTCAAGAAAGGCATCTACAAACTGAAGAGGAAACTCGTAGATAACATCCTCGCCATCGGCATTTCGCCTTTCCTGATGAACGTGTGCGCTTGCATCATCGTCATCTTCATCAACAACCAGCTGGTGCGTTTCGGAGGCGACCTCTCCGTGGGTGCCTACGGAATAGCCAACGGTATTGCGATGGTGTTCGTGATGTTCGTATTCGGCGTAAACCAGGGAATGCAGCCTATCGCCGGATACAACTACGGAGCCCAGAAACTTGACCGACTGATTCGCGTACTGAACCTGAGCATCATTGCCGCCACCGCCATCATGGTAACGGGCTGGCTGATAGCGATGTTCCTGCCTTACTACTGCGCGAGAATGTTTACTACCGATAAGCATCTGATAGACCTGGGCATCAAGGCTATCAGAGTGGTGATGTTCTGCTTCCCGGTCATCGGGTTCCAGATGGTTATCACCAACTTCTTCCAGTGCATCGGAAAGGTGAAGATCAGTATCTTCCTCTCCTTGTCGAGACAGTTGCTCATCCTTCTGCCGCTCCTGGCTTTTCTGCCGATGATATGGGACATTGATGGTGTATGGTACAGTATGCCTATCTCCGACTTCTCAGCCGCAGTCATCGCTGCCATCGTAATGTCATGGTACATGAACAAGTTGAAAAGACAACACCAAGAACAGCTAAAAGTTAATAGTTAATAGCAGCTTCGCCGTTTAGCAAGATTGCCCTGTAAACTATAAATTATAAACTATAAATTATGAATAAGATTATCATAAACGTGGGTCGCCAGATAGGTAGCGGCGGCCATATCATCGCCGAGAAGCTGGCGGAGGATTTCGGTTGCAAATGTTACGACCGTGAGCTGCTGAATCTTGCTGCCAAGGAGAGTGGATTCTCTGAGAAATTCTTCGAGCAGAACGATGAGCAGAAGGGATTCTTCAAGTCTCTCTTCCATACCCATCTGCCCTTCCTGAGCGATAACAATTTCTATCACAACGACTTCTCGCAGGAAGGTCTGTACAAGTTCCAGAGCGACGCCATCAGAAAGGCTGCCGATGAGGGCAACTGCGTGTTTGTGGGCAGAACCGCCGACTATGTGCTGCGTGATTACAAGAATGTGATCAATATCTTCATCACCGCCAATATCGACGACCGCATCAAGGCAGTGTGCAAGCGAAAGAACATCGACAGAGCCAGCGCCCGCAAGTTTATCGAAAGCCATGAGGAGCAGCGCGCCTCTTACTACGATTACTATACAGGCAAGAAGTGGGGACACAGCGAGAGCTACGACCTCTGCATCAACAGCAGCCATCTGGGAATCGAAGAGACAGAGAAGTTTATCGCAGAATTTATCAGAAAGAAGTTCGGACTTAGTGATTAATTATTAGTGATTAATTTTAGGGACATAAAATATTAAACATCATATAAATGAAGAAGATTATGCTTTTGGGCTCAGGCGAACTGGGCAAAGAATTTACCATCGCCGCAAAGCGAGCAGGACAGTACGTCATCGCTTGCGACAAGTATGACAATGCACCAGCCATGCAGGTAGCCGACGAGCGAGAAGTGTTCTCGATGCTCGATGGCGACGCATTGACCGCAGTGGTAGAGAAACATCACCCAGACATCATCGTGCCTGAGATTGAAGCTATCCGCACCGAGCGACTCTTCGACTTCGAGAAGGAGGGCATCCAGGTTGTGCCTTCTGCACGTGCCGTAAACTACACCATGAACCGCCGTGCCATCCGCGACCTTGCTGCCAAGGAACTGGGTCTGCGCACCGCCAAGTATTTCTATGCCAAGACCTTCGAGGAGTTTAAGAACGCTGCCGATGAAATCGGTTTCCCATGCGTAGTGAAACCTCTGATGAGTTCAAGCGGCCATGGTCAGAGCTATGTTCACAACGATGATGAACTGAAGGAGGCTTACAAGGAGGCAATGGAAGAAGGTCGTGGAGACGTGAAGGAAGTAATCATCGAGGAATTTATCGACTTCGATTCTGAGTTCACCCTGCTCACCGTCACCCAGAAAGACGGTCCTACCCTCTTCTGTCCACCTATCGGCCATGTACAGAAGGGCGGCGACTACCGCGAGAGTTGGCAGCCATTCCAGATTCCAGAGGAGGCTTTGAAGAAGGCTGAGCACATTGCCGGCGAAGTAACCAAGGCATTGACTGGTGCCGGTCTCTGGGGCGTAGAGTTCTTCCTGAGCAAGCAGGGCGAGGTCATCTTCTCAGAGTTGAGTCCTCGTCCACACGATACAGGTATGGTAACCCTCGGTCACACCACCAACCTGAGCGAGTTTGAGCTCCACTTCCGTGCCGTGATGGGCTTGCCTATCGCTGGAATCCATCTGGAGCACATCGGCTGTTCTGCCGTCATCCTCTCGCCAGAGGAAAGCACCGAGCCATTAAACTACAATATGCTCGATGCCCTGAAGGAAGACCACACCCGCATCCGTATCTTCGGCAAGCCAGAGGCTCACGTAGGCAGAAGAATGGGTGTAGTACTCTGCTACGGCGAGAAGGGCGATGACCTCAATCAGCTCCGCGACAAGGCAAAGCGTCTGGCAAAGACTGTATTGGGAACCGACCCATACATGAAGAAATAAGACATGAAAGAATTAGGAAGAATTATCACATTACCCAAGATATTCGACCCAAGAGGCAACCTGACAGTGGCAGAGGGAGAGACGCATATTCCCTTTGCCATTGCCCGTACCTACTGGACCTATGATGTTCCGGGCGGAGAAAGTCGCGGGGGCCATGCTCACAAGAAATGCCAGGAATTCATCATAGCAGCCAGCGGTTCCTTTTCGGTAACACTGGATAATGGAGAACAGAAGAAGACCTATCATCTCAACCACCCTTGGGAGGGACTGTTCGTAGATGTCAATATCTGGCGAACACTGGATGATTTCTCTTCCGGCTCATTGTGTCTGGTTCTGGCTTCCCACAAGTTTGAGGAAGAAGACTACATACGCGAATATGACGAATATCTCAGATATGCAAGACATCATGTTTGAAATCATCAAATACACCCCCGAATATCGCCAGCAATGGGATGAGTATGTGGCAAAAGCCCGAAACGCTACGTTTCTCTTTTACCGCAACTATATGGATTACCATTCCGATAGGTTCAAGGACTATTCTCTCCTATTCTTCAAGAAGGGGAAGCTCCACTCCATCCTGCCAGCCCATCAGGTAGGCAAGACCCTCTGCTCGCATTTCGGACTCACCTATGGCGGACTGATCATGAACATTCACGTCACGATTTCAGAGGTCTGCCAACTCTTTGAGGAACTGAATGTCTATCTGCGCCTTCAGGGTTTCGAGAAGGTACAGTATCGTCCTATTCCCTGGATCTATCATCTCCATCCTTCAGAAGAAGATCTCTATGCCATCTTCTGGAAATGCAAGGCTCATCTTTCGCTCCGCAATATCGGCACTACCATCTTCATGCAGCAGAAATTACGCTGGCGCAAAGACCACCTGCGCCGTCTGAAGAAGGCTCATCAGAATGGAGTGACCGTAGTGAGAGATGCAAGCCTGTCGGAATTCTGGGAGGTATTGAATGAGAACCTGGAAAAGCGATTTGGTGCCAAACCGGTACACACGCTTCAAGAAATGGAACTTCTGAAAAGCCGATTCCCCGAGAATATCATCCAATACAATGCTTATCGCAACGGGCACATTATTGGAGGCCTCACCTTTTATATTACCCAGCAAGTGGTACACGGGCAATATAGTTCTACCAACGATGAGGGAAAGGAATTCGGAGCCATGGAGGCTATCTACGAACAGATTATGTATCATGATTACCCCGATTATCCCTATCTGGACTTCGGCAGTTCTACGGAACAGCAGGGAGCCTGGATCAACGAAGGCCTCATCGCCCACAAGGAAGGTTACGGAGGAAGAGGCGTGGTTTATGATACTTACGAATGGACAGTATAAAGAGAAATCCCGAAGTTCACACGATAGTGAGCTTCGGGATTTCTGCCTTTTACAAGAGTATAACTGTCACACCACGAGCAGCTTGCGCACCCATAACCAGTGCCTGCTCAATATCGGCAGTCTTTGACGGACCACTGATGAAAGTACCGAAATTGTACTTCGGATCCATCTCAATACGGGCATAAGCCTCGTGCATATTGTTAACTACCTTATCTTTCTGAAGGAATATCACGAGATATTCGGAGATGAAAAGCACCGCTTTCTCCTTCATGGTCTGAGGAATCCAGACGCAACCATTCTCGGCAACACCCACTTCACCACGAACAATACCCACATCAGTACCATTCAGGTCATTAGCCTCAGCCACCGTATCAGGATTCTTCTGGGCAATCGTGATTTCTGGCAGATGAGAAGCAAAGACCTTGGCTTCCGGATAAGCCTTCTTCACCAGCTCATCCAGACTTTCACCCTCCTTCGCTTCTATCACGTGGCCACCTACCGATTCCGTCATCTCAATAAACTGCTTCAAGGTATCCTCATACTGAATACCCTTCACATCAACGGCAGGCATATCGAATTGAACGTGCGTATTCTTACGCAACTTGTTCAGGAAATCTTCTTTCTTCATTTTACTTTTCCCTCCTTCCATAATTGATGAAAACTCTTCTTGGCAAACTCAGGCATGGCGTGACCGATGCCCCAGGCATTCCAATTGCTGAAGTGCGTGCAGCATTCAGGAATCAGGTTGGCGAGTGGTGCAAACTTCAGGGCTGTGGTGTAGAGCGCAGGACGATCGAAGAGATACTTCATACCATTCGACATCGCCTTCTTCACAGGATCTGCCTTGCCCAATCTCTCCAGACTCTGGCGCCAGACATAAATCTGAGAACCCGGTCCTACCTTGGAAGGACAGACATTGTCGCAAGACAGGCACAAGGTGCAGGCTGAAACATTGTCGCTGTACTTCTGAGGATTCTTCAGCATACCCAGATTCACACCAATAGGACCCGGAATGAAATAGGTGTAACTGTAACCACCTGAACGACGATAAACCGGACAGGTATTCATGCAGGCACCGCAGCGCATACACTTCAACGTCTGCCAGTGGTCCTTATCAGCGAGAATGTCGCTTCTGCCGTTATCCACCAATACCACATGCATCTCAGCACCCGGACGAGCCTGACGGAAATGAGAAGTGAAGGCGGTGGTAGGCTGACCGGTTCCGCAGCGGCAAAGCAGGCGCTGGAACACAGCCAATGACTTATAATCAGGAACCAGTTTCTCGATACCCATCGCTACGATATGGAGCTTAGGCATGGAAGTGGTCATATCCGCATTACCCTCGTTGGTGCAAACCACGCAATCGCCGGTGGCAGCCACACCGAAGTTACATCCGGTCATACCTGCTCCAGCTTCCATAAACTGGTCGCGGAGATGATGACGGGCACAGCGGGTCAGATAAGTAGGATCGTAGTTGCCGATTTCCTTGGAGATACCCTTCTCCTCGAACATCTTACCTACCTCCTCACGCTTCAGGTGGATGGCAGGCATCACGATATGGCTAGGCTTCTGACCCAGAAGCTGGATGATGCGCTCACCCAGGTCGGTCTCTACCACGTCAATGCCGTGCTGCTCCAGATAAGGATTCATCTCGCACTCCTCGGTGAGCATCGACTTCGACTTCACCATCTTCTTCACGTTGTGATCCTTCAGAATACCGAGCACAATCTCATTAAATTCCTGTGCATCTTTTGCCCAGTGAACCTTTACCCCACGGCTCTCCAGATTCTTGGAAAACATATCGAGGTAATCGGCAAGATGGGTAATCGTGTGCATCTTGATTTCAGACGCATGCTCGCGGAGGTCTTCCCATTCAGGAAGTTCCTGCGCCATTTTATCTCTCTTCTGACGAACAGACCAGAAGGTAGCGTCGTGCCAGGTGGTCTTCTCTACATTCTGCGTAAACTTCGCAGCTCTCTTGGAATGTTCTGTACTCATAGTCCTGCAGCTAATATTTGAACAACATGAATAAACTTGATCGGCATATTCTCTTTCTTGGCGATTCCAGCCATGTGCATCAGGCAGGAAGAATCCGGACCCGTTACATACTCGGCACCTGTAGCCATGTGGCGCTTGATCTTGTCCTCGCCCATACGGGTAGAAACGGCAGGCTCCTCAATAGAGAACATACCACCGAATCCGCAACATTCATCCTTGCGCTCCGGTTCGTGGATGGTAATGCCTTCCACCATATTTAAAAGGTCAATAATCTTATTGAACGGCTTGATGTGGCGCTCAGAAGGAGATGACAATCCCAGTTCGCGCACACCGTGACAACTGTTGTGTACACTCACCACATGCGGGAACTTGCCCGGTACATGATCCACCTTCAGCACATCGTGAAGGAACTCCACAACATCCATGATTTTCTTTGAGGAAATACACTCGTGCTTACCCTCAAGGATTTTAGGATAATACACCTTTACGTAAGCAGCACATGAGGCTGAAGGAGCTACGATATAATCGTAATCCTTGAACAGCTCATCAAATGTCTCTATGACCTTCTCCGACTTGTCCTGAAAACCGGCATTAGCCATTGGCTGGCCGCAGCAAGTCTGTTTTTCGGGATAACCCACGTCTAGTCCATAATGCTTAAGCAACTTGTATGTAGCCACACCCGCTTCAGGGTAAAGGGCATCCACATAACAAGGGACGAATAATCCGACTTTCATTGTTATTATATTTATCTTGTTTGCTATTTTTTATTCTTTTTCTACATGACTAAAAGCCGCTGCAAAAGTAACAAAATAATTGCAAAAATACGACATTCTAGAGAAGAAATAATAATAATTGATGTTATTTAACTGTAAAGATTTGTAGAAAATTTGGAATAATCAAATAAATAGCGTAACTTTGCATCTAGAAATAGCGTGTCTACCATTTGTGAACTAACGCAAATACAGTTTAGTTGCTAAAAACATAAATAACAAGACATATAAAAAACAAACTTATAGTTATATTTAATGATGAAGAAACAGCTTAAGAAAGTCCTCGTTCTGGGTTCCGGTGCTTTGAAGATCGGCCAGGCAGGTGAGTTTGACTATTCCGGTTCGCAGGCTCTCAAGGCTTTGCGCGAGGAGGGTATTAGTTCCGTCCTCATTAATCCAAACGTTGCTACAATTCAGACAAGTGAAGGTATTGCTGACAAGGTTTATTTCTTGCCGGTGACACCTTTTTTTGTAACTGAAATTATCAAGAAGGAGCGCCCAGACGGCATCATGCTGGCTTGGGGTGGACAGACGGGTTTGAACGTTGGTACAGAACTTTACCTCAACGGTGTGCTCAAGGAGTACGGTGTGGATGTGTTGGGTACTTCGGTAGAGGCTATCATGAACACGGAAGACCGCGACCTCTTCGTAAAGGAGCTTAACAAGGTTGACCTCAAGGTTCCTGTAAGCCACGCTTGCGAGAACATGGAGGAGGCTGTGGCTGCGGCACGCAACATCGGCTACCCTATCATGATCCGTTCTGCCTATGCGCTGGGTGGTCTCGGTTCTGGTGTCTGCAAGACCGAAGAGGAGTTCAAGGAGATTGCTGAATCTGCCTTCACTTTCGCACCTCAGGTACTCGTTGAGGAGAGCCTGAAGGGATGGAAGGAGATTGAGTTCGAGTGCATCCGTGATGCGAACGACCGTTGCTTCACCGTTGCCTCTATGGAGAACTTCGACCCGCTCGGAATCCATACAGGTGAGTCTATCGTTGTGGCTCCTACCTGTTCTCTTACCGACGAGCAGGTGAAGATGTTGCAGGACATCGCCGTGAAGTGCGTCCGTCACCTCAACATCGTGGGTGAGTGCAACATCCAGTATGCTTTCAACGCTGAGACCAACGACTACCGTATCATCGAGATCAATGCTCGCTTGAGCCGTTCTTCTGCCCTCGCTTCTAAGGCTACCGGTTATCCGCTCGCTTTCGTTGCAGCTAAGATTGCCCTCGGTTATACGCTCGACCAGATTGGCGAGATGGGTACTCCTAACTCAGCTTATGTAGCTCCATCACTCGACTATATGATCTGTAAGATTCCTCGTTGGGATCTTACCAAGTTTGCCGGTGTAAGCCGCAAGATTGGTTCTTCCATGAAGTCTGTAGGCGAAATCATGTCTATCGGCCGTTCTTTCGAGGAGATGCTCCAGAAGGGTCTCCGTATGATTGGTCAGGGAATGCACGGTTTCGTTGGCAACGACCACACCAAGTTCGATAATTTGGATGAGGAACTTTCCAACCCTACCGACCTCCGTATCTTCGCCATCGCCCAGGCTTTGGAGGAAGGCTACACCATCGAGCGCATCGAGGAGTTGACCAAGATTGATCCTTGGTTCATCGAGCGCATGAAGAATATCGTAGATTACAAGCACAAACTTTCTGAATATAATACGCTGGAGGAGATTCCTGCCGAGGTATTGCGCGAGGCTAAGGTATTGGGCTTCTCTGACTTCCAGATTGGCCGCTTCGTATTGAAGACTCAGAACACCAATATGGAGAAGGAGGTGCTGGCAGTTCGTGCCCAGCGTAAGAAGTTGAACATTCTTCCTGCCGTAAAGCGCATCCCTACTGTGGCTAGCGAGCATCCTGACCTCACCAACTATCTCTACATGACATACGCTGTAGAGGGTTACGACATCAACTACTACAAGAACGAGAAGTCTGTCATCGTTCTCGGTTCGGGTGCTTACCGCATCGGTTCTTCTGTAGAGTTCGACTGGTGTTCAGTAAATGCCATCAATACAGCCCGCAAGTTGGGTTACAAGTCAATCATGATCAACTACAACCCGGAGACCGTATCTACCGACTACGATATGTGCGACCGTCTCTACTTCGATGAGCTTTCATTCGAGCGTGTACTCGATGTCATCGACCTGGAGTCACCACGTGGCGTGATTGTTTCTGTAGGTGGTCAGATTCCAAACAACCTGGCTATGAAGCTCCATCGCCAGTCTGTGCCAATCCTGGGTACATCTCCTGTCAACATCGACCGTGCCGAGAACCGCGGTAAGTTCTCTGCCATGCTCGATAAGTTGGGTATCGACCAGCCTAAGTGGAGCGCCCTCACATCAATGGAGGATGTTCAGAAGTTCATCGACGAGGTAGGCTATCCTGTTCTCGTTCGTCCATCTTACGTTCTTTCCGGTGCAGCCATGAACGTTTGCCACGATGATGATGAGTTGCGTCGCTTCCTGGAGGCAGCTTCTGAGGTTTCTAAGGAGTACCCGGTAGTTATCTCCCAGTTCATGACAGAGACCAACGAGATTGAGTTCGACGGTGTGGCTCAGAACGGTGAGATTGTAGAGTATGGTATTTCAGAGCACGTAGAGTATGCAGGTGTTCACTCCGGTGATGCCACCATGACCTTCCCTGCCCAGCAGATTTCCTTCGCTACAGCCCGTCAGATCAAGAAGATTTCACGTGCCATCGCCAAGGAGCTCAACATCTCGGGTCCTTTCAATATCCAGTACCTGGCTAAGGGTCGTGATGTAAAGGTAATCGAGTGTAATCTCCGTGCATCCCGTTCGTTCCCATTCGTGAGCAAGGTATTGAAGCGCAACTTCATCGAAACGGCTACCCGCATCATGCTCGATGCTCCATATCAGAAACCGGATAAGTCTGCTTTCGATATCGACCGTATGGGTGTGAAGGCTTCACAATTCTCATTCGCCCGCTTGCAGAACGCCGACCCAGTTTTGGGTGTAGATATGAGTTCTACCGGTGAGGTAGGTTGTATGGGTGATACTTTCGAGGAGGCATTGCTCAACTCTTTGATTGCCACCGGCTACAAGATTCCTTCAAAGGACAAGGGCATCATGCTTTCAAGCGGTGGTGCGAAGGAGAAGGCTTCTCTGCTCGACGCAGCCCAGGCGCTGGTGAAGAACGGTTACACCATCTATGCTACTGCCGGTACAGCGAAGTTCCTTAACGACAACAACGTGAAGGCTACAGCCGTAGGATGGCCTGATGAAGACCACAAGGATCTCCCTAACGTGATGCAGATGATTGCCGACCACAAGTTCGACCTCATCGTCAACATCCCTAAGAATCACACCAAGCGTGAGTTGACCAATGGTTACAGAATCCGTCGTGGCGCCATCGACCACAACATTCCTCTGATCACCAATGCCCGTCTGGCTTCCGCCTTCATCGAGGCATTCTGCACATTGAGCCAGGATCAGCTTCAGATTAAGAGCTGGCAGGAGTACGAGTAATCGCACGCAAGGATTTACCCACACGCCCTGAAAGGGCAGAAACTCCTAGCCCAGGGCAGCGCCCTGGGTTAGATAACAATCAGCAAGGTCGCCCTGAAAGGGCAAAAGCTTTGAATACAAGAAGCTTTTGCTCTTTCAGGGCGACCTTTTTTGTGGAATATTTTATTCCCCGCCATGAGAAAAAGGAGGCGAAATGATGGCTTTCTCATTATTTTATTGTACCTTTGCAAACAGAAATAAGAATAAAACATGATAGTTTGTATAGCAGAGAAACCGAGTGTGGCTAAGGATATCGCCCGAATCATCGGAGCTACCACGGCACGCGACGGTTATATGGAAGGTAATGGTTACCAAGTAACATGGACCTTCGGCCACCTTTGTGAGCTGAAGGAACCGGATGATTATACTCCGATGTGGAAACATTGGAGCCTTTCGGCGTTGCCGATGATTCCACAGCGTTTCGGTATCAAGCTCATCAACGATGAAGGCATCAAGAAGCAGTTTGCTACCATCGAGAAACTGATGCAGGCTGCCGACAGCATCATCAACTGCGGTGACGCCGGACAGGAAGGAGAGCTTATCCAGAGATGGGTGATGCAGAAGGCACAAGCGAAATGCCCCGTCAAGAGACTGTGGATTTCGTCCATGACCGATGAAGCCATCAAGCAGGGCTTCCAGGAACTGAAAGACCAGGGGGAATATCAGTCACTCTATCTTGCCGGACTTTCCCGTGCCATCGGCGACTGGATTCTCGGTATGAACGCCACCCGACTTTATACATTGAAATACGGTCAGAACCGACAGGTGCTCAGCATCGGCCGGGTGCAGACCCCTACCCTTGCCCTCATCGTAAACCGACAGAAGGAAATCGACAACTTCGTTTCCGAACCTTACTGGGTACTCGCCACCATCTACCGCGACACCCAGTTTACCGCCACCAGCGGCAAGTTTACCAGCAAGGAGGAAGGCGAGAAGGCTTTCAGCACCATCGCCGGCAAACCCTTCACCGTTACTGATGTAAGCAAGAAGAAGGGAAACGAGGCGCCACCTCATCTCTACGACCTCACCTCGCTGCAGGTGGATTGCAACAAGAAGTTTGCTTACTCTGCCGATATTACGCTGAAGCTCATCCAGAGTCTCTACGAGAAGAAGTATACCACTTATCCTCGTGTAGATACCCAGTTCCTGACCGACGATATCTATCCGAAATGTCCGCAGATTCTGAACGGAGTAAGTCAGGCAAAGATCATGAGTCAGCAGAAATACCTCCCGCTCATCCAGCAGCTCGCAACAATCAGCAAGAAGTTGCCTAAGAGCAAGAAGGTTTTCGATAATAGCAAGGTAACCGACCACCACGCCATTATCCCAACCGGTGTTCCGCCAACCGGACTCACCGATATGGAGGCAAACGTGTATGATCTCATCGCCAAGCGCTTCATCAGCGTATTCTATCCGGACTGTAAATTCTCCACCACCACCGTTTTGGGCGAAGTCATCAACGAAGACGGACCGAAACCGGAGAAGATAGAGTTCAAGGTAAGCGGTAAGGAGATTCTCGAACCAGGCTGGCGAGTAATCTATGCCAAGGATGTAAAAAATGCAGATGACGATGATGCTTCAGATAACGCCAACGGAAATGCAGACTCAGGAAACGGTGCCAAGAAGGAAGTGGTAGAAGAAAGAACCCTCCCATCCTTCACAAAAGGCGAATCGGGAGAACATCAGCCTACCCTGACGGAGAAATGGACCACGCCACCTAAGTATTATACCGAGGCAACCCTGCTGCGTGCGATGGAGACTGCCGGCAAATTCGTAGAAGACGAAGAACTTCGTGCAGCATTGAAGGAGAACGGAATCGGCCGACCATCCTCCCGTGCCGGCATCATCGAGACCCTCTTCAAGCGCCACTACATCCGTCGCCAGCGCAAGAATCTGATGGCAACCCCGACAGGCATCGAACTCATTGACACCATCCATGAGGAACTGCTGAAGAGTTGCGAACTGACCGGTATCTGGGAGAAGAAACTCCGCGACATCGAGCACAAGACCTACGATCCTGCCGACTTCATCAACGGACTGAAAGAACAGATCAACAAGATTGTCATCGATGTATTGTCAGACAACAGCAACCGGAGAGTGACCATCATGACAGAGGAAGACCTCAAGAAGAAACCGGCTGCCAAGAAACCGGCTGCCAAGAAAGCACCAGCCAAGAAGATGCCAGCCAAGAAAAAGGATGAAGCTACTGCACAAAATACAAATACGCAGAATGCAGCAGCACAGCCGGTTTCTGCTCCTCAGGCTCCAGCCGACCCAATGGTAGGCAAGCCATGCCCGCTCTGCGGCAAGGGCGTCATCATCAAGGGCAAGACCGCCTATGGCTGCAGCAACTGGAAGGCAGGCTGCCAATATCGTCAGCCATTCTCACAGATGTAAATCAATATGAAACAAATAAGATTTTATCAAATCATAACAGCAATCAGCTGCCTCTTTCTGATAAGTTGCGGCATTGAACAGAACCTGAAGAAAGCAGACAAGCATCTTTCTTTAGGCGAATACTACGATGCGGCAACCCAATATAAAAAGGTGTACACCAAGACACCTACCAAAGAGCGGGCTGCCCGAGGCAAGGTGGCTCTGAAGATGGCACGCTGCTATGATAAAATCAACAGTACGCCGAAGGCACTGGCTGCCTACAGCAATGCCATCCGATACAAGCAGGCAGACCTCAACGACCGCCTGGCTTACGCCCGGCTTCTCCTGAAGAACGGAAGTTACAGACAGGCTGCCAAGGAATTCGAATTCCTGCTCGATTCCATGCCCGACAACATGCTGGTAAAGAACGGACTCGAATCGGCACGAAAAGCCCCAGTCTGGAAGAAGGAAGGAAGCCGGTACAAGGTAAAGCGGATGGATGTTTTCAACTCCCGAAGAGACGACTATTCGCCGATGTTCCTCAGCGATGACTACAGCCAGCTCTATTTCACCTCAACCCGCAACGAAGCCCAGGGCAGCGACCTGAACGGAGTGACGGGAACGAAATCTGCCGACATTTTCTTCTCTGAAAAGAACGACAAAGGCAAATGGAGCAAGCCGGAAGCCATCGGAACCGGTCTCAATACCGACTACGAAGAGGGCGCATGCTGCTTTACCCCAGACGGCAAGCAGATGTACCTCACCCAGTGTGCCACCGATCCCACTTCGCCCCGCTTAGCCCAGATAGTAACCTCCAACCGCTCAGATGCAGCCTGGAGCAAGCCTACGAATCTGGAAATCAGCAAAGATACGCTCAGTTGTTTTGCCCATCCAGCCATCTCTCCTGATGGCGAATGGCTCTATTTCGTATCAGACATGCCGGGCGGAAAGGGCGGTCTCGACATCTGGCGAGTGCGCATCACTCCTGCCGGACTGGGTGGTGTAGAGAACCTGGGAGAACCTATCAACACCCCAGGCGATGAGATGTTCCCTACCTTCCGTCCTAACGGCGACTTCTACTTCAGCAGCAACGGTCATGTGGGAATGGGCGGACTCGACATCTATATCGCCAAAGTGAATTCCATCACCCGGAAATATGAACTCACCCACCCCGGCTATCCGCTGAATACAGAAGCCGATGACTTCGGAATGACTTTCGAGGGTCTCCACAACCAGGGTTTCTTCTGCTCTAACAGAAAAGACGGAAGAGGCTATGACCATATCTACTCCTTCGAGAATCCGGAGATTGTTACCACAATGAAGGGATGGGTTTACGAGAAAGACGGTTATGAACTGCCTGCCGCAGAGGTCAGAATCGTAGGCAACGACGGAACGAACAGGAAACTATCCGTCAAGGGCGACGGTTCGTTTGTCCTCCCTATCAATCCGCATGTCGACTACCTGGTGATGGCATCCTGCAAAGGCTACCTCAACCACAAGGAAGAACTTCGGGTTGATTCGGCTAAAGAGAGTAAGGAATACGTGCTCCAGTTCCCACTGGCTTCCATCACAGCCCCTGTACTCATCGACAACATCTTCTACGATTTCGACAAGGCAACCCTTACCGAAGCCAGTACAACAGCCCTCGACCAGCTGGTAACGCTGCTGAAAGAGAACCCGCACGTTACCATCGAACTCAGCGCCCATTGCGACTACAAGGGAAACAGCGAATATAACAAGCATCTGTCTCAGCGCCGCGCCCAATCGGTAGTAGACTACCTGATAAAACACGGCATAGAGAAAGAGCGCCTCACCCCTGTGGGCTACGGCAAGGAGAAGCCGAAGAATGTGCGCAAGAAACTCACCGAGAAGTATCCTTGGCTCAAGGAAGGCGATGTGCTCAGCGAAGAATTTATCCTGAAGCAGAGCAAGGAGCATCAGGAAATCTGCAACCAGCTGAACCGCCGAACCGAGTTCAAAGTGCTCCGCACTACCTATAAATTGTTTTAGAAACCGATATCATAAGCATAGGTGCTCTACTGAAAAAGTAGCAGCACCTATTTGTTTTTCTATATACAGCAATATTAAATCTTCGTTCAAAGACATTGAATGTCCGTTCAAAGTCATTGAATGTCCGTTCAAAGTCATTGAATGTCCGTTCAAAGACACTGAACGGACATTCAAAAGCTTTGAACGGAGATTTCAAGAGCATAAAGATGATATTTATAGTAATAAAAAACTCTTTCTATTAGCACTAAAAACTATTCTGCTAATAGAAAGAGTTGATCATTCATACAATTGATATCAGGGAAGAAGCCTACTGACGTGCATCAGCCAGTTCATTATATCCCCAAACCATGATGAGGACAACGAAGCCTGCCAGCACCATCAGGAGATTCTGAGAGTGGGCGATGGAATCAGCCACATGCGTAAGCGCACGCGAACCGGAGAGGAGGAAATCTATCTTCATAGAGAAAAGCCATCCCTGAATCTGCTCCCATCCCTGACAGACTACTGCTATGATGATGCCTGCTGCCACACAGGCTGCCGTCCATAAATGTTCCAGACGCTGGCGCTTAACCAGCGACATCGCAGTATCAGTTTCGGGTAAAGCCGGCAATGCCTGCATCACCCTGTCGGAGAATCCGTCATCAGGAATCTCTGACATCTGGCAATCGGAAAAGAACATCTGCAAGAGTTCTTCATCCTGAGGGTTCAACGGTTCCCCTTTCATGCTCTCCAACTTCTTATCATTTATCTTATCGGTCATAACCATTCTTTTTTAAGTAACTTGCAAGTTTCTGTTTTCCTCGAGAGAGATGCGACTTGATGGTGCCTTGCGCCATTCCCGTCACCTCTGCAATCTTATCTATAGAGAGTCCATCCATCAGCTGCAGCGTGATGCATGTACGTTCATTTTCGCTCAAAATCTGTAGTGCCTTGAGCAAATCCATCTTTAATCCGGCATGGGCGCCCTGTGCATTCTTACTGGAAACGGCAGGCGTATCGATGTCCTGCGTCTCCTTATGACTGCGGGTATAATCATACCATACATTATAGGCGATGCGGTAGAGCCAGGTGGAGAAAGAGGCTGTACCCCTGAAACCGGACAGATGGGTATATGCCTTGACAAAGGTATCCTGAGCCAAGTCGTCACTCAGCTGCGCATCCCCCAGCGTCTGCCGCAGGAAGAACCCACGAATGGGTGACTGATACTTCCTGACCAGCAGGTCGAACGACTTGCGGTCATGAAGCATCACCACCTTCGTGACGAGAGAGATATCAGATAACTTTTCCACCTTATATATATTAACTAATAATTGTTGTTCTTTTCCTTGTGACTTCCCCTCCTATTGAGAAGCCATGATATATTGAATGTCGGCTGCTAGACCGGAGTACCATTATAGCCCGTGCCCTGATCGCCATGACGGTTCTTCCACCAGTCCTTGATGGCAGGAAGCGAGCCGATAACGGTCTGACCGATGCCATAGAAGAAGACCAGGGCTCCGATGCCAGCCAGGAAATCAGCATCCCACCAGGCAAACATGGCGCACAAGCCGGCTCCCAGGAAGGCATTTCTCAATCCACGCTTTACCAGATACTCATCGCTCTGCTTGTCTATCGGCCGGTCGCTTTCCGGAACATTGATGCCCTTCTCCATCGCCATCTCCGCCAGTTTCATCCGGTCGTTGTGGCGGCGAATCAGATATCTGATAACCAGAAATACGATGATCAGCGGAGCAAAGACAAACAGCAGACCGAAGATGATACAGAAAATGATCATAACAGCCAGCGCTCCGCCACCAAATACCGAACCGATGAAATCGAACGGATCATCATAGTTGTCTAAACTGTATCTAGAATGAACAGATCTATTATCATTCTCATCATAATCATCATAGTTAGCCGAATCTGTACTGGTTGTATCAGAATAAGCCTCCAACGCCTCGTCGTCTTTATCTTTCGAAGCAGATGGCTGTGCGGCAGATGCAGGAGCAGCCTTTGGGTCTACCTGTTGGGTAGTTGGATGATAACGATGTTTTGGAGCTGAAGACGCCAAAGACACTTGGGTGGCTCCGATGCTCATAACGAGCGCTAATGCCAATATTGCTTTCTTCATATCATTATTTTTTATTGTTTTACCTTGTTATTTGAAAAATTTCTGCTTCTTAGACGCATCTCTTCGCGATTTAGTTGCAAAGAAACGAAAAATTTCTTATTTTTGCAAACAAATTAAAGAAAAAGAGACAGAATGAAGACATTACCTGAAGATTTCAGAACATATACGCAGGCACTGATGGGCGAAAAGCTGTATCAGCGTCTGGAGCATGCTATCCTCGAAGAGGAGGCACCAACCAGTATCCGCATCAATCCTTTTAAATGCAAGGATGCTGATGGCGAACCGATTCCCTGGTGTCCGGAAACCGGCCGTTATCTCTCTACGCGTCCCGGATTCACCTTCGATCCGCTGCTGCATGCCGGCTTATATTATGTACAGGAAGCCTCATCTATGTTTGTTGATATGGCTATCCGACAGTACGTAAAAGAACCGGTGATGATGCTGGATCTCTGTGCTGCCCCTGGCGGAAAGTCGACTGCCGTAAGGGCTGCCTTGCCGGAAGGGAGTCTGCTCTTCAGCAACGAACCGATGCGCACCCGCTCGCAGATTCTTGCCGAGAACATTCAGAAGTTTGGTCATCCTGATATGATTGTCACCAACAACTATCCCCGCGATTACAAGAAATCGAAGCTACAGTTTGATGTGATCCTTACCGATGTTCCCTGCTCCGGCGAAGGAATGTTCCGCAAAGATGAAGGGGCTATCGGCGAATGGAGTACCCAGAATGTGAACAACTGCTGGCAGCTGCAGCGCGAAATCGTATCGGATATCTGGAACTGTCTGAAGCCAGGCGGTATCCTGATTTACTCTACCTGCACCTTCAATGCGCACGAAGATGAGGAGAATGTAAACTGGATATGCGAAGAACTTGGCGCAGAAGTGATGGCACTGGAGGGTGTAGAAGATGCATGGAACATCACCCGCAACCTCACGGGCACCGACTTTCCGGTTTACCGGTTCATTCCTGGCGTTTCGCGAGGCGAAGGTCTGTTTATGGCGATTCTGAAGAAAGAGGGCGAATGGGAAGCAGGTTCTTCAGCCAAGGAGAACAGGAAGGATAAGAAGAAGAAAGACAAGAAGGTGGCTAAAGGAAAGGGACCGGAGATTCCGGACGGCTGGCTGAAGGCTGATACGGAATGGATGCCTACAGAAAGCAACGAGACGGTTTACGCCATTCCGGGCAGATGGAAAGACATCTACGACCAGGCAGAAAAGAACCTGAAGGTGCTGCATGCCGGTGTGAAACTGGGAACAGACAAGGGAAAGGGACTTATCCCCGACCAGGCTCTCGCTCTCTCTACGATGCTCAACAAAGATCACTTCCCACAGGTGGAGTTATCCTACGAAGATGCCATCCGCTACCTTCGCAAGGAGGCTGTGAATCTGCCTGCCGATACGCCTAAGGGTTATGTTCTGGTAACCTATAGACAGGTTCCGATAGGCTGGGAAAAGAACATCGGCAACCGTGCCAACAACCTCTATCCGCAAGAGTGGAAAATTAAGAGTAGCCATGGGACGGGAGAGCTGTTTATAGTTAACAGTTTACAGCAAGAATGAATAATTCAACATTCAACACTCAACATTCAACATTAAAATAAAAAATGCTCAGCATCATCGCCTGTATATCAAAAGAGCATAGAGCTATCGGGTACAAGAACCGGTTACTCTACGCCATCCCATCGGACATGACCCGATTTCGTATGCTCACAACCGGACATACGATCATCATGGGCAGGAAGACATTTGAGTCGCTGCCGAACGGAGCCTTGCCCAACCGCCATAATATTGTTATCTCGAAGACAAGAGAGCAGATAACAGGGTGCGAAGTATACACCTCTCTGGAAGAAGCGCTGGCAGCAAGGAAAGAAGAGGCTGGAAACAAAGAAGAGGTTGGAAACAAAGAAGCATCAGATGAATGTTTCATCATCGGAGGAGCCAGCATATATGAACAGGCTTTGCCTTTTGCAGACAAGCTTTATCTCACAATCGTAGAAAAGGAACCAGCGCATGCCGATACCTTCTTTCCGGAAATCAATCCGGCAGAATGGGAAGTGACAGAAAAAGAAATGAGGAATGAAAACGGCTTACCGTTCACATTCCTCACCCTTTATAGAAAGCAGTAATCCCGCAGGGAGCTACTGCTTTTTTTTCTTTTTATATCTTATTTCTCTGCTGCAGCCACCTCATCAGTTTCCTCTTCATCATCGTTGAAACTCTTGAGATCCTGCATAGAAAGCTGACGGTTGATAGATGCATTGAAAGAGATGATGGTCTCGCTGCGAGACAATCCCAGTGGCTGCAACTTATCATGGATGATTTCCAGGAGATGGTGGTTGTTCAGCGCGTAAATCTTGATAAACATATCAAAACCACCTGTAGTATAGTGGCACTCTACAACCTCAGGAATCTTCTTCAACTCCTCTACAACCTGGTCAAATTTCTCAGGCTCCTTCAGATAGAGTCCCATATAAGCACAAGTTTCATAACCTATCTTTTCTGGGTCAATGATGAATTGTGAACCCTTGATGATACCAAGATTTGTAAGTTTAGCTACACGCTGATGAATGGCAGCACCGCTCACGTTGCAAGCGCGTGCCACTTCCAAAAATGGAATACGGGCATCCTGAGAAATCAGCTTCAGAATCTGCCTATCTAATGAATCTAAAATTTGTTTTGACATAATACTAATAATTTGCTTGCAAAGATAATACAAAAAATTAATAAAAGCAATTTTTTAAGAGAAAAACATGATAAATTAATATTATTTTCCATTTTCTGTGGCAGAATAACTGATTTTTAGTGCTTTTGCCTGGCGCAAAGCCTGCTTTACGTCGGTTATCACACCCATCTTTGTCTCTTGATCTGCTTTGATTGATACGGTCATCAGCTTCTGGTCTTCCGGCGACATACGCTTCTTTTCTGCCGAAATGTAATCCATCACTTCGGGAGCCGAAGCAAACTTATCATTCAACTGAATCTGGGTACCGGTACCATACTTTGCCTGCATTTCTTTGGTTGGCTTACCTATATAGATATGGCTCACCGCCGATTTCTTGGTCAGGCGGGTGAGTTCCTTGCCTTGTGGCAAACGGCAGTCTACCTTCAAGGTAACCTGGCGCATGTGGGTAACAATCATAAAGAAGAACAGTACGGAGAAAATGAGGTCTGGCAGAGAAGATGTATTCAACCCTGGCACTTCATGCGATTTCTTATGAAAATTCATCATTGTTTTCCTCCTTTCTGCTGTTCTGTAGCTGTTTCTGTCGAATTTTCTTCCCCTTGCTTTTCTTCAGCATTGGCATCAACACGCTGGTCGGCATGAGTCATTGCGTTGGCATACGACTCTGTGATGCGCTGCGGACAGATGTTGCGCACCTGTTCTTTCTGGTTATTGTTCAAGAGGGCATAATCCCTGTGATATTTCTTCTGGGCTGTTTCGTTGCGTAGCTGGCTATATGCTTCCATCAGCTGATTCTGCATCTGGAAATAGAGATTATAGTCGGCATCGCGGTCACTCTCGATAGAGATGAGATGTTTCTTGCCCAGGCGGTGTACAAAGCGGATGGTTTCTTCCTTGAGCAGGCTCACCTGCATCGGCTTACCGTTGACCAAAAGCGTATCGCCAGCTGTCAGGCGCAGCTCCATGAGGTTAGCCTTGTCTACCACCGACTGCTGCTGTTCCTTCTTCTGCGGTTCAGGTGAAGGGAGTTGGCGCAACAGTCCCTTATCCACATCCATCGATGTGGTGACAAGGAAGAATATCAACAGCATGAACGAGATGTCGGCTGTAGATGTGGTATTCAGTCCCGGGGTTTCGTGTTGCTTCCTTCTAATCAGCATATTTAATCCTTATTTATAGAATAGAGAGCCCAGAGAGCTCTCTTTAGTTTTTCTTCCGAATATAACGTGTGGCACCGAAACAGACGGCACCGATTCCTGCCACCAGCATCAGGAGCGATGTGATGACAAACATATCTGAAAGCTTGAGCCAGAGCCAGTCGGCATAATTCTCGCCATTGATGAGCATCGGAGCAGAACCGCCCAAAAGGAAGGTAAGCAGCAAAACTGCCAAAGTTCCGATCCATGTGATGCGGAAGATGCGACGCACGGGAATACCATTCACTACAGCCTCCGACTTGCTGCTGCGATAATCTCTGATCATCGAAAAAACTGCCAGACCTGTACCTCCTATCAGGAAGAGCCACATCAGCAGGATGAGCACATCGGTAAAGAGAGGCGCATTAAAGTCGGGGTTCTCTTCGAAAGGCAAATCGTAGCCTACCAAAAAGAACAGACCGAAAACCAGCACCGCCAGTCCTATCATGATATAGAACACCTGCTGCGATATCTTTTCGGCCGACTTCGTCTTCTGCTTTGAAAATTGAAATTTAACCATTTCTCTCTTCGTTTATTTATTCTTGGCAATAATATCCATTAAAGTAACCGCCGACTCCTCCATCTGGCTTGTCAGGTGCTCCACCTTAGAAAGGATGTAGTTATAGAAAACCTGAAGGATGAGGGCTACGATGATACCGAAGATGGTAGTGATGAGCGCCACTTTCATACCCGAAGCAACGATAGTAGGACTGATATCGCCCGCCTGCTGAATCTGGTCGAATGACATGACCATACCAATCACGGTTCCGAGGAATCCGAGCGATGGCGCCATAGCGATAAAGAGTTTGATCCAGGAGCATCCCTTCTCCAGGTTAGCCGCCTGAACGGTACCATATCCGCTTACCGAGCGCTCGATGTCATCAAGACTCTCGCTGATATGCATCAAGCCCTGATAGCAGATAGAAGCCACCGGTCCGCGGGTATTCCGGCAGAGCGTCTTAGCCCCTTCCACATCTCCCGCCGACACCTTCTGGTCGATATCCTGCATCAACTTCTTGGCGTTGATTTCAGAAAGACTCAGATAGATGATGCGCTCGATACAGAAAGCCATACCCACGATGAGGGCGATGGCAACGAGAGACATAAATCCCGCATTACCCTCTATAAACTTTGTCTTAAGAGCTTGATGAAATCCCATGCTCTCTTCTTGAGCCATCATAGGCAGAGAACACATCCATGTGAAAACCAATATTGCAAAACGTGCAATAGCTGTATTTTTCTTCATATACCTTATTATATATATAAAAGCGGAAAGAGGGGGATTCGAACCCCCGAACCGGTTTTGCCGGTTACACGCTTTCCAGGCGTGCCTCTTCAGCCACTCGAGCACCTTTCCATATTCCGAAGAACTCTTCTTAATCGCCGCAACATGCTGCTGCAACAATTTCGAAGTGCAAAATTATTGCTTTTCCTCCGAAATACCATAACTTTCATTGTTTTTTTATGTTTATTTAAGGAGTTTTGAACGCTTGCGTCCTATACTTGCGATACAGATAGCGGAAAAACCCGCTCTGCATTGAGGCTGGTCTGTCGGGCAAACTCCTCTTCGCTTATGCCATAAGCCTTGGCGAGCGTCTTCATCACTTCTACCACAAAAGCACTCTCGTTACGCTTGCCACGATAAGGAACAGGCGCCATATACGGACTGTCGGTCTCCAGCACGATGCGATCCAGAGGAACTACGGCAGGCAGGTCTTCACGCAGATGGCTGCTCTTGAAAGTAGATACGCCACCGACGCCCAATACGAACTTATCGAAGGAGAGCAGTTCTTCTGCCTCCTTCTGATTGCCCGTAAAGCAATGGAAGACGCCACCCGGCAGTTCTTTCTCATACTTTCTGAGCAGATGCACCATCTCGTTCTGCGCCTTGCGGCAATGAATCATCAGCGGGAGCTGGGTTTCTACCGACCATTTTACCTGTTCTTCGAAAGCCTCGAGCTGCTCGTTTTCGAACTCACGGCTCCAGTAATAATCAAGTCCTACCTCGCCGATGGCGATCAAGTCAGAAAACTGAGGAGAACCACCCGCAGGATTGGCATTACCCGATTCGTCTGCAGGATTGGCATTGCCTATCATGCGATGTTCCTCCAGAATCTTCCGGAGTTCAGCCAGTTGTTCCTTCCAGTCAGCCTTTACCTCTTCAGGATGCAGACCAATCATCGGATAAGCATAGCCCGGATATTCCTTGCTCAATGCCAGGACCGCGTGTGTGGTCTTCACATCGATGGCAGGCAAGAATACCTTGCCTACCCCCGCTTCCTTGGCACGGGCGAAAGCCTCCGCCCTATCCTCATCAAACTCCTCCGCATCAAAATGCGTATGTGTATCTATTACTTTGAACATTGCCCTATCAACTGTCAACTATAAACTATTAACTATCAACTAGTACTGGCGCTTCATCATTTTTTGAGCATACTTTGCCAATTCCTCCTTACGCTCAGCAGGCACATTCACGGCATCCAGATACTTCTTGCTCTGCTCGAAATAATAAGCAATCTTATCCTGCGCCATTTTGTCGATACCAATCTCGTTGTAAAGACGGGTAACGGCAGCCACCTTCTCCTTGCGGTCGAAATCCTTGGCAGCCACCCACTTCTGCAGTTCTGCACGCTGAGCGTCGTTGGCATGGTTGAAGGCATTGATGAGCATATAAGTCTTCTTGTTGGATGTGATATCGCCACCAATCTCCTTACCGAACACCTTGGTATCGCCGTAAACATCGAGGTAATCATCCTGCAACTGGAACGCCAATCCTATCTGCTCGCCAAACTTATACAGGTTCTCTGCATCCTCATCAGAAGCATCGGCAAGGATAGCACCCATCTTCAGGGCACAAGCCAGGAGAACGCTGGTCTTGAGGCGGATCATCTCGATATATTCCTCCTCCTTCACATCGTTGCGGTTTTCAAACTCCATATCAAACTGCTGACCTTCACCAATTTCCAGGGCAGTGGTCGTAAAGAGTTTCAACACCTTGGCAAGATGCTTTTCATCACATTGAGCCATACGCTCATAAGCCAGAACGAGCATGCTGTCGCCCGAAAGGATTGCCGTATTGGCATTCCATTTCTTATGAACCGTTTCATGACCGCGACGCAAATCAGCATTGTCCATCAGGTCATCATGCAGCAAAGTATAGTTATGATAAGTTTCCAGGGCAACGGCATTCATCAGAATCTTCTCAGGATTGTCCTTGAAAAGATTGTAGCCCAGAAGCATGAGCGTAGGACGAATACGCTTGCCACCCATAGAAAGTACGTATCTGATAGGCTCATAAAGAGACTTCGGCTTTCTTTCGTAAGGCAAATTAGCCAGAAACTCATTTACCATGCTTAAAATTTCATCTGCTGTCTTCATAATAATGTATAATTTATAATATATAATTTACAATGAACAATTTATAGCTGGAACACTACCGGGATGGCAATCATCGTGCGACAGACCTTGCCTTTATCGATGCCCGGTTTCCACTTCGGCATCATCTTCATCACCCTCAAAGCCTCGTTGTCGAGCAATGGATCTACCGAAGTGCTTACCTTGATATTGGCAACACTTCCATCCTTGTTTACGATAAAGGATACCACTACGGTTCCCTGAATCCTACTCTTCTGGGCAGCTACAGGGTACTTCAGGTTCTTGGTAAGCCACTGCATGAAGGCAGACCAGCCACCAGGAAACTGCGGTATCTTCTGCACGACGGTCAGTTTGATAGGAGCCTCAGCTCCCGGATTCTCAATGGGAGTTTCAGGAACCGCTTCCTTCACCTCTGCTCCCTCCACTACACCCGAGCCGTCGCCGATAACCAGTTCGCTGGTTGTAGAACTGATTTTCTGCGGTGCCTTCTGAGTCTGTTGCTCGGCAGCCTTCACTTCCTGAGTAATTGACTTAGAAGCAGGAGCCGAAACAGCCTCTGCACTCACCATATCTTTCAGGTCGGGACGAGCCGACATTTCCAGATCCTGTGAGAGATCTTCCATCGATTCCGACAAGTCATCATCTCCCTGCGGACCTCTCTGATATTGGAGTCCTACGAAGATGAAAGTAAAAGCCAGCAGCAAACCTAGCAGGAAAAATGTAACCCGCTTATCTTCCAGTTGTGCGCTATTTGATTTCTTAATTTCCACAATAAAAACCGTTTAAAATCGTTATTTCCTACGAAAACATTGCAAAATTACTTCTTATTATTGAAAAAAGCAGTATCTTTGCCAAAGAATTAGAAAATTTAAATGAAAAAATATGTAATTTCCGCAATATTGACGCTTTTTGCGACAATTATTGATGCTCAAGAGAGCCAAACGGGGTATAATTTCCTTCGCTTGCCGGTGAGTGCTCACGCAGCTGCTCTGGGTGGCGACAACATCACCTTGATAGAAGATGATGAGGCACTCATATTCCATAATCCGGCTCTCCTGTCATCAGTAAACGACAAGACGGTCAATCTCAATTATATGAACTATATGTCGGGGGTGAACACTGCCTCGGCTAGTTTCAACCGTATTGTCAACGACAAGGCTTCGTGGGCTGTTTCGGCTCAGCTTGTTGACTACGGCAAGATGAAAGAGACGGATGAGAACAACATCCAGATGGGTGAGTTCTCGGCAAAGGACATTGCCGTTGCGGGTTACTTCTCTTATATGCTCGGTGAGAAATTCGCGGGTGGTATTGCCGCCAAATTCATCACTTCGTATATTGGCGATTACAATTCTATCGCTGTGGGAGTGGATCTGGGCATCAACTATTACGACCCGGAAACGGAATGGTCGGTTTCTTGCGTGGCAAAGAACCTGGGTGGACAGCTGAAAGCTTACGACAATGAATATGAGAAGATGCCGATCGACCTGCAGTTGGGTGTGACGAAACGCTTCGCCAACGCACCGTTCAGGGTATCAGCCACACTGGTCAACCTGAACCATTGGGACAGCAGTCTTCGTGATCATGCCGTAGTAGGTGCCGACATTCTGCTTTCGGAGAGCCTGTGGATAGGTGCCGGCTACAACTTCAGGAGAGCCAACGAGATGAAAATCAGCACCTCAGAAGATGAGGAAAGCAGTCATGGAGCCGGTTTCTCTGTGGGTGGCGGTATCAACCTGGAGCGCTTCCATCTGAACGTTGCCTACGGCAAATATCACGTCAGTAGCAGCAGTCTCATGCTGAACGTAAGTTACAGATTATAAATTCTATATTATAAATTATACATTAAAGTTAGTTCGAAATTATGAAGAAAATAACAATAGCAATAGACGGATACTCTTCTTGCGGTAAGAGTACGATGGCAAAGGATCTTGCCAAGGAAATAGGTTATGTTTATGTAGATACGGGCGCCATGTACCGCTCGGTAACTCTCTATGCGCTGCGTCATCAGCTCTTCGAAGCAGATGGAGCCGTAAAGACTGAAGAACTGCAGAAGGAGATGAAGAACATCAGCATCTCATTCAAGTTTAATGAAACAACCGGTCGCCCAGACTGCTATCTGAACGGCGAACTGGTAGAAAAGGAAATCCGTTCGTTAGAGGTTTCCAACCACGTTAGTCCGATTGCCGCCGTTCCTTTCGTCAGAGAGGCGCTGGTAGAACAGCAGCAGAAGATGGGCGAAGACAAGGGCATCGTGATGGATGGTCGCGATATAGGTACCACCGTGTTCCCGAATGCCGAACTGAAGATTTTCGTTACAGCCAGCTCACAGGTGAGAGCACAGCGCCGTTTCGATGAACTGAAGGAGAAAGGAATGCCAGCCGACTTCGATGCGATTCTGAAGAATGTAGAGGAGCGCGACTATATCGATACCCACCGCGAGACTTCCCCACTCAGGAAGGCTGATGATGCCATCACGCTCGACAACAGCAACATGACCATTCCTGAACAGAAGGCATGGCTGATGGAACAATATCAAAAGGCAATAGCAGAATAAGCTACAGAAAAGAGACTGCCGGGTTATTTATGCAAAAATACGTTAAATATACTACTTTTACCGATAAATTTATTTTATTCGATGAAAAAGATTTGGAAAAAAAACTTCAATTTAGTATCTTTGCAATCATATTAACAAGGTAGTAATGATATAGATTATAAATTTTGAGTTAATTACTGTTTTTTGAAGGTGATAGGTCTTCGGGAGAAGATTTATCACCTGTTTTATTTTCAGACAGTTTATAAAAGATAAACCCATTTGACGCTGTAAAACACAGCGTCAAATGGGTTAACTAATTAATAACCAGCATATTAAGTTTTTCAATCAACGATAAAACTATCCTCTACCCATATACGGTGAAACACCGTATCAAGTATATCAAGTTACTGATAATCAGCGCTTTAACTTTCACTACAAGAGAACAGAACTATCCTTGATAATCTTCTCCCTGCACTCTTCCATCAGCCACTTCGGCGTACTGGTAGCACCACAGATACCTACCGTTTCCACATCCTTGAACCAGTTCATATCTATCTCGTCGGCACTTTCTATCTGGTAGCTGTTGGCATTCACGCTCTTGCATTCCTTGAAAAGTACCTTACCGTTCGAACTCTTTCTGCCACTCACAAAGAGGATGACATCATGCTTGCTGGCAAAGGCAGCGATGTTAGGCATGCGGTTAGCCACCTGACGGCAGATGGTATCGAAACTCTTGAAGACAGCGCCCTCAACAATATGCTCCTGGCAGTATTCGATGATGCGGTGGAACTCATCGAGGCTCTTGGTGGTCTGGGAGTAAAGATAGATATCTTTAGAGAAATCCAGCTGACCGGTTTCCTTCAGCTGCTTCACATCCTCAAACTTCTCTACCACAATGGCATGACTCTCCGTCTGCCCCACCAGTCCGAGCACCTCAGCATGCCCGTTCTTGCCGAAAATCACGATCTGTGCCTCCGGATTGTTGACATACTGCTTCTTGATGCGGCGCTGCAACTGGAGCACCACAGGACAGGTAGCATCGATGATTTCGATGTTGTTTCGCTCGGCAAGGGCATAAGTTTCAGGCGGTTCACCATGAGCACGGAGCAAGACCTTTACGCCCTGCAGTTCCTCCATCTGCTCATGGTCTATCGTGATGAGTCCCGCTTCATGCAGGCGCTCCACCTCCATACCATTATGCACAATATCGCCCAGGCAGTAAAGTTTACCGCCCTTAGCCAACTCCTCTTCAGCTTTCTTGATGGCAGTGGTTACGCCAAAGCAGAACCCACTGCCGTTATCTATTTCTATCTGCACGATATTCGTTTTTAATTCATTGTACATTAATCTTCACCACCACCTTAGCATGTTCAGGGTCATTCGTAATCATGAGGATACGAGGGTGTCTGACACGCGATTTCTTCAAGTCGGCAGCCACAGCCGTCACCTTCATCTTAACGGTCTCTCCTGGCTGAATTTTACTCTTCTTCAGGTTCACCTGCAAGCCCATCGTAAACATCTGCATGCTGCGGATATCCAGTTCCGACTTACCCTTATTGGTAATCAGAATCTCACCCTTCAGCTTCTTCTTTCCATTGAAACTACCCAGATTGAGATCGGTGGCAGACATCTCAATCTTCGGAGCCAGTACCTTCTTGGCTGGAGTCATGTTCTCGAAACCAGGAAGAAGAACGGCTGATACCACGATTTCCTTCTCAGGCGCAATCTTATCGCCAGGACGTTCACCGAGATAAACCGATGTCTGGTTCAAGCCCAGGTCGCGCAGTTTCTTGGAATCCAGCACGAAACTGATTTCGGCAGAATGACGCGGAGCTACCTTGGAAGGCGATACGAAAGCATGAAGATAGGGTGGCAGATGCATCACTACCGGCTCCAGTAATTCGTCGGTAGGATTGAAGATATGGATGCGCTGAACCGGACGGTCGCCACGGTTCACGTCATCAAACTCCACCTCCTGGGCATCACTCTTGATGACACCCAGCATCTCATCGTAAGAACCAGCGAAATCTACTACGCTGCCCACTACCTTTCCCCTCATAGAGAGGATGAACGGCTCTTCATCCGCATTGGTATAGAGGCAAACCTGCTTGGTGAAAGTACCCATCTGCTTGGCATCGTATACCGCCTTGATGACGAAACTTTCGCCGGCAGCTATGCCCGTCTTCGGATAATCTACCTCCGTACAGCCGCAGCTTTTCAATACATTGTTGATAACCAACGGCTTGTGCCCGTCATTCTTCAGCACGAATTCGGCAGTTACAGGCTTGTTGAACACCACCTGTCCGCAGTCTACCACCTCATGCTGGGTTGTAATCTTCTGTGCTGATGCAGGCAGCGCCAACAGCGCTGAGAGCATCCATATATTCATCCGTTTCATACTATTCTATTTTAAATTATCAATCTATAAACTTTAATTATTAACTTTCAATTCATAAGTCTCTGTGCGGCCACCAAACTCCGGACTGTAGGTACACTCTGCGGTGCAAGTTCCGCTCTGATAGTCGCCCTTTCTATCCACGTAATACTCCATTTCTACGATGTGCATACCTTTAGATAAACGATCGAAATAGAAATTTGTTGCATGATCTCTTGGAGAAACATAGCAGCCTATGCCCCACTGATAACCGCTCTTCTGGTTAACCGGCTCCAGACATGCCGCACGCTTATCCGTAATCTGCACAAAGTCGTAGTCGCGGTCGGCGGTGATGAGGAGTGTTACCTTCACCTTCTCGCCTACCTTCGCCTGCGCCTTGCCCTTGCTCTCAGATTCGGCTGGAACGATGACACGGCGCACCTTGATGCCCGACTCCATGGAACCGATTTCGCTGATAGGCTGCTTAAACTCTGCATAGACGGCTCCCCAGCTGGTATAATCGCTCTTTTTGTCGATGCTCAGCTTAGATGCCTTGCCCGGTCTTTCGGTCTTCACATAGCCCAAAGTAGTGGAATCCTGCGGCATCGGCAGCAGCTTTCCGTCTAGTTTCAGCACGGCATTCTCAGCCTTTCTGCTCCAGTTGCTCTCATTGCCCTTCATAAAGGCGTAGACAGCATCCACGGTATTCACCGGTGTATCCCAAACCTGTGTGCGTTTCGACATCAGTAGCCAGCGCTGCAGTTCCTCGATGGTCTGCTTGTCGTTCGGCTTCAGCATCTGCATCGCCTCTATCACGGATACCTGGGTAGGAATCTTGTAATTTCTCCAGCTGTAGAGTGCCTTGCGGGTATCGTAGTAGCGGCCCATCTCCTCGCGGTAAACGGCATATTCGTTCACGCTCTGCAGATATTCGCCAGCCTTCTCGCGGTAAGCAGCATTCTGCTGGCTGTTTCTGGCGAGTACCACGGCAGCACGCGCCTTGCCATAGATGGAGAAATCACCGGTCATCTTCGACATCTTGTCCAGGAGATAAGCCTTATCCTGCTCCAGATCCTGCTTCATCTTTCTGCCATCCATCGAAAGGATGTAGAGATAATGCAGCGCCTGTTCGCTAGGACTCACCTCCTGCTTTTTCTCCTCCTGTTTCTTCATTTCTCTTACTTCCTGTGCGGTCTGCAGAGAGAGATAATCGATGGCGGAAGTCAGCATCTTGGCGGTGGATTTCTGAACACCGGCAACGGCATTCAGACGAACCATCATTTCGGCTACCGACGTTGTCATATATCTGCTGCCCTTCATGCCTTTCCACCAGGAGAAGGAACCGTCAGCATTCTGCAACTTCTTCAGCTTCTCCACCTGATTCTGCAGACGGATGCTCTCCTGAGCGAGATTCTTCTGAGAATGATTATCCAAAGAGAGAGTCTTCTGGATATGGGTGGTGATGGTATTGGCGTAGATGGCAGACATCAGCGAGATGGCGTTCTCCTCATCCGGATTACTGATAGCTGGCAGCGCCTTCACCATCAGCCAACTTGGGTTATTGGTGTACTCGATGGTTACCTTTGCCTCTTCAGCGCCCTTCGCCTGCTTGCCCTCCTTGTTCAGGAAGAGTTTGCTCAGGTCGAAGTTCTGCTCGCCCTTCTGATGCAGGGTGATAGGCAGGGTGTTCACCACGAGTTCACGGTTGCTCAAAACCGGCAGATAGTGCTGTTCACCATCGCTGTAGCCATTACCGGCAGCCACCACCTTATTAATATATACGCCTTCTTTCAGTCCCTGGACATCAAAGGAGATGGTAGCAGAGCCCTCAGCATCGATGCTGTAGTTCTGCGTCTTCTGCCAAACCACCTTGTTGGTCTCCGGGTCGAGAATCTGCATACGGGTGTTGCCGCTCACCTTCTTGTCGGAAGAATTGAAGAGTTTCACCACGATGGTGCTCTTATCGCCCTCACGCAGGAAGCGAGGCATGTTTGGCTGCACCATCACGGTTTTCTGAGCCACAGCCTCATCCACCAGCAAACCATTGCGCATCTCCTTGTCATGAGCCAATCCCATGAACTTCCAGGTGGTCACGCTTTCAGGCAGGGTAAATCTGATGGCTACGTTGCCATTGTTGTCGCTCTCCAAGGCTGGATAGAAGAAGGCAGTCTCGTTCAGGTTTTCACGCACCTGCACATTGTCAAGGTACTGTCCTACGTCTGAGCCAGAACCACCTACAAACTGCGGCATCTCCTCTACTACATCAAAAACCTTGTTGGCAGATGGAGCAGCCGCTGCAACACGGGTCATCTTAGAGCCATGAATCCTTATGACTTTCGCTTCTTCCAGAACCAGCTCGTCTTTCTTTATACGAACAGCCTCAACGGTTCTGCCAGAAGAACGTTCCAACTTGCTCAGTTCCACCGCTTGCATATAAGCATAATAGCTAAAGAATTTGCCATCAAACTTATCTACATCCAGTCCCCTCTCGTCATAATATTTGGTAGGATAAACGCCATTCAAGTATAATGAACGGAAAGTGAGGTTGTCCTCCCAGTAGCAGTCTGGCAAACTCTGATAGAAGCCCAGGGAGAAATTCCAGGAATGCGGGGCTATCTGGTCGAGCGACTTGTCATAGAGTACGCTCATCAGCTGTGCCTTGGCTGGCTTGCCGTCAGGGGTGGTAATCTTCAGCGTCCACTCCTCCTTCTGTCCAGGGGTCAGACGGTTGCGGAAGGTTTTCCAGGCGATGTTCAGTTTCTTCTCAGGCAAAGGACGGGCGATGCTCATCATTCGGGTATAGCACTTGCCTTGCTTCACGAAACTATAGTTCAGTACGATGCCCGACGCATATTCCTCCTTGTAGGTGAAAGGCAGGGTCACGATACTGTCGCCCAACTCCCAGGCACCTTTCTCCAGCAGTTTGTTGCCGGCGATGATGGAATATACGATGTGCGCTCCGTTCTCCGAAGAGCCCACCTGGATATAGACAGGCTTGCCATCACGAGGGAAGGTCTTCGCCGTCTGATAATACCATTCGGTAGTTGGCTCCACCGGATGGGTATCCTTCATGCTGAAGAGCGTGAACTTCTGCTGTAGGGTATCCTGTCCGCAGATTGCCTCCAGCTGATGAACGCCAGATTTCCAAACGAGGGAAGAAGATGCAGAAGCAGCATATTCCTTGATAGAAACCGGTGCATTCGCCTCGGCATCCTTCCATTCGCCCTTATCAATGCGATATTTCAATCTACTAGAAATCGGCATTCCACTGGCATTGCGGTAAGCGAAGGTCACCGTCTTCAGACTGTCTGCCTCGATACGCTTAGGAAGATTCACCGTGAGGATGGTTGGCTTGGTGCCCAGAGGCAGACTCATCACGCCCTCGTGGCTCTCGCCGCTGATGTCGGTAACGATGGCTGAGACCTCGAAGTTGAAGAAACGGGCGATGCGCATGAAATCGCTCATATCAGCCTCGTCTTTTCCTGACAAGGAAGCCTCCAGCGGAATCTCGACGTCGAAGGTTCCGTCCTCACGAGTCACGCAACTGTCAGTTTTCACCAACTGTCCGGCAGATCCTGCGCCCCACCACCAGAGTTGGTTTCTGCGGGTCACCTGATACTCCACCTTGGCACCCTGCACCGGCACTCCGGCATAGGTCTTGGCTGAAGCTTTCACCACCACGGTGTCGCCCCAGGTATATTTCTCGTTCACCTTCGGGAAGGTAATCTCGAAGGTTGGACGCTTGTACTCCTCAACTCTGAAATATTCGCTTGCTGTACCATTCACGGAGATGGAATACTGTCCTGTCTTTCCCTCCTTCGGGAGTTCGAAATCTACCGAAGCCGTACCATATTCATCGGTCGTAACCTTCTGTTCTGCCACCTGCTTCCAGTTAGGATCTCGCAGGATAAAATTCAGTTCCATGCTCTTGCCAGGCACACTGGCATCCAAGCCCTTCTTCACGATGTAGGAAATGGCTGAGGCATGCACGGTCTGACCCGGGCGATAGATGCTGCGGTCGGTAAACAGCTGATGTTCAATCTTGTCATCCTTCCGTTCGTAATAGCGGGTGCGAGAAAGATAGATATCCTTGGCAGGCGTAAACTTGTCATTGCTGGTGGAAATCAAGACGTTTCCATCCACATTCTTGAAGTAAGCCTCTCCGTTCTCATCTGTTGTCAAGCGGGCATGAACTATTCGCTTGTCCTTCTTCGTCTTGAAATCATACCGCTGGTCGTAGAGTTCTATCTTCGCCCCGGCGATAGGCTGTCCGTCGGTAGCATTCACCACCACATAGCGATGCCTGTCATCAGGCAACTGCTGGATCATCACCGCCAGATTGCTCACATAGAAGAGTTCTCGCTGCGGAGCGATGCCGGTATTATCCGAAGTCACCTCCATCAGATAGGCACCCAGCGGCAGATTGCCACCGATTTCGATGGAATCCTTCACCTCTTCGTAATCCGGGCGACCGTAGTAGTTGCGGCTGTAATCCTTCTGATGCAGCTTCGTGGTCTTCTTCAGGAGCATCTTATAGGTAGCCTCATCCTGCGCATTATAATCGTTATCTGCCGTAATATTGAGGCGGGAAATGCTGATTTTCAGGTTCTGGAGATTGCGCACGTTCAGCTGCACCCACGCCTTCTCCCCAGGTCGCAATACCTGTGGCATATCCTTCACCCGGAACATCGGTTCGGTGAGTCGCTTCTGCGCATTTCTCAGTTCGTTCATTCTCGACCAACCGCCCCAGCGGCTCAGCGCATAGTTGATATAGTTGAGCTTATCCTGCGGTTTGGCATCGGTAGCACCTTCCATGAAGCGGAAATGCTCCACGGCAAGTTCGCCTGCCTCAGGAATATCCTGATAAACCTGGATGAGCGAGTCGATGGTCTGCAGATACTTCGATTTCTTCACCTCTCTCACGTCGTCCTGGCGGTATTTCTCGATGAGCTTATAGGCACAGAGACAAGCCGCACCCCTATTGCCCACCTTATTATAATAGGTGTACAGCTGCAGATACGCCTCCTTGCTGTCTGCCTCGAATCCGATGAGATGCAGCAGATCGTTGTTGAAGGAACTGCCATCCACGCCCTTCAACGTCAATGGAACATACTCTGTAGATGTATGTCGGGCAAGAAGTTCAGGCTGCTCCAGGGCCTTTTTGAAGAACTCCTGGCTTTTCTTTTCGTCCATATCACAGTACACCTTGCCCAGCACGGCATATCTCACCGCCTTCAATGCCGGGTCGTTCACCTTCAGCACCTCTGCTTCCATCCGCTTCACGTTAGGCGTCAGCGAGTCAGCCGAAATCTCATTCCAGAGTGTCATCTGTCTTGTCTCAGCCGCCAGCAGCTGCCCGTAATCTTTGGCAGCCGAAGCCTTGGCGATGATTTTCTTCATCACCGCGATTTCGCTCTTAGGCTGGTCCTTTTGAGCATTGATTTCAGCTTGCTTCCACAAGTTGTCGTATGTCTGAGCCGCTACCTGCAAGGTTGCAAAGAGGGCTACCAGAAGTGATAAAATGTTTCTTTTCATAAGCCAACTGTATAAAATGTTAATAGAATGATGATAATCATCAAACTTTTCATTGCAAAAATACAAAAAAAAACTGTTTTCTAACCCCGAAACTTAAACTTTTTACTATCTTTGCACCAAAATAGTATATTTTACCAAGAAATAACATTAAAAAAACAATGGCAGAAAAAAAGTATGGTCATTTTGATGACGCCAATCGCGAATACGTGATTACTGACCCAAAGACCCCATGGCCTTGGATCAATTATTTGGGTAACGAGGATTTCTTCTCGCTCATCTCAAACACAGCAGGTGGTTATTCCTTCTACAAGGATGCCAAGTTCCGTCGTATCACCCGTTATCGCTACAATGGTGTGCCGATGGATAACGGCGGTCGCTATTTCTATATCAAAGATGGCGATACCGTATGGAACCCGGGATGGAAACCTTGCAAGACACCGCTCGACAGCTACGAGTGCCGCCACGGCATGAACTATACCCGCATCACGGGCAGCAAGAACGGCGTAGAGGCGAGTGTGCTCTTCTTCGTACCGCTCCATACATGGGCTGAGGTGCAGAAGATGACGCTGAAGAACCAGACTGAGGAGGTGAAGACCCTCAAGGTGTTCTCCTTTGCAGAGTGGTGCCTCTGGAATGCTGCTACCGACATGGAGAACTTCCAGCGCAACTTCTCTACGGGCGAGGTGGAGGTAGAGGGTTCTACCATCTATCACAAGACCGAATACCGTGAGCGCCGCAACCACTATGCTTTCTATACAGTGAATACCGAGATTCAGGGCTACGATACCGACCGCGAGAGCTTCATCGGACTCTACAACGAGTTTTCCGAGCCTGAGGCTGTGATGGAAGGCAAGCCACGCAACAGCTTTGCCCACGGCTGGAGCCCTATCGCATCTCATTATATCGAGGTTACCCTGCAGCCAGGCGAGAGCCGCGACCTCATCTTCCTGCTGGGCTATGTGGAGAACGAGCAGGACAAGAAGTTCAGCGCCAAGAAGGTAATCAACAAGGAGAAAGCTCATCAGCTTATCGCCAAGTTTGATACCACCGAAAAGGTGGATGCTGCCTTCGCAGAACTCAACCAGTACTGGGATAACCTGCTGAACATCTTCACCGTGAAGAGCGGCAACGATAAGTTAGACCGCATGGTGAACATCTGGAACCAGTATCAGTGCATGATTACCTTCTGTATGTCGCGCTCAGCAAGTTTCTTCGAGAGCGGCATCGGTCGAGGCATGGGCTTCCGCGATTCCAACCAGGACCTCGTAGGCTTCGTTCATCAGATACCTACCCGTGCCCGCCAGCGCATCATCGATATCGCCAGCACCCAGTTCCCTGACGGTGGCTGCTACCACCAGTATCAGCCGCTCACCAAACGCGGCAACAACGATATCGGTGGCGGTTTCAACGACGACCCTTGCTGGCTCATCTTCGGTACCGTAGCCTATATCAAGGAGACGGGCGACTTCTCTATCCTCGCTGAGCAGGTGCCTTTCGACAACCAGCCAGGCACAGAAGTAAGCCTCTTCGAGCACCTCAAGATTTCGATGAACCATGTTATCAACAACCTGGGTCCACACAAGTTGCCACTCATCGGAAGAGCCGACTGGAACGACTGTCTGAACCTGAACTGCTTCTCCTGGGACCCTAACGAGAGTTTCCAGACCACCGAAAACAAGGGCGAAGGAAGCAAGGCAGAGAGTCTGATGATAGCCGGTCTGTTCGTGGTTACCGGCAAGGATTATGTGGCTCTGTGCAAGCAGCTTGCCAAGGAAGCTATGGAAAGCAAGGAGGGCGAAATAGCCGGCCTTGCAGAGGAAGATTATTTGACAGAAGCCGAGCGCATGCAGCAAGCTGTAGATGAGATGAACGAGGCTGTGAAGCAGCATGGATGGGACGGTGAATGGTTCCTCCGTGCCTACGATTTCTTCGGCAACAAGATTGGTAGTGATGAGAACGAGGAAGGCAAAATCTTCATCGAGAGCCAGGGCTGGTGTACGATGGCTGGTATCGGTCTGGAAGAAGGACTCTGCGATAAAGCACTGGATAGCAGCAAGAAACGACTGGAATGCGAGCACGGAATGGTGCTGAACAACCCAGCCTACACTACCTATCATGTAGAAATGGGTGAGATTTCTTCTTATCCTGAAGGCTACAAGGAGAACGCCGGTATCTTCTGCCACAACAATCCTTGGGTCATCATCGGAGAGACTGTAGCCGGCCGAGGCAACGATGCCTGGAGCCATTATACCAAGATTCTGCCTAGCTATGTAGAGGAAAAATATCAGACACTTCACAAGGTAGAACCTTACGTAAACTGCCAGATGGTAGCCGGTAAGGATGCAGCCAAACCGGGCGAAGGAAAGAACTCCTGGCTCACCGGTACAGCGGCATGGATGTGGTATACAGTATCAGAATTCATCCTCGGTATCAAGCCAGATTATGAAGGTTTGCTCATCGATCCTTGTCTCCCAAGCACCGCTAAGGAGTATGAGGTAACCCGCAAGTTCCGTGGTGGCGAATACCATATCACAGTAAAGAATCCTAGCGGAAACCAGAAGGGCGTGAAGCAGATTACAGTGGATGGCACTCCTATCTCAGGCACCATCATTCCTTGCTCTGAAGGCAAGCATGAAGTAGTGGTTGAGATGTAAAATCAGCCAGATTTCATCAAGTTACGATTTGAAAGTTCAATGTAACGAAACTCCTTTTCATACCCATACGTCGTGATTCACGACGTATGGGTATCACAATAAACACTTGACCCCTTATTTCAGGGGGGCAAGTGTTTTATTTATCTGATAATCTGATACTTAACTTTTAACATAAGCACATATTCAACAGTATCAAGAGTAAGATTCTAAGTCTCTATCATTTCCTCAGTTCCTCAGTTCCTCAGTTCCTCAGTTTTTTCCTAAGGGGTATATAGCCCTTATAGTTCAAAGTTGTTTTAAATTGTTATATATTATATATTATTATATATATATATTTATATATATAATAAACTTCTAAATAAAGGAAAAAGTGAAGGGTCAGAGAAAAACTGAGGAACTGAGGAACTGAGTCATTGCAGTAAAAACATCACAACCATCATAAACACCTGATTTACTGCTTAACTCTATACTTTAAGAGAACAAAGCTATGAGTTGCTACCCGTAAAACTATGAGTTGTCACCCGCAAAACTATGAGTAAGGAAGTTTAACTACTTTCAATCTGAAAGCATAGTTCAAACATTTCCTTATCACACCCCCAAATTTGGCAGTATCAGAGAAAAGTTGTATCTTTGCACGGAATTCCATCCATTCCATCCATCTCTACCATACCTTCCAACTCCTTCCATACCGCTCCTTCCATGCCATCCCCATAACTCCTTCCGCCCAACTCAGCACGCGTCTCTCCATCCGAAGTATTAAAAGGAAAAAGATAAAAAAGGTATGGCTTTTCGAGTTATTTTTTGTACTTTTGCAGCCGATAACGCATTTTGCGAACAAAACAGGATTCTTTAAAGAAAAGAAAGGAAATAACAATGAAGAAAATATTATACTTTGTGGCAGCCCTGGCTGCTACATCCATTATCACTACGATGGGTACCAGCTGCAAGTTTGCACCCGACCAGCATGACGGCGACACGGTAGCTGCCAGCGAGTTTTACCCGATAGATACCTCTGCGGCTCATGCCAAGAAGATGGCGAAGATTGCTGCCATCAAGAACGGAAAAGACAGTGTAGGCATCTATTATGTGGGCAGCAATTCTACCAAAGACCTCATCGAGCTCGTATCCTATCCTTCACGCCGCGACACGATGATGTACAGCAAGACCCGACACATAAAGGTGAAGGGCAATGCCGACATCAACCACGTGGTTCGTGTAGACTTCTATCTGCATAACGGCAAGGATTCGCTGGTGAAGTATGTTGAGGAAGTGGAATTCAAATCACTTAATAGCCTATAAACTATCAACTAATCATAGAATCCCGGCTGCTTATACTCGATACCGAGTTCATCATCTACTGTTGCGATGACACCCTGAATCTGACCCATGGCAAACATACGGCCGAGGAGAGTGTAACCGGCATTGTGACCATGATTGCTCTCATCGAATACGCCACCTGGCTCATCGGTGAAGGTCATACCGTGGTCTACTCGCATTGGCAGACGACGACCGGAATTGCACTTGCCTTCCTGCTCAGCCTTCTCGAAGATGCGGCAAAGTTCAATGAGATGGCCGCGACCACCCAAGTGAGAAGCCTCTGTAAAGTTGCCGTTAGGGAAGATGTAGCAAGAGCGCAGATGAACAAAGTGAGTGCTGTCAGCAAACTGCTTAGCCATTGCCACACAGTCGTTGTGCTCGCCGGCAGAGAATGAACCTGCACAGAAAGTCAAACCATTGTGCTTGTTTGGCACAGCATCGAGCATCCACTGGATATCCTCGGCACGACCGATGATTCTTGGCAAACCGAATACAGGATAAGGAGGATCGTCTGGGTGAACACACATGTTGATATCGTACTCATCGCAGATAGGCATGATAGCCTCCAACCAGTACTTCATATTCTCCTGCAACTTCTTCTTGTCGATGCCATCATAGAGCTTCAACAGGTCGCGGAACTTCTGGACAGGAGCTGAATCGCCCTCGCTGAAGTTACCCGATACGAAACCCTGGGTCTTGATGATGATATTCTCTACCAAGGCATGATCCTGCTCTGGTGTAGAAGTCTTCTTGATTTCATCTGCCTCAGCCACGAGGTCTCTGCCCCACTTGTGCTCCTTAGAGAACTCAGCCCAATCCTCACGAGCGCCTTCACGCTGCAGGATATAGATATCAAAGTAGGCAAACTCGCCCCAGTTCATATAGAGGTTGTTGGCTCCGTTAGGATTCTCGTGTGCCAAATCGGTACGAGCCCAGTCTAATACAGGCATAAAGTTGTAGCAGATGCACTTGATACCTTCCTCGCCCAGGTTGCGGAGACTTTCCTTGTAAACCTCAATCTGATGATCACGGTCAGGACCACCATATTTCAGGGTTTCAACCACAGGCAAAGACTCTACCACGCTCCATTTCATACCATAAGACTCGATGTACTCCTTGAGTTCATGAATCTTCTCGCGTGTCCAAACCTCGCCCAGAGGAACATCGTGCAATGCGGTAACAATGCCCTCAACACCAATCTGCTTCAACTGTGCAAGTGTAATCTTATCTTTCTTGCCAAACCAGCGCCATGTTCTTTCCATATATATTATATAATGTATAAGTTTAAAAATGAATTATCTTTCAGCAACATACTTATGCAATGTCGCTCTTACAGCACCCTTACCGGCAAAGAGTTCCTTCACCATGCCCTCAATCTGCTCGCCGAAGCCAGCCTCATAGAGATCGAGACCGAACACATCCTTGCGGGAATAGAGGTTCTTGAGGCAAGAGTAGTCCTGATCAGCCTTGCCTACTTCAAGAGGAGCTACGATAGCCTGTAGCTCTGCCAACAATGGGTCAGAAGATGGCTCGAATGGCTTCAGGTTATCATCCAATGCCTTGAGATAACGGGCATAACCTGCCAATACCAGAGGAATCAACACAAGGTTGCTCTTGTCGAGACCGCGGTCGATATACTTCTTGATAGTCTCACCGAAACGGATAGAGAGTTTCTGGCTGGTATCGGTAGCGATACGCTGAGGAGCATCTGGCATGAATGGGTTAGGCAGACGCTTGTTGATAACGGTGCCGATAAACTCGTATGGGTTCAATACACCTGGATCTGTTACTACTGGCATTGCCTCGATATAACCGATTTTCTGGATGAATGAACGTAAATCCTCATCAGCCATCTCGGCAGAAATCAAGGTATAGTCGAGCATGCAGCCATAGATTGACATCGCTGTATGGAGAGGGTTCAGACAGGTGGTTACCTTCATGGTCTCAACCTCATCTACAGTCTTGCGGGATGTATAGAGTGCACCGCCCAACTCCAATGGCGGACGACCGTTGGTATAAGTATCCTCGCAAACGAGATACTGCACTTCCTCGGCATTTACGAAAGGAGCGGTGAAAGTATGCTTCTCGGTGATAATCGTATTGTTATCCTCAAAACCATCCTCAGCGAGCATCGCCTGTACCTTCTCGTGTGGACGAGGAGTAATCTTATCAATCATAGACCAAGGATAGGTAATCTTGCTGCTGTCATTGATATAATCTACGAAACCAGCCTCTACGATACCATCCTGTGCCCAACGCTCAGCATAAGCCTTTACGCCAGCCTTAACATGGTCGCCGTTGTGAGAACAGTTGTCGGTAGACTGAAGAGTCAGTGGCAACTTGCCTGCCTTATAACGCTCATAGAGAAGAGCGGTAAGCTTACCCATAGCAAATACTGCATCAAGACCACGTGCCAGATCTGCATCATTATAAGAATATCCCTTCTCGGTGATGGTGAAAGTAACCATCTGCAAAGTTGGAGCCTGGAAAATCTGAACCAGACGCACCCAGTCGTCAGCAAACTGCTTGTCAGCCTTGATACTTTCGGTAACAGATGCGATAACCTTCTTTTCGATAGTACCATTAGACTGGAGGCTTACGAGAAGAGAGAGATTATTGTAAGGACGATAAACCTTATCGATAATTTCGTAGTCGAAGCTTTCAGCAACAATAACACCACGATCGTACTTGCCGGTGTTAAGTGCATCGTTAAGAATAGCAGCAGGGAACGCACGGAAGATGTTACCTGCACCAAAGTGAACCCAAGTAGGTTCATCATGTGTCTTCTTAGCTACAGCAGCAATGTCATACTTAGGGAGCTCATAACCTTTGGCTTCCCATTCTGCAGCTTGAAAGTTGTTAGAAAGAATGTCATTCAGTTTCATAATTAATAATTATTGATGTTGTTTTATGTAAATTTTTATCTTTTTATAAGCAATACAATGACTCCTCTTCTGTTGAGTCGGGGCAAAATTACGAATTTAATTTGAAATACCGCTCCTTTTTAGAGATTATTTCAACATATTGAACAATAAAAAAATTAAATTGAACAATAAGAAATGTTACGGTAACCCCAAAAAATACTTTTCGCCCTGTTTCCATTTTAACCGGTAGTAGACTATTTATATACACTTTACAGATTATCCAGTTCCTTGATCTGCTTTTTCGGTGTCACTCCAAGTCCCTTCAGACTCTCTACCCTTCTCATCACATTGCCGGTTCCGTCATAGAGTTGCTTCTTAGCCTTATCAAAAGTACCCGAAAGGCGGGTTATCAGATCCCCCACACTCATAAAGGTATCTTCGAAGCCAGCCACCTTATCATACAGGTCAGCAGCCGTCTTCACGATTTTCTCCACATTCTTGTTCTGCCGGTCATACTGCCAGAGATTATAGGCAAGCTGCAACGCCATGAGTAGATTGCTTGGCGAGATGATGATAATCTTCTTCTGATAAGCATAACGGCTGAGATCGGGCTGCTGCTTCATCGCTGCGATATAGCTGGTCTCGTTAGGGATGAACATCAGTACGAAGCCGATGGCATCATCCACCAGTTTGGAATAGTCTTTGGCAGCCAGTTCATCGATGTGCTTTCGTACGCTCAGCGCATGTGCCTTCATCAGGCGTTCCTGTTCAGCCTCATCTTCTGCTGCCAGAGCATCGGAATAGGCGGTAAGCGAAACCTTGGAATCGATGACCACACTTCTGCCTTCCGGGAATCTGACGATGACATCCGGACGGTAGTTCTTTCCCTCTTCATCTTTCGTATTCTCCTGAATGAAGAATTCCTCATCTTTACGAAGTCCGCTGTTCTCCAGGATGGTTTCCAGCACCATCTCGCCCCAGTCGCCCTGCATCTTGCTGTCGCCTTTCAATGCCTTGGTCAGGTTGGCAGCATCGGAGCCAATCTTCTCGGTCTGCTCCTTCAGGTTCAGTACAGCCTGCTGCTGTTCCTGCTGGAAGAGTTTCATCGTTGCCTCGAAGGTGTTCTGCAGTTCCTTCTTGTTCACCTCGTTCTGGGTTTTGCTCTCCTCTACCGATTTCTTGAAATCAGCAAACTGTTCCTTGATAGGTTTCAGGAGTTCATCCATCTGCAGACGGTTGTTTTCCTGCAGAGCCGACTGCTTGGCAGCCAGCTGCTCAGCCGCCACCTTCTGCTGTTCTATCGTCATTCGCTGCATTTCCTGCTTCAGGCTCTCGAGCTTCTGTGCCCACTGCTGGTCGCTTTCCGCCCTGAGTTTTGCCGCATACAGCCGCTCGTTCTCCATTTGAGATTTCATTGATTGAACCTCAGAAGCATGATGCAGTTTTATCTGTTCGATGTTAGCCGCCAGCACCTGAGCCTTCGCTACGAGCTGGGTTTTCTCCTCGCCCGCACTTTTTGCTTCCATCAGTTTTCCCACGAAGAATCCGATGGCAAGCCCTATGATGATTCCAATTATTATTTCCATTTATCCTTGTTTTGAATGATTCTGTAAATCTGCAAAAATTATGATTTGCAAAAGTAATCATTTCAAGACATAACACCAAACATCATGGGGGATTCTTGTAGATATTTAACTCTTCTGCATTTTACTATGCAAACAAAAAGAGCGCACCACTCTTGGCACGCTCTTTTCTTTAAATCATCTTTTAAATATACATTATCGGTTGGCAGTAGACCACTGATAAGTATCAGTGCAATGGATATCGGCACTCTGGTCGGCTATCATCAACTTGAAGTCGCCTTCCTCCAATCTCCATTTGCCATTCCAACCTACGAAGGCCAAATCGTCTGCCTTTAATTCAAATGTCATGGTCTTGGTCTCACCAGGCTGAAGTTCCACCTTGTCGAAGGCACGGAGACGACGGCCATCAGGCACCATACTAGCGATGAGATCGCTACTGAACAGGAGGACACTCTCCTTGCCTGCCACCTTTCCCGTATTCTTCACATCCACGCTCACCTTGATGATGTCGCCGTGGCGGAAATCAGACTGAGAAACCTTCAGGTTGCTATATTTGTAAGAGGTATAACTCAAACCATATCCGAAGCCCCACTGCTGGGTAATCTTCGCATTGTAGTCGTAAGCACCTTCCATCGTACCCACCTCCTCACTCTTCTTGAAGTCATAGTTGGCGAGCGAATTGATTTCCTTAGGATAGGTGTAAGGCATCTTGCCACTGAAGTTTGACTTGCCCGATACCAGGTTTGCCAAGGCATCGCCGCCCATGTTGCCAGGGATAAGGATGTCGATGATGCCCTGTGCCAATGGTTCGATGTCAGCGATGAGACGAGGACGACCTTCATTCAGCACCAAGATGACAGGCTTACCTGTCTGAGCCAAAGCCTTCACCAGATTGCGCTGGTTCTCTGAAAGCCAAAGGTCGGTCAGATTGCCCGGAGTCTCTGTGTAAGAGTTCTCACCGATACAGGCTACGATAACATCAACATTCTTTGCTGCATCAACTGCGCCCTGAATCTGAGGTTCGTTCTCCTCCCAGTATTTTCCCTTCTCATTATAGGTAACACCCTGGTTCAAGATAACATTCTCCTTGCCATACTCATTACAGAATGCCTCATAGATGGTATTGTACTTGCCGGCAAACTCATCGGCACGATGTCCCTGCCAGGTATAGCTCCATCCACCGTCCAGACAACGCATCTGATTGGCATTAGGACCCGTAAGAAGAATCTTCTTGCCATGCTGCAAAGGAAGGATATTACCCTCGTTCTTCAGGAGCACCATACTCTCGGTAGCTCCCTCCAAGGCGAGCTTGGCAAACTCCTCGCCACCAAATTTAGGATATTTCTTCAGTTTCTGGGTTGGGTTCTTGAAGAGGTCGAGACGGTACTTCATGCGAAGCACACGGCGACAGGCATCGTCGATGCGACTCATCGGAATCTTACCTTCCTTCACCAGTTCTACAAGGTAGCCACAAGCATCGCAAGAATAAGGTTCCATAATCATGTCGATACCAGCATTGATGGCGATGCGGAGCGCATCCTTCTTGTCCTTTGCCACCATCTCACGAGTATAGAGATTGTTGATGTCTGCCCAGTCGGTGATGAGCACACCATCCCATCCAGTCTCTTCCTTCAGCCATCCTGTCAGGATGTCCTTGTTGGCATGCATCGGCATACCATTGACGGAAGCAGAATTCACCATCACGGTTAAGGCTCCAGCCTGCAGACCCGCCAGGAAAGGAGCGAAGTGCTTCTCTCGCAAGTCGGCTGGCGAGATATAGGCTGGCGTACGGTCTTTACCGGTCCAAGGCACACCATAGCCCATGAAGTGCTTCATTGAAGTGGCAATGTGATACTGGTCGATGTTGTTTGGGTCCTCGCCCTGGAAACCATAGACCATCGCCTTGCCCATCTCTGAACTGAGGTAGCAATCTTCACCAAAGTTCTCCCAGATGCGAGGCCAACGGGCATCACGACCGAGATCAACGGTAGGACTGTAAGTCCAAGGTATGCTCACCGCACGAGTCTCATAAGCGGTAGCCTCAGCTGAACGGCGAGCTATCTCACGATTGAAGGTGGCAGCCACATTGATGTTCTGCGGGAAGAGGGTTCCGCCCTGTGTATAAGTAGAACCGTGGTTCTGGTCGAGACCGAAGACACAAGGGATACCGATGCGCTTCATCGAGATCTTCTGAATCTGCGCGATGTACTTCTCCCACTGCTTGGCTGTAGGAGCGCAGGTATTTGGAGCGTTGAGGATAGAGCCAATCTTATAGCGGGAAAGGATAGAATCGGTCTTGTGCTCGTCGATATAGAACACACCGTTCTTGTCGTTGGCACCAAAGAGGTCGGTCACCAATTCCATCATCTGACCTATCTTTTCCTCCAAGGTGAGTTTCTTCAGGGTTTGTTCTACCTGAGCCTCTATCTTAGGGTCGCTCTTGATAACCGGAACATTGGCACTGGCTGTATAAGCCAATGCCAACAATGAAATAGATAATAATATTTTCTTCATAAATTCAAAGGTTTGACGTTTTATGATAAAAACGGAAATCTTTCTAATATATTATTCAATAGTTACTTTTTTTACGGTGTAACCATCACCCACGAGGATGAGACCCCACTGCTCTTTCAAGAGTTGGATAGAGAGGTCGGTCAGTTTAAACTCCCATGTAGCAGGACCAGTCACCATGATGTCGCCACGTTCTGGGTCGCCCTTACCGGTAAGGATGTTGTTCCAGGAAGCTGTGGTAGCGGTACCCTGACCATTTCCATCTACATAGACACGGAGGATGGTGCCAGCCTTCACCTTTGAGAGGAAGGTTTCCTTCAAGGCCTCGAATGGTGTACCCCATGTCACGGCAAACTCACCTTCCCAGAGGGTAGTCTCCATAGATGGACGTGGCTCTGTGGTTACCTTGATGGTACCGCCAGGGAACTGTACACCCTCACCATCTACCAAAGTGATATCATAGTCACCATTCTCCAAACCTGTAGGAGCTGTGAGCTTCAAGGCTGTGCCCTCTTCGAGAACCTCGAAGGCTACTTCCTTGCCACCTACCATTACTTTAGCAACGGTACCGAGATTCTTGCACTTGTGGATGGTTGTAGTTTCTCCTGGAGCTACCCAAAGCTCGCTGGCATTGGTACCCAAAGCTGGATCATCGGCAGCAGGAGTCACGGTAACTTTCAAGGTGCGGGATGTGGTCTTATTCTTGGTGGTGGTTGCCACAATCTTCAGTTCATGATTACCTATAGGCAAAGTTTGGTCGATGGTGGTACCTTCATAAATCTGAGTGCCATCGAGCAACCATGTCACAGTGGTGTAGTGAACAGGTGTCACCTTGATTTCCAACTTATAATTAGTCTTGCGGTCTATCTTGGAATCAGCCAAGTCGGTGTTCAAGATACGTGGTGCGTCATCTTCGCTGACGGTGAAGTATGGATCATCGTCAGAAGAGCAAGAAGACAAGGTAGATGTACCAGCCAGTACGAAACCCACGGCTAAGAGCATCATCATAGCCTTCAAGACTTTTCCCTTATATTGTTTCATTGTCTTATTCATAATTAATTATTCTATTCTATTGTCCTATAAGACTTAACATTTAACACTTAACATTAAACACTACTTGCTATATCCCTTTCCGAATGGAGGATTGAAGTCTGGCTGAAGGTTTACATCAGCCTTGTCCCACCAGAGGCGCTTATGCCAATCGTCTGTACCACCCATGCGGTCGATGGCAGCCTTGTAGTTGGCATTGTTGTACTGAGCTTCCAACTCAGGATACTGCAAGCGGACAGGCATTGACCAGTTAGAATCCGTATAAGTGAAACCATTCTTGGTCAAGAGATCACGATTCAAGATGGCAGGATAGTCAGAGCGGCGCATGTTAGCCCAACCCTCAGAAGGGTTCATCATGTGGAGAATCCAAGCCTGGGTGTTGATGGTCTCCTTAGGATTGTCACCCAACTTGTTGTTGGCAATGAACTCATTGATCTCATCCTCAGAAATCTTGTTGGACGTGAGATAATAGTTGTTGAGCAACTCCATGCTGGCACGAACACCAGCCTCGTAGTGACTCTCTGCATCACCACCGCCTACATTCCAACCCTTGGTTGCAGCCTCAGCCTTGAGGAACTCTACCTCAGCATAGCTCATCAAGTCGCCAGGACAAGAAGGCATCTCGAAGTCGATGTTCAGGCAAGGACGACTAGCTCGGGCTATATAATCAGAGTTAGCATAAGTGTTCGCGTCTATCTCTGCATACTTCTTCAAAGTAGGAAGGTCATCCAACGTAGCTGGATTCATCCAGTCTGTGTACCAGGCTGCACCAGGGTTGCAAGGCTCCTCACCGAGGTTCTTGCTCTGGAAGTAAGCCAGGAAATCATCGGTCAAGTCGATGTTCTGCTCCTTATCTGGCTTCACCTGACTACGCTTGATATTGTAGTAGTGACGGCAGATGCGATAGAGACGAGGGTCGTTGGTATTCTGCAACTGATAGAACAAGGTAGAGCATACCATGGTAGGCGATGTGGCATCCTGACCATAGAGAGTCTCGCTCAATGCATTGGCACGGAAATCGTAGTCGTTGGCTCCATCATAATAGGTAAATGGAGAATCAGCATACTTGATATAAGCATCATCTGCTGCACTGGCGATGGCACCGGCAGCCACAGCCTTCTCAAACTCCTCCTTTGCCTTCTGTGGATTAACATCGGAAATGCGCATGGCATAGCGCATACGGAGTGCATTGGCATACTTCTTCCACTGAGCTACATCACCACCCATGCTGGTGACATCACCAGAAATGTGGTCGGAACCTGTGCCAAGCTGCTTCTCGCAAGCGTCAAGTTCATCGAAGAACCAGCTGTAGAGTTCCTCTACGGTATCATACTTAGGGTTGGAGATACCTGAGATATAACCCAGACCTGCCTCCGAACAAGGCACGTCACCGTAGGTATCTGCCAAAACTGCCGTGATATAGACACGATGGATACGAAGTGCTGCATTCAAGTTTGCCTTGTCAGCAGAATTGTGGATGGCATCCACAAGGTTCTTGATACTGATTTCATAATAGCGGTCCCAAACTCGACGGGTCATATCATCTTCTCTGAAATTAGAACCAGCGTAATTGGTTACATTCCAACCACCAGCGAAATACTGTGGAAAACCAGTTATATAGTTACGGTAGGTATCCATCAGACTGAAGTCACCGTAAGTCTGCAACAAAGCTGTTGTCAACTGTGCGTTAGGGTCGAGCTCGCTCACCTTGGTCTTGTCGGTATTGATGTTGCTCAAGGTATCATCAGAGCAAGAAGTCATCGCAGTGCCGGTTGCCATCAGGGCGAAAGCCATCATCAGGCTGCTCTTACCTATATATTTCTTGATTATATTGTTCATTTTCTTACCTTATTATATATTAGAACTCTTCTAAAGAAATTGATTCATTTTTTCGAGACTAGAACTTCACGTTCACGTTCAAACCATAACTCTTGCGAGATGGCAGGGAACCATATTCCAGACCGAGACCTGAGGTGTTGTAGCTGGAGTCTGGGTCGATGTTAGGAATGTTCTTCCAAACAATGAATGGGTTACGAGCCACGAAGGATACGGTCAAGCCCTTGACATACTTGCCCAGGATGCTCTCTGGGAAGGTATAGCCGAAAGTAATCTCACGACACTTCACGTAAGAGTTGTCGTAAACGAAGGCACTCTGCACGCCATTTGCCACATGCTTCCAGTAATCTTCAGGGTTCACGGCGATGTCGTTCTTGCGATAAGTACCGTCGCCATTGTCGATGACACCATCTACGACAAATCCCTTGCAGTTACCTGCTGCACGCCATGCGGCAAGATCCATACCCGAAGCCTTGCGAGCCTCCTCAGAAGAGTACCACTCCTCACGGCCTGCCAATGTTCCCTTTGCCTTACCTGTCTGATATGCTGAACGCATGGACATAGAGTAGATGTCGGCACCTACCTTCACATCGAATGCAGCAGAGAGGCGGAAGTTCTTGTAGCTGAAGGTTGAGTAGAAACCACCTGTCCAGTCCCAAGTAGAGTTGCCGATGGTCTTGACCTTCTGGTCAATCTTTGGAAGACCAGTAGCTGCATCGACAACCACCTGACCCTTGTCGTTGTAGAGGAAGTCGTGTCCACGGATAGCTCCATAGTTCTCGCCAACCTGAGCACCTACTGATACACCGCACCATGTGGCCTTGGCAAGCTCAAAATAGTCCATGCCATCGGTGAGCGACTTCACCTTGTTGGTATTCTTCGAGAAGTTGACACCCAAGTCCCAAGCGAAGTCCTTGATCTGCAAGGCACGGGCATTGAGGGCAATCTCGACACCCTGGTTCTGAATCTCACCGGCATTGATGAGGCGGTAAGCATAGCCAGAGGTGGTGGTTGAAGCCAAGCTCAAAATCTGGTTTTTGGAGTTCTGGTTGTAATAGGTGGCATCCAAGCCCAAGCGTCCGTTAAGGAACTTCATCTCCAAACCTACCTCGTAAGAACCTGTCATTGTAGGCTTCAAATCCTTGTTCGGCTGTGTTGAGTTGGCTATCATACCGATGGTATAACCCGAGTAGCTGTACTTGCCCGTGGTATAGTTGAGTGCCAACAGGTATGGATCGGTATCGCTACCTACCTTTGCCCAAGATGCGCGAATCTTACCATAATTGATGAACTTCTTGTTCTTGATAAACTCAGAGAAAACCAAGCTACCAGATACAGAAGGATATACGTATGTATTGTTATTTGTAGGGAGCGTAGACGACTTATCGCCACGGAGGGTTCCCTCCAAATAGTAAGTATGCTTGTAGCCGAGACTTGCGCTGGCATAGAGAGAGCTGATCTGTTTCTTGTACATGCTCTCACGAGTATTCTGTTCCTGATAGTTCATGATGTTCTTGATGCCATTCATCTGCTGGTTGAGACCGATGTTTGTAGTGGTCTTGTTGTTCACCTTGAAGATGTTACCACCAGCGGTAGCGTTGACATCGAAGTCGCCCCATGAGTTGTTGTAGAGGGCGAGTATCTCGGCGTTGAGTGTGCGATTGTTGAAGATTTGGTCGGTAAGCTTTCCGGCAGGAGTTCCTGGAGTTGTCTTGGCGATGAAGTCCTCGAAGTTCATGCTGTTGATGTCGGTACCAATAGTACCCTGCAACTTGAGGTGCTTGTTGATGTTCCAGATTGCCTTACCCGTAAAACGGAACACGTCCTTGTCGGATGTATTGCTGTTCTTATAGAGATCCCAGTATGGGTTCTTGTTATACTGATCATTACCATTCCAGTTGGAGTAGTTGCCGTCGGCATCCTCATAGTGCTTCAACCAAGCCTGGTCGTAGGTACCCACCAAGGTCATGAGGTTCTTACCCACGTTGCTCTGGGAGTCACCAAGGGCAGGACGGTTCTTTACCTTCTCACGAGTATAGTTGGCGGTGAAGTCGAAGTCAACAGGACCGGCAGAGGTATTCACACGGAGGTTGAAGTTGTCACGACTCATATTGGTATTTGGCAAGATATCCTTATTGCGCATATCGGTAACAGAGAAACGCATACCCGTCTTACCGGAATTTACTGAGAGGATGGCAGAGTTCTGGGTAGTGAAACCTGTACGGAAGAAACCAGAAGCATTGTTAGGATGCATCATGAATGGACGTTCCTCGCCATCAAAATATTTGAACATGAAGTCATCGGCCTTAGGTCCCCAACTGGCATTGGTACCAGAAGTGCTCGAATTAGGAAGTTCACCATTGTAGCCAGCACCATATATCTCCTGGATGTCGTCCCATTTAGCCAACTGAGTATCGATAGTATAAGAACCATTGTACTCCACGGAAATCTTATCCTTCTCCGCCTTCTTGGTCGTAATCAAGATAACACCATGGGAAGCACGGCTACCATAGAGGGCAGAGGCAGCAGGACCTTTCAATACGGTCATCGTCTCGATATCGTCAGGATTGATGGCAGAGACACCATCACCGAGGTCATAACCACCAGCTTCACCAGCACTGCCAAAGTTTGTATTATCCAAAGGCACACCATCCACCACGTAGAGAGGCTGGTTGTTGCCTGCCATTTCTGTATTACCACGAAGAAGCACGCGGGTAGAACCAGAAGCACCGCCAGCGGTGTTCTGCACAACGAGACCAGCCACCTTACCAGAAAGAGAGTTGATGACGTTGGTTTCCTTCGCCTTGGTAAGTTCCTCACCTTTAACCTCCTCCAAGCCATAGCCGAGAGCCTTGCGGTCGCGCTTGATACCAAGGGCGGTAACAACGACCTCATTCAAGGCCTTACCATCCTCCTGCATCTGTATTTTCATGCCATTAGCAGCTTTCACGGTCATCGTCTTGTAACCGATGTAGCTCACTTCGAGCGTTGCTCCAGGCTTGCAGTTCAACGTAAAGTTACCATCTATATCGGTAACGGCACCATTGGTTGTACCAGCCACCTTCACGCTAGCGCCAATCAAGGTTTCGCCAGTGGCATCCACCACTGTACCCTTGATGCCTTGGTTCTGCTGAACGCTCATCGCAGCATTGTTCATCTGGGCAGCGAGAATGGCAGAAGCAGGCATCCACATCAAACCTGCACCGAGCAGGCCGAGAAACATAGTTTTCTTTCTCATAATTGATATCTAGTTTTTAATTTAACATTATTCTTTCCCAAAGATTCCTTCGAGAATCCAAGGAGCATTCACCTTCATACTCTTGAAACGGTCGAAGATGCCATACTTCTCAGAGCCGTTGCCGAAGTGGTTGTTGTCCCAAACGAAAGTAGAGAAGCCTCGTTTGCGAGCCTCCGTAGTCAAGAACTTACAGTAGTAGGTCATGTTTTCATGCACTTTCTCTGAGTTTGACTTATAGTGATCGGTTACTCCCCACTCTCCTATTACGATACCCAGTCCTTTGTTGCTCCAGGTATTCACCGCCTTGTCGAAGAAATCCGTCATCGTCTTCTCGTTTTCAGCAGGTATCTTGCCAGCATCCTTGTAAGCATCACCCCAGTAATCGTAGGTGCAATCGCCGGCGTAGCTCCATGGCTGATAGTAGTGAAATTCCACACTCATATAGTTGTTGCCATTGCCTTCGGCATCCTTCGGAATGATGAAATCTCCATTCTCGATGCCAAACCAAGGGTTACAAACGTAAGTCTGTAAGATGAGGTGGCGCTTGGCATTGTTGCCGCCTGTGGCACGAACCATATCCACGAATATCTGATTGTAAGCATTCTGCACTTCGAGGTTTTCGGCAGTAGGTTTGCCCCAGTTGTCCCTGATGTGAACCTCATTGGTACCGGCGAAAGCCAAGCGACTGTCATAATTGGCAAACTCAGAGGCGATATTCATCCAGAGGAGCGCAAGCTTCTGGCAGTTTTCTTCCTTATATTGATAGGTAGGACGACCTTCGAGCCATTTTTCATGATGCACATTGATGATAACCTTCAAACCGTTGTCAAGGCACCAGCCCACCACCTCCTTGATGCGAGCAATCCAAGCCTTGTCGATGCTCATCGCCTGAGCGTTGGTAATGTGGCACTGCCAACGGATTGGAATACGGATGGCATTGAAGCCTGCCTTCTTCACGGCTTGTATCATCTTCTTGGTAACAACGGGATTGCCCCAGGCTGTCTCTGCATGGATAGAACCATCAGGGTTGCCAATCTGCATCGACTCACCATCCTGTCCAGGAGCTGAGCACTCGAATTCGTTGCCAAGATTCCACCCCACAACGTCTTTATTCCATTGCTGGGCTGTAGGTATGGATTCGCCTACGCCATCTGAACTGCTGGATGATTGCAACGTACTTGCTTCGCATGAGAAACATGTGAAGACGCCTATTAAAAAGAGGCTAATTTTCAAAAAGTTCCTTTTCATTTTTATGTTTATATTGTTATTGTTTCGTTTTTTAAATAACTGTTTAACTTACGTAACAGAATCTGGCTGCAAAGATAAAGAAAAGGAACTTTCAGAGGGTTAGATAACAAACAAAAAAGGTTTCAATTCAGACATATTGTCTAAACAGAAACCTTTTCTTAGAATTTAAAACTCTAATTTACAGATACTTACTTGGAGAGACTCCAAAGTGCTTTTTAAATACAGTACTAAAGTACTTCACATTTACAAAACCGGCTTTCACAGAAACCTCCAGCACACTATCCCCCTGTTTCAGGAAGATTGCAGCCTGCTCCAGACGTATCAAACGCATAAAATCCTGCGGACTTTGACCCGTAAGAGTCTTCAGCCTACCATAGAAAAGCGTTCTGCTCATCGCCATCTCTCTACAGAGTCGGTCGATATTAAAGTTTGTGTCGCTCAGATGAGCCAACACCAAACGGGTAGCTTTATCTACAAAAGCCTGGTCTTGCGGATTCAGAACAGCTTCTGTCACATTTTCGAATGTCTGGCCTTGCTTATTCAAGACAGTATCATCCTTTTTCTCTTCAGAAGTTCCAGTAGGTTCCAAGCGTTCATAGGAAGAATCAGAACCCACAATCTGCCCGGAAGAAGCAGACTCAGAAGCAACCTCTCCTCTAACAAGAGCAAGGCTTCTGTCCATATAATACTGACTCAACCGGCGACGATTCTTCAAAATACTGGCAACCTTACTCGCAAGAATAGCAGTATCGAATGGCTTGGCTATATAGTCATCAGCACCCAGTCCGAGTCCCTCTATCATAAAATCACGACCAGCCTTGGCAGTCAGCAGGATAACAGGCAGCCATGATGTTTCCTTATTTTCCTTGATGCTGCGACAGAACTCATCTCCGTGCATTCCCGGCATCATGACATCAGAAACAACGATATCACATACCCCGCCCTCTTTCAAATATTTCAAGGCAGCCTCTGCACTCTCCACATCAACTACTTGATAAGAATCACCAAAAGTCATTCTGATATATTTGCGAAGATCTTCATTGTCATCGACAAAAAGAAGTGTATCCGTTGAAACATCAGCATCCTGCAGAACCGCAGAAGACACAGTCTGGCAAGTTTCATCATGCTTATCTTCAGCTAAAGAAGATTCAGTTGCAACATTTTTCCTTTCTCCAACAAGCCGGACAGAAGAATCTGTTACATTACCTAATGGCATCTTCACACAAAAAGTAGTACCCTTTCCTTCCTCACTTACGAAACTAAGCTTTCCTCCTAATTTCTCAACAAGCTTTCGTGTAAACATCAGTCCTAATCCACTTCCCATTTCCTGAGAATTTATCGCATTAGAAGCCCTGAAGAAGGTCTTGAAGATACTCTTAATTTCGGACTTTGGAATACCTATACCTGTATCACTGACATGAATCATAGCCATCTTACCTTCAACAGAAGCCGACAACGTAACCTTTCCACCTTGAGGTGTATATTTGATAGCATTCGAGAGAAGATTTTCCAATATCAGATCCATCATTTTGACATCAGAATGAATCTGTTGCTGCGGACACGTTCCAATACACAGTTGAATATGCTTCTCCTGAGCTGCCAATACAAACTTTTCCAACTGCACACGTAAAAGCATCGGCAATTCTATATCTTGCAGGCGAACCTGTTCGGCAGACTGCTCTACCTTTTGGAAGTCAAGCAATTCTGTAACCATCTTCAATAGTTTGTTGCCGTTGCGGTGCGCCATATCCAAGAATCCACGACTTTTCTCACTCAAGCTGGAATCATTAGCCAGATTATCAAGAGGAGCCAACACGAGACTCAAAGGAGTACGTATGTTATGGGCAGTATTAACGAAGAAATTGATTTTCTCATCATAATACTTTCGCTGTAAGCGCTCTTTGTAATACTGCCAGACAAAATATAAGATGGCAGCAAAAATACAGAGATAGATAATCCATGCCCACCAGGTATTCCACCAAGGTTGGGCTATATGAATTTCCAAAGTTGTTTCTCCCAATTCTCTACCATTACTTCTGCAGATAGCCTTTACATGAAGCACATAGCTGCCCGAAGGCAAATTTACAAATCGTGCCAACTGATTAGAAGATGGTTTACTCCAATTACGGTCGTATCCTTCCAAATAATATTGATATTGAATATCATACTGGTATTGATAATTGATACTCTCGAAAGAAACAACCAGCGTATTCTCATTATGGCTAAGACTCAATTTGCCTTCCTTCAACATTTCAAAGAGACATTCATTCCAGTAATCGGAACGTTCGACACCTTCAACCTCAACACTATGAATACGAAGTGGAGCGGCATAATTCAAACCTTTGGCAAACATAGGAGCCAAAGCGACAACTCCATCGTTGCTGCCAAAAAGCACCCTGCCATCTGAAGTACACGCAACAGACATTCGGTTATACTCACGTTCCATTCCCTTAAAGATGTTGAGGTTTACTATCTTCCCCTGTTTCATGAACGCCAAACCTTTATCCGTACTTATCCACAAATTGCCATCAATACCTTTTATAAGTCCATAAACAGTATTAGAAGGCAAAGCGTCCTGATTAGTATAACGCTTAAACTTCTTTGTCAGGAAATCATAATCATAGAGTCCTCCTCCATCCGTTCCAATCCAGATATGACGGGAATCCTGAAAAGCCATACTGTTGACAAACAAATTAATGTCTTTATCGGGATACTGTTCAGGATAAAAGAAATGACGAGGATGCAAAGGTTCGCGCTTATCAATCAAATAGCCTCCATGCGAAGTTCCTACAGCAATAAAACGCTTATCCGGTGATTCCGTGATGCATTGCACTTCGTTGACAGGCAGATAGAATACAGACTTCCCCGTTCCATTCAAATTATATTTATCTGAAGGGAAACAAGCCATATCTCCATCCAAACATCCCACCCAAATATTACCATCGCTATCAGTTAAAAGACTGAATACGTAATCACTCTTCAACATTTCTGTTTCCACTGAATAAGCAGGCATACTAGTGCCATCAGCATGAACCTGATATACGCCATTACCATAGGTACCAACCAGAATTCTGCCGTCTACAGTCTGACAAATCGTAAGCGCCACTTTATTATATAATCCATGATGCCAAAGACGAGTCTGCGCATCATAAACACTTACTCCTTTATCTGTGGCATACCATATTTTCCCATCACGGCTTTGGAAAACATCGTTCACACAATTATCTATCAGTGATTGATTGTTGAGATACTCATGTGTGATATATTCCAAGGTATGTTTCATCGGTATTGCCAAATCTACTCCTCCCGAGTAAGAGCCTGTCCATAAATCGCCAAAACGATCGCAGCACAAGGTATATAATCCATTACCATTCAATACGTTACCAGGACGTCCTTCTGTATCAAGCAAGAGTTTGGTTTGTTTATTCGAACTGTCATAAGCATATATTCCTGCTCCATCTACAGCCATCAGAAGAGTCTGCTTATCATATAAAATGATTGAACGTACGGGAATTTTAGGAATGTTTTGCAAAGATTGGAAATCAGCAGATTTTATCAGCTTCCAAGTACGATCATCCAGCACTTTAACTCCTTCGTGAAAAGTACCCAGCCAGATACGATGTCCCGCAATATCATGATAAGAGGATACTACAGAACTGCCACTAATCTTCTTTTCTAACTTCCGGGCAGACATCGAATAGCAATAAACATCTTTAAATGTTCCTATCAAGAGTTTCTTTCCTATAAATTGGATATGATTAATATAGGTGTTTTTCAATACAAACCTACCCTTAGCTGTCTCCCGAACTATCTCCTTTCCATCAGTAGCTGCTGATAAGCAATAAATGCCTCTATCCATAGCTAACCAGAAATTGCCCTTTCCGTCTACCAACAGTTCGTTCAACACGATACTTCCACCTAAAATATTCTGAAGATTACATTTCAAGACAAATGCATCTTTCCTCTTATCATATATATACACCTTTCCCTTGTTGTCGTAGGCGTAAATCAGATGTTGCGCATCCTTAGTCAGTTTAATACTTCTACCACTAGCATCACTATACGGCATCTCTGTGTATAAAGTATAATTGGTTACCTGTTGCCCATTATATCGGTCAACTCCACGCTTAGTACTTATCCACATGGCACCATCCTCTGCCTCGACAATAGAATAAACACGAGGGCTGGAAAGACCATTGTCAGCATTGAGATTGGAAAGCATGAACATATTTCTGGAAATATGCGCATATGCCTGAAGAGCCGATGCCAACAGCAGCAATATAATGAGAGTGCAGGATTTATATCGTTTCATAATTCTTTCATTGATATTATTTGGGGACAAAGATAACACAAAAAAATGAAAAACAAATAGAATAATGAGATAAAATGAAAAAAATCTATTATCTTTGCAAGATATTAATATAAAGATATAGACTATGATCAAAAGATTATTATCCTTTCTAGACGCTTCGCCAGTGAATTTCCTGGCAGTAAAGAATATCTCCGAGGAATTGGAGAAGAACGGGTTCCGCCGTATGAACCCACAGGAGCCTTTGGGCAAGATTGAAGCGGGTGAAAAGTTCTTCGTTACCAAGAACGACTCTTCCATCTACGCCTTCCAAATCGGAAAGAAGCCTTTGGCAGATTCCGGTTTCCACATGATCTGCGCCCACTGCGACTCGCCTACCTTCCGCATCAAGCCAAATGCTGAAATGCTTTGCGAGGGCGGTATCGTAAAACTGAATACCGAAGTTTATGGTGGTCCTATCATGTCAACCTGGTTCGACCGTCCGCTCACTTTGGCAGGTAGAGTTATCGTGAAGGGCGAGAATGCGATGAATCCCCAGACGCTCCTTCTTCATGTGAAGCGCCCATTGCTGCAGATCAGCAATCTCGCTATTCACTTCAACCGTCAGGTGAATGATGGTGTGAAGTTGAGCAAGCAGAAGGATGTACTCCCTATCCTCGGCATCATCAATGATGAACTGGAGAAGGGTCTCCTGATGAATGTGATAACCGACGAACTGAATATCCAGAAAGAGGATGTTCTTGATTTCGATCTCTATCTGGCTGATGCCACTCCAGCCTGCACCTTCGGTGTACACGATGAGTTTATCTCTTCAGGCAGACTCGATGACCTGTCTATGTGCTGGGCTGGTGTAGAGGCGATGATTGCATCTGATGCCAATGATACCACCCAGGTTCTCGCCATCTTCGATAATGAAGAAACGGGGTCTCAGACCAAACAGGGAGCCGGAAGTCCATTCCTTTCATATATGCTCCAGCGCATCGCCCTGGCACAGAGCCATACAGAAGAGGCTTATTATCAGGCAGTAGAGCGTGCCTTCATGATTTCAGCCGATAATGCGCATGCCTGGCATCCTAACTATAGCGAAAAATTCGACCCTACGAATCATCCTAAGTTGGGCGGTGGTCCGGTCATCAAGTTCAATGCAGCCCAGAAGTATGCGAGCGATGCTGTATCAGCAGCCATCTTCGCCAACATCTGCGATGCAGCCGGTGTACCATGCCAGCGTTTCGTAAACCACAGCGATGTAGCAGGTGGCAGCACATTGGGCAATATCCTCGCCTCTTCCATCCCATTGAAGGGTGTGGATATGGGCAATGCCATCCTCGCAATGCACAGTTGCCGCGAAACCGGTAGCGTTATCGACCACGAATATTGCGTGAAGGCTTTCACCAAGTTCTATCAGTTGTAAGCAATCCCGATTTATCTCTTCACTCTTCACCTTCTCGCCCGTAACCCCTCTGTTTATCGGGGTTTCGGGAGGTGAAGAGTTTTCTTTATCTCTTCACCCACTCTTCACCCCTCTTCACCCATATATCTTTTTTCTCATTAAAAATTATTTAAAAATCAGTTTCTCCGTTCTATCAGCCAGGAAAAGAGGGATGTTGATAAAGGAATCATCCCTCTTGAGATTAAGCATCGAATATCTGATGCGCAAACCAGGTGAGTACCTTTTGTTATACTCTATCAAACTACGCCCCGTGACACTGGTACCCGACTTCACTTCCACCGGAATAACTTCCAAACCACGCTGAACAATAAATTCCACTTCTGCTTTATTACCCGAAGCCCAATAATGGGAACAATTAACGCCATTAGCCACTAGACTCTGAAGAATATAATTCTCTGCCAAAGCGCCCTTATATTCTTTAAATATAGGATTATCAACCAGATAAGCCTCAGGACTCAAATCAGCAAGCACTCTCAATAATCCCACATCAAGACTATAAATCTTGAAGATGCTCAAATCTTCATACGATTTCAAAGGAACTTGCGGAGTAGAGCACAAGCTTACCTTATATATCAATCCCGCATTTTTAAGCCATGTAAGAGCATCCTCATATTCCCTCGCTCTTGCACCAGGACGAACCAGCTGATAAACAAACTTTCTATTTTCCTTAGCCAACTGTGACGGCAAAGACTTCCAAACATGCGAAATCCTATTAGCCAGTAAAGGCGTAGCATGCTTCACAAAGTCCAAGGAATAATCTTGCAAGATATTACGTAGAGTTGTTTCCACGCCACTCAGATCCTTTTCTATCATCTTCATTGCCGCAGCTGGCATTCCACCAGATATACGATAGGCAGTAAATGCCTGAGAAAGTCTATCAAAAAAAACGTCAGGAAGAGGTTCCAAGCTATCTATTGACATATAATATTGGTAAAGCCTTTCATCTCGCTGCTCCAAAAACTCAGAAAAAGTGACAGGATACATATTTATATGGTCAACCTTACCCACAGGAAACGAAAAGCCTTGATGACCAAAAGCCAACCCCAAAAGAGAACCAGCACAAGCCACAACATATTCCGGCGTCTTTTCGCAGAAATATTTCATTGCGCTAATGGCTTCCGGACAGTCTTGTATCTCATCAAGAATAAGCAAAGTCTTCTGAGGCAAAATAGGTTCTGAAGTAAGATATGACAATTGCTCGATGATTTGCAGCGGGTTCTTGGTCTTGCGAAAGATATCGCAGACTCCCTCTTCTTCATTGAGACTAAAATATGCGCAATGCTCAAAATATTCTTCTCCGAACTTCTGAAGTACAGAAGTCTTTCCTACTTGTCGAGCGCCCAGCATAATCAATGGCTTACGGTCTTTTTTAGCTCTCCATTGTTTTAATTCTTGAATAATTATTCTATTAAACATTTTTTAGCACCTCCATCGTTAAAGTGCGGAAAATGTGTAAGTTTACACATTTCTGATACTTCTTTTGTAAAATTCTCCACATTTTCCACACTTGAGTTTTATTTTTCATCGCAAAGATACTAAAAAAACGACAAGCAAACAAGCATTTACTACATTTTTAACCAACTTTATTACATCATTTATTTCAAGAGGAGCATAAGACCATCCGTAAGATTCTTTCTAGCTCATTAAAAAAAAGCGGAAAAAGCCCCCGAAGCGTAATAGCTCCGGGGGCTTTCCATATTTATCACCAGGCATTGTATCTACTGAATCTGCAGTATCTGGTCTTCCGTCAAACCAGTTATTTCCTGGATTGTCGCCTCATCCATACCTTTTGCCAGCATATTCTTAGCAATCTCAATACTTCTTTGGCTTTTGCCTACTTCTTCGCCTTTTGCCATGCCTTCTTCCATTCCTTTCTGGTACCTGTCATCCAGGAGAGTTCTTTCAACACTTACCGAATCCCAGAATTTGTCATAGGCACGGAGCTCGGCATCTGTAAAGCCAGAAATCTCCAGCTCCTCTGTTGTCGGCAGATATTGTTGCTGTTGTATCAGTTCATCTTCATTGAGTGACTGAAGGGTATTCAGAAGGTTTTTCAATCGATCGGGATGATTGCCGAATATCTTCTTGAACGTGAGGTCTGCCTTAGGGTCTAAGTACTTCATAACCTTTCTGTTTTAAAATGATACCGCAAAGTTACGATTTTATTTTCATATCAGCAAGAGATTTCTGATAAAAATTATGAAACAGCCCCCGAAGCGTAATAGCTCCGGGGGCTGTTTATTTTGCCCCAGGCATCAGATGTGATGCCTGGGGGACGATAGAGAATCAGGGGCTAGTCTGCCCAAATTCCCTTATTAGTTTCATTATCCCAGAAATCCTTCACATTTTCATTGCTGTAATCCTCTTCTCCCGCCTTCCGGATAACAGAGCCGGCGAGGATGGCTGTGGTTTCCATTTCCATGACGCTAACCACTGGCTTGATATATCTTTTCTTTTTCATATCTGTTTTTATTACTATTTTTATTACTTGATGATAACCTTCATGGTCTTGCCGCCACGCTTCACGATGTTCACACCCTTCTGCAAATTCTGCAGGCGACGGCCCTGGAGGTCGTAGTATTCTGCCTTGCTATCTGCTGTAGACTCCAACTGCTCGATGGCAGTGGTGCTGCCGCCGACGCTGATGCTGAACATTCTGGCACCTGCTGCAGGAGCAGATGAGTTATCTACCATGTAAGCACGGAAAGGCTTGCTGCCCACAAATTCTGTTGATGTACCCAACAGCTTGGCTGGGTTCATCAACTTGTCGCCCTTCACGATGTAGCAGTTGTTATCAGTATCCTTGCTGAACATCTTCTGGGTATAGAGTCCCTGGAGCTGATAGTTGCCATTAGCTGTTTCTGCTGTCTTTACTTCATTTGCAATCTCCTTGTTGACCTCAGAGAATTTGAGCTCGGTGGCTCCATCCTTCATCTTGATGATAACAGGAGTACCAGCAGCGATGCTTCCCTCAATCTCGTCGAGTTCTACGGTTTCTGTAACATCATCAGCTGAAAGAAGCTTGAAGGCACGGAAGTTCTGATTTGCGAGCGATACCTCGAATGGCAGGCAGAGCGTTGCCCAGGTAGTGCCAGCATTAATAGTACGGCTATAAGATGCAGCCTTAGCTGCGAACGGCTCGTAAGCCACGAAGTCCTTGTTGTCGTCAAGAACGAGATTCTCCGTAGCAAGTGTTTCTCCCGTTGCTCCTATCTTCTCATCGCCATTCTTGCCTACCAGCTTGGTGAAGTAGCCAGTCTTGTAGTTGGCGTAGGTGTGGTCGGTCTTGCTTCCTTCATATTTATCTATAGCACCTTTGAGGTTTTTGCAACCAGAGAACATAGTAGCACTATATTGAATCTTGTCCGTAACAAACTTATCGCTGGCGTAGATGGTTGTGAGAGCAGAGCAGCCAGAGAACATTATGGACATATTCGTCACAAACACTGTGTTGAAGCTGGTGAGGTCGAGCGAGGTGAGAGCGGAGCAATTTTTGAACATATTGCACATATCCTCCACTCTCGCAGTGTTGAAGTTGGTGAGGTCGAGCGAGGTGAGAGCTCTGCAGCCATAGAACATAAATCTCATTCTCCCCACCTTCTCGGTGTTAAGATACTCAATGCCTTTTATTGCCTTCAGATTACTGCAGTCATAGAACCATTTATAACAGCTCGTTGGTCTTGCATTGGCAAACGAAGAATCGAAGACCACCAGCTTGATATTTGCTTTTTGGGCAGACCACCCTGGCGTGCTATTACTCACATTAAGTTCATAAGCTCCTGCTGGCTTGGAAATGCCGCATTTGAATGTAAGCGTTCCTGTGCTATTGTTAAACTCGGCATAAGCCTTATAAGAGGTATTGTTGTAATCTGTCTGCGCCACCATGCCGGCTGGCAGAAGCAACAACATGAGCAACATCAATGGGAACAGGGCAAATCTACAGAACTTTGCCCCCCCCATAGTTCATACGGCCGACGTGCGACCCATTGGATTGATTTGAAAAATGTTTCATAATTTAATATTATATTTGTTATTATTTTTTATCAAGAAATTACTGAATACTGATTGCCATCAGACTGACTACCAGACACACGAACGTGATAAACACTACGCCGAGGATGAGGCAGATATAGAAACGCCCTCTCCTGATGAAATCACCCAAGCTGAAATGATACATCGGGTAATCATCAAGATAGGTTCTGTATTCCCTCACCATGACATTAATCATGATGCCAACATAAATGAGGAGAAACAAAGCTACTATCAGGATAGCCTGTTCTTCTTTGGCTAATGATTCTATTATACTTTTCATGGTGCAAAGATAGTGTTTTTCTTTGAAACAAGGTGTCGCATTCCCCCACATAGGTGTCGCATTCCTACAAAAAAGGTGTCGCATTCGTGGGGAATGCGACACCTAATACATACTTTTTAACAGTTTTTCTCTCTCCAAGCCGTAGGAGAGCAGCCTTCTTTCTCTTTGAACATACGGTAGAGATGGGTACGGGAAGAGAAGCCGCACTCGGCAGAAATGATGTCATTACCGAAGTCGGGGTTATCCAACATCATCTTCTTGGCAGCCTCAAAACGCACCTCGGCAAGCCAGGGGCGAAAGGTGGTATTGAGACAGGATGAGAGGTAGCGCGACAACTCGTATCTGCTGATATTCAACGAACGTGACAGGGTAATCATATTCAGCGACGTATCCCTATAACCCTTGGTAGCACACCATTCATCCAGCTTCTCACGGACGATTTTCTGCCGTCTTTCTGAACGCTGTGATTGTAAAGTTTCTTTCTTATCATCAAGTTCTTCATCCTGCAGTTCTAAACAGGCATTGTCTTCCTCACTTTCCATGGCAGCCTCCTCTTCTTCCTCCTTATCCAAGAGTTCTTCGGAAGGTACGTAATTATAGCCCAAAGCCATAAAACTGAGCGTGAAGAAAAAGACAGCAAGCAGTCCCAGAGGTCCGATTACATATAGAGATTTGGTGGAAAGAACTGCAAAAGGCAGGGCTACTGCAGGGAAAAAAACGATGAATACACTGGCTCGCGCATATCTCACGTAAGGCAGGATATCATAACCAGCCATCACCTCAAGCATTCTTCTGCGCTTTCTGATTTCCACTATTATCATATAGATGCAATAGGCTACGCTGAAGGCGAACAGGACTATCATCACATAAATCCAGCTGCCGATATGGAAGTTTCCGCTCTGGATAAAGCCGATGCAGAAGGCAGCCAATATGGCGGCATAAATGCTGGCGCAAACGATGCTCATCTTCCGGCGGTTGGCGTGCGTTGCCTCGATATTGTAAATGCCAATAGAGATGAGCGAGAAGCAAGGGGGATAGACCAGAATGTTGAAAACGGCTCCCACAGCAGCGTCTTGAGCACGGAAGCCCAGAAGCATCTGCATGAGAAATTGTATGGCTAATCCTACCATGGCTCCGATAATCAGCCATCGTGACACTTCATATCGCCGGTTCATCCACTTCATGTGCAGTCGGGTAATACCCAGGATGAGGATATTGACGAGCATAAATAGGAAACAGGCGAACTGCAATAAATATAATGTATCCATTTCGTTCTTATTTTTGTATTTGGCATCTGCCAAGATTATCTTTAACACGTTAAAACGTATGCAAAAGTACAAATTTTATTTTTAAATGAGGATGGGAAAAGGAAAAAAGTGATTTTTAAAAAGGAAAAAAATGGTTTTATTTATCGGGGACAGCTGACGAGTGAAACAAGAACAGCAGACTGGAGAAACTAGAACAGCAGACTAGCGATAGGAAGAACAGTGGGCTGTCTGAGCCAAACAGCGAACGAAAACCGGTTTGCCAGGTTTTTAAATAACCGATAGAACTTTCGCAAGTTTTGCCCCACACGCCCTGGGCTAGGAGCTTCTGCCCTTTCAGGGCGTATTGGGTAATTTCAACTGTACAGGTCGAATTGATTTTACTCTTCACTCTTCACCCAATCGCTGGGAATGCCTTTATATAAAGGGGATTCGAGAGGTGAAGAGTGGGTGAAGAGAGGTGAAGAGTTACGAAGAACTCTTCACCCTCCGCAGCGCCTTTATATAAAGGGGATTCGAGCTATCGGGTGAAGAGTGAAGAGTTTTTGGCTATTCCATTGCCTCATATCCTTTATTCTGAACCAACTTGCCATTGAAGGCTAGGCTTCGCTGAGGTATCGGGAAGACGATGGAACAGGACGTAAGAGCGGACTGAACAGAACGGCGAAGATGCGAGGACTTGAGGAACTTGCCGAAACGGATAAGGTCCTGACGGTGACAGGTCTCGCCCGCCAGCACAACCTGACGGTCTTCCAGAATATTGGCAAGCGAAGACTTGCGCGCAGGCAAACCGGCATGCGCACGAACCATATTATACTCTGCCCTGCCATCCCCATCGTTGCGCTCCATCGCCTCAGCCTTCATCAGCAACACATCAGCATAACGGAAACGGAAAAGAGGTTTGGCTGGCCGGGAATGCTGAACAGAATCAGCCTCATCCATCACCAGCGCATCCTTCGGCATCAGATAACGCGAAGAACTGTTGAAGATTTCATCCTCCTCTAAACTGCAGCCTTCATCAGCCAGTCTGTTGCAATAGAAGATACAGGTTTCCCAAGCATTCAATATCTTACTGCGGTTCTCACTCGCCTTGCCGCCCGTAATGAGCGAGGCGCCATCGGCAGTACGCACCATAAATTCCAGGTCCCTACCCTTCGGACGTTTCCTGTAACCCTGCGCCCAATCGTTATACATATAGATTTCAGCATTCAGCGCCAGTTTAGCCAGCAGGAAGTTAACCACAGGCTGCGTGATGCGCCCATAATGAGAGCCTTCCTCCAAACTTGACGTCTGAGGAAGATAAGGCAACACCTGCTGCAATTCGCTGAAGATGAAATGGAAGATTTCGCTCCGTTCGCTCTGAGCCGACAGCTTTTCATCGGTAACCGAAGAGCCCGAAGCCGGTTCATAGATGAGTGATTCTGCCGAAGACAGGAGTACCGGAATCCTGCCATACAAATCCATCGCCTCATAATACATCATGGCTCTGATGGCACGCACCTCAGCCTTGAACTGCGCCTTCTGGTTATCGGTAAGCCGTACTGACTGTAAATCAATCATATCCAGCGACTTGTTGCACATTCCGATAGCCCGATAAAGATATTGCCAGGAAGAATAAAGCTGTTCATCATCAGGTGAAAGAGAAAGCAGACTGTCAAGACGCTGAATATTGCAGATGCCTTCCCCATCTATCGTTCCACCCATAAAATCATATAAAGGAGCTATGGTTGTATCGAATATTTCAGACGCAGAACCATTGCTGCCACCCCCATCGAGCTGATCCTTAGGATGCTCATTCAAGCACGATGAGAATGCCAACAGGGTCAGGAAAGAGATGACCCAAGTGAACAAATGTGAAATATATCGTCTCATAATCCTATCACATGAAGTTGAGGTTTCAAACTGTCAAGACTGCAAATAACAGCAATCCGACTGCAAATATAAGAAAAAAGAATGATAAAAGGACACAAATATAGTAAAAATCTACGTAAATTTTGCGGTTATCAAATTTATTTGTACCTTTGCACCCGGTTAGCAGAGAGCTAACTAAGGGGTGCTACCGCCAGAATAGAGAAAAAAGCGGATGCTGAGAATATACCCATCGACCTGAACCAGGTAATGCTGGCGTAGGAAAATAAGGCACATTCCCCCCTTATATGATGTTTTTAATTTAAATAAATGAAAAGATTCAACGGGATCGCACTCAGTGTAGCGTTTTGCTCTTTGGCAAGCCAGGCTGCACTGGCACAGACAAAAATCGACACCTTGAAGGTGCAGAATTTGAATGAAGTGATTGTAAAAGGCGTACGTGCCGCAAAGGAAGCTCCATACGCCGTGGCTAACATCAGGAAATCAGAACTCAAACAATTCTCTTGCTCAGGTCAGGAATTGCCATTTCTCCTTTCTCGTACACCGGGCATTCTCGCCTGGAGTGAGAACGGTATCGGCACCGGTACTACCTATATGCGCATTCGTGGCGCTGCCGGAAGCCGCATCAATGTAACACTCGACGGAGTGGCTCTCAACTCACCGGAAGACCAGACCGTTTTCTGGGCTAACATGAACAGTTATTCTTCGCTCCTGGGCAGCATCCAGGTACAGCGCGGCGTAGGTTCTTCTACCAATGGCGACGGTGCCTTCGGTGGAAGCATCTCTATGGCTACAGCTGCTCCTTCGCTCACCCCTACTGCAGAAGTTACCGGTTCTTTCGGTTCTTACAACACCTATCATACAGGCGCCAGCTTCTCTACAGGTCTGCTCGGCAAGCATCTGATTTTTGACGGTGCTTATCACGAGACAGCTACCGACGGTTATGTAGACGGCACAGCAGGCCGCTCAGGTTCTTACTATGGCGGACTGACCTGGCTGGGCGATAACTTCAAGATAAGCTACAAGAACATCGGCAACTTCGAGAAGACCGGTCAGGCTTGGAGCGGTGTGCTGGGCGGAGATTACAACTCTAGCTTCACCCTCCTTGAGGATGGCATCCGCACTTATAAAGATATGTATAAGGCAGGTCTGGATAAGTTTAACGTGCTGACAGGTGATTTGGTTCGCAACGGCAAGGGCGATTATACCATCACTCCTTATACCCTGCGCGACGGAAGCAAATGGGACAAGACTACTGATAACTTCTATCAGAACCACAACATCCTTTCGGCTACCTGGACACCAAGCAGCCACTGGAGCCACAGCCTCTCACTGCATTATACCTATGGCTACGGCTACTACAAGGAGTTTAAGAACAACGCCAAGTTTGCCAAGTTCGGACTCGTTTACAAGGATGCAGAAGGCAACAAGGTTAAGAAGTCTGACTTCATCCGCAAGAAGGGACTCACCCAGCATACCTACGGCATGGTATACAATGCCAACTACAAGGATGAGCACTGGGATGTTATCGGCGGATTGAACCTGCAGCAGTTCCGCGGCAACCACTGGGGATACCTTACTTATATCGCCAACCAGGATGCCGAGAAGAAATTCTTCGGCAGCAACGGAAAGTATAAGTACTATGATTCTGATGCCCACAAGTATGACTACAGCGCCTTCGTCAAGGCAAGCTATCGCTTTGCAGACTACTGGAATGCCTTCGCTGACCTGCAGTATCGCCGTGTAGAATACAAGACCGACGGTATCAACGATAAATTTATCGCCCAGGCAGATGGCAGCTACAAGAACCAGGAGCTGAACATCAACGAGAAGTACAACTTCTTCAACCCTAAGGCAGGTATCAGCTTCAACAAGGATGGCCACAAGGCATACGCATCTGTAGCCTACAGCAACCGCGAGCCAGAGCGCAACAACTTTACCGACAACTTCAACTATCCATTCCCTAAAGAGGAGAAGCTGCTCGATGTAGAGTTCGGCTATCAGTATCAGGGCGACAACTGGCATGCAGGCGCCAACTTCTACTATATGGATTATGACAACCAGCTGGCTCAGACCGGACAGCTGAGTGACATCGGCGAGGCGCTGACCACCAACATCAAGGATTCTTACCGTATGGGCGTAGAGCTGACAGCCGGCTGGGCACCATTGGCATGGTTGTCTGTAGAAGGAAATGCCGCTTTGAGCAAGAACAAGATCAAGGACTTTGATGAGTATGTAAGCAACTGGGATGATGAAACGAAGCCAGGCGTAGTACATTACGACAACTCAACCCTGTCTTATTCTCCATCAGCTATCCTGAACGGATTCATCGACATCCACTATGCCGGTTTCTCAGCTACCTGGCACACCAACTTTGTAAGTCGCCAGTATATTACCAACACAGAAGACCGCGACTTCTCACTGCCATGCTATTCACAGAGCGACCTGAGCCTGAACTACAGTGCTAAGCTAACCAAGGCTCTCGGCATCAAGGAGGTAAGCTTCGGTGTGGATATCAACAATATCTTCAACCGCCACTATGCAGCCAGCGCATTCACCTGGGGCAATGCTATCGGTTACGGATATACATTGGACAAACGATTCAAACAGATAGCCTACATCCCGATGGCAGATACCACCTGGATGACGCATCTTACATTGAAGTTCTAATCAGAAATCATCATGATGGATTATATTGCATCACATGGTTTAGACATCTTTACCACGGTACTCGGACTGGTTTATATCCTGTTGGAGTACCGTGCCAGTATCTGGCTCTGGCTGGTAGGCATCATCATGCCCGCCCTGGACGTATGGCTCTATTGGAGTCATGGTCTTTACGGCGATGCGGGTATGGCGGTCTACTATACGATAGCCGGTATATATGGTTATGCCGTATGGAAATATGGCAAGAAGCACAACCAGAAGGAGAAAGAAGAACTTCCGATTACCTATATGAAGAAGTCGCTCTATCTCCCTACTCTTCTGTTCTTCCTGGCAGCGTGGGGCATCACCTATTATATACTGATAACTTTCACCAACTCTACAGTTCCTCTGCAAGACAGTTTCACCAATGCCCTGAGCTTTGTGGGTCTCTGGGCGCTGGCACGCAAATATATCGAGCAGTGGTTCTTCTGGATTATCGTAGATGCCGTTTGCTTCTATCTCTATATCGTCAAAGGTATCCCATTCAAGGCAGGACTTTACGGTCTCTACGTCATCATCGCCGTAGCCGGATACTTTAAATGGAAGAAGATGATAAAAAAGAGTTGATAGTAAATAGTTCAGATATTATAGACGGAAAAAGGAAGCCAAGGCAAAAACAAACTTGCCAGGCTTCCTTTATTTCATTTATATAAACAAGAACCACTATACCAAGGTTCCGCGCTTAAACTTATCCTATCAGCGAAAAGCACATCCTTTATGCCCTTTTCACCTTTAATCCGTTTTCGATACTAACCAGTTCATCGCTAAATCCAGCATCAATCTTCAGTCTTTCTTCCACTTTTGTACAACTGTGGATAACTGTGCTATGATCACGATTACCAACGAGTTTGCCGATTCTCGAAGCAGGCATTTTGGTATATTTCTGTGCCAGATACATCGTTACCTGTCTTGCCACTACATAATCACGCTTACGGCTCTTGCTGTTCACGGCAGTAACCGTTACATTATAATGATGGCAAACCGTTTCTACGATGTCATCGATGGTGAGCGGCTTATCATCGACCTTCACCGCACGCTTGATGACGCGCTCGGCAAGACGGATATCAATGCTGCTGTTATAAACGATGCTGTAAGCCAGAAGACCATTGATGGCTCCCTGCAAATCGCGCACACTTCCGTTACAGGTCTGGGCGATGAAAGAGATGACATCTACCGGAATCTTCAAACCGTCACGACGGATCTTATTGCTCAGGATATCCACACACAACTGGATATTCGGCTTCTCCAACTCGCAGACCAGACCACAAGAGAAACGGGTGAGCAGACGGTCTGGCATATCCTTCAACTCTACCGGAGGGCGGTCGCACGCCAGAATAATACGCTTTCCGTTGCGGAAAAGGTGGTTGAAGATATGGAAGAAGGTATTCAGCGTCTTCGCCTTACCAGCCCACTCCTGGATATCATCTACAATCAGCATATCGATAGACTGATAGAAGTTGATGAAATCATTGCTCGCATTATGGAGCACGGCATCAGTATACTGGGTCTGGAAAAGACGGGCACTCACATAGAGCACACGCTTCTGAGGATACATTTGCTTCGCTTTCAGGCCGATGGCATTCACCAGATGCGTCTTACCGCTACCCGAAGGTCCGTAAATGAACATTGGGTTAAACTGGGTGGTATTGGGATGCTCGGCAATAGACAATCCTACGGAACGAGGCAGCTTATTGCTGTCACCCTCCATATAATTGTTGAAAGTAAGCTTCGGGTCTAACTGTGTATCAATGTCTTCCTGTTGCTGGGGAGCGGCAGGCTGGGCAGCCGTCTGCTGGGCACGCTCACGAGTTTGCTTTGCCATATCAGCATCGTCTGGATCTGCCTCTATATCTTGAGAAAGCTTATGCTCCTTATCGGTTACAACACGATAAGTGAGACGGATTCCTTCACCAAAATTACGATGCAGCACCTTACTTAACAAGTCAACGAAGTTCTGTTCCAAGTACTCGTATACGAACGGACTCGGAACCTGCACCAACAAAGTCTTTGTCGACGGCTTGTACGATTCAAAGACGATTGGCTTGAACCATGTGTTATATTGCTGCTCTGTTACACTGTCCTTTATGAGCAAAAGACTGTTGTCCCAGAGGGCTTTTGGACTTGCTAACATTGATTACTTATATTATTAATACTTTAATTCACAAATGACGGGACGCACCAAAAGATACGAAATCACGTGCAAAGTTACAAAAAAAATAGGAGAAATGCAAATCCCCTTATTTAAAACATTTTAATAGATAGTCTTTAAATTACTGAATACCAAACACTTGTCTAAAATACAAATATAGCAGACTGAAATTCAGTGAAACAATAATGTAACGTCCCCGAAACGGCTAACAAACAAACAGTTTGCGAGTCATTTCGGGGCGTGAAACATATCGAATCTTATTTAGACTAAATTTATTTAGCTCGGACTCTTTTTACTTGTCTTTTCTGCCGAAAACAGAGAAATGGACATAGCGTTTCGGATGTGCCTTCAAATCGATAACCAGAGAGTCGGCATGACCCATGGTTGACGTCAGATTGTCGTACAGCTTGGTATCGTTCATCAGCAATCCGAGGCTTCCCTGGTTGCTGTTCAGCTTCTCAGTAAACTGATGAGCACTCTCCAAAGTCTGGTTCACCTTGTTCAAAGTACCCTGCACATCGAGACTGGCCAGATTAGCTGTGAGGCGGTTGGTATTATCCAGCACGCCATTTGCCTTTCCTATCATACCCGGAACCTGTTTGTTGAGTCCTGCCATCAGGGTATTCAGTTCACGTGTAGAAACGGTGAGGTTGCTTGTGATGATTTCCACATTATGCAGCGAAGCAGCCAGAGCCGGGTCAGCCAGCAGCGCATTCACGCTGGTAAGGATAGAATCCAACTTAGGCAACATCTTTTCCACTACCGGAACCAGGTTGGCAGCCTTATCCATCATGCCTCCGTTTACAGCACCCGGAATGATGCCACCCGGTTCTACTCTTTCGCGCGGATTGTTTGCCAGAAGCAGATTCACCTGCAGGTTACCCATCAGGTCTTTTACTATCTCGGCTTTACTGCCCTGCGGGATTCTCAAATCCTTGATAATATCCACCTTTACTTTGATAGGACCATTCTCCTTGTAATCATATTCCAAACCATCCACGGTACCTACCTTATAACCATCCGCATAAATAGGCGTAGAGGCACCCAGTCCCTGGATGTCATCAAACGTTATAAAATAGGTATTGTTGGTAGAGAACAGATTCATGCCTTTCAGAAAATTGATTCCGAAATACATAATCAAAATACCGACAATAGCTACAAGAGCTATCTTGATTTCTTTTGTTAGCTTCATATTTATCTCTTTATATATTCGTGCTTATATCTTATCCTTACTCAGGTCAATCAGCGGTTTCTGTTCTGTTTGAACTCACGTATAGCCTGATTCACATCATATTTCTTTCCATTCTTGAAAGCTATGATGAAAGCTTCCGGGAACTTCTCGGCAAGCGTCTTGCGCAAGCGGAAAATCTCATTATAGTTGGTAGAGGCTCCCATCGTATATTTCACCATATTGCCTTCCTGATAACTGTCATAACCGGTTTCGCCCTTAAAATGGGCATCGCCCTTGCGGAGCGTGCGGTTGCTGACAAATATCTGAAGCTTGAAGACAGGCGCATCGGCTACATGGGCTTTCTGCTGTGCCGGCTTGTTCTGAGCTACAGTTCTGTTCTGCTGGTTCTGTCTGTTCTGCTGCGTCTGTCTGTTCTGCTGAGCCGGCTTATCCTGCTGGTTCTGTCTTCTGTTCTGCTGAACCGTTTTAGCCTTTGTTGCTCTGGTTTCCACATGCTTCACCGTTCTTCTCGGCGCAGTATCCGCCTCCTCAGCACGGCGCTCGTCCTTCTCCTGCTTCGTATCAGAAACTATCTTGGCAACCGGCACCGATTCTGTATCCGCAGCCCGATAAGGAACCGAGATGGATTTATCGTATTTATTACGATATTGCGCAAAACCTTCGTAGATGCCTCGGGCGATATCATCCACCCTGCTGGCATCGTTGAGCAGTCTTTCTTCATCGGCAGTAGTGATGAAACCGAGCTCTATCAGACAGCTAGGCATCGAGGTTTCTCTGAGAACCAGGAATCCTGCCTGATGCACACCCTTATCCGGACGGTTGGCACCGGAACATACCTTTCGCTGGATATTGCGCGCCAGTTCTACGCTTCTCTCCATATTCTTACCCTGTATAAACTCGAAGATGATGTAACTCTCAGAAGATCGCGGGTTGAAACCCTGATAGGTCTGCTGATAGCCCTTCTCCATCGAGATAACGGAGTTCTCTCGCATAGCCACATCGAGATTATCCTTGGCACGGTGCATACCGAGCGTATAGGTTTCAAAACCGCGGGCTATCTTACCGGCTGGCAGCGCATTGGTATGTACCGAGATAAACAGGTCGGCATTGGCGCGGTTAGCAATGTTGGCACGCTCTTTCAGAGGAATAAAGACATCCGTCTTGCGGGTATAGATGACTCTCACATCCGGCATATTGCGCTCAACATATTTGCCAAACTGCAATGCCACAGAGAGATTGATATTCTTTTCTTTGGAAATAGCACCAAGTGCACCCGCATCATGACCGCCATGACCTGGGTCGATAACGAGCGTGAAACGGCGGTTGGCGCCTGTCGCTGTCAGCACCAACATACACAATAGGGTCAATATGAATGTTATTTTCTTCAACATATCTTTCTGATGATTTTGCAAAATTACTACTTTTGTATCAGAAAACCTAAATCTACTATAAAGTTTTATCATTTGTTAATACAACTTCTACCCCAGCGCCGTCACAGTCAGCTCCAAAAGGAGGATTAACTTTGGTAATGGCGAGTTGTATTTTCTGAATAGTCGGATATTCTGCAAAGAGTCGCTTTCCTATTCTTCCGGCTACATGTTCCAGCAGTTTGCTAGGTATCTCCATCTCCTGTTTCACGAGTTCATAGAGTTCTGCATAGTTGAGGGTTCCAGCCAGTTCATCAGTTTCCATGGCTCTGGAGAAATCATAGCTCACATCCAGATTCACCACATAATCGTTGCCCACCAGGGTTTCCTGTGGCAGAACGCCGTGATATGCATGGAAACGGACATTCTTCAAGTATATCTTACTACGGAAAAGCATAGTTTATATCAGTTTCTATCTTGGGGATTAGGATTCGGAATCGCTATCATCGTAAAGTTTCATCAGGCTACCATCCTTCAGATATCTCTTCAGGGCTGTCACAACACCTTTCTTCCAAGTATTGATGTTATCTGAAGTAAGCTGGAGCTGATAAACGAGTTTGATGACATGTTCGATAGGCATACGGTAGCGCAGCACACCGGAAATCAGCTTGGCATAGTTCCAGTATTCAGGATTAAATTTCTCGCTCAATCCCTCAACCGTAATCTTATAGCCTCGCTTGTTCACAAACTGGAAGTCGTATCGCTTCAATCCCCCATCCAGAATGGTCTTCACAATCTTGCCTTTGCTTACAGATTTAGGCAGCATGATACCCTCGTCCTCATCCTGCAAACCCGTGAAGATTTCGTATGGATGACCGTCGAGCAGTCCTACCAGAGCCACCCATTTCTCCTTATTATTCTGGAATCGCACCACATCGCATTCCAGTTCTCGAGGTCGCACCTCCATTACTTCAGGAGAGAAAACAGGAAGATGAGTTTCCTCTGAAACAACATTGGCAATCTGATCATAGAGTTTATTCCAATCAGACTGTTCTACATGATAATTCTGATGAAGTGTTGCCAGATTAGCATTCAATTCATCTATAAGAGCCTTGGAAGCCTCTTCAAAAGTCATATTTTCAGTATATTTCATATCAAACGTTTCATATTTAGGTGCAAAATTAAACTTTTATTTCTAAAATCTGAAACGTTTTGGCATATATTTCACTAAAAAAGCGAAAGAAAGACAACTTTTTGGGAAACTTTCACTAACTTTGCAGCAAAATAGGGTTCTGAAATGGAACAGAACTCCTATATATAATAAGGTATAATGATAAAATAAAAAAGATATGGAATCGATTAAGAACAGAACAAGCATCAGAAAATATGCAGAGAAGGAAGTTTCTGAAGAACTCCTGAACCGCCTTTTGGAAGAGGCAGAGCGCACCCCGACAATGGGAAACCTGCAGCTTTACAGCGTTGTGGTAACAAGAAGTGAAGAAGGAAAGAAGGCGCTGGCGCCAGCCCACTTCAACCAGCCGATGGTAACAGAAGCCCCTGTCGTCCTCACCATCTGTGCTGATTATCGCCGCACAACCCTCTGGGCAGAGAACCGCAAGGGAACCCCGGGCTATGACAACATTCTCTCTTTTATGAATGCAGCTACCGATGCCCTTCTTTTCACCCAGACCTTTACGAATCTGGCAGAAGAAGCCGGTTTAGGCACCTGTTTCCTGGGAACTACGGTTTATATGCCAAAGATGATCATCGACACCCTGAAGCTCCCTAAGCTCGTAATGCCGGTAGCCACATTGACCATCGGCTGGCCGGCAGAACATCCAGCCCTGAGCGACCGTCTCCCTCTGCGCAGCATCATCCACCACGAGCATTTCGAAGATTACACCCCAGAGAAGATTGACGATTTCTATGCAGAGAAGGAAGCTCTGGAAGAAAACAAGGAGTTCGTTCGCATCAACAACGTAGAGACCCTAGCCCAGGTTTTTACCGACATCCGATACACAAAGAAGGATTGCGAGGCGATGAGCGTTGGGTTTATCGAAGCCCTCAAACAGCAAGGATTTATTTAAAGGTAAAAAAGTAAAAAGGTAAAAGGGTAAAAAGGTAAAAGGGTAAAAAGCTCCCTCTCCCTCTTTGCGCCCCCGTTCCCTGCGATTCCATCGCAGGTTCCCCGTAATGCTAAAAGCCCCTGATGTAATAACACACCAGGGGCTATATAAATTTACGAGGGAATGGGGTTATAAAGGGTTAAGGCTTTTTTACCTTTTTACTTTTTTACCTTTTTACTTTTTTACCTTTTCATTATTCTACAACGATTGGCTTGTACTTAGGAACCAATGCCTTCATGATGCACCAACCTACGAGGTAAGCTACACTACAGATGCAGAATACAATCATGTAGGCACCTGGCTTGCCATCGAAGCCCATGAAGCTGAAGTCTGAACCCTGACCCTCTGCATAGGTGAAGAGCATACCGGAACCCTTGTTAATCAGGAAGGAACCGATACCACCTGCCATCGCACCAATACCGGTGATAGTAGCTACAGTTGACTTAGGGAACATATCACCGATGGTAGAATAGAGGTTAGCGGACCATGCCTGATGACCTGCACCTAGCAAACCGATGATGATAGCTGGCCACCATGCACTGTACGCACCCATAGGCTGGGCAATCAGACCGAGCAATGGGAAGCAAGCGAAAATCAACATCGCACGCATTCTACCGATATATGGATTCATACCCTTCTTGTCAACAAAGTAAGTTGGCAAGTAACCACCACCAATACTCAATACGGTTACAATAGCATAGAGTGTGAAGATAAGGGCGATACCCATACCTGAATCTGAAGAATAACCATACTGGTCAGAGAAGTAAGCAGGTGCCCAGAAGAGGAAGAACCACCAAACACCATCAGTCATCAACTTACCTACGATGAATGACCAGGTCTGACGGTAGCTGAAGCACTTCAGAAAACCGATAGTTTTCTCCTCAGCGGCAGTCTCTGTCTCTTTCTCAGCCTCAACCTTTTCGAGGTCCTCATCCTGCTCAATATAAGTAAGCTCAGCCTTGTTTACATGCTTGCTCTTAGATGGTTTGTCATAGAGCCATACCCAGAGGCCCATCCATACGTAACCGAGCACACCGATGATGATGAAAGCCCACTCCCAACCCATGCTGCGAGCCAACAATGGAATGGTAGCTGGAGCTGCCAAAGCACCTACAGAAGCACCACTGTTGAAGATAGCGGTAGAGAAAGCACGGTCTTTCTTAGGGAAATACTCTGCTGTTACCTTGATGGCTGCTGGGAAGTTACCTGCCTCACCCACAGCAAGAATCAAACGGCAAGAGAGGAACAGCCATACACTGATTGTAGCAATCGCTACTGCTGCATCACTACCAGCCTGTACCATGCGGAGCGCCTCGATAGAATCATATCCTTCCATCTGCATAGCTACCCAACCGCAACCGGCGTGCATCACAGCACCTGTTGACCATACGAAGATGGCGATGAGATAACCTTTCTTGGTGCCCATCCAGTCAACAAACTTACCTGCGAAGAGGTTGGCGATGGCATAGAAGATTGAGAAAAGACCGGTGATGGTACCATAGTGATCATCTGTCCAGTGGAATTCTGGAGCAATGAAGTCTTTCCATGTTAAAGAGAGAACCTGACGGTCCATGTAATTGACTGTGGTTGCGATGAAGAGCAGCGCACAGATTACCCAACGGAAGTTGGACATTTTGCTTGTTGTAATAGGACTCATTTTGCAAAAAGTTTTTAAGCGTTATACTTATTTTTATTTTAGATTACTATTCAGACGGCAAAGCCTGGCTCATATTAATCATAAACCAGGTTGCCATATCATGTATCTTATTATTCCAATGTAGGAATCTTCACTACCTGCATATCGTTGTAGATCAGATTCTCGCCTGCCATACCCCAGATAAAGGTATAGTTGCTGGTACCTGCTGCACAGTGGATAGACCACTCTGGAGCAATCACAGCCTGCTCATTGTTCAACCAGATAGGACGTGTCTCCTGTGGTTCACCCATTACGTGGAGAATCTTCTGCCCCTCTGGTACATTATAATAAAGGTAAGTCTCCATACGGCGGAGGTGAGTATGAGCTGGCATGGTGTTCCATACAGAACCCTCCTTCAACTCAGTAACACCCATCTGCAACTGGCAGGTACGAACACCGGCTACACCATCGATAATCAACTGGTGGATTACGCGGTCGTTGCTCTCCTTCAGGCTACCAGCCTTGATGTTATTGGCATCCTTCAGGGTAACCTTCTTGGTAGGATATGTCTGATGAGCACAAGCGCTGTTCATATAGAACTTAGCTGGCTTAGCTGCTTCCTTGCTGCTTACCTCGATGTTCTTGGCACCACGACCTACGTAGAGAGCCTCCTGGAAACCGAGTGTATACTTCTTGCCGTCAACGGTAACAGTACCCTCGCCACCGATGTTGATGATACCCAGCTCGCGGTTGTCGAGCAGATTCTTCTGATCGTTTGGCTTGTCTGTATAGAGAGGAGCAATAGAAGTCAGCTTCAGAGGAGCGGTTGTTGGCTCAGCACCACCGATGAGGAAGCGGTCGAACATGGTGTATGTCCAGTTTACCTCGCCTGGAGCAAACACCTTCTCGATAGCGAATTCACCGCGAAGGCGGTCTGTTGTATAGTGCTTTGCATCCATCGGATTGCTTGCATAACGAACGTTGTAGTTAGTGTAGGCATTTTCTGCCTTCACTTCATAACCACATTTTCCACACTGGCCAAAAGCCTGACTTGCTGTTAATACCATTGCTGCTAATATTAATGTTAATTTCTTCATAATTATCTTGTTTTTACTTTTTTACCTTTTTACCCTTTTTTCTTCCTTCACGATGCGCTGACGGTTGATAACCATCATGGCTACCGTGATGACTGCGAGAACACCCATACCTACGTATGAAAGCTTCACACCGCGATAGATAACCCATCCGAAGAGAGAGGATGCGAAATCGAGTGCACCGCCTGAGAATCCGTCAGGGATATGAGCGGCATTATCGCCTGTTGCTGCATAAACCTGGTTGGCTGCCAGCGTAAAGTCTGGTGCCATATCGGTAACGAAATAGAGACCGATGACGAGGGTTACCAGGCCGATGATAAGCGTCTTCACCACATTACCTCTTGTAAACGGCAGAATCATTGGGAAGAGGTAGAACATACCTGCCAACGATGCCAAAGGCAAGAACTGGTTGCCTGGCAGGAAGACTGCGATAGCCAGGATAACCGGAATCAGAATCACAGATGCTACCAGGGTAGTAGGATGGCCGATAACCAGGGCAGGACTCATACCGATATGAACCTTCTTGCCGTTAAACTTGGTCTTCACCAACTCCTGTGTCTTCTCTGAGATAGGCTTCAAACCGTCGATAAACAGGGCTGTAATACGAGGAATCAACTCCATCACGGCTCCCATCGTTACACCCAGGAAGAGAATCTTCTTGATATCGAGCTGGGCTGCCCAACCTATCAGGGCACCTACGATAACACCGAGTACCAGTGGCTCACCGAGCACACCAAACTTCTTCTTCAGTCCCTCTGCATCGATGTCGAGCTTAGAGAAGCCCGGAATCATATCGAAGAGTTTATTGAAAACGATTGCGAATGGCATGAAACTCTGGCAGAATGGCTGCGGAATAGAGATACCATCCAAATCGTAATATTTCTGGAATCTGTCGGCTGTCAGGTCTGCACAAACCAGCGTGTTGATGTAGCAGACGATGGCTGCGAAATAGCCCCAAAGCAAACTCTGACCCATCACGAAGTAAGCCATCGCACCGATAAAGGCGAAGTGCCAGTAGTTCCAGAGGTCGATATTTACGGTACGTGTTGTCTTGGTAATCAACATCAGGAAGTTGACACCCAGACAGATTGGGATAATCAATGCTCCCACTGCTGTATTGTAAGCTACAGCTGCAGCTGCTGGCCATCCCATGTCAAAAACGTTTAACTGTAGGTGGTAGATGTCTGAAATAGCCTTCAATGGGTCGTTGAAGTTGGTAGTAAGCAATGCTGTTACCACGCCCAAGCCTACGAAACCCACGCCTACGAAGAGTCCCGACTTCAGAGCCTTTCCGAATTTCATGCCAATACACAGACCGATAACCGTGAAGATGATAGGCATCATCACGCTCGCACCGAGACTGATAATATAGCTAAATACTTGTTCCATTTTAATTTTTTGAATTGTTTAATTGTTAGAAAATACTCGACAAGGAGCACCCTTTTTTGTCTTTAGATGATTTGTTGTGTGCAAAGATACACTTTTTTCTTCAATTACAATACGTTTTGATGGAAAATTTTACGCAAAAAAAAATCCTATCAGAACTTTTCTGATAGGATTTCTCTATTTTTTATACGTTTTTAAATGATTTTTTACCGAATCGGTCTTCATTCTTCCCTCTTCGTTCTTCCCTCTTCACTTCCTAGTCCTGGAAGTAAACTCTCTTCACACGGTTGCTGATGGTGGTCAGCACCTCGTAAGGGATGGTCTCAAGGATATCGCTCAGTGTCTGGACAGGCAGATGCTCGCCGAATATTTCTACCGAATCTCCTTCCTTGCAAGGGATGTCGGTCACGTCTATCATAGCCACATCCATACAGATGTTGCCCACATAATCTGCCTTCTGGCCGTTCACCAGACAGTAGGCATGACGGTTACCCAGACGGCGGTTCAGTCCGTCAGCATATCCGATAGGGATGGCTGCGATGACGCTGTCTCTGTCGAGAATTGTCTTGCGGCTGTAGCCCACACTGTCACCTGCCTTCACGTTGTGCATCTGCAGAATGGTTGTCTTCAGGGTGCTCACGCAGTTGATGGTCTTGTTGTTGCGCGAATTGATACCGTAGAGTCCGAGTCCCAGACGGCACATATCCAGCTGGCGCTCCGGGAAGTGCTCGATACCTGCCGAATTGCAGATATGGCGCAAAATCTTATGGTCGAAGGCTGCCTGCAACTGCTTGCTGCCCTTGTCGAAGAGTTCAAACTGATGAGCTGAGAAATCATCGAAGCTGTCGTCATCACTGCCCACGAAGTGAGAGAACACAGAACGTGGGATGATGGCATTCTGGTGCTTCAGCTTGCCGATGAGTTCCTCCATATCGTTCTCAGGGTCGAAGCCCATGCGGTGCATGCCGGTATCCAGCTTGATATGGACAGGGAAACCGGTTACTCCCTCTTTCTCAGCTGCCTTGATGAGCGCATCGAGCAGACGGAAAGAGTAAACCTCCGGCTCCAGGTCGTAATCGAACATGGTCTTGAAGGCGGTCATCTCCGGATTCATGATCATGATGTTGCTGGTGATGCCGTTCTTGCGCAGCGTAACACCCTCATCGGCTACAGCCACAGCCAGATAGTCTACACGATGATCCTGCAGGGTCTTGGCTATCTCCACGGCACCTGCACCGTAGCCGTCTGCCTTGATCATGCATACCAGCTTGGTTTCCGGCTTCATAAACGCACGGTAGTAGTTCAGATTGGCTACCACGGCGTTCAGATTCACCTCCAGCGTAGTCTCGTGTACCTTCTGTACCAGCAATTCGGTGAGCTGGTCGAAGCCAAACTGGCGGGCGCCCTTCAGCAGAATCACCTCATCGCGCAGGGAAGCAAACACCTCGCTGGCGATGAATTCCTCTACATTCGGGAAGAAGAACTTCTCTGAAATCTGAATCTCATCGTGCTGCTTGCAGAGCTCAGGACCGATACCGATGAACTTTACCACGCCACGCTTGCGGGCTAAATCGCTCACCTCTTTATATAATGCCTCCGGTGCCTGACCGCTCTGGTAGATGTCGCTCAATATCAGTGTATGGCGACGACCGCGATGGTCTGGACGGCGGTTCATGAAGTCGAGGGCGATATCAAGCGAATTGATATCACTGTTGTAGCTGTCGTTAATCAGCGTACATCCGTGCTGTCCTACCTTCACCTCCAGTCTCATTGCCACAGGTTCGAGCTGTGTCATGCGCTTGTCGATATCTTCAGCCGAAAGACCGAGTTTCGATGCCACGACGGCAGAGATGATGGCATTCTGTACAGATGCATCGTCGATGAACGGGATAGAGAAACTGTCTTCCTCACCTTTATATATATAGGTAATCACGCTCACGCTCTGCTGCTTCTCGATGTTCTTCACATAGAAAGGAGCCTCCGGATTCTTGAGCGACCAGAAGAGTTTCTCGCCCTTATAGTCGGGATATTCGGCTATCACCTTGTTGATAACCTCGTCATCGCCATCATAGATTACGGTCTCTGCATCATGGAAGAGGATGAGTTTCTCCCGGCATTTCTCCTCCATGGAAGAGAAGTTCTCCTGATGGGCAGCACCCAGATTGGTCAGTACGGCGATGGTTGGCTGGATGATGTCACGCAGGGCAAGCATTTCGCCAGGCATACTGATACCTGCCTCGAAAACGCCCACCTGGGTCTGCTCGTTCATCAGCCATACCGACAATGGCACACCTATCTGAGAGTTGTAGCTGCGCGGACTGCGGGTAACAAACATGCTTGGCGAGAGCAGCTGGTAGAGCCACTCCTTGACCATGGTCTTGCCGTTTGAGCCCGTGATGCCTACGATAGGGATGTTGAACTCGTCACGGTGGCGCTCAGCCAGACGCTGGAGAGCCTCAAGCGTGTTTACTACCTTCAGGAAGTTGGCTCCCGGATAATCAGAAGCATAGCCCTTAGGCACATTCGTTACAACAAAGTTTTTCACACCTCTGCGATACAACTCAGGGATGTAGTTATGACCATCATTACGCTCCGACTTGAGCGCAAAGAACAGAGTTTCCTCTGGGAAACAAAGTGAACGACTATCGGTCAGGATAAAACCGATGTTGGTATCATTGTCTCCATAGCGACGCGCACCTATCAGTGTGGTTACCTTTTCAATAGTATATGTCATTGTCTTGTTATTTAAATATTCTTTATTTTATAAGAGATGATATTTCTCCATTTTATAAGAGATGATATTTCTCCTCAAATTGTCTTTTCTTCTCTTCCGTCCTGGCGATGAACTTCTGATGTTCCTCGCTCTCGGGATGGAAGGGCTTGTGGCCGAGTGCTTCGCGGATAGGCCGCCAGTTTTCCAGAAACTGCTCTGCTGCCTTACCGAAGTAAGTTGCCCGGAACCGCTCCCAGATATATTCCACAGCCTGTTCGCTCGGGTGCAGCATGTCTTCCTTGTAGAAGCGGTAGTCACGAAGTTCATCGTTCATAATCTCGTAAGCCGGGAAATAGCTCACCACTCCGGGATTCTCCTTCACTAGCTTATCGGCTGCCAGCAGGAGCGTAGCCTTCGAAAGCTGACTCCCGTGATAGCCGTATTTCGCATAGCGGATAGGGCTTACCGTGATGATTACCTTCAGAGTGCCTTCACTGCTACCGGATGCTGCGGTCTGCGATTTCAGCAGATTGACAGCCTTCTGCAGATAGCCGGCACATTCGTCCACGCTCAGTTCCCGCTCTTCGAAGAGGCGCTGCGGGCGCTTCTGGCAGTTGTCCACTATCTCGCCCGTCTCCTTCAGGATATACACATGGTTGGTACCCAGCGTAAAGACAGCCACACGGGGACGCACCTCGGAACATTTCTCTACCGTATGGAGAATGCTTGCCGGATTATACATCACCCCGAAGGGATTCACCGTAGCCCGGAAGCGGTTCTCCACAAACCGCCTACCCAGATTGTCGGCAAAGCAACTGCCCACAAAGAGCATCCGCTCTGCCGCCCCTATCTCGAAGTCGGCCTTCGGAATATCTATTTCTGTTCTAAATCGCATCATTAGAATTTGCAATCTGTCAATCCAGTCTAAGGGGATTTGTAATCCCCGCTATTCCTTCTTGCGTTTTCTCACCTCAACCACTACACCTATTATAATAAGGAGAGCCAGAACGCCATAACCGATGTAAGCCACCGTCTCGGTATTCTTGAGCGACTGAGGATGGAAATCGAGCACAACCTTATGGCTGCCTGCTTTCACGTTCAGCGCACGCAGAATATAGTTCACTCTGCCCAACTCAGCCGGCTGTCCGTCAACCGTAGCCGTCCAGCCCGGATAGTAAATCTCAGAGAATACGATCACACCGCCCTTGCTCGACTTCACCTCGTAAGTCAGGTTGTTCGGCTTATACTGCGTCATCTTCACCACCGAAGTATCATCCTGCTTCACGCTCTGCGCCAGCTGGTCCTTGAATTTGGCATCAGCCACAGCCACATGTCGGAGGTTCATCTTGCCCACACCATCGATTTCCTCGTTGGCATTGTTCACATACTTCACCTCGTCTACGAACCATGCATTGCCGTAGGCATACGGATTCTGAACCGGAACGGTCTGTCCGCCCTGCAGCGGCATGATGAAGTATTTGGTATTCAGCATGTTCAATACCGGATAGATACTGTCGCCGTTCACCTTGGTCATATCGCCGCCCGCAGCAGCTACCGCCTGCATCGTCTTCTGCATTTCAGGAGCGATATGTGCATCAATCATCTCCTGGTAGCGACGGAGCTTGGCTGGATGATAACCGCCGATGCTCTTGTGGTAGTAAGAGGTCTCGTTCTCATTGAATGTATTCGATGCCAGATTCAGCACACGGTAGTCGAGTGCCTTGTCACGGCAGATAATCTTGTCTGTCTCGGTCATCTGCTGCGGTGTATCGCGCTGCGCCTTGTCTACGAACATATCATCGTAGAGATAGCGCTTGTTCACCATCCACATATCCACCAGACAGAGCACAGCGATGCCGGCAATCATATATTCCTTGCCCAGCTTCTTCATCTTGAAGAGCATCAGCAGTGCCGAACCGATGAGGATAATCCAGAACGAACGCCAGCAGTCGGATGTGAAGATGCCCTTGCGGATATCCGTAAGATTGCTCATGATTGGAGAGATATACTCCTGAGGCAACTGCTGCAGCGCCTGAGTCTCCTGTACCGATACGAAATCAGGGAAGAATACGCCCGGCATGATGGCAAAGAGCAGACAGAAGCCTGCTGTCAGACCGAAACTGGCATATACATATTTTATCTTCTCTGTCAGAATCTCCGGCTCATCCACAATCTTCTTCAGCGCCATCATCGCCAGGAGCGGGATGGTGAATTCTGCGATGACCAGAATAGATGCCACCGTTCGGAACTTGGCATACATCGGCACATAATCGAGGAAGAAATTGGTAAACGGCATGAAGTTTCTACCCCAGGCGAGCAGGATGCTCAGGATGGTGGCAGCGAGCAGCGCCCACTTCATCGGACCCTTCACGATAAAAAGACCGAGGATAAAGAGCATGCAGACGAAGGCACCTACATATACCGGTCCGCTCGTTCCCGGCTGGTTGCCCCAGTACTGTCCCAGCTGCTGGTAAATCTGCACGAAGTTAGGATCCGCCTTCTCCATCGCCTGCTGGTTCTGCGCCAGCGGCACGGAGGCACCGCCCTTGGCATCCGGAATCATCAGCGTCCAGGTTTCGTCGATACCATAGCTCCACTGTGTGATATAGTCTCTATCCAGACCGCTGCTGGTCTGGTTAGCCACATTTTTCTTTACGAGTTCGCTCTTTCCACGCATGGTTTCCTGACCGTACTGCCAAGTATGATAAAGGTTCGAGAGGTTGAGTGAGATACCGATGAGGGCACCCACCACGCATACCGCCGTAGCCTTTCCGAAGCGTGCGAGTTCACCTTTCTTGATGGCATCTACCAGAAAGGCAATCACCATGAAGAGGATGATAAAGAGGTAGTAATAAGTCATCTGCACGTGGTTAGCCTGCACCTCGAAAGCCGAGAAGATGGCAGTAAGGAGCAGTCCCTTGAGATACTTGCCCCGATAGGCAAGCACCACGCCCGCAATCATCGGAGGCAGATAAGCCAGCGCCCATACCTTCCAGATATGTCCGGCAGCGATGATGACGAAAAAGTAGGACGAGAATGCCCAGATGATACTTCCCAGCGCCGCCAGCGACTGTCTGAAGTTGAAGGCACGCAGCATGATATAGAAGCCCAGGAGGTATACAAAAACATACCAAACATAGTCTGGCAACCACAGATGATATGCCTTCACAATCTGGCTGAGCACCTGATTACTGTCATACGAAGGCGACATCTGATAGGTAGGCATACCGCCAAACACCGAGTTCGTCCATCGTGTAGTCTCTCCCGTCTGCTGCTGGAAGAGTTCCTTTTCATGTCCCAGTCCCTTTCCTGCCGCCGCATCATGTCGGAAGAGGATTCGTCCGTCCATATCGGCAGGCATAAAGTAGACGAAGGAGATGATTGCAAATGCAATAACTACCAGAATATCCAGTAGATACTTCTTCAAAAATTTCATATTTCTATATAAACGTTTATAATTTGAAGGCAAAGATAGCACAAATTGGAGACAAAACAAAAAAATATAGCAAAAATTTATATTTTTTTTGTTGAGAAAGTTATATTAGGTCAGAAATAGGGGTTCCCCTCTATCATTTAGGGAAACGCTCGCTGTCGTTTCGTTTTTTATCCCTACCTTTGCACCGTAAAACAAGTTTCTTCAAACAGTATATATTAATGAATAAAAGAATAAGAATTATGAAAAGATTAGCATTCATCATGATGGCATTGCTCCTGGCTCTGATGCCGGCAGCAGCACAGAATTATCGTGACAGCAGATATTACAACAGCAGGACAGACCGTCTCGACTACCGTTACAACCACAACTACGGCAGCCCGTATTACGGATTCCGCATCGGTCCTGCCTTCACCTTTGTCAATTCCGACGATTCCCGTCTGGATGGTGGTGACTGGCAGACCGGCCTGAATGTGGGCGTAGTAGCCGGCATCCCATTGACCGACAGCGCCCCACTCTATCTCGAAACCGGACTTTCATATATAGAGAAAGGTGGCAAGAAGGATCTTCCTGAAGGCAAGAAGATGACCTACGATCTCAACTATCTTGAGATTCCAGCCGTACTGAAGTACAAGTACGAGGTAGACGACCACTTCTCCATCCAGCCTCAGGTAGGCGGCTATTTTGCCGTTGGTGTAGGAGGCAAGATCAAGAACTTTGCCGAGCGTGAAGCAGAGAGCTCATTCAAGGATGCAAACTTCCGCCGCCTTGATGGTGGTATCCGCATCGGCTGCGGCATCGGCTACGACATGTTCTATGCCGATCTCACCTACGATATCGGTCTTGCCAACATCTGCCACGACAGTTTCGACAAATCGCGCAATGGAGCCCTCCAGCTCAATTTCGGAGTTAACTTCTAGAAACTTTTAAAGGTAAAAAAGTAAAAAGGTAAAAAAGTAAAAAGAGCCTTACCCCCCTTCGCGCCCCCGTCCCCAGCAATTCCATCGCTGGTCCCCCGTAAAGCAAAAAGCCCCTGATGTAAGAACACACCAGGGGCTATATAAATTACGAGGGAATGGGGTTATAAAGGGTTAAGGCTCTTTTTACCTTTTTACTTTTTTACCTTTTTACCTTTAAAAGCCTTTTTCCTTAAAAACTCCTTAAACTTTGCTACTCTCTGCAATATTTTTAGTAACTTTGCACCCAAAAGTTAGTATACAAGATGAAAATAGGAATTATCGTTGCGATGGACAAGGAGTTCGCGCAACTCAAAACATTATTGACCGAATCGCAGGTTGAGAGAAAAAACTATAAGGACTTCGTTATCGGAAAGATAGGCAATAACGAGGTGGTGATGCAACAATGCGGCATCGGTAAGGTGAACAGTACCATAGGTGCCGTGGAAATGATTGACAACTATCACCCTGACCTCGTCATCTCTTCAGGCGTGGCTGGAGGCGCTGATATCAACCTCAACGTGACTGAGGTGGTGGTGGCAACCAACTGCGTTTACCACGATGCCTACTGCGGCGAGGAATGCGAATTCGGACAGATTCTGGGCATGCCTGCTTCCTTCAAAACGCCTAAGGAATATGTGGAGAAGGCACTCGCCATCAACGACCTGCCGGGCAATAGGCACCCGAAGATCCACGCCGGACAGATTGTGAGCGGCGAATGGTTTGTAGACAGCAAGGAGAAGATGCGCTCTATCCTGGAACACTTCCCTCAGGCGATGGCGGTGGATATGGAGAGCTGCTCTATCGCCCAGACCTGCCACATCTACAAGACGCCTTTCATCTCCTTCCGCATCATCAGCGATGTACCGCTGAAAGATACCAAGGCACAGCAGTATTTCGACTTCTGGGCTAAAATGGCTGAAGGCTCTTTCAATGTTACCAAGGCTTTCCTCGAAAGTCTATAGGAGTGTTGAATGTTGAATGTTGAGTGTTGAATGATTCTTCACTCAATATTTAACACTCAACATTCAACACTCAATATTTAACACTCAACATTCAACATTCAACATTATAAAAAAGATGAATAAGATTCCAAGTTTTACAATCAATCACAATAAGCTGCTCCGCGGCATCTACGTGAGCCGTAAGGACGAAGTAGGCGGAGAAGTCATCACCACATTCGATATCCGCATGAAGGTGCCTAACCAGGAGCCTTGTCTGCACAACGGCGCCATCCATACCATTGAGCACCTGGCTGCCACTTACCTGCGCAACGACGAGGAGTGGAAGGACCGCATCATCTACTGGGGACCGATGGGATGCCTCACGGGCAACTATCTCCTCATCAAGGGCGACCTGGAGAGCAAGGACATCGTGGAACTGATGAAGCGCACCTTTAAGTTTATCGCCGATTTCGAGGGTGAGATTCCGGGACAGGCGGCAAAGGACTGTGGCAACTACCTGCTCCACGACCTGCCTATGGCGAAATATGAAGCCAGAAAATATCTGGATGAGGTGCTCTGCTGCATCAGGGAAGAAAACCTCATCTACCCTACCCAGGATTAGAAACAAAAAAAAATATGGCAAGCTTACCACTTAAGCTTGCCATATTTTTCTTTATACCAAAGTTGCCAGCCATTGACCAGATTCTGCCATACTACATAGGCACCCGGTGCTACGGCAGCAAGAGGATTCAGGAAGGTGAGGGTGAGCCAGATGCCCACTACCGTATTCTTCTGTCCCAACGCCTGACCGGCACTGATACTCGCACCGAAATGCCTGCCTACCGTCTTGCCGATGGCAAACTGGAGGAGACATACCAGCAGCGGTACAAAGAGCAGCAGAAGCATCGTTACGCCCGATACTTCGGCATGGAGCATGTTGCGAACCGTTTCGCCCATCAGTATCGTGAGGTTGAAACACCACATATAAAAGCCTAAATCCTTTACATTCTTCACCTTATCCACCCATTTTGGCAGGAACCGGCGGCTCAGCAAGGCAAGCAGCAGAGGCACCACCAGCACGGTAGTAACATTGCGGAACACCATCGCACTCATCATGAGGAACGATACATCTGCCCCTTTCTCTACCATCGGGAAAAGACTCGGAATGATGACCATCGTAAAAATGTTGGCGATGACCGTATAGGTGGTCAGCGAACCGATACTGCCGCCCAACTTCTCCGTAACCACAGCCACGGCGGCTGCCGTAGGACAGATGAAGCAGATGAAGGCACCCTCGAGAACCAGTTTGGTGCTGTAATCGGAGCCGAACTCGAAGATGAGCACTACCATCGCCAACGCCAGCGAGGTACGGATGAGCTGGAGGATGAAATGCCACGCCTTAGGCTTCATCTCCTTGATTTCTATCTTACAAAAAGTAACATAGAGCAGGGAGAACAGTACCACCGGCATCAGACTTACCAACCTCGGACCACAATAATCGCCAATGGGCACCAGGAAAGGCACATTGGCGAATATCAGGTAGCCCAATGCTCCCATAACCAGGGAGCAGGGCAATGAAAACTTTCTAAAAAATCTCCACAAAAACATTTCTGTTTAGTCTTTGTTGCTGCGCTTGCGCTTCAGGTGATCGAGCTCGATCTTGCGCATACGCATGTTCTTTGGAGTTACCTCTACGTACTCGTCCTCACGGATATACTCCAGGCACTCCTCAAGACTCATCACGGTCTTAGGAATGACGCGAGCCTTATCGTCAGAACCGGAAGCACGCACGTTGGTAAGCTGCTTAGCCTTGGTTACGTTGACTACCAGGTCGTTGTCGTGAACATGCTCACCTACAACCTCGCCGCCGTAAACCTCCTCACCCGGGTCGATGAAGAACTTACCACGATCCTGCAGCTTATCGATAGCGTAAGCAAAGGCAGTACCGGTTTCGAGCGCAATCATGCTACCGTTAGAACGGCGGCTGATTTCACCCTTGTATGGCTGATACTCCTTGAAGCGGTGAGCCATGATAGCCTCGCCCTGAGAAGCGGTAAGCACGTTGGTACGCAGACCGATGATACCACGTGATGGGATATCGAACTCGATGTCTACACGCTCGCCCATGTTCAGCATAGAGGTCATATCACCCTTGCGGCGGGTTACCATATCAATCATCTTAGAAGCAAACTCCTCTGGTACGTTGATGGTCAACTCCTCTACAGGCTCGCACTTCACACCGTCAATCTCCTTATAGATAACCTGAGGCTGACCTACCTGGAGCTCATAGCCCTCGCGGCGCATGGTCTCGATGAGTACAGAGAGATGGAGCACACCACGGCCTGATACAATCCACTTATCGGTAGAATCCTCGTAAGGCTGTACGCGGAGAGCGAGGTTCTTCTCGAGCTCCTTGTTCAAGCGCTCCTGGATGTGGCGTGATGTACAGAACTTGCCTTCCTTACCGAAGAATGGTGAATCGTTGATGGTGAAGAGCATGCTCATGGTAGGCTCATCGACAGCGATTGGAGGCAGTGGCTCTGGGTTCTCGAAGTCGCAGATGGTATCACCAATCTCAAACTTCTCCAAGCCGACAACGGCACAGATATCGCCTGAATCTACATGATCGGTCTTCTTGTGGCCCATACCCTCGAAGGTGTGGAGCTCCTTGATCTTGGTCTTCTCCTGGGTTCCGTCGCGGTGGCAGATAGTAACATTCATGCCGTCCTTCAATGTACCACGGTGAACACGACCTACGGCGATACGACCTGTATAAGAGCTGTAATCGAGTGATGTGATAAGGAGCTGTGGAGTACCCTCGAGCTGCTTAGGAGCTGGGATAACCTCAATAATCTTATCGAGCAGATAATCGATATTGTCTGTTGGATGATTATAGTCCTCGCCCATCCAGCCGTTCTTGGCTGAACCGTAAACTACTGGGAAGTCGAGCTGGTCTTCTGTAGCATCGAGGTCGCACATCAGGTCGAATACCATCTCGTACACCTCTTCAGGGCGACAGTTAGGCTTATCTACCTTATTAACAACGACGATAGGCTTCAGTCCGAGCTGCAATGCCTTCTGGAGCACGAAACGAGTCTGAGGCATCGGACCCTCGAAAGCATCGACGAGGAGGAGGCATCCATCTGCCATGTTGAGCACGCGCTCAACCTCACCACCGAAGTCAGAGTGTCCAGGAGTATCGAGGATATTAATCTTAGTACCTTTCCAATTGATAGATACATTCTTTGAGAGAATGGTTATACCACGCTCGCGCTCCAAGTCGTTGGAATCGAGCACTTCGCCGCTGTTATCCTGGCCGTCGCGGAACAGCTTACCGGCGAGCATCATCTTGTCGACCAATGTAGTCTTACCATGGTCAACGTGTGCAATAACTGCAATGTTTCTAATGTCTTGCATTTTAATTTTTACCTTAAATACTTAAATTTGGGTGCAAAATTACAAAAAAATCCCGAAATGTTTGCATAATTCGGCAAAAAGTTGTATCTTTGCACCGCATTTTTAATGAAACCGCCGTGAGGAAGGTCATCAGATGCACAAAATTAAACATATTCATATTTTATTAAATTAAGTTTTTACAGCTATGTATTTAGACAAAGCAAAAAAAGAAGAGATCTTTAGCAAGTACGGAAAGTCTAACTCTGATACTGGTTCAGCTGAGAGCCAGATAGCATTGTTCTCATACCGTATTGCTCATTTGACGGAACATGTTAAGAAGAACCGTAAAGATTATACTACAACACGTGCGTTGACACAGCTTGTAGGAAAGCGTCGTGCATTGCTCGATTACTTGTATGATCGCGACATCAATCGCTATCGTGCTATCATCAAGGCCCTCGGTCTTCGTAAGTAATCAGCTTAGGCAGACACATTGCTTAACAGAACAGAATCCCATCGTTCGCAAGAGCGATGGGATTTTTCTTGCATACTCTAGTCTTGAGTAAATAAAAAAAAGAATATGATTCATTTCTTAGAACAGCACTTTGTAGAACTTGTAACCATAACCAGCATCATCTATCTGACGCTGGCAACCATCCTGTTGCTCTACCAGACACCTGATACAGCCGTTTACAAAACTTTTCGCAGATCTAAAAGACTGATGGCAGGCGGAATGATGCTCATCAGCCTGAATATATGGATCTGGATAGCTTCATTTACAGGAAGCTGGACGGAATATAACAACTGGGTTCCCTGTTTCGACATCATCCTCTTCTATCTGATGGGCATCTGCTTCAGCTTCTCGCTCAGCAGTCTGCTCGACCCGCATTATATCTCCCGGAAGCGCTGCAGGACGATAGCCGTAAAGTTCACAATGACGGCTTTCTTCGCCCTTATCGCCATGACAGATGCGCTGAAGGCATACCAGATACCTCTGCTGCTTATCGCCCTGATAGGACTGCTGGAGATGCTCATAGGGCATATCTACTACTTCAACAAGTGCTATCTGAGAAGCAACGCCCTCTTCGAAAACTACTTCTCGAACGAGAAGAGCCATTTCATCAGATGGCTCAAGGTGAGCCACTGGCTCTTCTACGGCATGCTGATACTGGGCGTGATATCCATCCGTACGGGTGCTCTGTTCAACTGGCTGGTGCAATTCTATGTGGTGGGCATGAACCTCTATATTCTGGTAAACATCATCAACTATACCTCAGAATACGAGACGCTGATGAAGGCAGACTGCGATAAGACGGAAGAAGGAAAGAGCGGAGAAGCCAGTCCGAAGAAAGCCTACATCGAAACGCTGCGCCCTAGAGTAACGGAATGGATTCAGGAGAAATCGTATCTGAAGGACCAGTTCACGATAGATGATCTTGCCACCAGGCTGTATACCAACAAAACCTACCTCTCCTCCTTCATCAAGGAAGAATTCGGCATGAGCTTCAGCAGTTGGATAGCGAGTCTGCGCCTGGAAGAAGCCAAGAAAATGATGAGCGAGCATCCTGATGCCAAGCTGAAGGATATCGCCTACAACGTAGGTTTCTCCTCGCTGCCCTACTTCTCGAGCGTCTTTGCCAAATCAGAAGGTATTACTCCATCTGCCTGGATGAAAGAACGCAGCAGGAATAAAGAAAGATAAGAAACAGAAAACGGGCTGGGAGCGAAAAAGCTCCTAGCCCGTTTTTGTATACTTGCTAAAATTAAATTACTTAAGTATCTCCTTCAGCGGTTTCATCACGAATTCACGCTCCTCCATCAACGGATGAGGAACCTTGAAATCGGGCTCATCTATCACCAAGTCATCTATCATCAGGATATCAATGTCGATGATGCGGTCCTGGTATTCGCCATCCACCGACTTCATAGTGCGCCCCATTTCGCGCTCTATGCGCTGCGTAGCCTCCAGCACCTGGCGCGGAGCCATCGTGGTGAGAACCAGCACACAGGCATTGATATAGTCGTTGGGCGATGAATAGCCCCAAGGCTTGGTTTCGTAAAGAGCAGACTGGCGCTCTACCACACCAATCTGCTCTCCTATCTTTTCTATTACCTCGCGAATGTTGCGCTTTCGGTTGCCCAAATTCGTACCGAGACTTAAATATACCTGATACATACTTATTCACACTTTTTTAAAATTGTGGATAACTAAGCTAAAACCCAGAATATCAACAACTTCTATGTGTTTAAAAACTATTTGTACCGCTGTTTAATCTGGAAGCATCAACAAAGAATCACCATAGCAGCCAAACATATAACCATTCTTCACAGCCATCTTGTATGCCTCGTAAACCAGGTCGTAACCGCCAAAGGCTGCAGTACTCATCATCAGGGTTGACTCCGGATGATAGAAATTGGCTACGGCACAGTCAGCAAGACCGAAATCGTATGGAGGGAAGATGAACTTATTGGTCCATCCGTCGAAAGCCTTCATCATACCGTCGGTTCCGACAGCCGTTTCTGTTGCCTTCATCACACTGGTACCGATAGCGCAGACGCGATGGCCGGCAAGCTTGGTCTTGTTAACCAGATCACATGCCTCCTGGCTGATCATCATCTGCTCAGAATCCATCTTGTGCTTGGTAAGGTCTTCCACCTCAATATCGTGGAAGTTGCCCAAACCGCAGTGCAGGGTGATATAAGCCTCGTTGATACCGTTGATTTCCATACGCTTCATCAGCTCGCGTGAGAAGTGAAGACCGGTAGCAGGAGCAGTAACAGCACCCTCTACCTCAGCGAAAACACACTGGAAATCGTCCATATCATCCTCTGTAGCGTGATGATCCTCACGTGCATCGATAACGTAGCGAGGAAGCGGAGCCTCGCCCAGAGCGAAGAGCGAACGCTTGAAGACATCATGATTGCCATCCTCATCATAGAGGAAACGGAGGGTACGGCCACGGCTGGTGGTATTGTCGATAACCTCGGCAACCATCTCGTTGACATCATCGAAGAAAAGCTTGTTGCCGATACGGATCTTGCGGGCAGGCTCTACCAATACGTCCCAAAGGCGCATCTCAGGATTGAGCTCACGGAGCAGGAACACCTCAATCTTGGCATCGGTCTTCTCCTTGGTACCATAAAGACGGGCTGGGAAAACCTTGGTATTGTTGAAGATGAAGGTATCGCCCTCTTCGAAGTAATTCACGATATCCTTGAACTGCAGGAATACTGGATTGCCATCGGCATCAACCATATCCTTGCCGTTTTCATCTTTCTTGTACATCTCGATGGTTTCTGACTTCTTGTGGAGAACCATGAGTCGGGACTCATCGCGGCGAGTAATCTCGAATGTACGTTCACCACTAGCCGTTTTTACCACGTGCTTTGCCTTATGTGGATAAAGTGCCACCTGATCTTTTGGCAACTTAAAGTTAAATTGTGATAGCTTCATGTTATATTTTTTATTACTTGGATGGCTGAAGGCTGTCTTCGAGAGGCTGCTCATCAAGCCATTCCTGGAAATGTTCAAAACTGATGCAGTTTTCTACTGCGAAACTTCCTGCCTTGGTACGGCGGAGGGCGGTAAGGTAGGCACCACTATCGAGAGCTCTGCCGATATCACGGGCGAGGGAGCGGATGTAAGTGCCTTTGCCACAAACCACGCGGATGCTGGCGGTCTTCTCCTCATCGTTATAATCGGTGAGTTCTATCTCGTCTACACGCACGGTCTTCGGCTTGAGCTGAACCTCTTCGCCTGCCCGGCGCAAGGCATAAGAGCGGTCGCCATTCACCTTTACGGCGCTGTAGGTAGGCGGAACCTGCTGAATCTCGCCCACAAACTGCTTGAGCGTTTCCTCCACCAGCTGGCGGGTGATATGCTCCGTAGGATAGGTGTGATTCACGCTGTGTTCCTTATCGTAGCTGGCGGTAGTAGCACCGAGCTGCAGGGTAGCTGTATACTCCTTGGTATGGGTCTGCAGCTGTTCTATCTGCTTGGTACATTTACCGGTGCAGAGCACCAGCACGCCAGTGGCAAGGGGATCGAGCGTACCGGCATGTCCTATCTTCACCTTAAAACCGAGCTTCTTGCTGAGCAGATAGCGAACATGTGCCAGGGCTCCGAAACTCGACATGCGATAAGGCTTGTCGATGGCAATAATTTCTCCTTTTCTGAAATCCATAGTTTATGTTTAGTCAACCATCTGCATATCTACACCGCAAAGGCCGCAGATGATAATGATAAGTCCTACTACGATACGGTACCAGCCGAAAGCTGCAAAACCGTACTTGGTGACATAATTGATGAAAAACTTGATGGCGAGAATGGCAACAATGAATGCTACCACTGAGCCTAATATCAATGTGAACAGGTTGTTGCCCTGGGTGAGCAATGAGCCGCCGCCATGGCTGATGAGCTTATAAACCTCGAGACAGGTGGCGCCAAACATGGTTGGCACAGCCAGGAAGAATGAGAACTCGGCTGCTGCCTTGCGGGTAAGACGCTGGGACATACCACCCACGATGGTTGACATGGAGCGCGATACACCAGGAATCATCGCTATACACTGGATGAAACCGATAATCAGGGCACGCTTGTAAGTAAGCTTGGTCTGTTCGCTGCCTTTATTGAATATCTTATCGCAGAAGAGCATGAAAATACCGCCAATGACAAGCATCCAGCCCACCAGCTGTACATTGCCAAGGTTTGACTCGATGAAATCATTGAAGGCAAGACCCAATACCACGGCAGGCACGGTACCTACAACCAGACGGGCATAGAAATCGAACATCGCCTTCAAATAGGTCTTCTCACCGGTCTTCACAGCCTCAGGATAGAAGAATCTCTTCCAATACAGACAGATGACAGAAAGGATGGCGCCAAACTGGATGATGACAGTAAAGGCGTTGACAAACTTATCCTGGATATCTACACCCAGCAAATTTTCTGCTATAATCATGTGGCCCGTACTGGATACAGGCAAGAACTCGGTCAGTCCCTCTACGATAGAGATAATGATAGTCTGAATAAAATCCATCTAATAATATGTATATTAATTATAAATTATTCATTGTCTTTCGGCTTGTGAATCACCGCATAGATGATTGAAAGGAAACCTATCAATGTTACGGTTGGTGCTACAACGATGCGACGGGTACTGAAAATATCAGTATCGAAGGTATGCTCGTTAGAACCGGCGCCACTCATCAGCAGAAAACCGATGATGATAATCGCCATTCCGATGCCTAACAAGATAAAGTTCATCTTGTCGAATGCTAAATTCTTCTTATCCATTTTTTTTAATGTTGAATGTTGAGTGTTGAATGTTGATAGCAAAGTTGCTATTAACTATTAACTAAATCTTATAACTAAATCTTATAAAGGTCTCCCGCCTTCATCTTCAGGAACTTATTGACTGAGATGCAGGCACAGAAGGCGGTGATGATGATACCGAAGAGGAAGACGGAGCCGCCGGTGATGGCAAGTTCCTGCCAGCCCAAAACATTCATCAGTTCCGGTTCGTGGAGCGACCATGCATAGAGACAGCCGCCCAGGAAACCATCTGCAAGCAGGGCTGAAACAACACCCACAAGCATTGCCTTGCGCAGGAACGGACGGCGGATAAAGCCCCAGGATGCACCTACCAGCTTCATCGTATGGATGGAGAAACGGCGGGCATAGATGCCCAGACGCACCGTATTGTTAATCAGCGAGAACGAGATGAAGGTGAGCAGGGCTGCTACAATCAGCAATCCGATACTGATCTTTGCCAACGAATTGTTCACCTGTTCTATCAGGTCGTGCTGATAAGTAACCTCGGTAACACGTGGGAATGCCTTCAGTTCCTTAGTAATCCACTTCAATGAATCATTGTTCGCGTAATCTGCCTTCGTCGTAATCTCTATGGAAGGCTGGAAAGGGTTGACACCGGCAAACTCGCTCGGGTTGGTACCCAAATCGCGGGTAGCTTCTTTCAGTGCCTCTTCCTTGGTGATATAAGTCAGCGTATTGACATAAGGTCTTGCATTCAGGCGTTTACACATCTGCAATCCCTCCGGGTTAGTCATATCCTGTTCGAGCATCACCTGTACCACGAGATTCTCCTTCACATAGGAAGAGAGATTACGTCCCATGAGGACAGAGAAGATAACTAATCCCAACAAAATGAGCACCATAGCGGTACTGATACACAAAGTAATGACCTGCAATCCACGATGATTGCTAGGCTTATATTGTTTCTTTCTCATTTTTAAAAATCTTTACTAACTTAAAACAAAAAGGGCACAATGACCCAAATTGTCTGCAAAGATACGCATAAACGAAGAGATTACAAAATAAAATAGCATTTATTTACATTTATTCAATTAATTAATCGAACCACAGGCAAAAGTTAAGTTCAATTGAAAAAGGAAAAGGGCCAACCTCACGGCCAGCCCTTCACATAATAAGTAAAATTCAAATAGGTATGACTTGAATTTACTAAATGAAAATTTACTATTCGGGATGGTAAATCCCTTTATGTACATTCATTACATCTTAGTGATGACACCCTTCTCTGAACTCTCCAGGAACTGGATGATGTTCTGAATCTCCGGTCCATCTGGCACCTGATCCTTGATCTGGTTGATGGCATCGAAGAGGGATGTCTGACCATGGAATACCAAACGGTAGGCATTCGCAATGTGCTTGCGAACCTTCTCGGTAAGCTCGGCTGCTTCCATGATGATGGTGTTAGGACCTGCATACTTTACAGGCTTTCCACCGGCAATGATATAAGGAGGAATATCCTTAGAGAAGGTAGTACCTGCCTGAATCATCGCCAAGTCGCCTACTCTAGTCTTGGCGTTCTCTACTACGGATGTTGAGTAGATGACACCGTTACCAATCACGCAGTCGCCCGCAATCTTGGTACCATAACCGAATACGCAACCGTTGCCGATTACGGTATCGTGAGAGATATGGGCACCTTCCATCAGGAAGTTGTTGTTGCCCAGAACGGTCTTGCCGCCCTTATGGGTACCACGGTTGATAACCACGTTCTCACGGATGGTATTGTTATCGCCGATTACTACCTCACTCTCCTCACCTGTAAAGTGGAAGTCCTGTGGGAGGGCAGCGATAACGGCTGCCTGGAACACCTTATTATTATTACCCATGCGAGTACCGTTCATGATGCTCACGAATGGATAGATGGTACAGTTGTCGCCGATGACCACATCGTCCTCGATATAGACGAATGGATATATCTTGCAGTTGTCTCCAATCTTAGCCTTTGGAGAAACCTCTGCCTTTGGACTTATTATACTAGCCATAACTATAAACTATTAATTATTAACTATAAACTACTTAGCTCCTCCACCCAATGCATAGTAGAGATTTACTACTGCCTGCATCTTGTTGAAGTCATCAGCTACCTTAGAAAGCTGTACGTTGAGGAGTGAAGACTGTGCCTGGATGATTTCAAGGTAAGAACTGCCTGCAATACCCATCAATTCCTTGGTAGATTCTACATTCTTCTCGAGTACTTCTATTCGCTTCTGCTCTATCTTGCTCTTCTCATCAGAGTAGTTGTAGAGAACAAGCGCATTGCTCACCTCGCTACCAGCCTTCAGCACGGTATTCTGCCAGGTGTTGTAAGCCTGCTCATACTGCATCTTAGCCACCTTCAAACCGGCTATGATACGGCCGTTCTGGAAGATTGGCTGGGTAAGAGAACCTACAGCTGAGAGCAACCACTTACCTGGGTTCACGATGCCCGAACCACCTGAATTGGTGAAGGCACCTGTACCGGAAATGGTGATAGATGGATAGAACTTGCTGCGGGCGGTCTCTACACCATAGAAGCACTGGGCAAGATTCATCTCGGCTGCGTGGACATCAGCACGGTTGTTGAGCAACTGGATGCCTACACCGGTTGAGAAATTAGATGGAAGACTCTGGTTATCCAACTTGCCACGGGCGATGCTATGTGCCTGGTCGCCGATGAGCAGACTCAGAGAGTTCTCTGTCTCACGAATCTGGCGCAACAGATCGGTCTTCTGGGTCAACACAGAATAGTAGTTAGACTCAGCTGACTGGATGGCTGGTGTACGGTAACCCAATCTGAGATCGTGCATCTTCTGCATAGTCTCCCAAGTATCCTTGGTCAATCCTTCCATATTGTTAACCAGCTCCACCTGCTTGTCGAGCATCAACAGAGTATAATACATGTTGGCGATGTTGGCGATGAGGTTGGTCTTGACAGATACCTGATAATCCTGCAACTGGAGCAGCGCCATCTGGGCACCACGCTTCTGAGAGAGCAGGTTGCCGAAGAGGTCTACCATCCAGCTGGCTGTAACAGGCATCGTGTAAGTCTTGGTGGCTGCGTTACCATCCCAGGAAGCGATGGTTCCCTGAGGAGTGAAAGACAAGGCAGGCACGAATGCCAACTTGGCACACTTCAGCTGCTCTTCTGCCATCTTCACGTTCAAAGCCGCATTGAGGAGGTTGACATTGTTGTTCAATCCCTTCTCAATGATTGACTGGAGCTGAGGATCGGTAAAGACACTGCGCCAAGGGATATTGGCGAAGGTAGTAGTATCCTTTACAGCCAAAGTATCTGTATCAGAAGCTACATCGCGAACGATACCGCTGGTCTTCACATCCGGACGCTCATACTTTCCGTAGAGAGTCTTGCAGCTGCTCAGGGAGAGCGCTGCGAGACCCAATATGATGATATTTAAATTCTTTTTCATTGTTTCCTTTGAAGTTACATTGCGTTATTACTTCTTCTCGATACCCTTCTTGTGGTGAGCTGCGTTGGCATACTGCTCCAACTCGGCAGCTACCTCCTCGTTCAACTCATCCTCGAACTTCATTGGGGTCAACTTCTCCTGCAACCACTGGAAGACTGCGAAGAGAGCAGGAACCACGAAGATCTGACTGATAGTACCGAGCAACATACCACCTACGGCGGCAGCACCCAAAGTCTGGTTACCATTCTTACCTACACCTGATGCGAACATCAGAGGCAACAGACCGATAACCATCGCCAGAGAGGTCATCAGGATAGGACGGAGACGGGCACCGGCACCCAGGATAGCTGAGTACTTGATAGCCATACCCGTACGACGACGCTCGAGGGCGAACTGTACGATAAGGATGGCGTTCTTTGCCAACAGACCGATCAACATAATCAACGAAATCTGCATGTAGATATCGTTAGAGTGACCGAAGAGGTTGGTGAAGATGAACGCACCTGCCAAACCGAATGGAATAGACAATACTACTGACAGAGGCAAGATGTAACTCTCGTACTGGGCACTCAAGATAAGGTAAACGAATACGATACATAGTGCGAAGATCAAACCTGTAGAGTTGCTGGACTCAGCCTCAGAACGGGTCAAACCAGAGTACTCATAGCCGTAACCCTCTGGCAATGTCTCCTTGGCAACCTCAGCAATCGCCTTCATACCGTCACCGGTAGAGTAACCGCTGTTAGGAGTTACAGATACATCCATAGAGGTAAACAGGTTGAATCGGGTGATGTTTGCTGGACCATAAACCTTCTTCAAGTTCACGAACTCGCTTACAGGAGACATGGTGCCATCAGCACAACGTACATAAATCTTGCTCAGATCGTCTGGACGCATACGACTCTCAGGTCCAGCCTGAATCATGACACGGTAGAGCTTACCGTAGGCATTGAAGTTAGATGCGTAGAGACCACCAAGATAACCCTGCATGACAGACAATACTGTTGATGGAGAGATACCAGCCTGCTTGGTCTTGGCAACATCTACATCTACCATATACTGAGGATAGTTAGGGTTGTACTGAGTCTGAGCGGTCTGAATCTCAGGACGCTTGTTCAACTCAGCCAGGAACTTCTTCACATTATCAAAGAACTTATTCAAGTCACCACCGGTCTTATCCTGCATAGTCATGGTAATACCATTCTGCATAGAGAAACCGGAAATCATAGGTGGAGCGAAGGCAAGAACCTGTGCATCTTTGATCGTAGCTGTCTGCTTGTAGATCATACCCAACACAGAAGTATATTCCATAGGGTTGACAAACAGCGCCTCGATACCGCCACCGGTACAAGCCTCCTTGATACGGTGGAAGAATCCACCCGGACGCTCCTCGAATGGCTTCAGCTTCACGATGATGGTACCCTGGTTAGAACCGGCACCACCGATAAAGCTATAACCCATGATGGCGTTACGGGTTGCGATGGCTGGGTTGCTAGCCAGCATCTTATCTACCTGCTTAACCACCTCTGCTGTACGTTCCTGAGAAGTACCAGGAGCTGTAGAGATACAAGCGAAGATAGTACCGGTATCCTCATCAGGCACCAGACCCGTCTTGGTAGTACCCATCAGGGCAACCAGACCTACGATGCTGACAGCCACGAGGCTACCAGCGATGATGCCATGATTGATAACCCACTTGACACCACCCTTATATTTATTGGTAATCTTATCAAACTGATAGTTGAATCCAGCGTGGAATCGGTCGATGAAAGACATCTTCTTCTCGTGACCCTCCTCGTGTGGCTTCAGCAACACGGCACAGAGTGCAGGAGACAAAGTCAACGCATTGATAGCCGAAATAACGATAGATACAGCCATGGTTACACCGAACTCACGGTAGAAGTAACCGGAAGTACCACCGATGAATGATACAGGAACGAACACGGCAGACATCACCAATGTAATAGAGATGATGGCGCTGGAAATTTCGTTCATCGCATCGATAGCTGCAGTAAGGGCACTCTTGTAACCCTGGTCGAGCTTGGCGTGAACCGCCTCGACCACCACAATGGCATCATCGACCACAATCGCAATAGCCAGCAGCAGGGCTGACAGCGTAAGCAGGTTGATGGAGAATCCGAAGATCCAGAGGAAGAGGAAGGTACCGACCAAAGCCACAGGCACGGCAATCATAGGAATCAGCGTAGAACGGAAGTCCTGCAAGAAGATATACACTACGATAAACACCAGTACCAGGGTGATGATCAAGGTGAAGATAACTTCCTCGATAGATGCGAACAAGAACTCAGTAACATCCATCAGGATAACATTCTTCAACCCAGGAGGATAACTCTTCTCCAGTTCATCAAGCGATTTCTTTACGTCGCTGGCAATCTGGGTAGCGTTGGAACCGGCAATCTGCTGAACCATACCCAGCACGGCAGGCTGACCATCATTGAGCAGGTTTACATTATACTGCAAACCACCCAACTCAACCTTGGCAATTTCGCCCAAACGGAGCGTCTGACCGGAAGTATTGCTCTTGATAAGGATGTTCTCATACTCCATTGGAGTCTTCAAACGACCCTTGTAGCGCAAGGTATATTCATACTGCATATCAGAGCTTTCACCAAAGCTACCAGGGGCAGCCTCGATATTCTGCTCTGCCAAAGCCTGAGAAACATCAGAAGGAACCAGTCCGAACTCCTTCATCTTCTCTGGCTTCAACCAGATACGCATAGAGTAGTTACGGGTAGAAGGGCTCTGCACATCACCCACACCACTGATACGCTTCAACTGAGGAATGACGTTGATCAGGGCGTAGTTGGTAACAAACTGGTCGTCGTAACGGCCATCGTCTGTAGTCAGAGCGAACATGATGACGTTGGAACTCTGACGCTTGGTTACTGTGACACCCACCCTGGTAACCTCGGCAGGCAGCAGAGACTGCGCCTGAGACACACGGTTCTGTACGTTGACCGCAGCCATATCAGGGTCAGAACCCTGCTTGAAGTAAACGGTGATCTGAGCAAAACCAGAGTTAGACGCAGAAGAGGTCATATAAGTCATGTTCTCCACACCGTTGATACTCTCCTCCAGCGGAGCAACGACAGAGTTCAACACCGTCTGGGCATCTGCACCCGTATAGGTAGCAGTTACCGTGATGGTAGGCGGCGCGATATTCGGATACTGCTCGATAGGCAGCGATACCAAGCCGATAATACCCAGCAAGACGAAGAAGATGGAAACCACCGTCGAAAGTACCGGGCGTTTTATAAAGTTTGTAAATGACATAATTTACTATTTTTCTTTATACCTTATTATATATTACTTCTTTCCGCCCATAGCAGTAGCGAAGGCATGAGCGTTATCCTGAGACTCAGCCAACTTGGCAGCCTCAGCAATCTTCTGATTGTAACGCTCCAGAGTGATTGGCTTGATCTGCTGGCCATCGGTCAACTTGGTAATACCCTTCAATACGATGCGATCGCCTACATGAAGACCTGCAGTTACGATATAGTTCTTGCCATCATCCTGTGGATTTACCTTGATCTCAGAATACTTCACCTTGTTATCCTTGGTTACGATGTAAACGAAGATCTTATCCTGAACCTGAGAGCAAGCCTCCTGAGGGATAACGATAGCGCTGTTATGATCGTTAGGAACCACGATAGAACCTGCGCCACCACTCTTCAGCAACTTCTCTGGGTTAGCGAAGTGAGCGATGAGAGAGATAGAACCGGAAGTAGCATCGATGACACCACTCATCTTAACCACCTTACCCGGGTGATTATAGATAGAACCGTCTGCCAACTGCAACTTGACAGCTGGGAACGCTGCGATGGCTGCCTGAATGCTACCATTGGTCTTAGACATGCTCAAGATCTGAGACTCAGAGAGTGAGAAGAATACCTCCATAGTGCTGATATTGGAAACGGTAGTAAGAGCCTGACCAGAAGCACTTACCAGAGCACCTACCTTGAAAGGAAGACTACCTACTACACCAGCAGAAGGACTGGTAACGGTACACCAAGCCAACTGCTCGCGGGCTGAAGCCAATGCTGCCTCTGCCTGAGCTACCTGAGCCTTAGCTGTTGCATAGCTGTTAGCTGCTGTAGAGAGTTCAAATTCACCGATAATCTTGCTATCATACAATTTCTTATTGTTCTGATAGGTCAACTTGGCTGTATTAGCCTGTGCCTTAGCTGTGTTTACAGCGGCAGCTGCAGAACGGACAGCAGCCTGATAGGTCTCGCTATCAATAGAGAACAAAGCCTGACCTGCTGATACAGTCTGTCCCTCGTGTACAAAAACCTTAGTGATAAAACCAGAAACCTTAGGACGTACCTCTACATCCTGGATACCCTTGATGGTAGCAGGATAGGTAGTCTGCAATGCAGCGCTGGAAGTACCGATAGTAGCCACAGCGAACTCATCATCGCTGAAGTCAGGCAGACCGCCCTTCTTACTTCCACCACATGATGTCAACGCAGCAAGAACACAAACTGCTGCAACAAACAAAACGCTTTTAATTTTCATACCTATTTTTATATTATAATTTATTATTTAATCTTTTATCTTCTCTTATTCAAAAGTTCTTTCCGTCCTCTAACGAAAACTTTTATGCGCCTTTAAGTTTTAAAAGCGCTGCAAAAGTACTAATAATAAATGAATAACGGCTCGCTAGGAGCCGTTATTTAACAAAAATTATTCTCTATTTTGAGTTTTCTGCATTTACCAATCCCATCTCCTGAGCCTTCTTCATCAGAAGCTCCATCAACGGTTCACGCTCATTAGCCACCTTATTATCCAATACAGCATCCTTGAGATACTGCTTCAGGGTGCCTACCTCGCGGCAAGGGGTAAGATGGAACATCTCCATAATTTCATTACCATCGATGCATGGCTGGAGAAGTCGCTTATAATCACGTTCCTGCAGATCAACCAGTTTCTCGCGCACCATCTTGAAATTATCCAGAAAACGCTGCTTGCGCACCTGGTTCTTGCTGGTAATATCAGCCTCGCAGAGCGTCATCAGGTCGTTGATGTCATCGCCAGCATCATTCAGCAGGCGACGTACGGCACTGTCGGTAACCTCCTCATCAGCAATCACAATCGGACGCATGTGGAGTTCTACCAGCTTCTGCACATACTTCATCTTCGCATCCATCGGAAGTTTCATACGGCGGAAGATACCCGGAATCATCTTTGCACCTATTATATTATGACTGTGGAATGTCCAGCCGATATTGTTGTCCCAGCGCTTGCTCTTCGGTTTACCGATGTCGTGGAAGAGAGCAGCCCAGCGGAGCCAGAGATTATCTGTATGCTTGCAGATATTCTCGAGCACCTCCATCGTATGTTCGTAATTATTCTTATGTGCCCTACCGTTACGGGTTTCCACCTTGTCCATCGCAACCAGTTCTGGCAGAATGAGATCGAGCAGACCTGTATCTTTCAGATAATAGAAACCGCTGCTTGGGTGCTTGGAGAGCATAATCTTGTTCATCTCGTCGCAGATTCGCTCAGCACTGATAATCTTCAGGCGCTCGGCATTGCGGGAGAGCGCATCATAGGTTTCCTCCTCTATCTGGAAATTGAGTTGGGTAGCGAAACGCACGCAACGCATCATACGCAGCGGGTCATCAGAAAAAGTGATATCCGGGTCGAGCGGAGTGGCAATAATGCCATCTTCCATATCGTAGACACCATCAAAAGGATCTACGAGTTCTCCAAAACGGTCTTTGTTCAGGCAGATAGCCATCGCATTGATGGTGAAGTCGCGGCGGTTCTGGTCATCCTCCAGCGTTCCATCTTCCACAATAGGCTTTCTGGAATCGCGCTGATAGCTCTCCTTACGGGCGCCGACAAACTCCACTTCTGTATCCTGATATTTCACTTGTGCTGTTCCGAAATTACGGAACACAGAGAGATGCGCCTTTCTTCCGAGCATCTTCTTCAAGGCAGAAGCTACCTCTATACCGCTACCAACCACAACGACATCAATATCATTGGAAGGTCGCTCCAGGAAGAGGTCACGCACATATCCACCTACTACATAACACTCCACAGACAGCCCATCTGCTGCCTCTGAAATCTTATGAAATATATCCTTATCCAGTATCTGTGCCAGTTCGGCATTGGTCAAATTTCTCATACTCTTTTTACTTTCGGGGTGCAAAGTTACAGCAAATCGAAGACAATACAAAATAAAAAAAGATTTTTTTTGTTTTAATTGTTGAGATGCCGCGTAACTTATCAAAAGTTACAGCAATTTAAGCGAAAAACAAAATAATTATTTGGCTATTTCATAATAAATGCGTAAATTTGCACCGAATTTCGAAATTATTATGGCAGATTTATTGAAAACAGAACAGCAGTTTAAGGATGTCATGAGTGAATGCAGGACATTATTTGAGAAGAAGCTTCATGATTATGGAGCCTCTTGGAGAATCTTGCGCCCTTCTTCTCTGACAGACCAGCTCTATATCAAGGCGAAGCGCATCCGCTCGCTCGAAATCAAGAAAGAATCTCTGGTTGGCGAAGGTATCCGTCCGGAATTCATTGCCCTTATCAATTATGGTATCATAGGACTCATCCAGCTCGAAAAGCCTTTCGTGGATGAGGTGGATATGACACCCGAAGAGGCTATGAAACTATACGACCTCCATGCAAAGGAGGCACTGGAACTGATGCTCAGGAAGAACCATGACTATGATGAAGCATGGCGCTCGATGAGAGTCAGCAGTTATACAGACTTCATCCTGACCAAGATTCAGCGCGTAAAGGAAATTGAAGACATCGCAGGCGCTACCCTCGTTTCTGAAGGTATTGATGCCAACTATATGGACATCATCAACTATGCCGTCTTCGGTGCCATCAAAATGAGCGAGAAGTAAAAATATAAAATGATGAAGAATAAGGCAACTCACATATTAACAAAGATAGCGGTCAATATCGGGCGACTGCTGATGGCTATAACCTTCATTTTCTCAGGATTTGTGAAGGGAATTGACCCATTAGGCACGCAATACAAGATAACCGACTATCTGGAGGCGCTGCACATCGACTGGATGTTCCCTTCATGGAGCACCCTGGTGATGTCGGTATTACTGGCCACTGCAGAGTTTGCCATCGGTATCTTCCTCCTCTTCGCCATCCGACGGAGACTGATGAGCAAGATCACCCTTGCCGTGATGAGCGTGATGACGCTGATTACCCTGTGGATCGTTATCGCAGACCCAGTAAAGGATTGCGGATGCTTCGGTGATGCCGTAGTGCTCACCAATATGGAGACATTCATCAAGAACATCATCCTCCTGATATTCGCCGTCCTGCTTTGGAGAAAGCCGCTGGAGATGCAGAGACTCATCTCGAGACAGACCCAGTGGGTGGTGATCAACTACACCTTCCTCTTCTCCATCGTGATGAGTATCTGGAGTCTGTGGTATCTGCCGCAATTCGACTTCCGTCCTTATCATATAGGTGTCAACATCGCCAAGGGCATGGAGATACCGAAAGGAGCCAAGCAACCCAAGTTTGATACCACCTTCATCCTGGAGAAGAACGGAGAGCGAAAGGAGTTTACATTAGACAACTATCCAGACTCTACCTGGACCTTCATCGACAGCAAGACGGTTCAGACCGAAGAAGGTTACGTACCTCCAATCCACGACTTCAGCATAGCTGATGCCAAGACGGGAGAAGACATTACCCAGGAAGTAATTCACGATAAAGGCTACACCTTCCTCTTGGTTTCGCCACATCTGGAATTTGCCGACGACAGCAACTTCGGCAATATCGATGAGATTTACGAATATGCCAACGACCATGGCTACCGGTTTCTCTGCCTCACGGCAAGTACGGAGAAAGCCATCAAGCACTGGCAGGACATAACAGGAGCGGAATATCCCTTCTATGTCACAGACGAGACTACGCTGAAGACGGTAATCCGCAGCAACCCAGGTCTTCTTCTGCTGAAGAACGGAACCATCATCCAGAAATGGAGCCACAACGATTTGCCTGACATGGCAGAAATCGGTGACAAGCCACTGGAGAAGACCGAGATAGGCAAGATGCCGGAAGTAAGTGCCGCCAAGAAGATAGCCGGCATCATCTCCTGGTTCATCATTCCACTGGTACTCCTCACCATTGCCGACCGGCTCTGGGCTTGGGGCGCCTGGATCAGAAAGAAAGAGAATTCGAACAGAATATTATCAACTTTTAAAAAGAAAAGAAAAATGAGAAAGAAAATTGTAGCAGGTAACTGGAAAATGAACATGAACCTGCAGGACGGTGTTGCTCTCGCTAAGGAGATCAACGAGGCATTGGTAGCAGACAAACCAAACTGTGACGTAATCATCTGTACTCCATTCATCCACTTGGCTTCTGTAGCTCAGGTTTTGGATTCAAAGGTAGTAGGTCTCGGTGCTGAGAACTGCGCTGACAAGGCTAAGGGTGCTTTCACTGGTGAGGTTTCAGCTGAGATGGTAAAGAGCACAGGTGCTCAGTATGTTATCCTCGGTCACTCAGAGCGTCGTCAGTACTATGGCGAGACAGCTGAGATCTTGAAGGAGAAGGTAGAGTTGGCTTTGGCTAACGGTTTGAAGGTTATCTTCTGCTGCGGTGAGACTCTCGAGGAGCGTGAGGCTGAGAAGCAGAACGAGGTAGTAAAGGCTGAGTTGGAAGGTTCAGTATTCCACTTGAGCGCTGACGCTTGGAAGAACATCATCCTTGCTTACGAGCCAATCTGGGCTATCGGTACAGGTAAGACTGCTACTTCTGACCAGGCTGAAGAGATGTTGGCATACATCCGCTCTATCGTAGCAGAGAAGTATGGCAACGAGGCTGCTGAGGATACATCAATCCTCTACGGTGGTAGCTGCAAGGCTAGCAACGCTCCTGAGCTCTTCGCTAAGCCAAACATCGACGGTGGTTTGATCGGTGGTGCTTCTTTGAAGGCTGCTGATTTCAAGGGTATCATCGACGCTTGGAAGAAGTAATCTCATAAGGATATTACATTTCCCGAAGGGATGCCTTCTTCGTGAAGCGCATCCCTTCATTCTTCATTACACCTTATTATATATAGAGATCCAAGAATAAGGTGCTGTTTTAAAACAAGACGACAAACATAAAAGGAATAGTCATGAAACAATTCGTCACATTATTGATTATGATCCTCTGCTCAACATTCACAGCTAATGCGCAGAACTACCTGGACCATCTCAAAAAGAAGGAACCGGGAAAGGGTGTTGTAACCGTGAACCAAAGTAAGGCGATTGATGAACTGGTAAACGGCAAACAAGTGATTCCACAAGACGACAAGACTAAGACTACCCCACAGAAAAAAGAAAAAGAGCCTGAAACTCAGCACAAGCAGGGTCCTGATTCCCTGAAGAAGACTGAGCCACAGCATCATGAGGCAAACCGAGAGAATGCCCACGTGAACAATGCCCAAAAGGCAGAGAACAAAAAAGAAGAAACAGAGACACCTGTAGTGGATATGCGCAAGAAAGTGATGCGCAAGAGCTATAAGGTTACAGGATATAGAGTACAGGCTTTCGCTGGCGGCAATTCGCGTAACGACCGTCTGAAAGCAGAACAGACTGGCAATCAGCTGAAAGTTCATTTCCCTGAGCAGCCGGTTTATGTTCATTTCTACTCTCCAAGATGGATTTGCCGAATGGGCAACTTCCGCAGTTTAGCTGAAGCCCAGAAGATGCTTGCCAAGGTTCGTTCCCTGGGATACAGACAGGCATGCCTTGTAAAGGGACAGATTACGGTACAGTACTAGTTAATAATTAACAACTCAAGTTTCGCAAGTGGTTTAAGTACGGGCTGAAGGCCCAAAAGCTCCTAGCCCAGGGCATCGCCCTGGGTATCATAGCAATCAACAAGGCGCCCTGTAAGGGCAAAAGCTTTATGTGTTGCTTGGAGTTTTAAAGCTTTTGCCCTTACAGGGCGACAGGTATGCGTCCGTAATTACCCAGGGCGATGCCCTGGGCTAGGAGCTTCTGCCCTTTCAGGGCGTGTGGTGCAAAACTTGCGAAACTTCAGATAACAATTAATAGTTAATAGTTTACAGCATTGATACCGTAGGCCTAATTATTAATTATAAATAATCAATTATAAATTAAATAAGATGAATCCAGAAACAGAATTTCGCGAGGGATTGGACGAACTCGCAGAACACTATACAGAAGTATTGAAGCTCTTGGGAGAAGACCCTGAACGTGAAGGACTTGTAAAAACACCGATGCGAGTAGCCAAGGCTATGCAGATACTGACTCGTGGCTATACACAGGATGCACACAAGGTATTGACCGATGCCCTCTTCGAAGAGAAATACAACCAGATGGTCATCGTGAAAGATATTGATTTCTTCTCGATGTGCGAGCACCACATGCTTCCTTTCTATGGCAAAGTGCATGTTGCCTATATCCCGAACGGCAAGATTACCGGTCTGAGCAAGATAGCCCGTGTGGTAGATATCTACAGCCATCGTCTCCAGGTACAGGAGCGTCTTACCCAGCAGATTAAAGACTGTATTCAGGAAACATTGAATCCGCAGGGCGTGATGGTAGTGATAGAAGCCAAGCACATGTGCATGCAGATGCGAGGTGTAGAGAAACAGAATTCCATAACCACCACCAGCGACTACAGCGGAGTTTTCAATTCACTGAACACCCGCCAGGAGTTTATGAGTCTGCTGAGAGGAGAAACGAAGAGAATCTAATTATATAAATGTTGAATGTTGAATGTTGAATTAGGCATACGCCATAGCAACTGGCAATTCAACATTCAACATTCAACATTCAACACTACTCCCCATTCAACATTCAACATTATTACAAAAGATGAAGTTTATATCTTGGAATGTAAATGGCCTGCGCGCTTGCGTAGGCAAGGACTTCGAGAACCAGTTTAAGGAACTCGATGCCGACTTCTTCTGCCTGCAGGAAACAAAGATGCAGGAGGGACAGCTCGACCTTCAGTTTGAGGGCTACGAGAGTTATTGGAACTACGCTGAGAAAAAAGGATACTCTGGTACAGCCATTTATACCAAGCACAAGCCATTAAACGTAAGTTATGGCATGGGCGTAGAGGAACATGATCATGAAGGCAGAATCATCACGCTGGAATATGACCAGTTCTATCTCGTTACCTGCTACACCCCAAATTCGCAGACAGAACTCAAGCGCCTGGATTATCGCATGACCTGGGAAGACGATTTCCGCAAGTTCCTGAAATCTCTTGACGCCAAGAAACCAGTCGTCATCTGCGGCGATCTGAATGTAGCACACGAAGAGATAGATATCAAGAATCCGAAGACCAACCGCCGAAATGCCGGTTTCACCGATGAGGAGCGAGAAAAGATGACCGTTCTTCTGAACGATGGCTTCACCGACAGCTTCCGTTATCTCCATCCTGATGAGGTAACCTATTCGTGGTGGTCATACCGGTTCAAGGCGCGCGAGAAGAATGCCGGTTGGCGTATCGACTACTTCCTAGTCTCCGACCGTATCAAGGAACAGATTACAGAAGCTAAGATCCATACTGAAATCATGGGCAGCGACCATTGTCCGGTAGAAGTAGATTTAACGTTCTAATCCTACCTTTCATCCAACATCAATAAGAATAATCAGAAGAGGGTGAATCATAAGTTTATGATTCACCCTCTTCTTGTTGTTGGTAAATATAGGTCATAAAAAAAGGGGATGCACCTTCCTCACGGAAGCCATCCCCATATTGGTCATATCAACATAAAATTTTAATTTATATAAGAGAGATTTTCTTCTAATTCAATGAAGTAACAAAACTATAATTGCTTATTTCTGATTACATGAACTGCTTCAACTCAGAGAGATTTCTCTTCTCAGAAGAACCGTCCTTGTAAGTTACCATGAAGTAATCGTGAACAGACTTGCCATTCTTGAACTGAACGACAGCTACACCGCCTTCACGGAGCTGGAGTGTGAAGTAGCCTTCGCGCTTACCATTGACATAGTTGCCATGCCACTTCTCCTTACCATTCTTATAATAGGTAGTAACCTCACCATTAAAGATAGTATTGCGATCGTTACCGAGGTCGATAAAACTATAACCACCTTCAGCACGGAGATTACCGTTCATATAGAAGTCCTGGAAAACGTCCTTCTTGTTAAGGCCTGAACCAGTAGTCATCAGCAGTCTGTAATAACTAGCCTGATCTGCACTGGTTACATTGCTCATATTTTCTGCATAGAAAATAGTGTCAGCTACAACTGTTGCATTCTCTACGTGCTTACGACCGAAAGCTGCTATGGTCATCAAAGCCATCAATGAGAATAATATCATTCGTTTCATATCGTTTATTTTTAGGATGTTATTGTAATTGTCTTTGTTTCTTTTTCTGGTGCAAAGATACAACGATTTCCGAAAAATTCATAATTCCTTAACGCTATTTTATCTTATTTTTTGAGCAAGTAATACTTTTTGATTTTGAACGCGCACAAGCTTACAATTTGCAATTTCATAGCCTAAAATTTAGCATATTGCACGAAGACATACCTTACAAAACGCTATTTTCATGGGGTCAAGTTTACAAAATGTTACTGAATTGACATACATCAAGAAGATAAAAGCACAAGTTTTTTGGCATTTTGAGAAACTTTTTCAGGATATTTCTCGCCTATCTTCTTTTATTTTTGTATTTTTGCACGAAAATATATAATATAAGGTACGCGCATGAGAAAAATTCTTTATTTCATGATCGCCCTCACCGTCCTCAGCTTTGCATCATGCAAGGATACCGAAGGCTCTATCGGCGACCCTATCATATCCCACGGACAAGACCGTGACACAGATATCATTACAGGCGATGATTATGTCTATCATCTGCCTGTCATCTTCCATGTCTTCTACAATAACACCACGCAATACATCAAATATACCCGCCTCAAGGAGATTCTCTCCAACGTGAACGAACTTTATCAGGGTGATGTCTACAACTATCAGATGGATACCATCCCGAGCGAGAACCTGCATATCCTGTTCGAACTGGCTGAGAAGGATGAGAGCGGCAAGAGACTCAGTACACCGGGTGTAGAATATATCAAGGTTTCAGAATCAGAGTTCGACTGCGAGAGTTTCATGAAGGACAAGAAGTATGTACAGTACTGCTGGGACCAGAACAACTACATCAATGTGATGGTATATGCCTTCAAGAAGACCGATGAAAACAGCACCACGCTGGGCATCAGTCATCTGCCTTATCAGGTAGGCGGCTATCCACAGATAGACGGTTTGAGCAACGGCAAGAACTATCCGCTGAGCAAACCGGGCAAATTTCCGTATTGCGTTTCGCTCAATTCTATCTATGTGGGAAAGGAGAATGAAGGAACCCGGTATACTACAGATAAGAATCATAAGGGATATACCTACAATACAACCGACCCGAATGCTACGCTGGCTCATGAATTGGGACATTATCTGGGGCTCTTCCACAGTTTCTCAGAAAAGACAGTGAAAGACAAATCAGAGGCTGCCGATGATGATGACGACTCAGACCATTGCGATGATACACCGAGCTACAACCGAATAGCATACGGAAAATGGCTGACAGAATATGTCAGCAAGGCACAAGCCATCAAGAAGGATACCACGCTCAGCATGCGAGAGCTTGCCAAACGCACCAACAGCAAGGATGAGGAATGGCAGTCAGACAATCTGATGGACTACAGCATCTGTTATAGCATGCGATTCACCCCAGAACAGGCAAACCGCATCCGCCAGGTTCTGTATTATTCGCCCCTGATACCGGGTCCGAAGAAGATTCGTCCGAGAACCCGTGCATGGGATGAGATGCCGGAAACTGAAGATGACCTCCCTATCCGATATGCCAAAGAGAAGGCTGTCAGCATCAAGGACATCCGGATACTGAAGGCTGAGAAATAGAAAAAACTAGAAGAGTATAAAGAATAGAAACAAGAAGAAAATGAAATATACAATCAAGGCTCCACGCCAACTCAATGCAAGTATCAACTTGCCAGCTTCCAAGAGTATCAGCAACCGTGCATTGGTAATCAATGCCATGGCGGGATGCAAGTTGCAGCCCCGCAACCTGAGCGATTGCGATGATACAGAAGTCATCATTGCGGCACTGCGCGATATGCCTGATGTCATCAACATCAAGGCTGCCGGTACCGCCATGCGCTTTATGACCGCCTATCTTTCTGCTACACCGGGCGAGCATACCATCACAGGTACAGAGCGCATGCAGAACCGCCCTATTGCTATCCTGGTAGATGCCCTGCGCTACCTCGGAGCTGATATACAGTATGAAAAGAAAGAGGGCTATCCTCCACTCCACATCGTAGGTAAGCCATTGGAAGGCGGACATCTCGAAGTGGTGGGAAACATCAGTTCGCAGTATATCTCGGCACTGCTGATGATTGGTCCTATCCTGAAAAACGGTCTGGAACTGAAGCTGACGGGCGAGATAGCATCACGTCCTTACATCGACCTCACACTGTGGACGATGCAGAACTTCGGAGCCAGCGCAGAATGGACCGATGTGGATACAATCACGGTAAAGCCACAGCCTTACAGCTGCGTAGCCGATTACACCATCGAGAATGACTGGAGCGCTTCTTCTTACTGGTATGAAATGATGGCGCTGAACGGAAACCCTGATTCTGAGGTAAGACTTGAAGGGCTGTTCGACAGTTCCAAGCAGGGCGATTCTGTCGTGAAATACATCTTCAGTCTGTTGGGCGTGAAATCAGAATTTGAGAACCGTGATGTTCTTTCTCCTGTCAAGCTGAAAGTCCAGCGCTGTCTCTTGCCTCGTTTCGACTACGATTTCAGCGGTTCTCCAGACCTAGCACAGACCATCGTTGTAGCCTGCTGTGCCCTGGGCGTAAAGTTTAAGTTCACCGGCCTTGCCAGTCTCAAGATCAAGGAGACCGACCGCATCGAGGCTTTGAAGAAGGAGCTGAAGAAGGTGGGTTACGTGATTTATGACGAGAACGATAACACGCTGATTTGGGATGGCGAGACCTGCGAGCCTAGTTTTGAGCCTATCGACACCTACGAGGATCATCGCATGGCACTTGCCTTTGCCCCTCTTGCCTTCAAGTTCCCTCAGATTGAAATCAACAATCCTGAGGTAGTGAGCAAATCCTATCCTCATTATTGGGAAGACCTGAAAAAGGTGGGATTTGAAATAGTTGAAAGTTAATAGTTAATAGTTAACAGTTTATGCTATATTTAGTTTTGGCCCTGGTGGTCCTAGGCTTGATAAGCGCCATTTTCGGCATCATCTCTCATCGCAAGGGAGAGGATGAAGAGCCTTTGCAGGAAGGAGTTTCGTGCAATACCTGCAACGGAGAGAACTCCAAATGCGAACAGGAATGCATGATGGAAGCCGCCACCAAGGAAATAGAATACTACGATGACGAGGAACTCGACCGGTTTGCAGGAAGAGCTGCCGACGACTATACCGATGAGGAGGTAGAGGAATTCTCGGAAGTGCTCTATACGATGCAGCCGGAAGAAGTGGCGGGATGGAACCGAAGTCTGATACTGAGAGGCATCAACCTGCCTAACCAGATTAAGGACGAAGTCATCAGTTTTTTAAGTTAAACATGCAATGCGCAATGCGTAACATGCAATGCGCAAAGTTCAAAGTTTTAAGTTCAAAGTAAAGACATGGATATACTGCAATATACATTTTTTCAGAATGCGCTGATTGGCGCCCTACTGGCAAGCATTCTGTGTGGCTTTGTAGGCACCTACATCGTCACACGCCGGCTAGTTTTCATCAGCGGTGGCATTACGCATGCCTCTTTTGGCGGCATCGGTATCGGCGTATTTGCAGGCATCAACCCCATACTCTCTGCCATGGTATTCGCCATTTTGAGTGCCTTCGGCGTGCAATGGGTATCACGGAAGAAAGATGTGCGCAAAGACTCTGCCATCGCCATGTTCTGGACCCTGGGCATGAGCGTGGGCATCATCTGCTGCTTCCTTACTCCGGGATTCATGCCCGACCTGCCCTCTTTCCTCTTCGGGAGTATACTTGCCATCGACAGCACAGACCTCTGGCTTCTGGCAGGTCTCACCCTGTTTGTAGCATTGCTGTTCACCTTTCTGCTGCGTCCTATCCAGACCATCGCATTCGACAGCACCTTTGCAAAATCGCAACATCTGCCGGTTACAGCGATAGAATATATGATGATGACGCTCATCGCCATGACCATCGTGGCAACCATCAAGATGGTGGGCATCGTACTTGCCATCAGTCTGCTCACCATACCACAGATGACTGCCAACCTCTTCACCTACAGCTACAAGCGCATGATAGGAGCCAGCATCGTGATAGGCTGCATCGACTGCATCGTGGGTCTCTATGCCAGTTATCTGCTCAATGTGCCATCAGGTGCAACCATCATCTTCGTCAGCATCATCCTGTTTGCAGCAGCAAAGATACTGGCAGCCAGAAAGCACTAAGGCTTTCACGCGATCCGAAAGAAAAATTTTAAATAAAGAAGAAACTTATGTTGAAGCATTTCCCATTCAGAAACCTCTTGCCAGCTATGGTTGTCCTTGCCGTTGCAATGACCATAGCAGGATGCTCTACGCAGAAGAATACGGCGAAGAGCAGATGGTGGCATGCCTTCAACGCCCGATACAACACCTATTATAATGGTACCGTAGCCTATATCGAAGGCTCGCTCGAAAAGGAAAACGGAAATAAGGACAATTACTCTGAAATGATTCCTTATTATACGGTTGGCAACAAGAACAGCCGCGAACTGGGCAAGTCGAACTACGACCGCGCCATCGAGAAATGCGAGAAAGCCATTCACCAGCATAGCATCAAGCGCCGCCCGGTATGGGACAAGAAACGCCGCAAGACAGCCAAAGACTTGGAATGGCTGCATCGCCGTGAATATAATCCGTTTCTCTGGAAGGCATGGATGCTGATGGGCCGTTCCCAGTTTTTTGAAGGCGATTTTCAGTCGGCAGCAGCCACTTTCGCCTATATGAGCCGTCTCTACGCCACCCAACCCGGCATTTACGGCAAGGCACGTGCCTGGCTCGCCAAGAGTTATCTCGAATCGGGATGGATATACGATGCCGAAGATGTAATCCGTAATATCGAGCGCGATTCCATCCACTGGCGTGCCCAGAAGGAATGGGACAAGACCTATGCCCTCTACTATCTGAAGACCGGACGCTATCAGGAAGCCGTTCCGTATCTCCGCAAAGCCATCGGCTATGAGATGCGACGCAAGCAGAAAGCCCGCCTCTGGTATCTGATGGGACAGGTAGAAGCACAACAGGGACATGCCCAGAATGCCTACCGTGCCTTCAAGCATGTCATCCGTCTCAATCCGCCTTACGAACTGGAGTTCAATGCCCGCATCTCCATGACCGAGGTACTGGCAACCAACAACTCCCGGAAGATGGTATCTAAATTGAAGCGAATGGCAGCGAGCGACAAGAATCAGGAATATCTCGACCAGGTTTATTATGCCATCGGTAACATACATCTCAACCAGGGCGATACCCTTCAGGCTATTGCTGCATACGAAAAAGGTGCTGCGAAATCAAGCCGCAACGGAGTAGAGAAAGGTGTATTGCTGCTGCATCTGGGCAATGTATACTGGCAATGCCACCGTTATGGCGATGCCAAGCGATGCTATGATGCAGCCATCGGACTCCTGGACCAGGACCGCAAAGACTACAAACAGCTCTCCGACCGTTCGAAGGTTCTCGACGAACTGGTGCCTTATACCGACGCCATCCATCTGCAGGACTCCCTGCAATCGCTTGCCCGCATGAGCGAAACAGAACGGAACGTCGCCATTGACAAGGTGATAGATGCCCTGAAAAAGCAGGAAAAGGAAGAAAAGAGAAGACTTGCCGACCAGGAACTGGCAGAACAGCAGGGCAACTCTGACTTCGGAAGAAACAACGGCAATAATAACAGCAGAAACAACAGGAATCAGAGAAACAGCAATGCCTCATCCGGCTTCAGAAACGGAGCCATGGGCAACGGCGGTTTCGGCAACACCAATACCTGGTATTTCTACTCCCAATCTGCCGTAGCCCAAGGCAAACAGCAGTTTGAGCGCCTCTGGGGCAAGAGAAAGAACATAGACAACTGGCAGCGGAGCAACCAGACCGTAGTAGCCGATGCAAAAGGTGTAGAAGAAATGACCGACGAGCAGCGCGATTCACTCCTCAACGAGGCACAGAAGAAAGACCTTGAGAAGGAGAAAGAGAAGAACCTGAGTGCAGAAGAAGATCCGCATCAGCGTGCCTACTATCTCGCTCAGATTCCGCTCACCGAAGAGAAAATGGCAGAAAGCAATCAGATTCTGGACGACGGACTGCTGCATGCCGGCATCATTCTGAAAGATAAGCTTGATGATCTGGACGAAAGCGAACACATGCTGCAGCGACTGGTAAAGAAGAACGCAGCATACGAACATCTCGATGATGCCTACTATCACCTCTACCTGCTCTACAACATCAGGAAGCAACCAGCCATCGCCAGCCGCTATCTCGACCTGTTGAAAGCGAATTATCCGGAGAGCCAATGGACCGCCCTGCTCACCTCTCCTTATTATGAGGAAGATGCGAAGATGGGCATTCATCTCGAAGACTCGCTCTATGCTGCCACCTACGATGCTTTCAAGGCTAACCTATATAATAAGGTGGTACACAACAGGGCTATCTCTGACAAGCGCTATCCTGAAGGAGCCAACCGCGACAAGTTCCTCTTTATCGGCGGACTCACCCAGCTCCACGAGGGTAATATCCAGGCCTGTCTCGATGATATGCAGCAGGTGGTAGAGAAATATCCGAACAGCCGACTCAGCGAAATGGCGGGAATGATTCTCAACGGAGTGAAAGCCGGCAGACAGCTCAAGGGCGGCACATTCGACCTGAGCAATGTATGGTCGCGCCGCAACGCCGTACTCAATGATGATGTCAAGACTAAAGCCAAGGTATTCAGCATTGAGCGCAACGAGCCGTTCGTCTTCATGCTCGCCTACGTTCCCGATTCTGTAAACGAGAACCAGTTGCTCTTCGAGATGGCGAAATATAATTTCACTTCCTATCTCGTTCGCAATTTCGACCTCGTCATCGACGAGCAGAATGGTCTGCACCGCATGCAGGTAAAGGGCTTCCGCAATTACGACGAAGCACGCCAGTATGCCAACGACATCTACCAGCATCAGGCCATCACCCAGCTCCTCTCAAAGGGAGCCCGAGGCATCGTAATCAGCGAGCCAAACCTCCTGCTGCTGGGCACCAGTCTGAGCTACGACGACTATACCCTCTTCTATACCCAGCATCTGGCACCGCTGAAAATCAGCAAGGACCCACTGCTTGAAGAACCGGAGGAAATCATCCAGCAGGAAAAGACGGATGATTCAGAAGAAAATGAAGAAGAAACCGGAACTGCCGAAAGCGGAACAACCGGTGAAATAGAAACCGGAACTACCGGAACATTCGATAATGGTACAACCGGAACTCTCAGCAACGGAACTACCGGAACCCAGGGAACCGATGCGGATATAAAGGAAGAAAAAGCGCCAAATACAACTTTTGACAACGACGACAGTCTGGATTTGGACAGCGAAGAATATGATTTAGATGGATTTTAGTGGACAGTCAGCTGGAGTATGATGATTTCGTCAGTATGTTTTGAGATAACTGAAGTTTCACAAATCTTGCCCCACACGCCCTGAACCAACGATCACCGGCCGAAGGGAAAGGTAAAGGGCAGAAGTTCCTAGCCACACGCCCTGAAAGGGCAGAAGCTCCTAGCCCAGGGCATCGCCCTGGGTAATTACGGACGCAAACCTGTCGCCCTGTAAGGGCAAAAGCTTTAAAACTCCAGGCAAAACATAAGGCTTTTGCCCTTACAGGGCGCCTTGCTGATTGCTATTATACCCAGGGCGATGCCCTGGGCTAGGAGCTTCTGCCCTTTCAGGGCGTGCTGCTTCAAGGAGCCTTAGCCCCTTTACCTTTTTACTTTTTTACCTTTTTACTTTTCAATGAGTTCCCAATATCGCTGGGCAAGGTCGTGGATGAACTTCCGTCCTCGCTCGGTCCATACGAGATAGGTATGGGTGTAGGCTCTGCCCATCTTCTCCTGTCTGCCATCGCTCTTCGGGTCAAGGAAGGCGCTGTAGCGGGTACGGCTCTTGGCTAAACCCATGTGGGCGTAATCGGCATAGAGAAGATACTGACCGCTCTGGTAGTACTGGATATGCAGAGCACAGAGCGAGCGGTTCAACTCCTGGGCTGTGATACCGAGTTCCTTCGCAATTTGCGTAGTAGTGAAGCAGGAAACAGAATCGAGAACGTTATCGCTATAGAGCGCTTTCGGCAAAAGATTACCCACCTGATTCTCCAACTGGATGATGTTCTCACCATTCTTGGCGTTGCGAACCACCTGCTCATCCACTACATCATTCAAACGGCGGATTTCTGTATCCTGTTCGCCAATAAGCTTCTTCTGCTGTTCAATCTGCAGTCGCTGCTTCTTCAGCAGATTCTCCTTCTCCTTGAGCGTAGCACGGAGGATTTCTTCTGCATGTCGGATTGTCTCCTCATCGCTTTCGCCCGGCTGAACCGGAATATAACCACCCGTCTTGCGAATCTGCGGCAGCACATCGGCCGTAACCCAGTTCTTGAACTTCACGGCAGTAGAAAGTTTAGAGCCGAGAACCAAAGCATAGAAACCGCTCTCGTTGACGAAGATCATCTGACACCAGCGATTTGCTGCAGTTCCATCCTTCTTCTTGCCAGTCACTACCCATACGTCGTGTTTCACGACACAAGGGTCATCAACATGTCGCTGGATGGCATCACGCTGGTTCTTATACCCCAGCACATCACAGAGATCCTTTGCACAGAACTGCGGTTCTCCGTTCTCATCGGTCAAGGTACGAATCTTACCGAATTCAGGGTTTTCAAACACGATAGCAATTGCTGCCTTCTTATCCATTTCTACTTTATTTGTATTAACTGACTTTACCATAATAATCTGTTTTTAAAAATTAATAACTAAAAATTCAACATTCAACACTCAACATTCAAAAATCAACATTCAACACTCAACATTCAACATTACAAAACGGTAATCCAAACGCTCTCCTCTCTTTCTCTCGCTGCGGTAATGGCATTGATGAGCCGATGCAACCAGATGCGGGAATTAAAGACGGCACCCTGTAATTTATTTTCACCTACCAGAATGCAGCCCTGCGTATCATCGGGATAATTACCGGCATGAATGCGGATGCCCTCAAAATCAGGAACACCCTGCACCAGTGGAAGCCACTTCTTAAACCTTGGCGATTTCGAGATAACAACAGGATATGAACCCTCCGGTATCGCCGTATGACCCGGTATCTTGCGGGCTTTCTTGCCCGATACCCTGCTGTATCTTCCATCCTCTTCTTCCGGTTTCAGTTCGATACCCAAGAGGTTTCTCCACGTAGGCTCCAGGGTATCACAGAAGTAATGCTCCTTGTCCAACTTCGCCTTATCGAAGCTGTGCTCAAAGATACGCTTGTCACCTATTTTTACCCCCGAACGCCAGGTACGTTTCACATCCTTATCGCTCAAAATATAAAGATGACCTATCGTATAAGTCTTCTTTTTTGCTATTCTTTTTACTACTATTTCCATAACTCAAACTCCATTAAGATTCTAATATTTTTACCTCTTTACCATCCTTGCGGTTACGTAGCTTTTCAAAACTGAATAACTGAATACTGATTACGTCACCCGTTACACCCTTAGGCGGAATCTTCCGGATATAGTTTCGGTTCACCCAATTACGCAACATCGAAGGAGTGCCCTTCTTGTCCATGCCCAACTGCGAGCGGAGATATTCTGCCTGCTGGAAATTAAAGACATCAGGCAACTGCTGCAACAGATTTGCCGGTCCACGCTTACTCGATTTCTCGTTCGAAAAGTTCGCCCTCTTGATGGCATCACCAAAGAAACGCATCTTGCAGTAGAGGTCGTAACGCTCGCTCCAGCGGATGAACTCGTCAATCTCCGGCTCCCATTTGCAACCGTTCGCCACATACAGCACACACGCCTTCAGGTAGGCGATGACGTTGGCACGGAAGGAAAGATTCTCATAAACCCTATCCTGCGACAGACGTGAAAACTCAGCATTCTCATCCTTCAGCCGGAGGGCAAGCTGGAATGCCTCAGGACAGTCAATCAGCCCCCTGGCGTTGTTCAGATTCTCGATATAAGGCTTCAGCCCCTCTCGGTAAGCATCATCGTAATCACCAAAGACAGGCATTTCATCACCGATTTCACGCTCCGGAATGGTACAGAAATTGATGCGGCTTATCGGACCATCTGTCAAAACTTTTGAGAAGTAACGCTGTCCTTTCTGGATAGTGGTAGATGCGTTCCAGTTGAATCGGATGGTTACACGTTCCGTAACACTCTGAGTTCCCACGCGAGTCTGACCGTACTGGTTGTCGCTATCTGAGGCGAGACACATGATACGGAAATGCTGGTTTCCGGTACCCTTCAGAGCATCAAACTGATCCAGCTCATTGAGCGAAGTGTAAAGAAATCGTCCCTGCGCCTCAGCGGTTCGCATCACGAATGCCGGATTGGTCATATCGGCATCAATCTCCTGTATAACGAGGTTGTCCGGTCGCTTACGCTTGTCCTTGTTGGCGCCCTTGCGCGTCATCTCCTCCTTCCATTCCTTCTCACGTTTCAGATTCTCTGCATCCCGTTTTCGGATATCCTCCATAATATAGCTAATCGGCTTGTTTACAGAAGATTTACCAGCACCCGTACCAGCAAGCAAGCACGTAGACAATGTAGCCTCATGCACTACATTATCAATATATCGGAAGCTCGTCTGCCAGAGGTGCGTAGCGAGCGGTGGGAAGATAGCGTGCGCCACTGCCGGCTTATAAATCTCCGGTG
>ENA-OPVY01000010-OPVY01000010.1-human-gut-metagenome-genome-assembly--contig:-NODE-10-length-176795-cov-46.773634_pt1 | contig 176795 bp, 166 predicted proteins | sample MGYA00241503_ERZ501998 | MGnify/ENA primary metagenome ERZ501998 (study PRJEB25962, sample SAMEA2042107) | human gut metagenome | biome: human gut; feature: human-associated habitat; material... | reverse complement strand
TTTTATCGCTAATCACCAATTTTTCAATCACTTAATTTTCATCGAACTCACGTTAACTTAAATTTCGGATTCTCCTTATTGGCTTGGAAAAAGGCATCCTGTCTTTTCCGTTTACCTACGTCTGTCGGTCTAGCAGAGAAATACTTTACTGCTATTAATTCCTGATTAGGACGTAAGAAAGACTCCATCAACTTGACAATATCTAGCCAATAATACTTCTTCCACGGAGCGGTCTTTAATCCATAATAGAAGTTGAATCCGTCAATGTAAATGATTACTCGTTGCTTGTTTTTTTCTGCCATAGTCATATAAAAAATAAGCCCTCGAAATCGAGGGCGAGCCTTGGTCTTTCCCAACCAAGGGGGATAATTCTATACTGCAAATGTACATTTTTTATTTGAGAAAACAAACTTGTATGAGATTTATTTTGTAATCATAGCCATAAATTCAGCAAATTAACCTCTTTTAGCTCAATCCGCCATTCCCATCTACCAAGCCTTCCTTTTTACTCTGCAAAGTTACGGCTCGCAAAATCCGTCAAGTACCACTCCGTTATTTGAATATTTTAATAGGCTTTCCAAGCCCGGCATCAAAATCCCCAAATTCCTTGCCTTTATTTTGCCTGACAAGCCGTTATGGGATTGCACGTAAAAATAGAACTCCTGGTAGAGATAAAAATTCTCTAATGAAAGGGGAAGTGCATAACCAACAATTTAAAGAGTAAGACAATGGAAAAGAAAATGATTTGGAGCAGCGAAATGCTTTATGATGATGAAGCGCGTGAAAACTATTTGGAAAATATGCGTGCCATTACGGAAAATAAGGATTACCAACTCACTGATGAAGAATGGGCAGACGAAGTGTATTTAGACCTGTCCGATGAAAGAGGCAACCTTGATAAAAAGGTAAATGGCATTATTATTGCGTTTGCCGATTTAGGGCTATGGCAAGGCAGAAGAAATGCCTTTCAATTTTTTGGTAACAACATTGCCAACATACTTCATACCCGATGCGAGGATGCCGAATGGTACGGCGATGCCTACAACATACGTGGAATACTGCACCACCATGATGGCACCAACTATGTGCTTTACCGCATAGCCAAAGACGAAGAAACAGCCGAACGTATAGCAGCCAAGATTTACAACGGTGAGATAGACGAAAGAGGTTTCCGCAAACTGATACGTTCCCTATATCCCGATGTGGCAGCAGTTTATGGCTGGAAAATTGCAGGACAAAAAAATGTGGTTTAGAAGTGGCAACACAAGAATGCTTTATATTGATTTTCAACTAAATAATTATACACAATGAGCAAGTACGATTTTATCAAGAACGGCAACACCCTTTATTGGAACGCCCCCGACAACGGCAAGGCTTCAGGAGCTTACAAAGTGATTTCCGCCCCCAAGGAAATTGACGAAGATAGCATTATCCTGATTGCCTCCGACCATTCGGAAGCCGAAGTTTTCCCCTCCGAGTTATTCCCCTTTGGCATGACCATGAGTCATAAAGAGGATTTCCAGCGTTGGAAAGCCCGGTATGAAGCGGAAGGTACGATATTCTACGACCGACTTTCCGAAGTCACCTACACAGACCGGGATTTATCCGTCGGTGACAGGGTTATCTTCACCAACGACCACGGAGTAGTATTCGGTCCCCACGAAGTGTTGGCTTTTGGAAAGCCAGTCAATGGCAGATGCGTATATATTGACAGCGATGCCTATTGGTTTGCCGACCGTCCGGAGCAATTAACGCTCATAGAAGAATAAAAAGAGCAGTGCAAGGAATGTGCCCATACACTCCTTGCACTCAACATCTTATCTTCCCCTCCGATAAGGCACATACTCATCCTCCTGTTCCCTTTCCTCATGTGCCACCTCCTGCGTGTTGCCATCATTATCCGCATCCATGAGGTCTATTTGAGGATTTACCCTTTCGCCGGCAACATCGCCCCGGTACTGATATTCGGGCATTGCTTCCAAAGCCGTCCGGACATTTTGCAGGTTGCCGGTAAGGTCTTTGTCATGGTCATAGGCAAAGCTGTGCCTTTCCGTAAATTTACCGTTTACGACTGTCCCTATATCCAGTGTATCAGACAATCTGTTATAGTAAGCGCATAGAATGTCACCGGTAGGCATCTCGAACTTCGGCGAACGTACTTTTACTGTTGAAAGGTATTCTTTTGCTACCATATCCTTTGCAAAATTCTTGACATCTTCAGATGCCCTTCCGATACCATAGCGACGGATGTGGTCACGTACCTCTTCTTCGCTATATTTCAACATCAGGTCATAAGTTCCTCCGACACTTCCGTTATAGACCAATGCCCATTTCTCATTTTCAATAAGCACGTTATCATGCGTATGCTGTGCCGGATATCTGTAAGTATACATCTCATCCATGCCATTCCCGTCATAATACTCCGTGGCTTCATTCAGTAGCCCCTCAAAGTCTCCTTTATCTTTGAATGCATCCAATCTTGCCGTATCATCCTGAGATTGAAGAAATGCCACAGAGCAATAGAACGGCCGGGCTTTTGCCTCAATTTTCTCAGCCACCGCATCAATCCGTTGTGCAATCATCGATGAAGCCTTTTTTACATCAAACAATGTGGTTTTCAGAAACTCCGGGGATTCCTTCAATACATCCAGCCAGGAACCGAGATACTGTGCGCTATCCTCCTTGATTGTCTTGGTAATACCATACTGCGAGGCTACCAAAGCACTGCCCAATTCAGCCACCAGTTCCTCACGGGCATACTCTTTGCTTCCGAAAGCGGCTGGCTTGATACGGTCTAAGCGTCCTTCAGCCCCCGTACTGTGCGTCATTTCATGCAGCAGCGTCCCGTAAAACGATTCCCCGTTGATGAACTGGCTCTTTTCCGGCAGCACAATCGCATCTTTGGCAATGCTGTAATAAGCACTATCCTGATGTTCCAAAGAAATCGGACACACCCACAGTTTTTTTTCAATCATCTCATCCAATGGGGCAAACGCCATTTTTTCATCGTCCAGGGAGGCTGGGCGTTTTAAGTTGTTCCGTTCACATAGCTTCTCATATAGTTCCGGACGTGCTTCTCGGAGGTTGGTTTGTGCCACATTGAATACATTATGTACGTTCAGCTTGGGATATACCGAATACTTTTTCTGTTCTTCCGGCGACAGTTTCCGATAGTCCTCCATCTTGATTTTCTCTTTCGTCTCCTTATCCACCACGGTAAACGTGGTAATGAATACCGGAAACGATTTTTCCCCCTTCAGGACAGACACCTGCGGAAGCCTCTCCCCATTGGCATCCGTCAATGGCTTATGATTCCCCTGTCTGTCCGTCGAATAGTTTAGTCCCGACACACGCTGAAAGGTACAGAACACCGGTAGCTTGTAGCTGTTTTCCTCGCAAAGCAACATGAGCATCAGCGCATTCATCCCGTTATATTCTCGTCCGGACAGGTTCTTCGGCCATGCCATAAAGTTCTCGGTAAACCACGGTTTCTTCCAGTCTCCCTTGATAGACGATATTTTCTTTATCATCAGTTCCGTAAACCGTTCAAGCGCACGTTCCTCTGCACTTGGTCCATCCGGATTATATCTTTTTCCTGCCATGCTCAAAATTCAGTTTCATTCGTTACAGCCGGTTTCACCCATTCCCTCATTTCCTCCACCCGGCAGGAGAGGTTGATTTTGTCCAGATATACGGAGAGTTCCAACACTCCTTTGGCACAGATACGTGCTTTAGGGTGGAGCCAACCATCTTTTTCAGCGGTAAAACAGATGAAGCGCACCCATGTAAAGGAAAAGTTTTCCTCGTGCTTCTCCGTGCTGAAGGCAGAGAATACCCAGTAGGGATTGCCCCTCTTGTCTCTCTTTTTCTCCACCTGTTTGCCCACCGTACCCCGGAACTTGATAGTGCCTTCAATCGCATCACGCTCGTTTTCCGGGAGAAAATCCACGCTCTCGGCATGGAAATTGAGATACAGGTTTTCTTCACGCTTGCGGAAAGTCAGCACTCCCTTCAACCCGATACGTTGCCCGGCCACATAGGAAGGCAGTTCCGCATCCGTTCCGTCTTTCGACACGAATATCTCCACTTGTTTGCAGCCGCCTGCTTTGGCAGGAATGGTTGTTTTCACGGCAAAGCCGATGTAGGATTTCCCCTCTTTGTTGGTACGCATGGAAGCCGTGCGGCTTACAATGCCGTTGATTGTCACATTACACTTAATCATAAATCACACTTTTAATTGTTACACAACTATTTCGTTTCTATATTTATTATCGAATCTGCAAACCTTCCGGCTGCCCACGTTGCTCCACGCCCTGCTCATAGCTTCTGGCTGCACGTTCAGCCACGAGCATATGATTTACCGCCGTACCGATCCGTTGCCGCTTGCTCTCGTCCGGCATTGCCGTGTCATTCAGTATCAGCGACAATCGGTTCATCTCAGCTGTAGTCAGTTCGTGCGAGTAGCTGCCGGTACTGTCTTTGGCGTGTAGCACAGGTCTTACCCTCTCTTGTATCACCAGCTCACAGGATTTCAGCGAGGGAACGAGTTGCGACAGGTCGATGCGTTTCTCCAAGGCCGCTTGGGTTGCAGCCGCCATTTGCTGCTCCTGTTCCTTGCCGTCAATCTGCACGGCAAGAGCCATCAGCGAGGTAAACATCCCCATCACCAACTCCATAATCGGGTCGTTACCGTTCATCCGGATACCGCTGTCCTCCGAGGAAAGCAGCTTTTTCATCCAATCTTCCGGTGAATCAGCCAAACCGGTTGTCGGAGTTTCGTCCTCTTGCGTACGGAATTTAGCCATCAAGTCTTTGCCGTCCGAAAGCAGTTGCAGCCCGATGTTCCCTTTTTGTGCTATTTCGGCAAGGTAAGCCGCAGGATTCACTTCACGCAGGGTTCCATTCGTAGTAATTTGCTTCACTTCCAGATGCAGGTGTTCTCCGGTTGTCCGTGTGCCGGTACTTCCTGACACGCCAAGCTGTTGCCCGGCATTCACCGTGTCACCTGTTTTTACGCCTACCGCCTCCAGATGATGATAGCTTACCTGTACCTTGCTGTTGTCCGCACGTTCATACTCCACCGTGACGGATCGGCCGCCCGGCGTGTCGGCGTTTTGATTGACCGCCACCACTTTTCCTTTATCCTCCGTGGCAAGCACCGCCTCCCGATTTGTCTGGATATCGATGCCTTTGTGTATCTGCTGTTTGTCCGGGTTCATCGGGTCTCTACGCATCCCGAAAGGGGAAGTCACCAACAGGAACTCATTCCTTTCCACCGGGAAGGAGTAGTGCTCCGTGGCAGCCTTGCCTTGCGAAATCCCTGCTTCCATCACCATACGGTCATACTTGTCAAGGCCGTTCACCTCGATAATCCGTTGCAGGTTGGCGGCATAGTTCCCTCCGGTGGCATACCCGGCACGTTCCAGACCTTGCGCCCAGCCCTTGTAGTCGTCAGCCGCCAGTTTGAAGCAATCCGCATACCGCTTGTTCTCCTTCAGGAAGCGGGAATGATGCTCGTAGGAATCACCCACCGTAGCATAGCTGCAAAATTTTTCATCCGGTTTGTCGTCAGTGTACAGCCCGTATTTGCCGCCACCCTCTATCCATGCCGCAGTCGCCTTGATACCGAAATGGTTATTCTCTTTCTGTGCCAGTCGGCTTTGTCCGTTGGAACTTTCCAGTATACCTTGTGCCAACGTCACCGAAGCCGGAATACAGTACTTGCGCATCTGTACCATGGCAAAATTCGCATACCGTTCTGCATATTCTTGATTCTTGCTCATTATTATATATAGGTATATGTTTCTCTCATACGTTACACACTACATCCGTCGTGCCGGACGTTGCTCATTCTCAACGGGGGTGTCCATTTCGGACACTCCCTTACGAGGCAGTTCATCGCAGATTCCGACCCTTACTCCCGACCGTACCAGCTTGGGCAAATAAGTGTCCAATGCCGTTTTGGGAAACGAAGCCACGTGAATCCCTCCGTCACGTTCCGACACGTCAAGCCCCAGCACGTTTGCCATTCTGTCCGCATCCTCCTTGTAGGATTCATAGAAGTCACGGCTGCGGAAGAGAAGCACGGCATCGGGGTGTTTGGCTTTCAACTCCTCAAAATTCCTCCAGTCCGTCTGTCCTTTCGCCCCGTCAGCCTTCACTTGTTCCTTTTCCCTTCCATGCTCCACTTGGCTTTTCGCCTGTTTCGCTTCCTGTGCCTGTTTCAGCACGTCCGCAAACAAGGTGGCCGCCAACTGTGTCTTATATCCGGCCATATCCTCCGCAATCCAGATCCGTTGCCATTGCAGCCTCGACACCTCACGAGCCTCAATTTTCCCCATTCCCTCGATTTGCGGCACACAAAGGAACTTGTCGTCTTTGGCCCGGAAGATATTCACACGCTTGATAAGCGATACATCCACGTCCGTAGATGCCGTGCCGAACAAGTCCTGTCTTAGTTCGGGGCGGTCGGTGCCGAGCGCATAATATTTCTGCGCCAGTTCCATACGTACCCCCTGTGCCGACTGCCGTTCATTCTGCTTCACGGCGGAGAAGAAGCGGTTTAAGTCCTCCTTATCGGGATAGATGCTGAAGGCTTCCCCCTCTACGGGCTTCAAGTAGAGTGCCCAACGGTTATTGTCATCACGTAACATCTGTATGCGCTCAAACTGTACGTTAGTGGCTTTATCTACCGCCTCCGCCACATCAAGCGTCGCCTGCACTTGCAACTCCTTGCCGGTCAGCTTGGCGGTAAACACTTCCTTGTCCTTGAAGTAACTGTCATCGGGACGGTACCCCAGCAGGCCGTCCTTGTTGAAGAAACGCACATAGCTTGCTCCTTGCTTCATCAATGCGCCCGTTATCTGTTGCTTGGAGAATCCGGGCAGGTTGTTGGTGACGACCCTTGCCTGTTGTTCCGACCGTTCCTGCGCAGGCATTACCTCATCGGGAGTCAGGTAAAACGGACGTCTGTCCGTAGCGGACAGTATCACGTGGCCACCTGTGGTGGCACCGGCAGGCAGCACCACGTCGGCAATCCCGGTCTCCCTGTCGCGCACCACCACCATTTCTTTGGTGGAGCGGTCAGGCACGCTTTTCAGTTCCTCTGCTATCCGGTAGTTTCCTTTCGTGTTCCATTCTGTAGGCAGGTATTCCCGGCACGCCGTGGCAATCTTCGCACCGTAGGCGAGTGCTTCGGTATAGGCTATCTCCACCACATCGGCATCTTCGTCCGTCACCCTCAACAAGGCTTCATTCTTCTGCCGTTCGTAATAACCCAGATTGAATTTTTCCAGAAACGCATTCCGGGCTTCAGGAGAAGGGAAGTTGCGTCCGTCTATCGCCATTCCTCCGGTACGGAGAATATCCACTAGTATGGCACTCTCACGGGCGTCCACCTGCGGCCCTTGCCGTTCCTGCATTTCCGAGGTCTGGCGTTGCGTGCGCAGCGTAGCATATTCCACTTTCTCACCCTGTTCCGCCTTTCGGATAACCCCCAGCGCATTGTTCACATCGCTTTCGATAGCATCTATGTAGTGCGGATTCTCTTGCAGTTCCCGTGTCCAGTGTTCCACCAAGGGCAGGCTGTCGTTCGCTAACCGGGCAGGCAGTCCGAGTTCCATCATCTTCACGCCGGAGGCCAGTTCCGCTACCAGCCGTTCATAGCGTATGGCATCTTCCGAGGGGGCTTTGCCGCCTTGCATCACCATGCCTTCACGGGCAAGCCGTTGGGCGTGTCCGGTGGCACCTGCCACTTGGCGCATCAGTTCTTGCACATAGTCTTCGTAGTGTTCAAACTGTTTCGCTTCGGGCATATAGACTGCATCTTTGGCGGTATCGAAGTGCGCCATGCCTGCGGCATCCTTGCGCACGGGAAGCAGGTGTTCCCTGACCTGCGCCACGAACCGGTTCACCGTGCTGCGCAGTTGTCGTTCCTCGCTTTGCAGGTAACCCCGGTCTGCACGGCTGCCGAAGCGTTGTTGCAAATCCCGGTATTTCTCCGCATCCGCCATCGGCAGAGTGGTCTGGTCGATGTTGAACAAGACCATGATTTCCCGTTGGCGCACTCCTTTGTAGAGCTTCTGCTGTGCTTCGGGCAAGGCTTTGTATGCCTCACGGGACAGCATATCTTCCGAGTTATGGCGGTTCACGTACTTGTCCCACTTGTACCAGTTGAACGGCACGCCGTGTTCCTGTTGCAATATTGCCTCTCCACGCTGCTTTGCGTCGGAGAACATCGTATATAGCCCGGTCTTGTAGCCGCTTTGGTCGGTGTGCATGCCCAATACGAGGGAGTTGAACGGACTGACAGCTACACCCTTCGGATAGAATTTCGGTAAATTCCGTCCCGCCGCATTCAGCCAGTAGCCGCTACCGGCAACCGCACCGTTCAGGGCGTTTACCAGGAGTGCTGTCTGTTGGTGGGCGGCCGATTGTTCACGTGGACTTTTTTCTTTCATTGCTGTTGTGTTTATAGGGTTGTTTGATTATTTGAGTAGGATTGTGCGTTCCCGGCCCTCGTCCCGTTCCGCTTCGGCGGCCCGGTAGTTCTGTTGTGCCATTTGCTGCATTTCATCGTGCTTGGCAAGCACGGCGTTGGCGAGTGTGTTCAGGGGCAATGCGCCGCTACGGTGGGCATCCACCACATTGTCGGTCAGTTGGATGCTGCACGGCACTTTGTCAATCACCGCAATCAGGCTGTTCCCTTGCAGCACCGGGTTGGCGATGCGTGGATTGAGTGGCTCATCGGCATATACCTTGTAGGGTTGCACAACTTTGTTCCCTTGCCGTCCAAGGGCTTCATGCCCGGCTTTGTTCAACAGGTTCACGCCACCCATGCCTATCAGTACCATCTTCAGCATCGGGTTCCGTACATACATACCGGTCAATATGGAAGCGATGGGCAACAGGTTGTTTTGCGGAAGCAGTGATTTCGACTTGCCGGTAAACAGCCCGAAAAGGATGTCGGGCAGCATGGAAATGACATAGCCCAAGTTTTGGCCGATGTCGTCCAGACCGTCCAGCCCGAAAGTGCCGAACAAGTCGCCCCAGCCGTTTTCATTCCTCTTTCCCTGCGTCTCACCGCTCTCCGTAGGATGCTTGTCCGCCATATTATCTTGTTCCGTAGCCGTTTTTTCCGTTTCCCTTTTCGCAGTTTCGACACGTTCCTTTTCCTCTTCCTCTTGCATCATCGCTAGATATTCTTCTTCCCGTCCAGGTGCCACCACCATGGGCACATCCCCGTGTCCGGGTTTGCGCTCATTGGAAGGAGGCTCGTATGCCGGGAATGGCCACCCATGCGGAACCTGCGCCTCGGCTTCCATAAGTTCCGCCCAAAGCGGTTTTTCGGTCAGTATGCCCATCTTTTGGGCCAACCGCTCGTTGAGCGACAGGATGTAAGGGTTTTCGTAGGATTTTATGACCTTGCCTTGCGCACGGAAGTCGGCGAACACATTATGTTCGCTGCCGAACACGCCACGGCTGATACAATCCTCCACCGTCATGGCCGGAGCATCCTCCGTTCCGTCCATGAATTTCCCCACCGCATAGCTTACCGCTTCCACGCCGCCCAGCTTGATAAGGCTTCCCCACGAGGAAATACCGCCCATCATCACGGTGTCCATGCCGACACCCACCGCTGTACCCCATGCTTTCTCCGCACCGCTTGGCCGGTAGGCGGCTTCGCCACGCCGTTCTATCTCTTGTTGCAGGGGCGACTTCATCATGCCTTGCGCCAATCCCAGCAGGCTGCCTTCCGCACCTTTCCGCAGGATATACTCCACGGATGATTTCGGCATCTGCTCGACCGCCATTCGGTCAATCATCATCTGTTCCACCCGGTAGTCCACGTAGGCAAAGGCGAGGTCTCCACCCAGTTCCTTGGAGAGTTCCTCGTACTGTTCCCTACCGATTTCCGCTACAACGGCATTGCGCCACTCTCCGGCAAGCAGGCTCAGGTCTTCCACGGTTTCCGGGGTGGCGGCTATCCGTTCCCGGCACATTGCCACATAATCCTCTGTTGTCTTGCTGTTCCACTCGCCGGTCTGCCGGAGATACGGCAAGGAGTCGTCCGGCATTCCGTTCGCACCGTTGGCGAGAGAGCGCAGCACGCCGGCAGTACTGGCGTGGTATGCACCGATTTCTTCCACCTGCTTTTGCGTAAGGTAGGTTTGGGCTTCCTTCATCACGGGAGCCAGCTGGCTGTTGAAGTAGTTTTGCAGGCAATATTCGATTTCTGCAAAATGCTGGGTCTGTCGGGGTTTGCTCATGTCAAATTCATTTGTTGCAATAGTTGTTCTTTGGTCTGTTCTATGGCGTGGTGGTACACTTCCATCTGTTTTGGAAAGTATTCTTCCAGCATCGTATCCTTGTCAATCAGGTCTTGGATGAACTTTACCGCCACTTGCCGGCTGATTTCCACGGAGGCTTCGCCTTCTTCTCGGTTATTGAACCATGCCTTCGTCCACCACCGCATTCCGGCCTTGTCGGGATATACCGTCACCAGCCGGGGAATGTCAAAACTCTGCACGTCTATCTCCAAATCGGTAAGCGGGTCCACCATGCCGCAAGTCGCTATGGCTTGGTCGGCCGTTTTTTTTTATCGTTTTCGCTCAGCGTGGAAAGAAAAATCTCGTGGCGCAAAGCGAGGTAGTTCAGGAAGTCGCTGATAAGCAGGTTCTGCACTTTGGCGGCTATCGGCATCGAGCGGTCTCCTATCCCCAACGGGTTGGCGAGCGAGGGTATCATCTCATAGAAATAGTTCTTCACGGCGGACTGTGAGAAGATGTTGCGCAGCGATTGTTCCGTATGCTCCGGCACACGGTAGCCGCCGTTGCCCACTTCCAGTAGGTACTCCGGGTAGAAGCGTAGCATCAGTTCCTCGATTTCCTCCCGGTCATCGTCATACATTGTCGGAATATCCATTTCCATCGTCTCCAGTTCCGGCATACCCGGATGTCCTTGCTGCCGCATTGCCAGCAGGTTGCCGTACAGCATGGCAAGGAACTCCATCGGATTGATTTCCTCCCCGTCATACTTCACTTCGATATGCAGTAGGTCTCCGCTGATACCCACCACGCTGCCGGCCTTTACCCGTGCGCCGAAGGGGGCAAGCGCGTTGGCAAGGTGGGCGTAGGTCACTTCATACTTGCCGTAGCGTATCACTTGGTACAGCCCGTGCGTGGGGTTGCTGCCGATACCCGATACCACACCGTCCGCTACGGCGGTAAGGATATAGCGGTGGGTAGCGAAGTCCACACCATGGTGGAAAAACTCCTCCTGTGTCATTGGGTGGATCTGCTTCCCGTAGCCCAGCGTCAGGCTCACTTCTCCTTTACTCTCCTCAAACGGCATACAATAGCCGCTTTTCGATACCAGGTTCATTTCTTGCGTATAGTTCATTGTCTTTTGTTTCAAGCCTGTTGCCAGGCGATGTTTATATGGATGTTATCTTTTAAGAAGCTGAATATGTGTACAATCACTTCCACTGTCCAGCCGTTTCCCAACATACGGTATTGTTGCGTGTCGCTGCATTTCCATTGGTACCATTCCGGTATGGTTTGCAGGCGTGCGCACTCCGTGGGTGTCAGGCGGCGGATGCGTCCGCACGACATACATATTTCTCCAAAGGGGAGCGGATTTTGGGAACAAGTGCCTGTCTTTCCCTTTCTGTCCGGCCTGCATCCGGCCAGACCAGCCCATATCAAGTTGTCTTTCTGCACGCTCGTCAGGCAGTTTGTCTTGCCGTCTGTCCGGGGTTCAAGCTGTTGGATGTTCTTTCGGAGTTCGGCAATGCTGCCGGCTTCGTATGCCTTGCGTATCCGCTTGCCATACTCCGTCCTCCGGGAAGTGAGGCAGGTCTCTCGTCCACGCATGGCCATACAGACATAGTTCGTGGTCAGGTTTCCTTTGGCCTGTGCGGTAGCCGTCAGGCAGTGGCTTTTGTCGTTGTCTCCCAGCACGTTCATGTCGGTATTCCGTTTCTCGCCATGCCTTTTCAGCCAGCCCATCATCTTTTCGCTCAAGTAGTATTTCTTGTCCGCTTCTTCCTCTACGATGTGCCGGAGGAATATCTTCCGGTCTTGAGGTTGCGGAATGTCGGCGTGCAGTTCACCGAACAGCCCGACCTTTTTTGTCCGTATGTTCGTCCAATAGATGCGGGCACGATTCTGTGCCGACACCAGGGCGGAGTTGATATGCACCCCGAATATCCCGATAGCCTCGCTCAGTACACGTTCCCATTTCTTGCCCATTTCCACATTTTCTAATAGGAACAGCACATCAGGATTGTACATGCGAATATCTGTCAGGATACGCATATATTCCCAAAACAGGTATGATTCCCCTTCAAACAGGAAGCCTTCACGCTTCAATTCCAAATAACGCTTCAACGTATAGATTTCCTCCTTGTCTATGGTGGACATCCCTGCTCGTTTCCCGGCAAAGGAAAACGACTGGCAGGGGCTTCCGCCTATCAGCAGGTCTATCGGCTCCAGTTGGCGCACGTCCACTTGTGTGACATCGCCGAGTTGTATCGTGTCCGGAAAATTCAGTTGGGTTTGCCGGATAGCGTGTCGGTCTATTTCGGAGGCGTAATATGTTTCCGTCCGGATGCCAAGTCGTTTCAAGGCAATCTGTCCGCATGACATTCCGTCAAACAAGCTCAAAACCTTCATTCGTCTCCGTTTTATGGTTGAAATATGTGCTGCACTTGAATCCTTTTCTCGGTATGAAGTCCTTGAACTCGCAGCTCAGGAATATCCATCTCTTATCGGCCCAGCCTGCCAGGTCCTTCTGCCATTGGGGAATGCTTTGGTTGGGATTGTGCAAATCCCGGTACGGCTGGCAGTAGGGCAGAAAACGCCTCCCTTTCTGTTTCCAATGGTTCACACGGGAAAATGATTCTTCAAAATCATTGAGCAGGATGCAATAAAAGAAGTATTCCCCCTTGTATCCGTATTTATCTATCAGAGCCGTGGCACGCTCGCATTCCGCTATCTGCGCCTGTGTATCACAACCGAAGCGGATGTGTTTCAGCCATTTCACCTGTGCAAGTAGCTTCGCTGTCTCATCCGTTACCAACCGGGCGTCCAATCCTTGGTTGAAGTCCACACGCAACCCCATCCGGACAATCTTCTCTATCTGCCCCAGTCCGTAGTCCGAGGCCAGTACATTGTTATCCATGAGGATGATACGGTTACGCCCCTCCACCGCAATCTCTTCTATATCCATATAAGGATTGATATTCCCTTCTTTCTGGGGTACTACGCACCACTTGCACCGGTTCGGGCATCCCCGTGTCAGAAAGCCGTAAGCCGTTCTTTTGTCTATTCCATACAGGCTGTAATCCGGTACGGCTCTGTCTATCTCTGGAGGTAGTACCTTTCCTATGTCATAGCCGGTTCCCCCTCGTTCCGCTTCGTCGGCGTTCAGGAAATATGCGTAATCCGGCGTAAAGGTGAATACTTTCGCCAAATATACCTTGTCGTATCGGCTGAGCGGACTGTACCACTCCACACGATTGCCCTGCGCCTTGTGGTAGCTGCTGATTTTCATCAGTGCGAGGTTAGGGTAACGGCTATCTACTGCCAATAATCCGATATTCATTGTGTCTCTTTTGTGTTTGTCTTCAGAAGTAAATTCTTAATTCCTCATTCTTCATTACCTTCTCATTCCTCCCGGCCGTCCCTGTTCTTCACTCACCGCAGGAGTCAACGGTTGTGCCACTTTGGAATTGTTACCAATCAGCATCATGCCCAATAACGCCCCGGCAATCTTTCCAAGCCAACCGAAGCGTCCGAATACCAGCATGGCAGAAGCCAACAGTCCGAAGATGCCCAGTCCCGACACGTTCCCCTTACCGAGATTGCCGAAGAAGTTCCCCAACATATCCATGCCGTTGCCGCCGGTCATGTTCCGCAGAAAAGTACCCACACCACCCCAAGACGCACCCATCGATGACACCGATTGGCTTACCTCTTGCAGGCTTTCCCCGGCTTTGTCTGCCGCATCCGCTATTTTATTTGTAGCGTTCCCTGCCATTTCCAGTCCCTTGTCAACGGCTTCTTCCCCGACCAGCAGGTCTGCCGCCGCACGGACTACCGGTTTGTCATTCACAAGTTTCTCCCAAGCGAGATATCCCATGCCACCACCCATTACCGCTGTTTTGGTGGCATTTCCCAATCCTGCAAGTGTGCGTTGGGGATGCACAAGTGCTCCTCCGATACTGCGTGCCGTAGTTTGTGTTGCCGAGTGGTTGGCTACTTTTTTGCCTATACCTAAGATTGTTGACCATTTTCCCATTGTCGTGTTGATTGTGTTTATATGATTCCTTTGATTGTTTTGTTATCGGTTTCCGCTCCGTTTCCATCGCCGCATGGCAGCCTGCACGATTCCAGCCTTGTCCGTTGGCCTGGGTCGGCTCCCTTCGTCAATCTCCGCCCATACGTCAACAAACGAGGTATATTTCACGGCGAGTGCCAGATGCTTCAGCTTCTTGTTCATCCGTTTCAGCTTGGGGCGTATGGCGAATACAATCTCCATGCGTTGCTTCTCCGTCATTTTCGTGTTGTTCATACACACCTGCCGGATGTCGTTCACGATTTCCACGCTTCCCAATATCAAGTCACGGTAAATTTGGTTCCTCCGGGGTGTCAGTGCCACGGCAAAAGCCCCTTCAGCGTGTTGCCTAAGTTGCTTCGACAAGTCTCCCATGTTGTCCGACAGCCGTCCTATCTCGTGGTAGAAGCCATAGATTTGTGCCGCATAGCACACGATATCCCGGAACGAATCAAGATAGTTGTTGAATGTCCGTTGCAAATCGGTCGTGCCTTCCACTTCTTCCCGCATCCAGAGATGTCCGGTTGTCTGCATCAGCATCGCCTTTTCCTGGCTTTTTAGCTCTTTCTCCGCCTTGTTGGTGTAGCCTAATATCATCCCGGTCAGTGTCGGGTCAATCTGTGCCTCCACTTTCGCCGTCCCTGCCAATAGCAGCAGGATAAATCCGATGTAATATCCAAGCCATTTCTTCATGTGCTCTTTCTTCTTACGTTAATACCTCGCCGCTCTTGCCGCCCGTTTCCACTGGTCTAAGGCAAGGTGCGCTATCTCGCTGTTGTCCCGGTCAATCATTCCGGAGGTGATGTTGTTCCACACGTCCATCATCGTATAGTAGCGGATGCTCAGACATAGTTTGTTCAGTTTCTTGTTGAATGCGCCTAATTTATCGGCCAACGCCCACATCGTTTCACTCCGTTCCGCACCGGTCAGCATATTCTGCGGCCCTCCGGTGGCTACGGCATTCCGCAGCAGCGTATAGACCGTCACCAGTTCCGTGGCGGTCTCGATATACAGGTTGTTCATCGACAACGTGGCGATGACGCCCAGCGGATTATCGCTTACAGCCTTGTGTAGCCTGCCCAGTGAAATGAAGATGCGCACGCCGTCCTCATACAACGTGGTGGCGGCTTTCAACGAGGAAGCATACCCGCTGGCCGTTTGCAGGTAACTGCTGTATTTCCGTTCCCATTCATGGATTTTATTAAACTCGGCGGCAATGGTATTCTGCAAGGCAGCCGTGCGCAGTTGTCCGTCCGTCTGGCTCTCTATCTCTCCATTGATAGCCTCATTTCCTTCGGCAAGTGCCATCCACTCCAGTGGATTGGTCTGTACATATTGTGCCACTGCATACTGTACCCACAGAATGCTCATAAGCAGTAGGAGGCTAGCGGTTTGTAATCTCATAAATACCCTTTCGTTGTTTATTGGTTTCCACCCGTTCACGGATATGACCGACAAGATTCGTCCGGTATTCCACGCCGTATATATCCAGTTTGGGGGTCATGCGGTCTCCCGAATACACGCTCACAGTTTTCAGCCCGGTCAGTTGTTGCAGGAAGCTGCGGTGTTCCCTGAAGTCCACCACACGGTACAGCTCCATGTAGTCGCAGCTTCGGCTGAACACGCCATGCCGGTAGATTATCTGTTCGCTGCTGATAAGGTATTCGGTACGGCGCAGGTAGATGAATCGGTACAGTAGATAAAGGCTGCACAACACAGAAACTCTCAACAGCATACCGCTACCGATAAGGTTCTCTATCCCGGCACAGCCGTATCCGGCAAGGCAAAGCAGGAGCAGGGGCAATTCATCAATGGCAAATTGCATGGAACGCGGTCGGATGACAAGGGTTCCGTAGTGGGCGGTCTGCATAGGCTTCATGGGGATTATCGGTGAAAACGGGGTTGGTATTCTTCTCTCATGCCCGAAAGTGAGTTGGTTATATCCGTTTCCAACCGGGCAAGTTCTTCCTGTATCTCATACATCTCCTGAAAGCCTTTATCCGGCATTCCTTTGTCATTGACTTCAAAAGACTGCACGACTTTCTCTGCCCGCTCAATCCGTTTGCGTACAGCTTCATGGTCTGCTTCATCATACAGGCCGGTACGGATATGTTCGGGATTGATTTCAGGCAAATCGGACAAGGCGCGGTTCAGGGTAGCCCTGCCACTGATTTCCCAATCATCAAGTTCCTTTTCTTCCGTTTCCATCCGTTTGTCAAGCAATTGGTCGTTCCAGTCCTTGTAACCTTCAGCCGTCGGCTCATAGATGATGTTTCCCATGGCAGGTGTGCCGGACCGGGATAGCATTTGTAGAGCTTTGGAGATAGCGTGCAGGTCGTTTTCCATTTTCTCCAATTCCTCCTTGTTTGTCGCACCGTCAGTACGGCTGATTTCATAATTGTCCCTACGGTTCATATACATCTCCTGCAAATATCCGTCACCCATTTCCATGTATTTGAGAACTGCATCTTCCAAATCAGGCTTCAAAGCATTTATGCCCAAACTCGCTGTCACTTTCTTGAAGTCAAACGGTTCCATTGCTATTTCATGGCGTTGATAACCCTCGCTGCAATCTTGCACGATTAAATTCCCGGCTTTCGACAGGTAACTGGAGAACTCCCTTCCGGCATGGGTCAGCGCAAAATTGATAGCGAATACCTGTCCGGCACGGTCACGGTCAAAACAAAGATGATGTGTGGCAGTTGGTGTCTCTGCAATCATCCCTTTGAATTGTTGCTGGCTCGGCGACCCTCCGGTGGAGACAAACACCGAATCTTCCATATTTAGCGTACTTGCGTTCAACTGGCAGAAAGCCATCGCATCGAGCGCACTCTCGAACCAATACACGTTTCTCACCTCCGGCAAAGCCATGTGTTCTGGATTACCTATCCATATTCCTTGCGTGGCGTTACTTCCGGCGGCCATACCCTTATACACCATTTTTCCCTCTTGATTCGGGCGGCTTCGTTCCTCCAATCCCACTTTTTCGTCTGGCTTGCCTGGTAAGACCAAAAGAAACGAGAGATTGGTATATCGCTTGCCGTCCGTCCGTTGCTTGGTGGTCAGGAAGAAACTGTCGGCAAACAACCGTTGGGTGGCAAGGTTGATGCCACGGTTCTTGAAGTAGGGATAGAATTTCTTCTGGCTCTCCCAATTCCCCCGGTCGAAGCTTTGCCATTCGTAATCGCCGGCATTGAAGGGGCTGTTATGTTTCTCCGGGTCTAATACACGAGTATTACGTTCCGTCATGGGTTGGTTCAGCAGGCGGTTGCATACAAGGTTTACCAGTCTGTCCTTCGACATCCCCGGTGTGTATTCAGCAAAAAAATGCGGATGTTCTTTGATAAAGGATATGATGTTGTAGTTCCGTTGCTCCGGCGGTTGGAAACAGCAAAGCCCGTTTCGGGTGACAATGAATTTGTCACCACGAATGCGGCGGCCATTGCTGTCCAAGCGCACGTAAGAGGGATAGCGGATGCCGTCCTTCCGGTTCAGGCGGTAGCCGGCATCCTGCAACACCTCCTGGATGTTGATGCGTTGCTTGAAATCTTCGTAGGTCAGTTCCGACATATATAAGGTGTGTTTGTGTTATGTTCTTTTTATTTGGTTACATCCCGTGGCGTATTTCATGACGGATATGTTCATTCACCGCCGCCTCGAAGTTGCGTGCGGCCACATCCATAGGCGTATCCACTCCCGGCTTGAAATAGGGACGTGGCGCAGGCCCGTGGTGGTGATGTTCGGCGAATACTACCGGTCTTGAATGACAATGGTGGTCATGCTCCAACTCAGCAGCCACCGTTACGCCGGCAAGCAGGGCGGCACCGATTTTCACTCCCAACGGAGTCCGGTCTCTTGATTTCATATCCACCTCGCCGAACACTTTGGAGAACAGTTTCAGGCGGTGATAGTCATCAATGGCCATAAACTTGTCGTATTGCTTCTGCGTAATCTCGTGGCTTACCCGTTCGCCGTCGATAATGGCGGTCATCTTGTATGTTCCCTCTTGTCCGGACGGCTCCACACGGATGTCGTCCACTGTCACCTCCCTGCCATGTCTTCCTTCCCGGTACCAACCTTTATCGGGACGGATTACCGAAAGGTCATTGCCGTCCATCACCACACCGCCCCTTGGTAATCCCTCCCGCAGCCCTTGTTCCGCTTCCACCGATATACCGTTGGTGGTTCTTTCTGCCTGTTGCTGTCCGGTCAAGAGCTGCCGGTTCAGATCCTCCAGCACTTCCGGGTGCAAGGGCAGGTTCACTATCTCCCTGCCATTCAGCATATCCAATGTCACTTTGCCGTCATAATCATCTTGGATTACCCCGTTGATAATTTCCAGCCGTTTCTCCATCGTGGCTTCCTCCAGCGTGTTGGCGGTCAGTGCGGCCAACTCCTCCGCTGTCAGGTCGTATTGCAGGTCTGCGTCTACCGAAGCCGACTGCACCGTTAGCGTTCGTGTCTCGCTATCCACGATAATACCGTGGCTTGCCAGGCACTCCTGCCACTTTCTGTTGGTGAAATACACCGGTGAGGCTATCAGCTCCTTATAAGGCTTGGCTGGCTCGCTGCTTCTCTGCCGGGTTTGTATGGGTGTCACCACGTTCTGCAACTCCTTCAGCACATCCTTCTTTGCTACCGGGGTGGTGGCGTGTCCTTTGTAATAGAAACCGTAGCCGCCCGATTCCAGTTCCCCCGGCTTCATACGTCCGTCCGGGCGGTTCGGCACGATAGGCGCACCGGGATAGTAGAGGTCTCCGCCGATGCGCCGCAGGTGGAAGCCTCCTTGTTGCCGGGGTGTCCAGCCGAGGAAGCCGTGGCAGATTGGATGAAAAGGATGCATGGGCATTCCCACACATCCATACTCTCCGGAACCGATACGGTAGCCGTGCAGTCCCATGGCGACCCGTCCGTTGGCGTTCCGGGCGTGTACGAAGTCTTTTGGCAGGTCGAAGTCGGCGGCCACGATACTCGCAAAGGTGTTGTAGCACCGTTTGTTGGCGGAGTTCGTGCCCCAGTCGGTCAGCGCACGCAGTTGCTTCTCGCTGACAGGATAGGTCAGCAAGGGCGAATCATGCCCCTGCACAATCAAGGCAAACCCTTCGCTGCTTCCGGCAAGGTAGCCACGCATGCCGTTACGCAGCAACAGGTCTTGCATTTCCGGCGGTAAATCCAACGGCCGGGGATTGGTATTCTTTCGGATAGACATATTGTATTCTCTTATTTAATGGTTCAATCAAGCGTCTCCGTTCGCTATCGCTTCTTCCAGTTCTTCTTGCTTCATTTGCAGGAACTTCTCGGCGGTTCCGTCATTCATCGGTAGTTCACGCAGGCGGCAATACCGCTCATACTCCTGTTTCCATGCCTTGGAGTGGTGGGTCACATACCCCAGCCATCCGAACACGCCGCTCTGCACCTTCTCCACAAGCGTTTCTTCCGGATAGAATCTTTCCGTTCCCAATTTTTCATTCATCATTCTTAATTCTTCATTTTCAATTTGCCTGCCCCGTTCTTCTTCATTTCCTCCCACATCTCTTCACTGTATTCCTTTTCCTCCACATAGTCCAGGTTGCCCTGTTCGTCCATCACCCAACAGCCGAAGCACCCGAAGTTGTATTTTTTCAACCCCTTCTTGTTCTGTTCACGCCATTGGCGTTCATCCCCGATACCGATGCGGATGCCGGTAGGGTCATGCAAGTCAATACCGAGTGTCAACATACTACCTTCATCAACCAGTGTCAAAGGCTCACCGTTCTGTAGGCAGTTCAGTTCGGCGTTGCTCAGTTCAAAATAATCGCAGAAGTATTGCAGGTTACGGCCGATGACGGGTGTCGGCACGGAAAGAATCTGTCCGGTGCCTTCGTCTATTTGGTGGAAGGCTTGCACCTGTCTGCCGTCCGCATCGGTCATGGTAGCCATCACCGCTTTCCCGGCTTCCAGCTTTTGGCAGTTTGCCTCGCTGAACTGTTCCAATCGACTTTGGGCAAGCACCGGATAAAACAGGATGTCCGCTTCCCTTGTTTCGGTTCTGACCAATGCGAAGCGTGTGCGCCCTTGTATGATATTCCCTCCTTCATCCGTGATATGGATAGGCAGCACTGGTGAACGGTAGCCGTCACATACCTGTTGCAACACCGATTGCGGCAAGTCGCCAATCATTTCACGGGTCAGTCCGAATTTTTTGAGGATGCCGTAAGGTATTTCTTCCTCTTTGAATTTGTGTTGATAGTTCATAATCCTTTGGGTATAAGTTCACTTTTGGGGGCAAAATAAATTCATCGTCTGCACCTGTATTGGGCGGAAACGATAAATCGTTCCGTTTTTGAAGTTATTTATGGAAACACGGAAAAATCAGACTGTCAATCATACTCCAAACGGAAAATTCAACCCATTCTGGCGTGTGTTGGTTGCGAGTATGATTCCCAGGTATGATGGCTTATACAAGGTTAAAATTCAGTGCTTTTCCTCCTTTATATATAAAGTAGTCGAAGTTCTCTCCCTACCTTTGTCCGTATGAAAGCGATTCTTATATTATCCATGCTGTCGGTGTGTCTGTCCGCTAAAGCGCAGTTCCACACCGTAGCCAGGCGGCAGCCGGTCTGTCGCACAGACACAAAAAAAGGCCTTCCCCCTGTAGAAAAGGTTTCCAATCCAAATAAGGAGTCTGTTTCTACGGCAGGGAAATTCCCTGCCAATGAGTATGGCGAGTGGGTACGGCGATACATGAGCGTCTCCTATCCGTTGAAGCGTATTACTGTCACTTCGCCTTATGGTCTCCGTATCGACCCTTTCAGCAAGAAGCGCAGTCGGCACAACGGGATCGACCTGCGTGCCAAAGGTGAAGAAGCTTACGCCATGTTGTCGGGCGTGGTGGTCAAGGTGGGGTACGACAGGCGTTCGGGTAACTTCGTCACCCTCCGTCACGGCGGTTACACCGTCAGCTATTGCCACCTTTCCCAAGTGCTGGTTCGTCGGGGGGCTTCCGTCATGCCCGGCGAGGTGATTGCCATTACCGGCAACACGGGGCGCAGTACCAGTCCCCATTTGCACCTTACCTGCAAATTCCAAAACCGTTACATCAATCCCGGTATTCTCTTGCAGTTTGTCCGGGAGACAAAAGAGGAAGCTGTCGCCCGTTTAGGTATTTTCTGACAGCGTTTTTCTTGCGAATTTTCTCTGTGATTATTTGATTATATAGATATTGTTTTGTAACTTTACATACTGATTTCAAAACACTTAAAACATGAATATATGGACGCTCTGATAATACTTTTGGTAGGTTATGTAATACTCAAAAGCATATTTTCCGGTGGGGATGACTACGATAAAAAGCCCAAACACCGCAAAAGAAGAAAGAAATCATCCTTTTGGGATGATACCCCTACGTATTCCGATTACGACACGTGGAACCGATCGCATGGGGATAAGAACAGGCTTTAAAATAGTTAAAAATGAATTGATTTGTCCGAAACTCTTGGATATTCCAAAAGAAAGTCGTACATTTGCATTGCTAGAATCCGCCACGCTTCCCGTAGAACAGCGTACCAGGGCGGAACTTTTTTTATATATACGTTTATGGATTATACAAATTCCCCTCTTGAAGTTCCTGCTTTAATCCAAACATTAAAAGATAGGGGACTGTCAATTACTGACGACAACAAGGCGTTGGCATTTCTTGAAAATGTCAGCTATTTCCGTTTCAGGACATATCTTCGTCCTATGGAGCAAGATACGGTTATGCACCAATACAAGTCCGGAGCCTCATTTGGCAAGGCTGTGTCACTATATCTGTTCGATACACGGTTAAGAATGCTTATTTTCTCTGCAATACAACAAATAGAAGTGTCCTTGCGTGCCAAGATTATCAATCATTTCTCGTTAAGCCATGGCGCATTTTGGTTTATCCAGCCGGAATTGGCCACAGACAAGCATAAGTTTACAGAGAACTTAAGTACGCTGGAGAGAGAACTCCAACGCTCCAAAGACGAGTTTATCAAGGAGCATTGTGTTAAATACGGCAAAGAAGGTTATCCTCCGGCATGGAAAATATTGGAATTGGTTTCATTCGGTTGCTTGACTAAGCTCTATTTCAATTTCGCCGATACGACTATCAAAAAGAAAATCGCCCGTTCGTATGGCGTACCACAGCATGAAATGCTTGAAAGTTGGATGAAGGCGGTCAATGCGTTAAGAAATGCTTGCGCCCATCATGAACGTATTTGGAACAGGGTGATGCCTGTCATACCACAGTTACCCGCCACCTTGCGAAATACCTGGATAACGGACAAACCGCAAATGGCCAATCGTTTCTATGCTGTATTTTGCTGCCTTATCTATTGGCTTAATGCAATTGAACCTGAAAATACACTGGTGCAAGATTTCAAGTCCCTGTTACAGGAGTTCCCGAATGTAGATACCACAGCAATGGGCTTTACCACAAATTGGAAAGAAGACCCATTTTGGTTATAGTATATATCCAAAAGACATACACATCTAAAAACAGCCGAATTCTTATCTAAGAGTTTGGCTGTTTTTTTTATAATCTATTGGAAACAATATACTACTTCCAACCATCTTGAATTAAAATTCGTTATTTCCTTAATCAACTTTCACACATTATAATATTTTGTGTATCTTTGCAGTAAGTTGGTGTGTAATATCACCATTCTTATGTAGAATGGGTTTGTCTCATTCGATTCGTATTCGTGTGAACTTGTAATAGAAAACTAGCAACTTTCAAGAAAGACAAGGATATACGAAGCGGGTGTGTCGTATTTGTTTAAATACGGCACAGGTCGCTCGTTTTGTCTTTCGGGCTTGCTAGTGCCTCTATTACGTAAACGGGTGGACTCTGTGCCTTTCAATATATTAGATATGGTAAAGAGTTTACTTAAAGAAATTTAATAAACTATTTACCTTATCGTTATGGCAGAGACAGATTGGTTCAATAAACCTGTGGAAAATTCAAGAGAGCTTATTTTGAAGGAAGCTTTTAAATTATTTCTTCAGAAGAATGTGGAAAAAGTGACAGTTCCTGAGTTGGAGCGGGTCACTAAGTTACAAAGGGGAGCTATCTTTTATCATTTTAAGGATAAAGAAGCAATATTCAAGGATGCTGTTAAACAATATTTTTTTTCCCCATTGAATATATTTTATCCTATTAATTCTAATAATGTGCATTCTTTGGAGGAATATTGGGATAAGAAAAACGAGCATTTAAATAAAATCCAAAATTGGTTTGAGCAAGAAAGTATTCCAATAAGTCCTTATTCTGCATTTTTTCATCTAGCGGAACAGGCAAACTTATACCTTCCTACTTTCAAAGAAGATATGCGGAATTTATTGAAAGCAGAGAGAGAGTGTTGGATTCAAGTATCTTCTGAAAAATCTAAATTATCTTGTGGAAATATAATTTTTTGCTCAATAGCAGATATATTGGAAAATATGTTTTTGGCTAAATGTTTCAAATATTGCTATAACATAAATAATATGCCAGATTACAAATCCACCTATATTGGGAATATTGAACAGTCTCTTAAATGAAATTACAATTCTCTTGTAATCTTGTATTTGCGTTAAAAAAAAGCAATTATGTGCCATTGATTCTTTTGTTTTTATTAAATTTGTAACAAATATTATGTATTATGAGATATAAAGATCCGAATAATGTTAGTAAGCAGAAGATTCTGTTGGAAAGTTTTAAATTGTTTGCCACAAAACCTTTTAGCGATATTACTTTTACTGATATAGAAAAAGTAACTGGATTAAGTAGAGGGGCTATATTATATCATTTCAAATCTAAAGATGAGATATTGGCATCAATTATTGATAGGTTTATTATTAATAAAGAGTATGATTTACCAACAATAGATGTTTCAAAAAGCATGTGGGATAATATCAAAAATTTTATTGCTGTAAAACAACGGCAACAGGAGTTTTTCACAAGTATAGGTATTCAAAATATAAATCGTGCATTTATTTATATTGCTGCAAATTGCATGAATCTTTTGAAAGAAATCCCCAATGAAACACAGCAGCGTTTAGAAAAAGAAAAAAAATATTGGAAAGAACTTTTGTTATTAGGTATAGAAAAGCAGGAAATAAAAAATAGTGTAAATGTCGAGGTTGAAAAATTGTCATTTATGGAAATTTATTATGGTTATTCTTATATGAGTATGACTACTCCTAATGGATACGATACGAATTGTTTATTAGAAAAATTTCAGCATTTGTATTTTAAACTGGCGCATTAAAGCTTAATTTTTCCAAAATAAAATACTGTTTTATCTATTCGTATATAATTAATAGTATTTTTGTGGTATAGACAGGATGTACTGTTTGTTTAATTAAACTATTAATGTTATATTATGGATAAAAATGTTTATATTACTAAATTATCTAGTTTTTTACCGAATGAACCAGTTGAAAACGATGAAATGGAAGATTCCCTTGGGTATATAGGAGGGCATTCTTCGCGTATAAAGAGGATTATTCTCGGTCAAAATCAGATTAAGCAAAGATATTATGCTATAAAAGGTGGAAATTATACCCATACTAATGCGGAACTCATGGCAAATGCTATTGCTGGCTTATTTGATGATGGATTTGCAGCTAAGGATATTCAACTATTATCATGTGGAACTTCTACGCCTGACCAAATGATGCCTTCACATACATCAATGGTTCATGGTTTGCTAAAAGACAGCAATCCGATTCCGATTTTATCTCCTTCTGGAGTATGTTGCTCTGCCGCCCATGCTTTAGAATATTGTTTCTTATCCGTATTATCTGGGCATACAAATAATGCTATATGTGGAGGCTCTGAATTATTTTCTCCCTTACTTCGTTCAAACATCTTTGAGGAAGAATATAAAGCAATAAGTCAAATTCAATCCAATCCATATATTGCATTTGAAAAAGACTTTCTTAGATGGATGTTATCTGATGGTGCAGGATGTGCATTGTTGTCAGATATGCCGTCAGATGGAATATCATTAAAAATAAAATGGATCGAATCTGTATCCTATGCAAATGAACTTGACGTATGTATGTCACAAGGATTACAAAATACTGCAAGTGGAGAATGGACTAGTTGGAAGGCTATGCGCCCTGTTGATTGGCAGACGCAATCAATCTTTGCAATAAAGCAAAATATAAAATTATTGGCGGAGTATGGTGTTGAGAAATCCGTACTACATATAGCTAATAGTTGTAAGAAACACCAGCTGAACTTTGCAGATGTGGACTATTTTCTTCCGCATATCTCTTCTATGTTTTTCTACGACAAATTAGCAGATAAACTGAAAGAAAAAGGATTGTTACTTGATGAACAAAAATGGTTTACTAATCTTAGTTATGTAGGAAATGTAGGAGCAGCAAGTATTTTTATAATGCTTGATGAATTGTTTAATTCATCCAAATTAAAAAATGGGGAATTAATTTACTTATTTATACCAGAAAGTGGACGGTTTTCTTATACAACAGCTTTATTAAAAGTTGAATGCGTATAAAAGCGTAAGCATCCGGTAAACCACGCATTTTTTCTTCAAACTTCCGTCATTAACTTTACGTTCAAAAAACAAAGTTATGATGACACGAGAAGAAGTAGCAGAGATAATGAATTACTGTAAAGAGTACAAAGTGACTTATAAGTCAAGATTAGAGGAACTCAATATCCCTGTATGGCGGGTTTTTATGACAGCAAATCCCGTTATGCCGCCAAGCAATCATCGGGTAAAACGGCTCAAGGTTAGTTTATCGAGCTTCCACACAGCGGATCTTTTGTTCCGGTTCTTTCATTTGCCGGTACAACCGGACGGAAACAGAAAAGTACACCGGCCACGCCAAGCGGATTGAAAGAGATGGAAATACGTACACCGGCTGGTAGTGTCATACGCATCTGCGGTGAGTTAAATGAAAATGAACTGTTTTCAATCATCTGGGCCTGCAACCATGTTCAGCCTTAATGACAGTATGCGCTATCTGTTGTATAACCGTCCGACTGATATGTGCAAAAGCTTCCATACCCTCAGCGGTATCATCACAGACGCCATGGGGCAGGACCCCTGCAACGGCAACGTGTATATCTTCATAAACCGTGCCCGTAACCGTATAAAACTCCTACATTGGGAGCCAGGCGGCATGGTGCTGTATTCCAAACTTCTGGAAGCCGGCACTTTAGGCAAGCCTGATTCTGCCAGCGATAATGAGGTTTGTGCAAATATAGAATGGTGAGAACTTGTCATGATTGTGGAGGGTATCATGGAAGCCCGCGATTCGCGACGCACGAGACTTGAAAACCTGCAAAAGCTTCGAAAATAGTACCGTTTTTTGACTCCGTTCGCTTTTGTATATCATTGAATTTTAGTATATTTACATTGTGAAACAATGAGATGCAGATGCTTACAGAAGAACAGGAAAAAGCCTGATTGGAAGAAAATGAGAAGCTCCGTCAGGATTAAGCGGTGCTTATCAGCAGGGGTTCCTCGCTGGAACAATCCCTGTACTGGCTCCGGAAAAAAGTCTTTGACCGGATGAACGAGAAGAGTCTTCCGCTTGATCCCAACCAGCTGTTCCTGTTCTCAAAGGAAGAAATGTCCTCCATGAAAATATCCCGGCTTGAGGAGGAAGTCTGCAAGAGTGAAGAAGCAATCACCAGGACTATAAAAGTAAAGGAAAAACCGGTCCGCAAGTAGTCTCTGGACACTTCCTCACTGCCTGTAGAGGTTATTGATCTTTACCCGAAGGGACAACCAGCCGAGGAAGGCAAGCTTAAGGATGATTTCATTGAAATCGGAAAGGAAGAGAGTTTACGCCTGGAACGTGTTCTGGTAAAAGTATATATTCTGAAGACCGTCCGCCACAAAGTGATGAGTAAATCCGATATGGAGAAATACCCCGAGGAAAGGCAGATTCTGATTCACCCGCTACCTCTTGTTCCGGTCAGCAAATGTATGGAAGGCTCCTCGGTTCTGACAGACATTATCATCGGCAAGTTCATGTATCATCTCCCGTTCTACCGTCTGACACAGCAGTATCGCGAATCAGGAATTGGCATAAGCGAATCTACCATGTGCGGATGGTATGAAATGGCGGTGGAGAAACGCAAGCTGCTGTACAACCTGCTCAAACAGAAGATACTCTCCAGTGATTATATGCAAGTGGACGAGAGTGTCATTCCTGTGATGGACAATGAGAAACATAAGGCGAAAAAGGGGGATGAGTGGTGCGTACGCGATGGCGTCACGGGGGACGTCATGTTCCATTATGACCGTGGCAGCCGTTCGGGTATGGTAGCCCGTGAACTGCTGGAATGCTACCGTAGCATTGTGCAATGCGATGGCTATGCAGCTTACGAACAGTTTGAGCAGATGAAAGGAATCACTCTGGTCGGCTGTTGGGCACATGGCAGAAGGAAGTACGTGGATGCCCTGGAAGAAAACAGGACGCTGGTCACACAGGCGATTCACTACATCGGTAGGCTGTACAAGGTAGAGTCTGATGCCGGTTAAGCCGGACTCACAGCTGAAGAGCGTAAGGAAAAACGTATCCGTGAGTCCTATCCGCTGATACTTGAATTTGAAAAGTGGCTGCAGGATGCTTATCTTAGAGTGCTTCCTAAAAGCCGCATGGGTAAAGCTATTGAATATACGTACGCGCTTCTTCCAAGGCTTTCCAGATACGTAAACGACGGAAGAATAGAAATTGATGACAACCGCATAGAAAATGCCATAAGCCCCTTTGGTGTACTCTCTGATAGCCTCCTGCAAGTCTGCAGAAGTAGACCCTAGAATCTGGCTGGAAGATGTCCTGAGTAAAATCCCATATAATGAAAGGGATAAAAAGGATATGACAGAACTTCTACCACGTAATTGGGCAAAATCCAATCAAACTTGTTCCGAATAGATACTATTAGTTACGAATCAACTACGAATAGCACCGATTCGGAACTAATTCACATAATTTGTAACGTGGTTTACCGAATGCTTACATCATTAGAAAGATATAAACAAAAAAGATCGCTATAGAGCCCTAAGCCTTTTAGCGATCTAATAATTGGCAGAAATTATAACTGACTTTATTATAATATATTAAATAACAACTTTACTTAATCATTTACCCATATATCAATAATTTCTGCTATATACATTTTATGGTCACTCCCTTTATCTTTAATCATTGAATGGAATTCATGATTTTCATAGTTCATTTGAGACATTTGGTGGGAGTATATTTTTTTGCATTCAACAGAGAGTATGCTTTCTTCAAATAACATACAACCATTTTTTGTTATAATGGGGTTCAAGTTCGTTTCTTTTATCTTATTGATATATCGTCCTGATTGCATTCCACAAACTTCATGAACGTTAGAAAAATCATCTTTTAAAAAAGACAAAGAAAAATAATCATACTTCTCAATAAATTCAAAAGTATAACGTTCAGGCCGTATAAAGATAAACAAAACAGGTTTATTCCATAGAAAACCTATGCCACCCCAATTTACTGTCATCATATTATAATTGTCCGATGCGCCTGACGTAACAAGTGCCCAATTATTACTAAGATTTTGCACAAAGCTTTTATCCAAATTATTCAAGTTACCTTTTGTCATAATATTATTCGATTATTTGTTTTATATAATTAACCAATACATTAAGTTTCAATTCGTCATTTGAATATGATAAATCGGGATTTTTTATTATTGATTTATCACTATATTTCATGCCAGCTTCAACGAATATCCCCATAATAGGATTCACTTCCAAAATATAATTTCGCTTATTCCTGTCTGTAACAATATCTACAATTGACGTTGTTATCTTCAAGGATTCAACTGCTTTTTGGGCTAAACTAATTTGTTCATTAGATACAGAACATGGCCTCATTATTCCTCCAGATGAGATATTTGTTTTGAAAGTATGAGTTTTTTCTCTAGCATAAGTTCCGATAACATTTCCGTTAAATATCTCAATTCGATAATCATGGTCTCCAAAATCAATAAATTCTTCAAAATAAAAATTATCGACATATCCATTTACAAACTCTTGAAAATCTTTGAATGTTTCATAACTAGTAAACTTCTGGATACCTTTTCCCCCATGTCTATTACGAGGTTTTAAAATCACAGTTTTAAATAAATCGAATATCACCTTGATTTTGTCGTTATCTTTATAAGGAATCAACGAAGCACGGGGTACGGATATGTTATTTTTTCTTAAGATGAAATTTGATACAAATTTATCTCTAGCATTTATGTGCGAATTATAGGGGTTAATTAGTTTAACTCCACTAATGCTAAGTGCATTTAATATCTCCAGCTGATGTTCCGATTGTTCATCTGCATTCATGTAATACAAACAATCTAATTTGGTTAAGTCATATCCATTACTTGTTAGTATTTTATCATTTACTATGTAGCAATCTCGTAAATCAAAATCATTCAGTACAAAAATGTTGTTTTTTATCAGTTTTGATTTTAAACGTTCTTGAATGATATCACCACCATCATTTTTATACATCCACAACCCTACTTTTTTCATACGAATTCATTTTGAATTGTAGTGTACAAATCTTTACAATATCCGCATTTAGCGCAATTTTTGTCGCATTTCATTTTTTTATAAATTAATTCATTGAGCTTATTATTGGGGATATTGATAACTCTCTGAAATCGATTATCCAATATATCTAAGAGATTACCATCATAATATTCATTTCCGTAAGCTTTTATCATATTAACAAGAATATCATCCTCAATTGTGCGACCAACCAATTTGAAATTGTCACATATGCCTTCATAAAGTTTTAAATCTTCGGGGCGAATCACGTTGTTAGTTAAAAACAAGTAAGGATTATCCAGATATTTTTTAGTGCATGAAGATGTATAGTCTATATCATAATTTCTATGGTTTGCCTTTGATAAATGAGCATGATGAAACCGTCTATAAGGACAATTTCCTAGGCAAACCTCATTTACAAGTATTTTTAATGTGGCATGCTGTAAATTATCCTTCATTAAAATTAATTCCTTCAAGTCGTGATTTATACTCACTGAAGGTACTATAATATCGGCTCCTAATTCCTCATAATACAAAGCTGATCTCACATTAGATATTTCAGCAATAGTTGAAGCTACTACAATTAAATTAGTTTTCTCTTTTGCCAGAGAAATCAGAAAAGGATGCGAGCAAATGACTTTATCAACTCCAATACTTTCTAATTCGCAAAGGTAATTTGCAATGTCATCCCACCAAATTTTATCACTTTTTTCTGGAACTCCACTTGGGCTATTTAAAGTAATCGAAAGAGTTATTCCATGTTTATGGCATATTTCAATATTCTCTTTAATCTTCTCATAAGAATCTTCATATTGAAAACGCCCACCATAGATTTTTCCACTAAGACCTCCTGTATAGACATCACCTACTTTATTCGAAGAATTGATAATTTTCAACAGAGTATCTTTTTTCCCGTTGAAACCCACTGATAATTGATAATTCATAATTTTATTTTTTTTTATTTGTTAATCAATATTTAATATAGCAATATTCGAATTGCAATTTGAACAAAATTCATATCTGCCAACTTTGTCTTTCTTATGCTTAATTATATCCTTGAGATTACTATTGCGAATATTAGCCACAATACACTTTCCGGAGAAATCTTGAAAACAACCTAATATGTCACCGTTATAAGTAATAAATAGACTGCTATCACCTACAATACAATACTTAGGATTAGTAAGCTTATTTCTTTTATAATCATTAATATAATCGCTACTATTACCACCATCATATTCTGATTCTGAAGATCTTAAACCTAATTTTTCTATTATATCATGTCTAAATTCCTCTTCTTTGGCTTTTACTTCATTATCTCCCGCTCTATTCCATAGCGGAAACAATCTAAATTCTCTAAAGCCAATCTCCCGCAGTTTTTCTACTGTAATCTCTAATCCTTCATAAATTACACTTCCTCCAGTCAAATGTATAACAGTTTTATACGCATGTTCGTTACCCAGTCGTTTTATATTGTCCCATATTTTATTATAATTCAATCCACAATGTACTTTCTTGAATATTTTCTCATCGTAAGAACTTACAGAAAGTCTAATTACATCAATATATTCTCTAAAAGTATCATTCACTTTATCAGTCAAATTATCAGCAGTTGTTACTACTGCTAATTGGGTGTTTGAATTATTTTTTATAATACGAGACAGTTCATGAAATTTTGGATGTAAAGTTGGTTCTCCTCTTCCTGATAAATCAATTTCCCAAAAAGTATCATCCAGTTCTTTTGATATGATATTTACCAAATCATCATCTATAAATTTATTTTTAGGAACATGTTTTCTTGGACACATAGAACATGCAGCTCTACACTTTGTAGAAATTTCAAGGTTTAATAGAATTTTTCTCATAAGATATTATTACATTTTAGTTGATATTAATATGTTAGATAAAGACTCGAATATATAATCAACATCCTCTTTCGTGTTATATACATGAAATGAAAAGCGTATAGCACCACCATCAATGTGAAATTTTCGATATAATGGCTGCGAACATTGATACCCGTGATTAATTACTATATCATAATTTGTCGCCAATATTTTTGCAACTTCCAAACTATTTAGAATAGTATTATGAGGTAGTATTGAAAAGATAGGAATATGTTCTTTTGATAAAACAAATGGAAATTTTACAAAATCAAATTGTCTAAACTTATCAACTATATACGCATTTAGGGCCCTTAGGTGATTATAGATGGCTAATCTATTATTTCTAAAAAAATCGAGTGAAGCACCAAGTCCAATAATACCTTCTATATTAGGAGTTCCTGCTTCAAAACTATAAGGAGGATCTTTATATATAATATTCCGATTACTATAAATTCTATTTACCATTCCACCTCCGAATTTTAAAATATTCAACTTATCTAACAATGAATCTTTACAATATAATACACCAACTCCTGATGGACCGAAAATCTTATGTGATGAGAAAACTAAATAGTCACAATCTATTTCTTTTACATCAATTGGTATGTGACTAATAGCTTGAGTAGCATCAACTAATACATTTATGCCATTTTGATGTGCAATATCAATTATATTCTTTATAGGTTGAATATTACCTGTCACATTTGAAATATAAGTTACTGCAATAAGCTTGGTCTTGCATGTTATATTATCTCTTAGTTGTTCTATATCAATATACCCATATTCGTCTATTTCCAGACTAATAACTTTAGCCTTCTCAATCCAAGGTAAATAATTTGAATGATGCTCTAATATAGAAACAATTATTTCTGAATCATCTTCATATTCAATACCATTTGCTACAATATTAATACTTTCTGTCGCCCCACTGGTAAATACTATTTCTGATGAATTTGCACCTATAAAAGCTGCTACTATATCTCTTGACATTTCAACTTTCTCAGTAGCGGTTTCTGCAAGTAGATGTAGTCCCCTAAACACATTTGATGTTTCAAATGAATAAAAATTGGAGACAGAGTCAATAACAGTCTTCAGTTTTAATGTTGTTGCAGCACTATCTGCATATATTATATGTTTTTTTTCAAAATAATTGATTATAGGAAAATGTGATTTCATTTTATATTGTTTTTATAATGGCAAATTTTCCTGAGATCTCAGGTCTAATGGATTGTTCGAATATAAAGTTAACAGAAATATTTGTACCGAAATATTCATTTATTTTAGCTTTAAAATCTCTCCGATGTATTTGAGGGATATCCTTTTTATTAAATGTTGTATATCTAAATATGAGGTTACCATTTTTTTCTTCTAACAATAATTGGTAGACAAATATCAAATTATTAGATAATGAATATACAATCTCGTCAAGATCACCATAAGTCATCACTGTTTCTCCAAAAGTTATTATATCTTTCTCTCTACCCATGACCCATTGAATGTTAGTTGGCGTTCTTAATCCACATTCGCATTTATTGTTACTGCTCGTTGCTTTTACAATATCCCCTGTTTTATAATTCACAAATGGCATAAAAGGGTTTCTTAACGAGGTTACTATCAAACTGAACAAGTCTGTTCGATTTTTGAATGGAATTAATTCAACTTGAATTAAATCATCGCATAAATGCATTTGTCCACACTCACATTCACATAGGATATATCCAATTTCAGTTGAACCATAAAGATTGAATATTGGGCACTTAATATGTGACTCGATAAATTTACGTATATTTTTTGTACAGTACTCATATGATAAAGAGATAGCCTGTATGGGGCACAGAACGAAACGTATATTGAGGGTTGGGAGAAAAGTACATCAAACCTATTGATATACAAAAGGTTGTGCAAAATATGAGTGGATGGCTCTGCAAAACGAAACGTTTACGTGGGTTTAATTTGCAGCTACATTTAGGTGCTTTTTAGGCATACAGATTTGCAGATAGGTTTAATTGGGTTTACATAGGGCTTACATAGTTGATTCGGGTGGGGGAGTGCATGGCAGCTGCGGCTGCTTTTTTTGTGCCCGATTATTTGATATATTACTTCTTAAAATATTCCATATAATAGTTATTTAGTATATTTGTGCCAAAATATTATTAGTATGGCAAAGGTAATACATGTGCATTTGACGCACGGAATAGAAGGAACAAAGCGGAAAGATTGGTATTTCAGCAGCATTTCGGCGGTTTATACCGTTTTTACAGCTGAACAGGTGGGTGCAACGAAGAATTATTTGCTGCATGCAGGATTGTCTGGGAACGGTACTATATGCACCAAAAAGGCTATAATAAAGCAATCTACGCTCATTTCTTGCGGGCGTAGTGGAAATGTATCAGACGAATAATAAGCGGCTAAAAACGCGATAAAAGCGGCTTTAGAATAATCCGGTATGGGGAGGTGGTTATACCTCCCTTTTTTTGTGCTTGAAATCGGTCTTTTTTGACGCTGGATATTCAGGTGGATATTCAAAGTGGATATTCACTTTTATATAACTGGATATTCAAAATAGGGTTTTTGCGGTGTGCGATACAGCCGTACTAAAATACTGCAATTTTAAAAATACCCCTTGTTTTTTATTTGATAGCCCCCCCCTAAAAACCATCCTAATTTTAAAATATATCTCTAAAAAGCCTCTCAGGAAGCCTGTAGCATCGATTTGGGGATGTTCAGGGAGGGGGAAATGGTATATAGCGGAGCTTAGGGGAGGGGAAAGGTAAACATTTCGATTCATCAAGACGCTTCTATGGGCTACTCTAACCGGATAACCCCTACGACAAGGGCCACCCCATGAATGGCTGAATATGGAAGTTCAAATGGATCGTATTTTTCATTATCTGATACTATTAGAATGTGATCCTTATCACTACCTGGCTTAATTCGCTTGATGAGTGCTCCTTGATTGGTGTCTATGACATAGACTTTATTCCACTGAAAGAATAAATCGCCCATTGGTACACGTTGGCAGGCGACAATATCTCCAGAACTATATTTGGGGTACATGCTTGAACCTTTTACAGGTATAAGAAAGTCTGCTCCTTTGAACATTGGCACAACATAGCGCTCGCATTCGTAATCTAAAACAGTTTGTTCGGCTGTCAGTACTCCAGCCATAGCGTTTATTGGGATAAGAGGAATGCCTTCTCCCGGGTGTGTAGCAGGTGTCGCATGAGTTGTATTATAATATTCATTATACTCTTTTATGAAGGTCTCTTTGTCAAATTTCCCATGTATAAACTGCTCCCCCAAACCTTTGTGCACCCATGGAAGACTCAGGCCCATTTTTGTAGCTATCATCCCTATTTCAGTGTCATTCATTTTGGCTTGTCGCATGTAAATAGCTTTCATTCTTTCTTTTCTAATGCCACAATATTCACCCATTTGGTCAAAGGTTAGGTCTGTTAATGGAATTGATTCCTCAAATATCCTATTGAAAGTTTTAATATATTGTTGATCGGTTAAGAAACTCATGCTGGAATCATCAGGGCTTTTCTGTAATAACATATCTCCATTACCTGTCAATAGCCAATTTGGTGAAATTTCAGGATATACGCTTAGGATATTTTCTAATTTATCGGTACCTATAGCACCATTATTCTTCAACGACTTTCCGAAAGAGGCATTTGCCATTCCTATACTGCGCTCAAAGGCTGCTATTGACATTCCTTTAGCGTCTATAAATTGCTTTATTCTGTCCAGTATCATAGGATAAATTCTATTTATTTTTACCACCATTAGAAAAAATCCTCGATATTATTTTTTAAATCATAGGATATTTCCTATATTTGCAGCGTGTTCAAAAAAGAACACCGCGCCAAATATACGAAAAAGGCGTGTGATTAGCGAATTTTAAATATAAGATTATGAAAGAGACATTATTGATGAAAGTAAATCCCAAGACGCTGGATAACCTGATGAACGAATTAACCAGTGCCATTATTCAGATGAAAGATGTAGAACCAGTGCAGAATACAAGATTTAAAGATGAGGTCTATACAATGTGTGTATGTTTTCAAGCAGAGCTGCTGCAGACCATTCGGAATGTGGAATTAAAGAATCAATCAAGTAAAGATACTCAGGATAACCCAGCGTGACAACCCGGAAGGCGTTAAGAGACGGGTGACGGTGTGGAAAGACACACGGGAGTGCATGGTTCTTGCGCCGGGGTTCGATTCCCCGGACTCCCTCCAATATTAATCATTAAAATAAGTGAGATATGAACAAGAGGTACATTCACATTACGAAAGCTGACCGCGACTTTATCGCAAAGGCGCTCAACGTGACAGAGAAGACTGTTTATAACGCTATCCGGTTTGATGACCGTCGTGGCAACTCCGAACTTTCTGCAAAGATCCGTAAGTTGGCCATGGACCGTGGTGGTATTGTAATGGTTGTTATTCCGGAGGTAGAGGTATTCCACGACTATGACAAAGTGTCTCGTCTGTACTGTCCCAATGGTGCTCTGATAGAGCTTGACCGTAAGGATGGTAGCGGCCAGGTAATATTCAAAGGTGAGACTGTGAAAACCTTTGAGCATGTAATGGTTTCGGAGATTGACCACATTAAAGCGTTTGCATCGGCATTGAGATAGGAGGCGGCTATGTTGGTGTATTACGGTAACATACAGTGTATTTCTGCACGTGAGCTCATAGATGGCGGCTATATCACCGAATCCTGTTATAGGAACTGGGTGAACCGTGGTCGTATCAAGGTGGTGCGCCGTGGTGGAGGTGCTGCTGGAAATTGCGCGTTGGTCGCCCTCAATAGTCTGCCTACCGAGTGTCTGGAACGGGTGAAGGAAGACAACCCCGGTGGAACAGAGCAGGCACTTCGCCACTGGATACTATCAAACTATGTGCTGGATCAGGCTGCAGTAGCCTATTTTTTGGATTGGGCTTCCCATTCTTCCAGCAACAGAGCTACAGACGAACTTGCCCGGAAATATGCGGTGAATGCTTCAGTTCTGAATACTTGTATCAAGCTTTATAACAGAAGCAACGATTACCGCAAACTGATGGGTGAAAAATATAACTGGGACATGATGGCCACTACCATCGAGACTTTACGCGAAGACTTTGGTCATGACCTTCCTGCCAGTACCCTACGTTTCCGCAAGAAAGTGAACGAATACAAGCAGTACGGTTACGAATGTCTGATAACCGGAAAATTCGGCAACCAGAACAAACGGAAGGTAACTCACATGGACGAACGCCTGGTGATGAGTTTGAAAGTACTTCCTAACCAACCATACGGCAGTGATGTGCATGAAATGTATCTGTCGTTTGTATGCGGTGAGCTGGAAGTATGGGATCTGGAAACAGGAGAGATATTCAATCCGGAAAACTTTACGGATAAGAACGGGGAACCGAAAGAACTGAGCGAAAGCACTATCCGGAACATTCTGAACAACCCGGCAAGCCAGCTGCTGATAGAGAAAGCCTTGCGTGGACGTATGGAGTTCTATCACGAGCAAATGCCGCACATGCACCGTCATGGCGGGGAGTTCTCTTTGTCACAAATAACGATGGATGACGTGGATTTGCCGCGCCGAATGAAAGGCGGCGAGTATGTGCATGCCTATTATGCCTATGATGCGGTGAGCCAGTGCCGTATCGGGCTGGCCTACGGACGGGATAAGGATGATGCTTTGGTAGTGGACTGTTTCCGTGATATGTTCCGGCTCATCGAACGCAACGGATGGGGTATTCCAGCCGGTATTGAGGTGGAGCAGCACTTGATGAGCAAGTATAAAGAAGGATTCCTGAAGGCAGGTGAGGTATTTAAGTTTGTGCATTTCTGTGCTCCGCAGAACTCACAGGAAAAATATGCTGAAGCTCTGAACGGTGCGTTCAAGACAACCATAGCACATAAGAACCATGAAGCCATTGGCCGCTGGCATAACAAAGGTGCACGGCGGGTGGACCAGAAGAAAGTGAGCGACAGCAGTAACCACACCTGGGAAGACCGAAAGTATTATACGTTTGAAGAGCTTGTGGCGGATGACCGTCGCGATTGTGAAGAATGGAACAATACGCTTCACCCCAACCAAAAGAAATATCCCGGAATGACCCGTTGGGATGTGCTTGTAGCCAAAATCAATCCGACCCTTCGGCCGCTTGATAAACTGACCTTGAGCAGATATATCGGAGAAAAGGTAGATACCAGTATTCGTAGAAATTCCACAGTACGTGTGGCAAATGCAGACTGGTGGCTGAGCGGTCCGGAAGTGCTGGAGCAGCTGGAACCAAACAACCGCAAGGTGACGGCTTACTATCTGCCGGATGAAGAGGGCAAGCCTACGGATGTCTTCCTGTACCAGAACGACCGCTACCTTGACAAGGTCCGTCCGGTAGTGACTTACAACCGGGTGATGGCAGAACAGACCGAAGAAGACCGGGTAGCCTATACAGAGCAGGCTAAGATTGTGAGTCATTTCAGCAAATACCTCAATGACCACGCCATCGGAAAGGTGGGAACCGGTACACCTGATCAGCCAACGGATGATCCGGAAGAGGAACTGGAACTTCCCCCGGTGGAACTATCCGATGATTTGCCAGCCGATTTGTCGGCAGATCCGGAATCTGATTATGAATGGCACTCCGGAATAAGCGAGGCAATGAGAGCCATCAGTGATATGTAAGAACAGAATTAGAACAACATTAAAACAGCGTTAGAATTATGATTACAGAAGCGCAAAAACAGAAGATTATAGCAGCGATAGCCGGCAACCGTGTGAACTATCCCAGTGATGCCAAGCATGCTGCCTCTTTGGGCATCAGTACGTCTGTGTACAGTGCAATCAAGAACGGACAGACAGACAAAGCCCTGAGCGATGCCAACTGGATAAGCATTGCCCGCAAATTAGGGGTGAACCTCCGTGGTGAAATGGAATGGAAAGCAGCTAAAACCCCGACATTTGAATATATCACAGCCCAGCTGGAGTTTTCACAGCAGTCCAGCCTGTCGGGTATCTTGTGCGACATGCCCAATATCGGCAAGACTTTCACGGCACGTTATTATGTGCAGAGCCACAAGAATGCCGTTTATATCGACTGCTCGCAGGTCAAGACCAAATTGAAGCTGGTACGCAAGATTGCTGCAGAGTTTGGGGTGGACAGTAAGGGAAAGTATTCTGACGTGTATGAAGACCTGGTATATTACCTCCGTTCGATGGAAACCCCGCTTATCATCCTCGATGAAGCAGGCGACCTGCAGTATGAAGCTTTCCTTGAACTGAAGGCCTTGTGGAATGCCACTGAGCGCTGCTGCGCCTGGTATATGATGGGGGCAGACGGATTGAAAGAGAAAATCAACCGCTCCATAGAATGCAAGAAGGTGGGTTATACCGAAATGTTGAGCCGTTATGGTGACCGGTACAGCAAGGTGACTCCGGATGATGGCAAGGAGCGCGAACAGTTCTTGAACAACCAGGCACGTATTGTGGCCAAGCTAAATGCTCCAGCAGGTGCTGATATAGCCCAGATTGTACGGAAGACACGCGGTGGTTTGAGAAGAGTCTATACTGAGATTGAAAAACTTAAAATGACAGCGGAATAATGAAGCGTGCGTACAGTCCGAAGGAAATAGCCGCCAAGAAATGGGTTACTCTGCCGTGGAATGAGAAATGGAGCAAACCTTTCGGATTTCCGGCAGAGAACGCTTCGTGGTTCATCAGCGGTGCCAGTGCCAGCGGGAAGAGCAGCTTTGTAATGCAGCTTGGAAAGGAACTGTGTAACTATGGGACGGTGCTGTACATGAGTTACGAAGAGAAAATCAACCAAAGTTTCCAACGGCGTATGGAGTATTTGAAGATGAATGAGGTGCAGGGTAAGTTTCGCGTGGTGACAGAAGGCAGTCTGGAGGAAGTGATTGCCCGACTGAGAAAGCCGAAAAGCCCGAAGTTCATCATCATCGATTCCTTCCAGGTGGCCGGATGGGACTATCCGCAGGCTGTGGAACTGATGGAAACCTTTCCGAAGAAATGTTTCATCTGGATCAGCCAGGAAAAGAAGAGCCAGCCGATGGGTGGCGGTGCGTTGCGGCTAAGGTATATCAGTGATATGAAGATTCGGGTGGTCGGTTATAAAGCTTATTGTCAAGGCCGTTCCATTGGAGACCCAGGAAGCTATTATGTGGTATGGGAAGACGGAATCATTCAAACAAGTAATAATTTACCAAAGTGATTATGGATAATAACGAAAAGGCTTTTGAAAGCTACACCGGAACAGAAGTGTTCCAGATTCTGCTGGACGGAAGTTCCAGCAGGGCAGTGTTGGATGACTGGCTGGAGCGAAACATCCAAAGTGACCTGAAAGTGAGAAGAGCGAAAACGCCCGGTCATGTCGTAATAGAAACGGGTGATGTATTATTTGCACGTAATGTGCTGATTTGGAATCCAAGTTGTAAAGTCAACATCAAAAAGAAGTGATATGGAAAAAGACAAAGTTTACATCAGTGGGGCAATAGCCCACTACAATATCGATGAGCGCAAAGGTGCGTTCCTCGATGCTGAAAACAGATTGCGTGCTATGGGGTTCAATCCGGTGAATCCATTTAAAAACGGACTTCCGGATGAAGCGCACTGGAGAGAGCACATGCGGGCGGATATACGCCTGTTGCTGGATTGTGAGTATATCTATATGCTGAAGGACTGGGAACTGAGTAAGGGAGCCAAACTGGAACTTGATGTGGCCAGTTCGTGTGGCATTAAAGTATTGTTTGAGTAAAAATGGTCGATATGGGAAAAATAAAAATGGAAACCGGTGTTGTGGTGATGACGTTGACTGCTACGGTATATAGAGGAAATATTCGTGAAATCCAATCTTCACGCATAGGATTTTGCGGGGAGTACAACAAGGAATACTTTCTAAAATGGGTGCTGAATTCAAAAAGATATTTGCTGGGCAAATTGAGGCTGAATACAAAGCTAAATCAGTGAAGACGGATAAGATAATTTATCGTGTAAGTACCAAATCAACTGAATGTGAAATGATTCTTAATGGCAAATGATATGGCACAGGAAGTAACCAATTTCGCCCGGTTCTATGCATTGTTCAACAAGCTGCCCTGTACAGGAGACCGGGAAGAATTCAAGAAAAGCATTGTGCTGCAGTACACGTGGAACCGGACGGACAGTCTGAAGGAAATGACGGTCAAGGAGTATGAAGCCTGCTGTACGGCTCTGGAGAAGCTGAGCGGACAAGACGAATGGCGACAGAAGCTGCGTGAGGAGCTGCGGCGGAAACGGAGTCTCTGTCTGAACCTGATGCAGAAGCTGGGCATAGATACATCCGACTGGGCACGAATCAATGACTTCTGCAGTAATCCCCGAATAGTCGGCAAGGCGTTCAGACAGATTACGGTGGACGAACTGGATGAATTGGCGGTAAAGCTTCGGTCCATACAACGGAAAGGCGGCTTGAAGCCAAAGAAAGAAAAGCAAACGATTAACCCCATGAGCATGGTGTCACTCATTCAGATTGACCCTGATGCTCCGGCAAACTGATAGGATATGGAAAAAAGAAACACAAAGATTTTAGAGAATCTGAAAAAGGAAATCAACCTGCTTGCCTCTGATATGGAGAAGCAGGATGCAGCCGAGTTTTATAGCGAACTGGCTGATTGGGCATACGCCAACGGAGAGGCTATGCTGATGGAAGACGAACCTGAAATGCAGGATTATGAAAACCAATAACCCCAAAAAACAAGAGTCATGGAAGAAATGAAACAAACGACCGTGGTAATGACGGCAGAGGAAAAGGCGGAATTTGAAGCCTTCCAGAGAGAAAAAGCAAAGAAAGCGGCAGAGGAAAAAGCCAAGAATGACCGCGAAATGTACAAACAGATGGTGGATGAGGAGATAGCCAACTCCATTCCGGTACTGCTGGGCATCAGTGAGCAGATCAAGGCAAGCAAGCAGACTGTGATGGACAACTTCAAAACCATTCTGGAAATGAAGGCAGACCTTTTCAAGACCAAGGTGAAGGATGACCAGCGCAGCCATACCTTTACTAACAGTGAAGGCGACAAACGAATCACGCTGGGTGTGTATGTGACCGACGGCTATCGTGACACGGTGGAAGACGGTATAGCCATTGTGAAGGAATATATCGAAGGCTTGGCCAAAGATGAAAAGACCAAGGCACTGGTGAGCATGGTGCTTCGTCTGTTGGCCCGTGATGCAAAGGGTACGCTGAAGGCTTCACGCATTGTGCAGCTTCGCAAAGTGGCCATGGAAACCGGAGATGAACGTTTCATTGAAGGTGTACGCATCATTGAGGAAGCCTACCAGCCGGAAGTGAGCAAACAGTTCATCCGTGCTGAAATCAAGAACGAAAACGGAATGTGGAAACCTATCCCGCTGGGAATGACAGAATCATAAATTATAGAACTATGATACAAGAAGTGGAGAAATCTCCGAAAGTAGCCCTGTGCCGTGCTTGTCACGGTACAGGTAAAGTAAAGAAAGTTGTAGAATATCCCTCTCGGATCTTTGGAAAGAAGCGAAGAGAAACCGTTGAGGAAGTCTGCAGACAGTGCGAAGGAAGTGGCCGGGTAATGGTAAGCGCAAAAATGACGCTTGACATCCGTCCCTATAAACCTAAAGTAGAACCGTCTATGAACGATTAAACCTATATGGGAAAGCGGCACGGAGTTAGTTATCAGAAGCGTGTAGCAGAAGTAAACAGGATATATGACCATTATGCCAGTCACGGTGTACCGAACCGTGAAATATGGCGGCGGTACATATATCCTGTGTATGCTATTAGTGAGCGTACATTCTACAATATGCTTAAAGCGTCCGCAGACCCTAAAAACGATTTGCCGGACGATACGGTACAATTGAAATTTAATTTTGACTGGGAATGAACGAAGACGTTAAAAAAGTAGTGGCCCGGATACTGAAAGACATTCAGGTGGAAATGAGCGATGAGTTTGACAAGAACTTCGAACGGCAGGCTTTTTTCAGTGAGAAATGGCAGCGGCGGAAAAGTCCCATCCGGGATGAAGGCAGAGCCATACTGACAGATACCGGGGCGCTTCGGAAAAGTATTGGGAGTCGGACGACGGAAAACAGCATTACCTTCTTTACTTCTCTGCCCTATGCGGCCATTCATAATGATGGTGGTGAAATAGTGGTGACAGGGCGAATGAAGCGTTTCTTCTGGCATAAGTATTATGAGGCCACCGGGTCGTTCGGGAGAAGGAAGGACGGAAAACTGCGGAAAGACAAACGAAATGCCCGGCTTGATACAGAAGCCGATTTTTGGATGTTCATGGCTTTAAAGAAAGAAGGAAGCACCATCAAGATACCCCGCCGCCGTTTCCTCGGCACATCGCCTGAAGTGGAAAAAGCCGTCCGTGAGATTGTAGAAGAGAACCTAACAGAGTATTTCACCATTGAATATAATATCATAAGAAAATGAGAAAAGAACTTTATCGGCTGCTTTGCAGCGAACTGAAGGCCATTGACCTTATAAAGCACATAGACTTGTGGAACCACAATGTGGAGTTCATCGAGCAGGAAGAGAATTGGGAGCGTCCGGCTGTCTTTGTGGAATTCTGCCCTATACAGTGGAATGCGATTGTTCCCGGTGTGGAATACCGGGCAGAACCTTTAATCAAGCTGCACATCGTGACAGACTGGGAAGGTTCGAGTGCTGATGGAAGCGAGCTGCAGGAAGATGCGCTGAAGGTGTTTGACCTGCCCGGGCTGATTCATGCTCGGCTTGCCGGCTTGAGTGGGGAAACCTTTCTGGAGCTGGACCTGGTGGAGAGTGATACCAATCACAACCATGAGGATATTGTGGAAAGTATTGAGGTGTACCAGTGTGTGGCCATCAAGCGGATGCAATAGTCGTCATTATTAGAAAGGAAAAGCCGTGGACGTATAAACTACCGTCTGCGGCTTTTCTGTTCAATACAGGCAAAGTAAACGCCATCAGGCGGCCTTTTTCTTGTAAAGCATCATATCCGTGTAAGAAGAGCTGTAATTCATGTGAGCATTGAATTCCACCTTTGTGCAGTTTTCAAAAGGATTACCCAAATCCCTATTTCTACCTATCCATTCGCACAACTCCAGAATTGAAGATTTGTTGGAAGTGAAATATATGTATGAATGCCCCTTCAGTACATTCAGCACATCCAGGTAGTCGGCCATATTCCAGTACATGTTATAGGTTCCTACGTCAGTGGACAGATAGGGCGGATCAACAAGAAATACTACCCCAGGAATATCTTTATACCGGTTGAACACTTCTTTGTAATCGCAGGATACGATTTCCAACCCTTCAAGATAGTCCGTACATTCAGGGTATCCGGTCTTACGTATGTTGTTGTACAGAGCTTCCTTCCGCATATCCTGAACAGACAGTTTGTATTTCATGGAAAACAAAATAGAGGAGGAGAGGGTAATGAAATCCACATATCCGGTAGTTTTTTCTTCCTGCTCGATGCGGCTGAATATTCGTTCACGCAGTTCCCCTTTAATGATTTTATGACGTGGTACGGAATTTCCCACTATTTCGCGAATGTCAGCAAGCAGCTGATTCGTTTGCGGAATGTGCTTCATGCGGAAGCGGTAGTTATCAAAGTCATTATAGATAATAGTGGAGTGGGGCTTGAGGGATTTGGCAATGTGAGACAACAGTCCGGAGCCACCGAACAGGTCAACAAACAATGTTCCATCCGGATATTGCTCCAGCACTTTCATGAATTCCTTGGCGAACATGCGCTTTTGCCCGACAAATGGGAGAGGGGCTGACAGATACATCTTTTTCATACGTTCAATTCAAATTTTACATTTTCATTGCCGGCAAGCAGCTGTTCTGTTTTGTCGATGTTGTTTTCGTAAATATGCACGTTCCCCAGATTCAGGGTGATGGATTTTAGCGGCAACTCAATCTGCCTTGATATTAGGTACAAATGATAAATATCTGCCGGCAGTCCTAAATTCGCATCACTGCTTCGCTGATAGGCGGTCATGACCAGTTCTCCTTGCTCTATCTGGAACTGAACAAGACTAAGGCATGGAGCCTGGTTACTTTCTGTTCCTGTAGATCCGAGAAACAGTATATAGTTCTTGCTGTTCCTTTTTTCCCTGTTTATGCGTTCGATGAGTGGCGGCAGTTTTTCAAAATAAGTTGGGTAGCTGTTCACAAGGATTGAGCCGCAGTAGTCCCACCAGTTGATGCCGACCTCTCTGTATCTTTCCACGTTGCGCTCGCCTCTCATAAACAGTTGTAATTCGTTTTTTAACTTCTTCCGTGCTATGGTATGCCCTTCGAATATATCCAGAAGGTCGGCAGGGAGCAGCGTCAGCTGTTCATTCAGCAGGTAGCGGATATTCCCTTTCTTATTGCTTTGCATCTTTCCGGATGAAAGCACCTTGCCTAAGATTTGATAATATTTGTTCATGATATGAATGTTGTTTATTACGATACAAAGGTAGGGTAGGGGAGTTTGCCTTTAGTGGGAGGAAGTCCTGATTACACTGCACACAAATTGCAGTCGGTTTTAAAACGCCTGATCAGGTCATATACCTTTCGTTCACTGATGCCATATCGTAGGGAAAGCGTTGCTACTATATAAGACACTTTTTCACCATTGGTATGCAACTTGTTATATTCATTATATAGTTCTATATATTGCACATCATCGGGTCGTATGCCCATGTAATGGCATGTTTTTAAAAGCTCCCTGTTCAATTTTAGTATCTCAATTACTTTCATATCCAGTTAATTTTTGTACATTTGCACTGTCTCACTTATCATTGCGCAGAATAGCGCTTACATAAAAAAGCCTCTTACTGGCGAACGAGGGTATCTGCCCCCGGTCGTGCCGGTAAGAGGTGCTTTATGTTTAAATGGTAAGTGAGACGACTATTTAACAGGCCGGGGGCTTTTTTTATTCCTCCCCCCGTGGGGAATTCACTCAATCAACCCGATACAATTCCAAGTTGAATACATCTTTCCTTTTCCATCCTTCTGCCAGTGTATGTTGGATGTGTCTGACCGCTTGAACATAGAAGTCCTTCAGTTCATCCAAATTATCAAAGGTATGGTATTCGGGTTGTTCATCTGAACCGAATTTGAATGTAACTGGAAGGGTCTCTCCGCCCGTCTGAACAGCCAAGTCGTATGCTGCCTTATAGTTGTACTGGTTTTCTGTAGAAAGCCATACAGGGGCATCCTTATACACGAATCCGGATAGGATAGCTGCATCAGTCTGGCTGTTATACCAGGACATAATCAATGTGTGGATTTCCTCATCAGTGGGCTTATGGCTGTACTCTTCTTCCATATAGGATGCTGAGCCATCCTCTTTTTCCTGCACATCCCAGCGGATGCGCCATTTGTCTTTAACCGGGTTCGTGCATTCCATCAGCGAAACACCGGCACTTCCTTCAACTCTTCTCATGTAAAAACGTATTTGGTTCTACCTTTGCCGAAGGTTTCCGTCTTGATGGTCGTTTCAAACGGAAAGCCATCCGGCATTTCTTTTACTTGTGCGAGAATATTCTTCATTTCCTCGCTGTTGGTGAAGAATTTCTTTGCCTCGCCGTTCACTTCGATGGCCACAATACAGCGGTCTTCTCCCTGCTCGGTTTTGATACCGGTCTCAAAATCCTTCACTACAATCGGTAAGTTTACCAGTTCCCGGATGCTTACCACCACGCCGGGAAATCGCTTCTTGCCGTCCTCCGGCTTGTAAGCGACATTCAAGTCTTTAAAACTTCTCATTTCTTTGCCTGTTAATTTTTTAAACAACTTATTACAGTCGGCGTGTTTCGTCATGCCGTAGAAACTGGCAATCAGTTCCCGCCGTCTTTTTCTTGATTTTACCTCGTGCATCTTCCGGGCAAACTTCTGCTTGATACGTTTCCGCAATCTCACATAGTCAGGACGGATAACATAGCCAAGGAAATCAATGCCTTCTTCTACAGGAAACACCCGTTCATTCGGCTTGATTTCCAAGTCTATTTTCTCCATTTGCCCGTGAACAGCATCACGAATCTTCCACAATTCCGCTTTCGTTTTACCGAGTACCAGTCCGTCATCGCAATAGCGGTAGTAATGACGAACCCCATACTTATCCTTCAGATAGTGGTCTAAAAATACAGACAGAAGCAGGTTGCCTGCTCCTTGTGAACTGCGCAGTCCAAAACTGATGCCTTTGGGCAGCAGTGTCACGAACCGCTCCAGCAGTACCAACAGCTTTTCGTCCTTGAATACCCTGCGGAAGCACCACATCACAAAATCCTGCCGCACATTGTCGTAGAACCTGCGGATGTCAAACTTGTAGGCATACAGCGTGCCCTTCGGGTCTTTTTGCAAATCGGTACGTATGCAGTGCATCAGATCATGAGTGCCACGGCGTTTAATGCTGGCCCCGGTAGTCCGGATATAGCGTTTCTGCAGGTGACGGTCCACCACGTTCATTACGGCATATACTGCGATGCGGTCATACATGGATAAAATCTGCAGGATGCGACTTTTGTCATACTCTTTGATTTCCGTTTCATGGTATCCACCAAGTTGAAACGAACCATTTTCAATGGCAGCAGTAAGTTCGGATATAACCTTCTCCCTACGGGCAAGCAGTTTTTCCCCTTGAGTGGACTCTTTACGATCGGTTCCACGCAGTACGGCATCGAATGCCTCCGACATATTGGAGTATTCGATGATTTCCTCTATGATGTATCCTTCCCTGCGCATACGGTTCTGCTGTTGGTTTGTAAATACGGAAGATAAGGGCCTTCCTTTCCCCGGGCCTGACTTCTTCGAACTGATAACAGCCTACCAAACTCCACCCGACGCGTGATTTTTCAGCTTTCCACCCTAATGGGTGCTGTTGCTGTGGCTTGCTTCCCTCGGCACCGCATTGGGGACACGTCCCCGGTGCGGTACGCCGATTAATTAGATTTCCAGACGCGAGCCGACATTCGCGTTCGCATTCGAAGCATCGTTATTCGCATTCGCATTCGATACACCGCCATTCGCGTTCGCATTGTTGTACCCGCGATAGACCACACGGACTATCGGGAAGCTCCGCCGGGTACAAAGTTACTGATTTAACAGGCAAAATGAACTAAAGCATTACACTATCCACCAAAATATGGCCGACAATATGCCGCCGATGACGGTAAGAGACCAGTCTATCCAGTCCCAAAGTCCGCCTTTCAGTTTGTCTTTGAGTTCCAGACAGGAGGCAGCGATAATGGATGCATACAGAGCCGTCCACGGATTGAGGGCGGCAAATCCTACAAGAAGACCGGCAATAAGGTGCTTATAGCGGTTGCTTTGTTTGAGAAATTCGATAATTTTGTTCATAATGAGTTGTTTTTGAAAATTGTTTTGTATATTTGCAGTGAGGAATAGCATTAGAAGTCCAGTGCCGGATTGTAGTTCCGGAAGATTGCTTCTTTTGCTATTCTTTTTTTATCTTGTTGTAAAGTTCCGGACTATCCGATATACTATGCAGCACATATTCTCCCCAATCATATTCACGGACAATCAGCAAATTTTTTTCTCCACTCACTTCCACTTCAAAAATGTGTGACTGTACGACACGTTTGATACCTTTATGGTTATCTGTTGTGCCAAGGTATGCTGCATTTGAAAACACATTGTTTATGTCCAGCAGCATTTGATTTTTGGCTTTGAAATGTTTGTGCGGTTGATTAGTCCATTCTCTAATAGAGGTACCTGTAATATTCACATCATGATGAAAATGTGTATTACGGATAATAGTTCCTTGTAATGGCTTGGCTGCTGCACGTGTTTGTTTTGCATCGGCTTTTGCTAATTCCCGAACCAGTTTGCATGCAGCGCACAACTCATTTTCCGGAACGAAGACCAGTTCCATCTTTCCGTTGTTCATATCGCAATCCTTACAGCGCTTGATGGTGTATGGGTTATAGTCGGGCATCGTCTTTTGTTCCATGCCTGCATTGAACCGGAACATACCTTTCTTGTCAAGTTCCAAAGCTGACTCTCCTCTTGCCATAGCCTCTTCATGATCCGTAGCCGGATACTTAGATTTGCGTACCTGGACTACGGAACAGCGGCAGCCCCATCCGTTAGGCGGATAGAAATCCTCCCAGAACGGGTCTGAAGCCGGGAGTGTGATACCGGCCATTTCTGCATGGGTGGGACGTACCTTTGCATCCCCGGCCGTGCGGTACTGCAGATAATAGCGGTCGCCGTCCTGCATGAACCGTTCCCATTTGGCCGCCATTTCAGCCGAAGCCTGTACAAAGTTGAATTCAGCCCGTAGATAGTTTGAATTGTATGTTTCGTCGATCTTCCGGACATCATTCAAAAAGCGTTCGAACGTCTTTCTATTGCCATTCTCATCCAATAAGGAGGGAAAGGCTTCATTCAGTTCATGAAAGGTCTTCAGCCCGGAGAATACATAGTTGGAGCGCTCCAGCCGTTTGCGCATAGCCTCGGACATTTCCACCTGCCGGAATGATCCGTTCAGGACGGAAGAATGAGTCTCTATAAAATCCTGCGCTTCTTCGGATGCCAGGATACCTATTTCAAGGTTTGCCCCTTCCTGCCGGAATAGTACCTTCATCATGCGGTCGAACTTTTCACGTACCAGGTCAACCGGTGTGCATATATCTTTTCCGGATGCATACTGCAGCAAGGTTTTTGCTATTCCTTCATTCTGCTCCGGATTATGCAGATTGGAATATGACAGCAGTTCTTTGGAGAATGTTTTCCCCCTGAGTGTTGCGCTGATCAGCTCGGCTTCAAACTCGGCCCGGTTCTCCAGGGCATATCTGGACAGCTCCTTTTCGATAAGTTCTCTGTTCACTTTCTCCATGTTCCACTGGTGCTCTACCATGCTGTAAGCTTTGGGTTCCAGCAGCGCATCGATGTGGTGACCCAGTTCATGAAGGAATGTGTTATCCTGTGCACCTGAGCGGTACTGCATTTTCTTTTCCTTGTACGATTTGTAGTCTCGTTCACGGAGTTCGTTGAAATACAGAATACCATCATCACCCTCAAACATGGGTGCCCGGTATTCTGCCCCGGAAGTTTTTCCTCCTTTCTTTTTAAGCAGTCTGGGAAGCTTGATGCCATGTTCCAAGATAATACGGGCTGCATCTTCCGCATCTTTTCTGGCTTCTTTGTTCTTGATTATTGAAGCCCATTCCTTGGCCATTTTTTCGATGTCCTCCGTTTTTCCCGCCTGCAGGATGGGCTTCCTGTTTTCCAACAACCGGGAGTATCGCTGGTGCAGCCCCGAATAATCATCGGGGCTCAGTCGAAAAAACGGGACAGCGTTTCAGCCGGTTTGCCGTCTTTCTTTTTTTTCGGATCTGTCGGGTTCGGCTCTTCCTTCGGCTCCTTCTCCTCGCACGGAATACCGTATTTTTCCTCAAAGTACTGTGGCTTCACCTTGTAGTGCTGCAGTACCATTTCTTCGTAGGCTTTCTGCTGTTCGGGTGTGTAGTCAATGGAGTAGTCCCAATCAAAGCGCAGCCCTTTGACAGGGAACCCGTGGCGCACCATTCGCGGAATGAGCTGGTTGTTCACTATATCCCGAAGCATATCACAGTCGCTTTCCACGAGGTTCTGGAACACTTCAAGGTGAGTTTCAGACTGTGAGAGGCTGCTTCCGTCCTCGATGGTCATCGTCTGCCCGATGATAAGCTTTGACAGTTCGGAGTTGGCCCGATCGATGCGCTTGTCATAGACATTGAATGCATCTCCCTTGCCGCTTTCCACAAACTCTATTTCGGTTTCCATTCCTGCCACCATGGAGAGGGCGGTTCCGGCTTCACGCAGCATTTGGTCGAGACGGTCAATCTCTTTCTGATCGCGCGAAGTGGTGCGTGCTATGCGCATGGGCATTCCGAATATTTCCCCGAAGGTGTCCCAGAAAGCCAGCATATTCTTTTTGGGGATAGTCTGTGAAGCTGCCTTGAGATACAGCCCGAGGTCGTCAGGTCTGCCGGCCTCAATGAGCCAGTCGGAAAAAGGAGGCTGGCGGTAATCTATACCGGTAGTCCAGTCCTGTCCGAGGTCGGTTATGACACGTCCGTACTCAGGAATGACATGCTTGCGCGGAATAAGCTTCACATCCGAATAACAGATGCAGCCGTCGCCGTCAGTGCAAAGGTCACCCAATTCGATGAGCGAGTGCCCCCAGTAGATTGAATCAAGGGCATAGCGCATGAGCTGCTTGAACCAGGACTGGTCAAAGAAATGAACCGCTTCCTCGTTCTCATCCCCTTTCATATCCACGATTTTGAACGAACGTGCCATGACAAAACCTCTGCGCTGCTCCACACACCCGGAGAGGTGAAGGTCTATTTCCGCGTCCCGGTAGATGTCGTACAGGCGCTGGCGGCTGGGGCTGTCCACATTGATGGCATACTGCCAGGCATCGCGCCAGTTCTTGATGTCCTTCCGGGTGAGTGCATCGGTGGTGCGTTGCAGGTCGATGACCATTTTCTGCACCCGCTTGATGTCTTTCCCCTTGGCCAGATTAAAATTGCCGTATGGCGTTTGTAGTACGTTTTTCGGTTTATTGGAAAACATACCGCTGAAAAAGTCTTTAATATCCATAGTCCTACCAGTTATGATGAAGCTGCTTCTGACAGCTGTAAACAAATGAATTTCCGGACGGAAGCCCATCCTCTCCGACAGCCAAGGGCAAATCAGGGACAATTTTTCCAGCTTGTACGCCTTCAAGCCACTTGATGGCCCGTTCATATCGTTCCTTGCGTATCTCGCTTCCCATCTTTTGCGGCATGGCTGCACTCATGTGGTAAAGTGAAATGTCGCAGGTGTACATGACAATGAGCCGGTTCCGGTGTTCATCCTGTGCAGAGAAAATGGCCGTACAGTCGTATTTCGGCCGTAGATAACCGGCAATTTCTTCCCGGGCTTCCGCTTCTGCATTGGTACGGTTTTCCGGGCTTACCTGCGAAATAACCTTCAATGCGTTGTCACCGATGACAACTTTGTAATCTTCTTCTGTAATGAACATGACCTTATTATTTAGTGATGAACAATGCCATTTTTTCTATATCCCGGATAGTGGTTCCCTTGCGGAAACGGTGGCGGTGAATCAGTTCGCAGATATTCCTTTTTGGGACAACTTTCAGTTTGCCGCCCATATACAGGACGTAGTACTTTCTTCCGTATAGCTTGGCATACTTGCAAGCACGGGCAACGGCACGTTTATAGCGCCATGCAAAAATCATTCTTTTAATCAGCTGTATCATGTTACCATATATTTTTGGCGGTCGGCCTTTTGCCGAACACCGGTTGAAAACTCTCCTGTCTTGAATTGCGCTGCAGCATCCAGATGGCTCCCTCGTCGGCATCCGGTGCATCATCGTGAATACGGCTGCCACGCTCCAGTGCCAAGGTCTGTTCGATTCCGGTCTGCATATCCGGCGATTCTTTCAACTTCTCATTGTAGAATACGAAACCGCGTTCCCATAATGGTGACACCGCTTCGATGCGCTGGAGTTTGTCCGGCTTCTTTCGTTTGTCCGGCATGATGGGCAGTTGGTATCCACGCAGATTTCCTTCTGCCTCAAACTCGTCCAGAATGACATCCTGCATGAAGTTCGCTTCCATAAAGAACTGGACGGCTGCCGTATCGCGTGTACGCTCGTAGAGGTCGTAAAGCCACCGCACCATTCCGGAAACGGTATCCTGACGGACGTAGCAGTCTATAAGGTGCAGTTCCTTCCCAATCTTGCCCCAAAGGCGGCAAGCCTTGTAGTCGTTGGAAGTGGTCGATTTGAAAGAGGGGTCGGTATAGCAGACCAGCATTTCATACTTGGACAGTCTGGGCAGTTTCTTGTAACGAATCCAGTCTGCCCGGAAGATAGTGCCGTCCACGATGGGGTTGTGCATCATCTCCTTTTCCCATGCCCGGTAGCCTACGAAATCCCTGTATTCCTGCGCCTCTTCTTTCGTCCATTTTTCGCGCCATACCGGTTCTCCGTTCTTGTCTATTGCCTTGATGACGGATACATGTACCCCTTTTGTCTTGGTGAGATTGGCCAGCACCGAGTTTTTAGAAATGAGGTTCCCGACCATGATAAAACGCCCCCGGCCCACATCCAGTGCACCAAAAAGGGCTTCTTTCACCCAGTCTGTAATGTCATGCACCCGTTTCTCATTGCGGCACAGTTCGTCGTCATCCAAGTCATCGATGACGATGTAGTCCGGACGTGCTTCCCGGTCGCGCAGACCACGCGGAGACTGTCCGCGTCCGCAAGCCAGGAATTTCACCCCGTTGGCAGCCTTGAACTCCCCATCCTGCCAGGAAGCATTTCCCTGCTGCTTGCCGAAATCGGCAATGATGCGCTGGTTATGCTCCAGTTCTGCCTGAATATCTCCCAGCAGACGTGTGGCTGAGTCTTCACTTTTTCCGACCACCACCATGAAGTTGATGAGACGTTTGGGCTGGAACATCAGCCACAGCGGAACAAAAATGTCCATGTGTGTGGACTTGGCATGGCCACGCGGCCACATGAACACCGCCTTCAGGTTGGGTGTTCCTTTTACTTTAGCCGCTGCCGCATTATGGAACGGTGCATTGTGGATGGTACGTATGATTTCCCCGGTGGTTTTGTCACGCAAGGTGAGAAAGTGGGGAAAGTAATATTCACAGAATGCGGCATAGTTACCCTGCAGACGCAGAATACGCCTGTCCTTTTGTGCCGGTGTCTCGCCCGCAAGCAAAGCCGTATCCGTGATGGACTGCACTCTTTTACAGTGTTCCTTCCACTGTTCGTATGCCTGTTTCTTTTCTGCTGCTGTTGCCATAGCTGTTTTATTTTATGCCCATCTGTTCGGTGATATACAGATCCTGGTACTTGTTGATTGCCCTGACCAGTTCCGGAGTCACTTCCGGGTCGATGGTTGAACGGTATTCAATCCATTTGGAGAATGCCATGAACACTTCAATGACATCCACTACATTGGCCTTCTTGTCTAACTTTTCGATCACCGCCGAAAGTTTGGCCAGTTTGTCCCCGAGACCGGCTACAAGTGCAGGGTCGTTTGATTCGTTGACTTGAGTAATGAGTGTATCAATGGTGAGCAGGAGTTTGTTCACCAGTTCCGGCCGGGTGACGTTCTTTGCGGCCCTTGCTTCTTTCCATCCGTCAGCCGTGCACCATTTTGAAATGGTGACGCGTGACACGTCCACTTTCTCCGCAATTTCGGTCTGCTCCATACCGGAAAGGAACAGTGAGCGTGCAAGAGATTTTTTCTTTTCGATTTCTGTCTTTGTCATATAATAAAGAATATAGGGTTAAAGGCAGGCTTCGGAGTTCCTTGCACCTGCCCGATTTATTCGCAAAGTTGTTCGCTTATCAGCTTGCAGCCAAAATAATGTGCAACGGTTTCATAGAAGTGTGCAACCATTGCACACTTTTTTGGCTTCCCGGTAAGTGCTCTGTAATATTGCAGCGCCAATGCATAAAGGCGTGGCATGAGAAAATGAGTAAACGTGTAAGAATATCAAACGACAGCCTGAACAGCTACGGAAGCCGTGTGCTGACATCGGGCATGAGTGTGGAGCAGTATTGTCGAAACCCGGTACTGCTGTACATGCACCAACGCGGGAACGTGATTGGCTATGTGAAGGACCTTCGGGTGGAAGATGGTGAGGTAACCGGGGAACTGGTGTTTGACGAAGCAACCGACCTCAGTAAAAGATGCAAAAAACAGTTTGAATTCGGCAGCCTGAGAATGGTGAGTGCCGGAATAGACATTCTGGAACTGAGTGACCAGCCCGAACATTTGCTGCAGGGGCAGACCAGCCCGACAATAACCAAAAGTAAGCTGTATGAGGTATCACTGGTGGACGTAGGTTCCAATGATGATGCTATCGTACTGATGAAGGATGGAAAACAAATCACATTGGGAAAGGATGGTGATTGTCCTTTGCCACTAATTAATAACCAAAAAACAACAGAAGAAATGGAACTGAAACTTTTGGCCCTTCAATTGGGGCTGCCGGAAACGGCAACGGAGGCTGATGTTAATCAAGCCTTAAATGAACTTAAAGCAGCCAAGGCAGAGAATGATTCCCTGAAGCAAGAAAACGGGAAGCTGACTTTGGCCCGTATTACCGGTCTTGTGGAAAAGGCAGTGGTGGAAAAACGTTTGGGAGAAGACAAAAAGGCTCAATTTATCGAACTTGGCAAGAAGGTCGGTGTCGATGAACTGAAGAATGTGCTTGATGCCATGCTGCCCCAGGTGAAGATTTCCACTGTATTGAGCTATCAGGGCGGCAAGCAGCAGGCACAGCCGTCCACCTATGCCAAACTGAGCGATGTCCCGAGTGATGCGCTGCTTGAAATGCGCGAGCATAACCCGGAGGAGTACAAGCGCCTGTACAAGGCTGAATACGGCATGACCTGTGAAATTTGAAAACCTTTAAAATGAAGAAAATGGGAAAAATTGTAATGCTTTTGACGGCACTTCTGTTCAATACGCTGACAGGTGTCGTGTGTGCTTCGGTATTGGGATTCTCTCCGGTGGCCGGAGCTGTGGGAATGAATGCGGTGGCAGCCTTTATGGGAATGACCCCGCAGAGTGCTTCAATACTCCGTGAAGGGGTTTATATGGAAATCTGGACAGGGGAACTTGTCAAGGTGCTTCGTGCCGGACTGGAAGGAACCTGGCTGGCGGGAATCCCCGACCAAAGCAGTATCGTGAACAACGATGTGATTCATCTGGTAGAAGTTGGTGTAGATCCGGATGTCTTGATTAACAACAAAACCTATCCGATTGATGTGCAGGCATTGGAGGACAAGGATATTGCCATCAAGTTGGACAAATTCCAGACCAAGGCCACGCCGATTACAGACGATGAGCTTTATGCAATCAGTTATGACAAGACCGCCCGTGTAAAAGAGGGACATGCTAACAGCATCAATGATGCGAAGTTCACCAAGGCAGCCCATGCGCTTTGTGCGAACAAAAATACGGAAACTACTCCGGTGCTTAAGACTACCGGCGAGAAAGATCCGGCTACAAACCGTCTGCGCCTTACCGTGAATGACCTTGTAGAAATGAAGCGTGCCCTTGACAACTTACGCGTACCGTCAGACGGTCGAAGACTGGTGCTTTGTCCCGACCATGTGAATGACCTTCTGCTGACCAGCCAGGCATTCCGTGAACAGTACAATATTGACCGCAACAGCGGCAAGGTAGGTAACCTTTACGGCTTTGAAATCTACGAGTACGGCAACAACCCGCTTTATACTACAGCCGGAGTGAAGAAGGCATTGGGTACAACGGCAGAAGCTGGTGAATTCCCGTGTTCGTTCGCCTTCTACAAGCAGCGGGTTTTCAAGGCAACCGGTTCCACCAAGATGTATTATTCCGAGTCAAAGAACGACCCGTTGAACCAGCGTAACCTGATTAACTTCCGCCATTACTTCATCTGTATGCCTAAAAAAGAGGATGCCGGAGTGGTAATGATGAGCGGCTATCAAGCATGATGATTATGGCAAAGTTGAAGTATTTGGTAATTCATTGTACGGCAACTCCGGAGGGGCGTGAGGTATCATCGGCGGACATCCGCAAATGGCATACTTCTCCGGTTGCCCAGGGAGGAAGAGGATGGAAGCAGGTTGGCTATACCGACCTGTTCCACCTGAACGGAGGCGTGGAACGTCTGGTAGAAAACAATGAGGATGCACAGGTGGACCCTTGGGAAGTGACCAACGGAGCCAAGGGATATAACAGTGTAAGCCGTCACATCGTGTATGCCGGAGGCGTGGAAAAAGACGGTAAGACCCCGAAAGACACCCGCACTGGCTGCCAGAAAAAGGCACTGGAGAAGTATGTGAAGGATTTTCATCGGAAATTCCCTGATGTACGCATTGTAGGACACAACGAACTGGCAGCGAAAGCCTGTCCGAGCTTCGATGTGCAGGAATGGTTGAAAGAAATAGGTATTAATCAATAATAAAACCGGGTGGTATGGACTTGAGCGAATTTATGAACATTATCCTTGGCGGCGGCCTGGTTGGTACGGTGGCGACCATTGGCTCCTTGCGGGCTACTGTGAGAAAAGCGAAAGCGGAAGCGATGAAGGCCGAGGCCGGTGCAGAGGCCATGCGCATAGATAACGCCGAACATGCCACCCGCATTTTGATGGAAAATATTGTAAAACCTCTAAAAGATGAATTTTGTGAAACAAAGAAAGAACTGGCCCGCAATACGCGCGAGATGGCCCGTCTTAGAAAAGCTATTGATACAGCCGGAAACTGTCCTCATCGTGACGATTGCCCTGTGCTTGACAGGTTGCGCGAGTCACCGAAAGAGCATGAATCGGGAAGTCCGGACGGAATCGGCAAGCGCCGACAGCGCGAGCGGAAGCCGACGGGCGGGACTGATGATGGCGGGGATACCGGCGAGTGCGGTGATGCTGACCATACCGGCGGACAGCCTCCGTAAGCTTCCTGAAGGTGCCGTGTACCGTGGCAAGAGCGGACAGGCGAATCTGACCGTAGGCAGCGACGACAGCGGGAACATCGTGGCCGAAGCCTCGTGTGACAGCCTGCAGCAGCTGGTGCTGTGGTATGAAGAAGAGCTGACACGCATTCGGAGCGAGACCAGGAACGAAACTTCGAATGACGTTCAAATGGAAGAAAAGCGCCCTCCGAACCGGATGCGGACGTTTATCACAGGTGTATTGGCCGGCTTGTTGGCCGGTGTGTTATTAACCATCAAATTTTATAAACGATGAACAAGAATTTTATGTACGGTATCGGTGCCGTGAAATACAATGACTTCGTGATAGGCTATATTGAAAAAGGCTCGTTTGACCTGAACGGCCAGAAGCCCGAAGCCGCAAAGATTGAGGCGGAACAGGCACCGGGTGCCCCCGTGCTGATCATTCCGCAGAGCAATGGCAGCATCGCCCCCACATTCAACGTAATCCAGACGGACTACAAGAACCTGCATGCCATGCTGGGCGGCACGCTGCACTATGCGAAAGAAGACAGCCAGAAGAAGAATCCGACAGGCTGGACCGCCCCGCAGGCCGCCCTGCTGATGCAAGGCCCTTTCGAACTGGCACTGGTGAGCGGACGGAGCATCCTGATACCGAACGGCACGCTGCTGAGCAACCTGGGCGGCAAGCTGACGCTGACGGAAACGGCCAAGATAGAATGTACGCTGGAGGTGGCTATGCCGGAGGACGGTTCGCAGCCCTACGGCGTGTTTGACTCGGGAGCCCTGCCCGAAGAGTGGGGAGAGCACAAGCTGCCTGCTGCGGGAGCAGCGGCTGCCTCTGTACAGACGTTGAACCAGGAGGACTAACGTATGGCTGACCGTTTGGAACAACTGATAGAAATGGAGTGTGCGGATGCGCTGCTGGACAGCGGCGTGTCCGTTCCTCTTAAAAGGTGGAAGCTCCCATGGCTGAAACGTCCGTTGGAGGTACGCGTGACGATGAAGCGTCCGAGGCTGCGCGGACAGATATTGTTGGCCAGGGAATACCTGAAGATGGGTGTTGAACCCGGCTGGCAGCCGAAGGACAAGACCGAGGAACTGGCCTTTGTAGCGGAACATGGCAAGGCTGTGAGCCGTTTGCTGGCCTATACGGTATGCCGGGGCTACGTGTCGCGGCACGTGGGCGTCGGGGTGACGGCGTGGGTGCTTCGGAACTTTGTGGAGTGGCGTTATCTGACGGCCATGTTCCGGACATTCGAGCGTCTGATGGGCACGAAGGATTTTATGCGTATTATCAGCTCGACAGCGCGGGCGAACCCGATGACTCCGAGACTGAGCCAGGCAAGGAAGGGGAGTTAAGGACCCGGTATGAGGGTTCCCATAGCCCTTTCGGCTTCGTGTGGCAGATAGCGAGTGCAACGGGCTGGAGTGTGGACTACATTCTGGACGGTGTGAATTACCAGACGCTGATACTGATGCTGAGCGACGCGCCGCGGTATGTGCGGCAGAAGAGGGACAGCGGTAAGTGTGACAGCCACCCGGAGCGCAGCGCCGAGGATGAGGCGAACGATATAGTAGGATTTTTTCAAAGCAAACTGGAATGAGTAAACCTGTAGAAGTTGAATTTTTGATGAAGGACAAACTTACGCCCGGCATGAACAAGGCCGAGCGTGAGGCACTGGAATTGCGTAATACCGTGAGGCTGCTGGAGGCTGAACTGGAGAGGTTACGCCTTGCAGGTGAGACAGCTGCCCCCAATTTGGACCAGAGTGCCAATATCGCGCAAATCCATGCGCTGGAGAAGCAGCTTGAGGAACTGCACGCGCAGTTGAAAATGTTGCAAAATGAATCGGAATCTGTACAGGTCACTCCTGCAGACATGCCCAATGCACAGCGCCAGTTCAACGGGCTTCATAACAGCATCCAGCAGATGGCTCGTGAAATGCCTTCCTTGGCCATGGGACCGCAGATGTTCTTCATGGCCATATCCAACAACCTGCCGATTTTTACGGACGAACTGGCCCGTGCCCGTAAGGAATATGATGAGCTGCAGAAGTCAGGCAAGAAAGGTACACCGGTATGGAAGCAGGTCCTGTCCTCGCTCTTTTCCTGGCAGACGGCCATGACCACCGGCATCATGCTACTGGTAATGTACGGTGACGAAATCTGGGATTGGACGAAAAACCTGTTCAGTGCCAAAAAAGGCGTGGATGAATTCAACATATCACTCAAGGAAATGACCGAGATAGAGAAAGACGGACGTGCCCAGATGGTGCGTACACGCTTTGAACTGAAATCGGTCATCGATGAGATAAAGAACTTTACCGGCAGCAAGGAACAGGAAAAGGCCAAGGTGGAAGCACTGAACCGCAAGTACGGGGAATCTTTCGGATACTACCAAACTTTATCCCAATGGTATGATGCCCTTATCCAAAAGAGCGAGGACTATGTACAGTCCCTCTTCCTCCAAGCGAAAGTACAGAATTTAGTAAAAAAAGCGTCAGAGGTTGATGAAAAAATAGCCGAGGCAGAAGCGAAGGATGAGAGTGAATTTGATACTTGGTGGGGATATGGAGGAAAGGTTGACCGTTTCTTTTCTTCGGATCAATCCTATAAACAGAATAATAACGGACGTTGGAAAAAAAAGGAAGAAATAGACCGGCTTAAAACAGAGTATAACGGATACATATTAGCAGCGGAGAATTTAACCAAGGAGCGTTTGAAATTGGAACAGGAGTCGGGTATCGGCGGGCATATCGACCCCAAACAGCCCGGAAAGAATCCGGAAGCGGAAGTCAAGCAACGGCTTGCCACAGAGCGCAGGCTGGCGAAGGATCTTGCCGCCCTGCAGGCCGAGAACCGGAAGGAAGAGATAGACCGCATGCAAGCCGGTACCGAGAAGAAACTGGCGCAAATCGAATATGACTATAACGCGAGAAAAGAAGAAATTAACCGGCAGGAAGCCGACTGGAAGCGTGAGAACAAGGAAGCCGGTCTTTCCACCGGAGATAACGGACTTACCCGGGAGCAACAGGATGCACTTGAAAAAGCCCGTGCCTCAAACACCGAGTCCCGGAAAAAAGCGGAGACGGACGTGTACAGGGAAGAGGCGGAAGCCATGCGTGACTATCTGAAGGAATACGGTACCTTCCAGCAGCAGAAACTGGCCATCGCTGAAGAATATGCCGAGAAAATCCGCAAGGCACAGTCCCAGGGCGAAAGGCTGACTTTGGAGAAGCAGCGTGATGCGGCTGTGCACAAAGTGGACATGGAAGCCCTTACCCAGAAGATAGACTGGGGAGCAGCGTTCGGGGATTTGACCGGTCTGCTTGCAGACCAGATGAAGAACCTGCTTGGCGAACTTAAACAATATGTCAAGACGGATGAGTTCAAAAAAACGGGAGCCGCAGACCAGCAGGTCGTTTACGATGCCATCGAACGTATTCAAAGCATGCTCCCCGGTGGCAACGGGACATTGGATTTTGCCCGGCTGCAAACGCAGATGCACGCTTTGGGGGATGCCGTAACACGCGTGCAAAATGCGGAACTGCAGCAGGAAGCGGCATTCGCCCGGTTAAAAGCGGCGCAGACCGATTACAACAAGGCTCTTGAAAGCGGTAACCAGGCAGAAATAGAACGTACCAAAATCGCTCTTCAAACGGCCCAATCGTCCAGCGCTTCAGCTGACGAAGAATACCTGAACGCCACCTCTGAAATGAAGGCGCTTGCCGGGGAGGTGAAAAGTGCCTCCCGGGACACGGTTGACGGGTTGAACATGGTATCCGACGGGTTGCACGGCTTTGCAAGCGGAACCTTGCAGGGATCATTTGAAGGAATCCAGAACATGCTTACCGGTCTTTCAAAACTGAATATCGGAGGCAAGGTCGGTGATGCCATCAGTCAGATGTCCGAGACCCTGTCAAGTGCCGGAGTCATCGGGCAGATCATATCGGCTATTCTCTCCATACTGGATTTGCTGAAAGACGGTATTGGCCCGATTATCTCATCATTGATAGACACCATTTTCAATGCGATAACCGGAATACTCGACAATATCCTCAGCGGAGACCTGTTCAAACAGATAGGCGGTTCCCTTGTGAATGGTATCGGGGGATTGCTGAACACGGTGTCTTTCGGAGGTTTCAACAAACTGTTCGGCATCGGTGGGAACGCCAGGGAAGTGCAGGCGGCTATAGACCGTCTTACGGACCGGAACGAGAAACTGCAGACTTCCATCGAAGACCTGACCGATACCATCAAGGCAAGCAAGGGGACAAAATCGGTGGAAGCTTACCGGGATGCTTACAAATACCAGAAAGAAACGAATGCAAACTATCTGCAGATAGCAAAGGAACAGGCCCGCTACAGCGGAAGTCACCACAGCTGGAACTACTACTGGGGTGGTTTCAACCAGGCACAGATAGACAAACTGAGCGGACAGATCGGCCGCCAGTGGGACGGGAACCTGTGGAGCCTGAGCCCGGAGGAGATGAAGGCGCTGCGCAGCAACGTGGACATGTGGACGCAGATACAGAATACCGGTAAGGGCGGCTATGGCGGGCGACTGACCGAGAAGCTGGATGACTACATAGACCAGGCCGGCAAGCTGGAGGAACTGACCGACCAGCTGTATGAAGGGCTGACGGGCATTTCATTCGACGGTATGTACAGCAGCTTCATCGACAACCTGATGAACATGAAGTATGGCGCGAAGGATGCGGCAGAGGATATATCCGAGTACTTCATGCGGGCGATGCTGAGCAACAAGATCGGTGAGATGTACAGCGACAAACTGAAAGGCTGGTGGGAGAAGTTCGGCAAGGCGATGGAGGACAACGAACTGACCGAGGCGGAACGGAACGCGCTGACCGAAGAGTACATGCAGTATGTTGACGAAGCCCTTGCCCTGCGTGACAACCTGGCGGCAGCCACGGGCTACGACAAGACCGAAGCCGGCGGCACCAGCCAGAGTGCGAAAGCGGGCGGCTTTACGGCCATGACGCAGGACCAGGGGACGAAGCTGGAGGGCATGTTCACCAGCGGGTTGCAGCACTGGAGCAGCATGGATGACCGGCTGGAAAGCGTGGTGGAGAAGATGGACACGGCTGAAGGGCATCTGGCCCGGATAGCCGAGAACACCGGTGTGAGCGCCGGACACCTGGGCGAACTGAAGGAAGTGATAAAGAAAATGATACGTGACGGACTAAAAGTGAAGTGATATGGGCAATATACTGAGCGGACTGGTGCTGGTGAACGGCACGGACATCTGGACGGAATACGGCGTGTTCCTGGTGGAAGACCGGCGCGGGGGCATGGAGAACCTGACGGCCATCCTGACCCCGAGCAAGGCCAAGAAGGATACGGCTGTGGACATACGGGAAGAGCACGGGGAAAAATACAGCGTCGTGCTGACCCCACGGAATGAGGCGCGGGACGTGACGCTGCACTTTGCGCTGTACAACAAGACCCAGGCAGGCTGGATGAAGCAGTACTTTGCCTTTGTGAATTTCCTGAAGCAAGGGAAGGACGGCTGGCTGGAAATCCGTTTCCCCCAGCTGGATCTGCAGCTGCGGGTGAAGTATGCCGACTGTACGAAGTTCACCCCGCTGACCTATCTGTGGACGGAAGGTGTGCATGCCGGAAAGTTCCGGGTAAAGTTCCGGGAACCGAAACCGATTATATAACCATTCAAACGCTATTAGAATATGCTTCTAACGATATATGATAAAGCCGGAACCAAGCGTGCGGATGTGGCCGTGAACGACAGCTCGACGCAAAGCAAGGAAGTGCAGGGAGACAATGTGCTTTCCCTGTCGTTCAGCTATTATGCCTTCCTGCCCCTGGACGTGAACGACTACACGGACTATCTGGGCGAACGGTACTGGCTGACGGAACGCTACACGCCGAAGCAGGTGAGCGAGGGTGAATGGGAGTATAACCTGAAGCTGTTCGGCGTGGAGAGCCTGATCAAGCGGTTCCTGGTGCTGGAGACGACGGACGGGGACACCAACCCCCTGTTTGCCCTGACGGCCACGCCCCGCGAGCATGTGGCGATGGTGGTGAAGGCTATCAATGACGGCATGGGCCACATTACTGACTGGAAGACGGGTACGGTGGAAGGTACGGAGCTGATCACGATAGACTACGAGGGGATGTACTGCGACGAAGCGCTGAAAGCCATCGCGGAAAAGGCAGGCGGCAAGGTGGAATGGTGGGTTGAGGGGCAGACTGTGAACGTGTGCCGCTGCGAACACGGGGAAGAAATCACCCTTGGCTATGGCAAGGGGCTGACCTCCCTGGAAAGAGATACGAGCAACACGGCCAAATTCTATACGCGCCTGTTCCCGGTAGGCTCGACCCGCAACATCGATGCGGAGAAATACGGCAGCCCGCGTCTGATGCTTCCCGGCGGCAGGAAGTACATCGAGCAGGGCGTGGAGGAATATGGCATCTATGACCATTACGAGCAGGATGCTTTCAGCGGCATCTTCCCCCGTCGGGTCGGTACGGTGAGCTCGGTTCGCAGCGAGGAGGTGGCAGACGATGAAGGAAACAAATTCACCGTCTATTATTTCCGGGACGGGGAACTGGACTTTGACCCCAACCTGTACGAGCTGGCCGAAGAAACCAAACGTGTGTCGTTCCAGACGGGCGACCTTGCCGGACTGGGAGAAAGCGATGACCACTACTTTGAGGTGAACTACGACAGCGCGGCACGTGAATTCGAACTGATCACCATCTGGCCCTACGATGACGACACCCAGCTGCCGGGCGGCAAGCTGGTGCCCCGAGCAGGCGACACCTATATCCTGTGGAATATCCGGATGCCGGATGAGTATTACCGGCTGGCCGAAGAGGAGTTTGCGGTTGCGGTGGACGAGTACAACCGGGACCACTGGCTGGACATTGCCGCCTACAAAGCCCCGACAGACCCGGTATACATCGAGGAGCACGGCATAGACCTGTTTGTGGGCAGACGGGTGAAGCTGGAGAGCCGGAAGTATTTCCCGGAAAAAGGCTACCGTCAGAGCCGTATCACTAAAATCAGCCGCAAGGTGAACGAACCCGGGCAGATGGACATCGAGATAAGCGATGCGCTGCAGGTGGGCAAGTTCGACAAGGTGACGGACAGCATCGGTTCGCTGAAAAGCTATACGAAATCAAAGACGGAAGGCGCTGCCCTTCCGGACATCATACGAAGCTGGGACAAGACGCTGCCCACGGACAACAACCTGTTTTCCGCGCGACGCAGCCAAAAGGAGTTTCTGAACAAGAACCAGCCGGACACAGCCAAAGAGCCCATCCGTTTTCTGAAGGGTGTGAGCTTTGGCGAGGCTGCCGGCGGCAAGCCCTGCGGCAGCGTGGACGGTGAGGGCAATGCCGAGTATCTGACTGCCGTGATCCGCGAACTGCTGCGCAGCACAGAGTTTGTGGACGGGCTGACCGGTGAGGGCTGGCAGCTGTGGATTGACCAGCTGACCGGACTGACGAACCTGACGGTGGACAAAGTGACTGCCCGGCAAAGCCTGGTGGCGCTGGAACTGCTGATCGAGCAGGTGCGCAGCGTGTGCGGCCAGCTGGTGGTGTCCGCTGCCAACGGCAAGATCAAGGACGTGGTGAAGCAGGGCGACAACTACCGCATCGTGTTTGAGCAGGAATCGGGCTTTGTGGCCCATGACCTGATGCGCTGTGCGGTTACGGGTGGTAAGAAACTAAAAGCATACTGGGTGGAGGTGGCTTCGGTGATAGCCGGCGGGGTGATGGTTCCGGTTAGCGAGTTTGGCGGGGTGAAGCCGGAGGCAGGCGATGAGTGCGTGCTGATGGGCAACACCGAAAACCCGCTCCGGCAGAACCTTATATCCATTGCGGCCACGGAGGACGGACAGCCCCGTATCGACATTCTGGACGGTGTGAAGGCCAAGAACTTCAACGGCTGCCTTCGTTGCCGGCTGGGTAAGCTGGACGGCATCAGGAGCAGCGCTTTCCCGGCAGACAAACAGCCGAAAGGAAACGGCCTGTATGCCGACAACGTGTGGCTGAAGGGTACGTTCGTGTTGATGACGGGCGAGGACATCCTGACGCGGTTTGAGATAACCGAGGGGAAAATCCATTCAGCCGTGGAAAGCTTGCGCAAGGAAATACGCGAAGAACAGAGTTATCTGGACAACAGCAGTTTTGCCGACGGCATGGACAAATGGAAGACGGGCAGCAAGGCTACGCTGTTCACCCTGGGCGGACGCTGGATCTGGGCGAACGGCGGTCCTTACGGTACGAAGCCGGACGGCCATGCCGAGATACGGACCGACGGCAAGGTGCCTTATGCCTATATCCGGAACAGCTATATCATGCAGAAACTGGAGGACTTCCGGCTGGTACCGGAGTACCGGCAGACGAACAGCCAGGGCGAACGGGTGCCCGGCGTGGTGTATCTGTCGTTCAGCTACCGGGTCATTAAGGCCGGAAGGTTGAAAATCGAATTTGTGGGTGCTGACAAGACCGGGTTTGAAAACTTCAACCTGTTCGGCCATGAAGAAGACCTGCCCGTTGGCGGCGAGAAGATGTTCACGCTGGACGGCCTTTGGAACGGTACGGGAGACTTCAAGCTGTCGTTTACGGGCGTGATTTACATTTCGCTGCTGGTATTCTCTACCAACAAGGCGGACGCACTGGCCTATAAGTACCGTACACTGTTCGAACAGAGCGACCGGCTGGTAAAGATTTCAGCGGCGGTGTTTGACAAGGACGGGGCTGCATTGAAAGAAACCGGGCTGGTGATCAAGCCGGAGGGTGCGGGGCTGTATGCCCAGGATGCCAGCGGCAAGGTGGCCCTTATCGGGGTCAGTGTGGAAGATACGGACGAACATGGCAACCCAGTGAGCAAAATCAAGCTGACAGCCGACCATATACAGCTGGAGGGACTGGTGACAGCCAACGGAAACTTCAGGATACTGGAGGACGGGAGCATGGAATGCCGGAATGCATCTGTATATGGAAAAATATTTGTTGAGGACGGAGGAAAGGTAGGAACATTTACAGTTGAAAGGAATTGCATGCTTTGGAGTAATGGAGATGCTGAAATTCGATTGGGATATGACGGCTATTGGACCGGAGATACCTGCATCTATGCTAAGGCAAACAATTTTAGTAATGCAATCATGGGTATTGCTCCATTTGGTGGAGCAGGTATTTATGGAAGTTGTCGTGAGAAGCCTACTTATCCTGACAAATTTACATTTTCAGCAGGATATTTCGATGGCGATGTGTTGGTGCATTCCGGGAATATTCTGGTGAGTGGTGGTGTGGTACAAGCTGATAAAATGCTTCCTCAAAATGGTTGGTCTGGGCGATTCAAGGGTAAAACAGTAGAAGTACAGAATGGAATTATCATTAACGTGTCATAAAAATGAATAGTTATGAAGGTGAATTTTAACAAGACGTTTAAGGATTATAGAGGGAATGACCTCATAGTCGGTGGAAAAGTCCAGCTGATGACAGATATTATAGCCCAATGCCTTTTTAATGGGGAAGGTGCTCGATCATCCGGTGATTCTAATAAGGATAGCAGCCGTAAAATCCATTCGTATGAATTGTGCATGCGTCTCATACAGGCAAACGGGGATTTATCCATCAGTGCTGAGGATGCTATACTTATAAAAGAGTCTGTAATCGGGCTAACCCCAGGATGTTATTCACAGATCGTAAAATTGATAGATGAATAGATTTATGGCAGAAATGACGCAAGAAGAACTGGTTCAGGAAGTGCTGGACCGTGTACTCCAGTCCTCTACCGGCGTGGAGGACCTGGAAACCGTCACCTCGCTGAGCGGTGTGAAATCACTGCCCGGCGAGAAGGACGGCAAGATGGTGAACGTCCCCCTGGAACTGATAGGCAAGCCTGCGAACGATGCCGCCGCCCGTGCCGAGGCTGCCGCCAAGAAAGCGGAAGGAGCCGTAGCCGGACTGGAGGAAAAGACCCAGGCCGCCACGGAAGCCGCAATCAAGGCCAACGAAGCGGCAGCCAAGGCAGAAAATGCCGCAGCCAAGGTGGAACAGACTACGGCAGCAGCCGTCGGCGGGGCTACTGCACGCTTTTCCTCATGGATGGAAACCGGAAACGTTTTACCTGACAAGTGTACCAAGCCGGGCGGCAGCGTGGTGTATGTGGCCGGTGCCGGGAAATTCGCCTACCACATGGACTCCACCCTGTACGGGGACTGGGACGTGGCGGGTGTGCCCCCTGCCGGCATGTTCATGAATGCGGACCGGTCAGGCATATTGCCGGACAAGCTTTACCTGCTGGGCGATGCCGTATATACCGGCACGGGAGGCGCTCTGAAACTTCTGGCCTACCGGCATGAGGTGATGAGCGAGGAAGCCTATGAGGCACTGCAGGACAAGGATGCGAATACGCTGTATCTGATTTATGAGGAGGAGTGACGATGATAACCATAGGCGGTAAGGAAATAACGGCTGCGTATGTGGGAAAACGTGCCCTGTCGGCTGTCTATGCCGGGGCAAGGCTGGTATGGTCCGCAATCAGCAGCTGTTTCGGACTTGGATACTGGAAAGGCGACGAGCCGTGGAACGGGTCGGACGCATGGAACGGTAGCAGTAAAACTGATAAATGAATGATTATTATAAAAGGACAGTATTATGGCAAAAAGGAAAATAAGCGGAATCATCAATGCGACTGAACATCCGATGAATCTTGAAACACCATGGAACCAGAAACAGCCGGACGGCACCTGGCATGCCTATGCCGGGGACGATGTAGAAGCGTTTCTGAAGAAAGAGCTGTCAAACCGTACCCCAACCGAGGAACTGGTGAGCGGCGAGACGAAGCCCCCTACATCCGGAACGGTGTTTGATGCAATGGTGGGTACGGTGACGGACGTGGATGTGCAGGACAGTGAGGACGGCACCCAGTACGTGATGACCGTCAAGCAGAAGGATAACCAGGGCGGCGAGAGCTCGAAGGAAGTGCGCTTTTCCAAGTACACGGATGACGACAAGGTGGTGGTGAACATCGACCTGACGGACAGCGGCGGCGCGGGACTTCCCTCCCAGCAGTACCTGGCACTGGGAAGCGGCTTTGTGGTGAAATACTCCGTGGGCGTGGGTACTGCCGGTGGCGGTACGGTGGACGGCTACAGCGACCTGAAAGCCCGCGTGATTGTGAAACGCGGTTCGACCGTGATCAGTGAGTTTCAGGATGCGGAATTTGTGGGTGTGACAGCCGGACAGAGCTACACCTTTGACGCATCGCCCTACCTGAAGGATGCCACCGCCTATACCGTGCAGGTGGAGGCGCAGGCTACCTACCAGGGCGGCACGCTGATGAAGACAGCCACGGCCAAGGTGACCATGGTGGCCATGACGCTGGAGACGACCTACTCGGTGGGCAACGGGCTGGCCGACGGCGGATACCGGAACGACGTGAACATCCCCTTTACGGCCAAGGGTACGAGCGGCGAGAAGAACATCTACTACCGTGTGAACGGCGGCCAGGCTTTTACCCTCGGTCTTTCGGCCGGCAGCGGGGTGCAGCAGAAGAACGTGACTATCCCGCTGACGCAGATGCAGGAAGGTACGAACGTGGTGGAAGCCTACGCACAGCATGAGAACTCCGGTGTGGTGAGCCGGGTGCATTACATTACGCTGCTGAAGGCAGGCGGCGGTGTGACGGCCTATGCGGGCATGATGTTCAGCCACCGGGCTGCGGGATTCCAGCGCGACTGGAAACGCCCGGTGCTGGAGGCAGAGCAGTTCACGGCATGGAGCTTTTCGTATGCCGGTTATGACCGCGATGTGTACACGGCCCGCGTGAAAGTGACCAATCAGGGCAGTGTGGTGAAGGAAGACTTGCTGCAGCGCGGCGAGACCGGCAGCTACGGGCGGACGAATGTGAACGTGGAACCACTGGACTACCGTGTGTCGTGCGGTGATGCCGTGCTTGAGGTGAAGGTGAACACGACATCGCACCCCGACATTGAAGCTACGCTGGCACCGGATGCCGTGTGTACGTTTGATGCCTTCGGGCGCAGCAACACGGAAAACAACCCGGCCAGCTGGGTGAGCGGTGACAAGCGCATGGAGTTCCGGGACGTGCTGTGGAGTGTTAACGAATACGGGGCAGGAAGCGGCTGGCACAAGGACCGCCTGCTGCTGGCCGGCGGTGCAGGCATGACTCTGACCGCCGATGGCGGGTACCGCCCCTTTAACGAAGCAGACAAGCCGGAGGGGTTTGCCATCCGTGACGTGGGCATGACGCTGGAGATTGAATACAGCACGGCGAACGTGACGGACACGAATGCCGAGCTGATCACCTGTCTGGGGCAGCTGGACAATGGCAACCGGTACGGGCTGATTGTGACTCCGGAGGAGGCCAAGTTCCTGACCGGCGTGGTGACCGAGGCGATGGATGCCGGACAGGTGCTGCGCTATGAGGACTCGGTGGGTACGAAGTTCCAGCCGGGCACGAACATCCGCATTACCTATGTGTTCTACCCGAACGTGCAGACGAACGAACAGCGCACGCTGATCGGCTTCTATGTGAACGGTGAGGAAAGTGCCGCCTCGAAATGGCTGGACAAGGTGAACTTCAACATCCAGAGCCAGCTGGAGTTCAAGTCGGTGGGTGCGGACCTGAACGTGAAGAGCGTGCGCATCTACAACAAGGCGCTGACCTCGGACGAGGTGCTGAACAACTATATCGTGGACCGCAACCACCTGGAAGATGCCGACGGGGAACCGGGCGTGCGCTCGCTGGATGAGGACAACCGCGTGCTCAGCGAGGGGGACACGGTGAGCATGGAGAAGCTGATGGGACTGATGAAGAAGCGCCGGAACTCGATTCTGGTACTGATAGGCACGGGCAGCGTGGGAAGTGAAGTGCCGAGCGAGAGCGACACGCTGAATGTGATGGATGCGCTGGCCCAGCTGAACAACAAGAAGGCCAACAAACTGTGCCGGGAAGTGAGATTCTACAACGGCGAGAACCGGGCGCTGGACTGGATAGCCCGTGACATATATCTGCGTATTCAGGGTACCAGTTCGGTGAACTATGCCCGCAAGAACCTGCGCTTCTACTTCCAGAAGACAGCCAGCGGTTACACGGCACGGATGACCTACGGCGAGATAGACGGCAACGGGCAGCAGAGCAACCCGACAGCTACGGAGGGCAAGAAGAACCTGTTCCGGCTGCGGGGCAACTCGGTGGGCGCAAAACTTGCCTGTGCGAAATGTGACTTTTCCGACTCCTCCATGACGACCAACACGGGCGGTGCGAAGTTCATTCATGACGGCATGAAGGAAATGGGAATCCTGACTCCTGCCCAACAGTATGCCGCCGACCATGCAGATACGTGCAAGGAAGATATACGCTCGGCCATTGACGGCTTGCCCTGTGACCTGTTTGTGGCCAGGAGCGTGGACGAGGACCTGACCTATTACGGCCAATACAACATGAACAACGAGAAGAGCGACAGCTACCCGATATTCGGCCAGGACAAGACTATCGGCGGCGAGCAGTGGGGAACCGGCGACACCCTGAACTACCTGCAGGCAAACGGCGACCGGCCGAAGGAATACCTGCCCATCTGCATCGAGACGCTGAACAACTCGAATGACCTGTGCCTGTTCCGCTGGCTGCCGTCCACGGAACCCGACCATACGGACTTCATGGATTTCAACTTTGACGGCGGTTTCGAGTTCAACCACCCGAAAGACGTGTTCTGGAACGACGGCGGTGGCGATGCCGAAGAAGAACCGAACATCAAGGAACACTTGGGCACCGGTGACAAGTATGACAAGATGTACAAGGCCCTGGACCGCATGATGGGCTTCCTGTACAGATGCGTGAAGGAAACGCCTGCCGGCAAGAATCTGACCTATAACAGGGAGTCGCACACGTTTGACGGGGTGGACTATGAGGATGACGGCAACAGGTTCCCGACCGCGAAATGGGTGAGCCCGACCTTCAGGAAGGAAGCCGGGAAGTATTTCAACCTGCCCAACCTGGCTGCCTACTACCTGTATGTGCAGTTCAACCTGGGCGTGGACCAGCTGGCAAAAAACATGCTGGTGCGGACGTGGGACGGTGTGATGTGGTGGATAACCTATTACGACGGGGACTGCCAGCTGGGTTCGGACAACAAGTCGTTCCTGACCGGGAAGTATGACGACAACCGGCAGACGAAGCGCGACGGTGCCTACGTGATGCAGGGACACAACAGCTGGCTGTGGAACCTGATACTGGGCAACATGGGCAATCTGCTGGAGGAAGTGATGACCAAGGGCGTGAACGGCGGTACCAGCTTCATGAGCGCCTTCAGTATCCAGAAAGCCATTGACCATTTCGATACCGAACAGATGAAGAAGTGGTGCTCACGCCTCTATAATAAGTCCGGCATCTTCAAATACATCTACCCGTTCCTGAACGAAATGCCGGTGGGTGCGGACGGCGCGAAACAGACCTATCCGCAGATCTACGGTCTGAAGGGTTCGCTGAAAGCGCACCGGAACTACTTCATCCAGCGCCGGTACGACCTGAAGCAGGTGGAGTACGGCTATGTATCTACGCTGGGTGCCCAGTTCTACCAGAGTACGGCATCGCTGGACAAGGCTTATAAACTGAAACCGATGCAGTACCGGCTGACCATCCCTTACCGTGTGCAGTTATCTACCAGCAACGGCGTGCAGGCCGACAGCGGCGTGGTGGATGCGGACGTGCTCCACTCCCTGCAGCTGACCCGTGCCTTCGGTGAGAACGACCCGCTGAAGATAGTGGGTGCGGGCAAAATCAAGGAACTGGTGTGGCATGAGGATGCGTTCGCCATCGGCTTCAACTTCGGTCTGCTGACCTCGTTGGTCAAACTGGACATGAGCGTGGAGAAAGCCAGCGGTTACCGGAACGGCTCGTTCATGGCTTCGACCAACGGGATGCTGCTGCTGGAAGAAGTGAATATGCGGAATAACCTGCTGGCCCGGAACGGGGACAACGGAAACGTGGCCACCTTGGACCTGAGCTGGCAGGGGAGACTGAAGAAACTGGACGTAAGAGGTACGGGACTGACCCGCGTGAAGCTGGCTCCCGGTGCGCCCGTTGTGCAGTTATGCCTGCCGGACACGATTGAGGAACTGTTCCTGGAGTATCTGATCAAGCTGCAGGACAGCGGATTGATACTGGAAGGCATCAACAACGTGCGGAGCTACCGCTACACCAACTGCCCCGGCATCGACGGGTTCGCTATGCTGGAACGCCTGCACCAGGCCAGACTGAACGGCAGCGGCAAGCTGGAGCGCTTCGTGCTGGAGATAGACCGGGAAGACGACGGAACCCTGCTGAAGAAGTATTACGACTACGGAACGTATACGCAGACGGGTGCCGTGGATGACCGGCATTCGGGACTGAGGGGCAAGCTGACCCTGACGAAGTATCTGGCCGATGAGGAACTGGAGAAGTATGCCGCCCGTTATCCGGAACTGACCATCAAGCAGCCGCCCTATACGATGATTGAGTTTGACGACAGTGTGGCCGACGATGCCAATGTTTCGAACCTGGACAACAAGACGGGGTACAAATTCGGCAATACGTATAAAATGAGCGGGCATGTGAATGCCATCCTGTCCAAGCGCCACCGCGTATTGGCCAAGGTGACCAAGATGCCCACGAGCCGGAAGGTGGAGATAGCCGGGCAGCAGGTGGAAGTGAACAACCCGGACGGTGAAATAACCTATTTCCCCCTGCATGACGAAAGCTCGAACTTCTATGCCGATGCGGAGGATATGAACGATTGCACGGTGGCGAAGCTGGACGGCAGCGAGGGTGACTGGATGATGTATGAGCCGTTTTACTGGAGCAAAGGCATCAACGACTATCTGAACAACAAGAAGTACGCCTGCTACAGCAGTTATCCGGAGGACGAAATGCCCCCGGTTCCGGACGCGACGGTACTGACACTGGATGCCATCAAGGAGACACAGGGCGGCTGGCTGGGTGAACGCAAGATTATGAGCGGAAAGCCTACACTGATGGAATCCTATACGACTGACAAGGCCTATTCGGTATGTAAGGTGGATGTATCCGGCTACAGGCGCGTGCGCTTCCCGAGTGTTCCCGGCACGGGGCTTATCGGCAGTGTGTTTGCTGATGCGGAGGGAAACATCCTGAAGAGTATTGTGGTGCCGACCATCGGCTTGAAATTTGAAGCCGGCATGTATCTGATAGCGGATGTTCCGGAACGTGCAACGGCCCTGCATTTCTCCATCCTGAACACGGCAGAGTTTGACTGCGTGGTGCTGAGCAACAGCGACAAGATAGAGGACATGGAACCGGATTGGGTGGCCAATGAGGAGCATCTGTGTGCCGTTGTGGGCAGTTCGGTAGTGGGCAGCAAGCTGCGTGCCTGCATAACCGGATCTTCGACCACGGCAAGCATGACCTGGACGGACTTCCACTATTACAGCCAGCAGCGGGGCATGCAGCAGATAGATGCGCTGATGCACAGCCGCATCGCGAACCTGAGCTATGCCCGTTACGGGCGCAGGGATATGCAGGAACAGTGCGGTGCCGGACAGCATACCAACAACCGCACAACAGGCGGAACGGCAGAGCATGGGATGACAGACACCATCGGCTACGATGAAGCGTATGCCATCAACAACAAAATCACGAATTCGCTGATTGACGGTCTGGTGCACCAGTATGCCTGGTATAAGAGCCGTGACGAATACGGACAGGCGACCGTGGTGCAGGTGAACAATATCTGCTGCCTGGGCTACGAGGACATCTACGGCAACAAGTATGACATGATGGACGGCGTGGATCTGCCGAATGACAGCGGCAACGTGGGCAAATGGCGAATCTGGATGCCGGACGGAACTGTTCGCTGGGTACAGGGAAAAACGGCCAGTGATCAATGGATAACAGGCGTGGCGCACGGCAAGTATATGGACCTGGTTCCGGTGGGTAATCTGAACGGATCATCTTCTACCTACTATTCCGATAAGTATTGGATAAGCACCGCTACAGTGCGTGTGGTCTATCGTGGCATCTACTACGCGAACCCGTATGGCGGTGTTTCGATGTCGTATGCGAGCTTCGATTCCTCGATTTCGTACACGTACATCGGTTCTCGTCTGGCCTTCCGCGGCAAAATCGTCCGGGCGCAAAGCGTGGCAGCGTATAAGGCGATACGTGAGGTTGCGTAATCGCAAAGCGCCAAAGCGTGAAGCGAAGCGACTAAAACGAAAGAACGGGATTCGGATGGTTTCCGAATTCCGTTTAAAAGGTATTCAAATACCGGCGAAGCCGGTCGAATTTTTAAAGAATATTGATAGGGTAGGGGAATACAGAGCTGAACTGATTTGAGGGTAAACGACCTCAATTTAACTATGTAAAGATAGCACTTTTTGCTGATATTTGCAAGTGATTTTCTGTTATTTTCAGCCTATAAATGGCTTGTTGAAATGGAATAAGGAGTTGCTTAAATTATACGTTTCGTTTTGTGAAATGAACTTTTCGTTTTGAAATGCCCGAACATTTCGATTTGCGGATTATACCTGAGGCGTATACTGAAAGTTAATCCCATAATCTGATATTTTATTTAGCAATATAGATAAATAGATTGGATCAACATCAATATAAAGAGGCTTAAATAACTCTATTTCATAACATATTCTTTCAATATCAGTTTTCTTCCATGTATTAGGATCTGGATGAATATTTAAGAATAAGGTATTATGTATAATTCTTTCCTCGTAAGAAGGTGTCTCCAAATAACAAGCCATATTTGAACATATTGCAGTAGTAAGTATAGCTTTTTTCCAATTATTTATTTCTTTTTGCATAAGATATTTATTATAATTGGCCGTTCTCTTGTATTCTCCTTTCCACCAATCTTTCGGTCTAACTATTTGCATTCTTTCACTAGTTGAGCCAGAAGTATATGTGCTTTCATAGTTTTCACACATAAATGCCTCTTTTATTTTGTTAGACATCCATTTGTTAGGGAAACTTTTCATGATCATAGATTTATCAATAATTACTAATTTATTTAAGCTATTATTAATAAATAAATCATTAATACTATTATAGAATTCAATATCCTTGATTGATTCTCTTATTTTTTCTATCATGATAGTATATATTTAATAATTTTGTTATACTCGGTGTAATTTGTTAATATATTTTCAATATGCCCTTGAAAACCAATAATTTTTTGTTTATCGCTACATAGTTCAATAGCTTCCACAATACCATCTGCTGAATAAGCACTCGCTACAATATTCATTCCCAACTTTTTTATACATTGATGATGCGTAGAAGAGACCGTATATTCTTCTATATCTAATAATTGATGAAGAATTGTATTTTTTTTAATCTTTATACTATGATATGGAATCCATCCATCTTTCCTAATTGAATGTTCTAAATATGTATCTATGTTTTGACATAAAGTCCCTCCTTCTGATATATTTATTATTTGCATTCCTCTACAAATGCCAAGTATAGACTTTCCTAATGATTTGCTTATACTATATAATTGGATTTCAAAATAATCACGTTCTAAAGTTGGATTACATGCATTATATTCATAATAGTCATAATTTATTACCTCATTGTAAAATTGTGGATGAATATCTTCTCCTCCAGTCAGGATTAGAAAATCAATCATATTTGCCATCTGTTCAATTTCACTTATATCTACAGTAGGTGATAAGATAATTGGAATGAGATTGTAACTATGAGATATTTCAATAAAGATCCTATTTATGAATATAATAGGATAAGTGTTATTCGTTGCCTTAGCTTTGTTCCCAACAGATGAACAAATTCCTACAATTTTTCTTTTTTTCATTTTTCAAAATCTTATTTGGATTTTAAAAAATCTCTCCACTCTGCCATAAAATATTCCTTCTTGTTCTTAATGCTTAAATATTCTATGGCTGGATTGATTTCTTCAATCATCTGATTTATTAAAACATCAACATACTTTTCTTCACCAAATCCACGAGAACGATACTTTTCTTTGATAATATACAAAATATTTATTGATATTCCCGTTAACCATTTTTTGCTTTCCACAATTTTCGTGTCAAATCCGTTCTGTACAACATCATCTCTCAGCTGAAAAAAATTAAAATTAATATTATTCAGATAGCTAGAGACTTCATTAACAGCCTGTTTTAAGCCAAAGTTAAACACTGCAGGGTAAATCAATCTATTAAATGGCTGCTGACAATCACTTCTAATTTCAATAGTTCTACGATTAGTAATTGCAACATTTTGATATGAACGTAGATATTTATAATCATCAACCGAAGGGTGTATCCATGTTTCACTTATACAATCTTCATCAAATTGTAATCCCTTTACCTGTTTCAATGTTACATATTGATTAAAAGGAATTTGAGATAATAATATAGGCTTTGACTCTCTATACACCATAAATATTAATTTTGAATTATTGAAAGCGTTCAAATCTTCAATATCATTAAATTCTTTCGATATTAATATATTATTACTATCTCTCCCATGACTACTAAATTTCCAAATATAGTCCCTGTAACATAATATCGTTTTATTGCTATTTACTATATGTGGACTGTTTGAGAATAAAAGAGCATTAATCCAATTACACTTATTATATGTATTAATTATTTTAATTAGATCTTCGTCTTTATAGTCTATATGTGATTGAGACGAACATATCTTTGCTATATTATCGTTTCCGTGAAATTCTCTAATTAATTTGTAATACGGATTATTCACATATTTAAATTGTATATTAAAAGGAGCTATGCCATGAGAAATTAACATTAATTCATAATGATCGATGAATAATGAAAAATCATATATAGCAGTATTGATTATGGAATGCAAGCTTAGAATATCATATTGAGGGTCTATTGAAAATTCTATAATACTATATGTAAATTCGAATGATATTGTTACACCTAATTCATTTTTTGCTTTTATACATATTCCGTTGCTATCTTTCTGCATCGAAATGAATCCACTATTATATTTCAAATATCTGGATATAATATCGGGCATATAGAAAGTTTCATCGCTCTTATGACAAATAAAAAATTCAAGTTCTACACCTATTTTCATTTTTATAATTAGAATTTATATCGAATAAATGATTAAAGCGTTCTTTTCCTATCTTTGTGGTCTAAAAAGTTCAATTGATGTATTACGACAAGATTCGCCACCGTCATAACCAAGTGCTGCTACGACAGGGTTACCCCCTGTTGAGTTTGATGCCTTGCTAATAACTTTCAAGTACCATTGGGATGAAATTGCGCTATTTTACTCTGGAGGGTAAAGTGTGTCAACGTATTTTTCTTACAACAGGAAGACCAGTGTATCGCCTTTGGTTCAAGATTAGATGTTCTTTATATTAAGTATACCTGAAGACCAATCCTCTTCAGAAACTCCATGCCTTCCAGTTTGAAATGACCCGGCCTTAAGCCAATAGGTGGATTCACCTTCTTTCAGAAATTCTCCGCCATACATTGAAGACACTTGGTGAATTGCCCGACCGTAACTCCAAATGACTGATACACATTCTTCAAAGATGTGAGGATGTTCTGTTGGATGGAACAGAGAGAACCATTCAGAGTCCTACGGACGAAGACAGGCAGTCAGCATGTTATAGTGGTAAAAAAACTCATAGCATAAAGAACAACCTGCTTTGTATCGGAAACCTTCGGATTGTGTGGCTTAGCTCCACATACGAAGGTCATTGAAGTGTGCATGCCCCAAAAAAACCTAAGGGAAAAGAACTTATAACTGCTGAAAAGCAAGAGAATAGGCGAATTTCCGGAATCAGGATTAAAGTGGAACATGCCATAGGTGGTATGAAAAAATGTCGTATTGTTAAAGAACGATTCAGATGCCATAAATTCGGTTTCGAAGATATGGTAATTCTTATTGCTTGTGGATTACACAACTTTAGAATAACTCACAAAATGAGCCATATAACAATTTAATCTATATAATGTCTATTGTAATGCTAACATTATTCGTTCTATTTATCACTCATTTGTAATAGTTCTCATTTTTTCTTGAAGTAATAGTAATTGAGACTTTGAATCTTCTAATTTTTGTTTTTCTCTTTTTATTATACTTTCAGGAGCTTTGTTAATGAAAGAATCATTTTTAAGCTTTTCTTCTATTTTACTTATAAATCCTTTGAAATATTCAATTCTGTCTATTATATTATCTAAAAGATTTTCATTTTGGCGATTTATATATCCTGTAATAAAAAATTCACTTGAATATTCTATAAATGAATATGAATTTTCCACTAATTCATCAGTATATTCAACAAGTGATAAATTGCACATCTTTTTTATTATGTCAATTTTGAATGTACGCTGATTTGATCTAATAATCAACTTTAAAGATTCTTTGTGAGAAATCTTATAATCTGTCCTGAACTTTCTTATTTTTGAAATTATGCATTTTAATTGCTCGGATTGATCAATTATATATTTATCATATATCGGATTACAATCCCATTTTGATGTGGCTAGCAAACCAGAACTATTATATTTCATTCTAGCCCATATTTCTTCTGTCACAAATGGGATAAAAAGATGTGCAAATTTTAATATTGCCGAAAATATTATATTTGTTGATTCCATTGTTGTTTTATCAATCTTTTTAGAATCAACAGGCTTTATTATCTCTAAATAATATGGACAGAAATTATCCCATATCAACTCATAAACATTATGCAAAGCATCTGACATCCGACAATTTTCTATATTATGTTCTATTTCTAATTGAGTATAAGAAATGAGATTAGTAAACCATTCTATTGCTTGCTGAGAGTAAGTAGGCTGTTGCAAGTTGTTATCAACGGTCCAACTATTAATCAATTTATAAGCATTCCACAATTTATTTACAAAATTTCGTCCTTGCAAACATTGCTGTTCGTCAAAGATTATATCGGTACCTGCAGGTGCACACAAAAGCATTCCTACACGTACTCCGTCTGCTCCATATTTATTTATTAAATCAATCGGGTCCGGTGAATTACCCAAAGATTTAGACATTTTTCTTTTAGACTTATCTCTGACAAGACCTGTAAAGCAAACTTTTTCAAAAGGTATTTCATTTTTCCAATATAATCCAAACATAATCATTCGTGCTACCCAAAAAAAGATAATATCAGGTGCCGTTACTAAAACATTAATTGGATAGTAATATTTCAATTCTTCATTATTCTTATCATGAATTCCACCAAATGACGATATGGGCCATAACCAAGAAGAAAACCATGTATCCAAAACATCTTCGTCTTGCTTTAAATCAGTAATGCTTAAATCTGGATATTTTTGTTTGAATATGATATAAGCTTCCTCTATATCTTTGGCAACTACATATTCTCCGTTATCAATATAGTAAGCTGGTATTCTTTGTCCCCACCATAATTGCCGAGAAATACACCAATCTTTAATATTGTTCATCCAATGTAAATATATATTTTTGTATTTATCTGGATAAAACTTGATCTGATTATTTGTTACAACATTAATTGCAGGTTTTGCTAATTCATTCATTTTACAAAACCATTGTGTTGATAATTTAGGCTCTATTATGGAGTTTGTTCTTTCAGAATATCCTATATTATTAATATATGGAACTTCTTTAACTAATAATCCTAACTCCCTTAATTCTTTCAAAATATTAGCCCTGCATTCAAAACGATCTTGCCCTTGGAATTTCCCACCAAGTTCATTTACGGTCCCATCATTGTTAAGAATATTGATAATGTCAAGATTATATTTTAGGCCTATGCAATAATCATTAATATCATGTGCAGGTGTTATTTTGAGTACTCCAGAACCAAACTCTGAATCAACATAATCATCAAATATTATTGGTATTTTGCGTCCTATAATAGGTGTTATTACATATTTATTTCTTAAATGGATGTATCTCTGATCATTAGGATTAACGCATACAGCAGAATCCCCTAAAAGAGTTTCAGGTCTACTTGTAGCAATTTCTAAAAACTGGTTACTTCCTTCAATTAAGTATCTAATATAGTACAACGTAGATTCAGTTTCTTTGTATATAACTTCTTCATCAGAAAGAGCAGTTTGAGCTTTTGAATCCCAATTAACCATCCGAACACCACGATATATTACACCTTTCTTATAGAGATCAATAAATATGTCAATTACTGATTCGGACATATCATTATCCATTGTGAATTTAGTTCTTTTCCAATCACATGATGCTCCCAAATATCTTAATTGTTTTAAAATTATCCCTCCATGTTTTTCTTTCCAATCCCATACGTACTTCAGAAATTCTGTTCTTGAAAGATCATTTTTCTCTATTCCCTTTTTTTGTAATGCACTAACAACTTTATTTTCTGTTGCAATTGATGCATGATCCATTCCTGGAAGCCAACAGGCATTATAATTTTTCATTCTAGCATATCTTATAAATGCATCTTGAATTGTATTATTCAAAATATGTCCCATATGCAATACGCCTGTTACATTCGGAGGAGGCATGGTTATAGTGAAAGCTTTTTGTTTGTTAGGAATAGAATCAAATACGCCTGAGCATTCCCATTTTTTATACCATTTTGATTCAATTTCATTTGGATTATAATTGTTGTCATTCATAACTATTTATTTTGATAAAATATTTGCTCTTTATTATAAGTCAATTAATCAAAATATGATTATTTTCTGTCGATAATCTTTGATTATAAATAAGCAGAAGAACCATAGTGAATATACACGATACTAACCATGTCTCTTTAGCTTAAATAAACTTCGCCACCATCCACTAGAATTTCTGCTCCGGTTGTAAAACTAGAGTCTGAACTGGCCAGAAACAATACTGCTTTAGCCACTTCTTCAGGTGTTCCTAGTCGATTCATCGGTATAGTGCTTAATTTTTTTTCCCACTCCACTTGCTGAAGTGTGTTACCTTCGCCTTTCAATTTTCTATAAGCAGGTGTGTCAGTCGGGCCAGGACTAACAACATTCACTCGAATTCCTTTTGTAACAAAATCTGCAGCTAATGAACGTGCTAAAGAACGAACTCCAGCTTTGCTTGCTGCATAAACTGGTGACTCTGCTACTGCTAAACGTCCTGCAATCGACCCCATTAGTACAATAGAACTTGGATTACCCATTAATGGAAGCATACCCTGTATTGTAAAAAACATTCCTTTCAAATTTGTATCCATGAGCCAGTCCCAGTTCTCTTCTGTGACTGAATTGATTGAACCAGAAGAGTATTGGCCGGCACTAATAAATAGTACATCAATATAGCCAAACTCTAGTTCAACTTTCACAACTAAATCTTTGATTTGTTCCATATCAGTAACATCACATTGATAGGCTGATGTTCTGCCTCCAATTTCATCTGCTTTAGATGTTAAGGTTTCAACATTTCTTCCAGTTATAATAAGGTTAGCTCCTTCTTGGGAAAAAGCTTTGGCAGCAGCTAATCCTATTCCGCTATTGCCACCAACAACTAAAACATTTTTTCCTTCAAATAAATTACGTGTCATAATTAGTTCACCTCCTATTTAATTTGTTAAGTATCCAACACATAAGAATGAATAAGTTTTATGTGAGTGTGCACGATTATTTTTTATATAGCTGCTATAAAAAGTGTTATTTATTTCTTCAATAGCAACTTAGAAATCTTATTCAGACTTGTCCTAGATACACAGAATCTTTATATTTTTAATTTCCATTTTAGAGTATTGTAAATACATGTTCTTTATCAAACAGTAAGTCTGTGGTTTTACTCTACACTTGTAATTATTTAAGTAGAACCCACTCTTTGACTGGTCGATCATTTAAATATAATCACTTCTCTAAAATTATTAGATATATCACATTTTTCCATTTTTGAGGTATTCAAATCAACTACAGCTGTAAGATTTACACAGCTAATACTTACACCAAACTTTTTCTTACCTTTTATTTCAATTAATATCCCTTCATAACCACATAACGGTCCATCTATAATGCGAATTTTATCTCCAGAGCTAAATTCATTGTTTCTCAATATTTCCACATCCATCTCTTGCATTATTTTTAATGACATTATATCATTGCCTGAAATTACAGCAGGAACTCCGGCACAAGTAACACAGTAACAAATACCATAAATCCTGTTTATGTCAAAAATATCATTACGCGTAGCTAAAACAAAAATATAGCTTGGGAAGAGAGGTGACTTGATAAGTTTACGTTGTCTATTTCTCCAAATCTTAAATTCGCTTTTGAGTGGCAAAAAAGATTCATAGCCTAATGAAAGTAAATATTCATTCACTTTTTTTTCTGCTCTTGGAGATGTATAAAATACATACCAATTCTTCTTTTTAATTTCCTTCATTTCGCAATAATAAAATAGGTACAAAAAAGTTGGTCAGTTAGCAACTAGGCTATCAGACACAATTTTATGGAGTGCAAAGAAAGCAAAAAATAAACAATACGTACTGTTTAATGATGAATAAATTCTATGTATTAAGAATAATTAATACTTTTCGAATTAATCGACGGCTACTAGTGCATGTCATTATACTAATAGTTTGCATAAATTATTATATAAAGGTTACGCGAAACTGTAATTAGAGTTGGTAAATAGTCGATTTAAAGTAAGCTCCCGATAAAGTACCTGTATAAATTCATAGAATCACTATATGCATCTAATGTCTGGAAAGGATCACCGTTTAGGTGGTATCTTTCCTTGTTCAAGGCAGTTTTACCCGCCATGCTCTATTCATATTATATAGAACTTCAATTTTTGACTGCTGTTTCCGACAGAAAGAGGTGTGAAGCTCATGCCCGCACCCGTTCATCTTATTACTGCTCTTATTCGTATTTCATTCATTTTTTGGTTCTCCTTTCTTCCATTTTATGGGATTTTACTGTTTCTGTTCACGGCAGGGCATAGCTATCCCATGTTGCTGTCATGCCGCTTTTTTCCGGTGTATGTCGCAATGCTTCAGTACAACCGTATATGTGATGTCACTACTCGTTACTGTAGTGGGGCTGTAAACTCTCATCCGTCCGCAATGCTCGCAGAAATACAGATTTTCGTATTCACTTTCTGCCTGTTGCAACTCGGCTTCTTTTATTTCGCTTTCATCCCGTCCGAAGTATTCTTCCGGCAGGTTGCCTTTGTTGGAATAGAAGCCGTAGTACCTCACGATGCGGAAATAGCGCAGGGGAATGTGTCGCAACAACCGGGGAAGAACTCACGGTAATGCAGTGTCAGTTCCTTTTGAACCGGGTTTCTCCTGTCGGGTGAGTTTTTGTAATCACGGTATCGGAATGAAATGTTCTCACCGTCCATTGCCGTAATCTTGTACTCGCTCAGACACGCCCGCTTGGAATACCTGCCTACATATTGTATCACCTGCTCCGGCATCTGTAAGGGCTGTTCCAAATGCACTATTCAGTCCTTTTTCTTCTCCACCTTTTTGATGAAGCCCATAAACCATAAACTCCATGAGGTCGTGGAAATCATACTCCAGCCTACCCGTATCGAACAATCTAATCAACGCATTTTCAAACTTGTAACGGAACACCTTGCGGATAGAGGGATATGCACATAATCATGTTCGGGAACGACTATCTTATTGCCGTTGTCGATGCCGCCCCATGACATAATCATGTGCGTGTGTACATGAAGCTGCTTTGTTTCCCCATAGGTATGCAGTACGGCAATCACCCTGGTTTTCAACCCGAACTTGTGCATCATCCAGTCTTTCAGCGTATCTGCCGAAGTACGCCTCACAAAGTCCAATAGGATATGTGACAAGGTCATCACCACATGGCGGTGCGGCACTCGTAGTATCTTTTCTTTCATACGAGCCGCCCATTTCAGCGTGTCACGCCAGCCACATGACGGACAAAAGCGGTTCTTGCAGCTATGACTGATTTCCCATATCTCGCCACAATCGGGGCTGGCATATATGTCTATTCCCAAAGCAGTTGTACGGCACACACGGATAACATTCACCGCCTTATACTGTTCGAAGGTGATGTACTCAGTCGGGTGTTATGTGTACTCGTCCCACTACCGATTGAAGAAGTCGGATAAACGGTACTTTTTCGTTTTGCAACCGTCTGTGTATATATCGTTTAACAAATCTGTCATACTTGTGTCGTTATTCCCTTTATTTTTTTGTTAAATCCTTATAAGTCGATGATTTATAATTGCTTTAATTGCTTGGATAAGTTTATAGCGATTCTCTGTTTATGATATGTTTTTCATTAAAGTATTGTTAGATTCCTTTGGGGCTTCTCTATTTCCAATAATTGGGTGGTAACTTTTTTAGTTTTTTCCCTTATCTTTTTGTAATCATGGTAACCAAGCAATTATATCGGTAAGCCATTCTCTGGGATTAACTTGAAATGCCTAGCATGATACTAACAATGAATATATAATAGTTGTGTTTTTCCATCGCCTTATAATTTCTGCAAAACAAGAAGTTTTTAGATGATAAAGTTATTGGCTAGACTGCATTTTATCGGGTCGAGAACTTACGAAATAGCAAAGAAAGAAAAACGAAAATCTAAATAAATGCCACTCTGACTATGCTTGAGCAATTAGAAAAAGATAAATGTACCCCTTTTTTGTAGACTGATTAGCTACGTAAGTGCGTAACTACTCAGGTATCTAAATCAACTTAATTACCTGATTATCAATGGTGATAATTTTATAATATTAAGCATTTTAAGGGTAAAACCTGCAAAATGAGTTTTTCTCAACGATTTAGTCGATTGATAATAAGATATTTAAGATACCTGAGTAGTTACCGTAAGTGCTATGTATTGTTAATGTATGTTAAATGCTTACTCTAAAAACAAACAGTATAGACTGTTAATTAAAATAGTTGTATATTTGCACTCAGTGTGAAACATGCAGATAACTTATGTCTAATTTTAATAGTATAATTATGAAAAGTAAAATTTCAATGCTGTTATTTGTTGCTGCTTTCGCGGCAGCATGTACAAATGAAATGGAGGAATTCGCTAAAGATTCTTTTGAGAATGTTCCAGAAAATGCCTCTTTGACACGGTCATGCCTAAGTGATACGATTGATTTGGGAGAACTTGTGTCTCTTGAAGAAACAGAAGAACTTAAAGAGTTGAAGGCACGTTATGAGAAAATGTACTCTAACAATCGGAAAGTACAAGCTCTTGATGCAACTGTAGATGATTTCTTTTCATCTAACATCTATGCGATTCGAGAACTTCCGGTAACGATTAAGGTTCGTACTGTCGCAAGTGGTTCTACAACTTCAAATTCTTATCTTTTCTGTGATGGAGCAGGAAAAGAGGTTACATTGGGAAATTCATCGACATCATTAGGAAGTCGGTTTTATCTTAAAATTCTTCCGGCAACATCTGGCATTCCATATTTGATATATTCTAGTGCCTCAAACACACCATTATCTGTCGGTTATTACACAAATGCTCCAGATGATAAGATTCTGATGACAGCAAAAGATAATTCAGGGTCATTATATAGTGCAGGTTGGGATCTTATACCATCTACTTATAAAGGGTACTTTTCTATTCAAAGTGAATCATATTTAGGACAATCTGATCCGAATAATAGTTGGTCTGTTTTTTATCACGTACTTGAGGCTAAAGCTAACAATAAATTGGGATATGCCCAGAGAGTAAATTACCGCGCTCAACAAGAGTTTTTAATTACTCCTACAGCTTCATTTACTTTGCAAAATGTAACCTTTGATTTGGAAAATGCAACAATATCAAATGGCGCAGTAATATCTAAGGTAACTAGTTTGACAAACGTACATGAATATACTACAAACGAAAATCTTACAATAAATTTTAATGCAGAAGAAACATCCAATTTCTATGAAACGGCAGGTACTTTAAAAGTTAACATTTCTTCTCCGTCATCCATTAAATTTCCACGTCCTAGACCTATTGCAGGAAAAGCTGTATTAATGGGTGATGAGTCTAAAGATGCTATTTATTCAAGTGCTACGCAAAAATTATCTGCTCCAGTAGAATATTCTACGAGTATTGAAATGAAACCGAGATGTTTATTGCAACTGACTACTAAGTTTAAAACTTTTATACTTAATGTCCCTTATGTTGCTGTTGCAAAATACGGGGACCGTGAAATAAAAGTAAGAGGAACATGGAGAGGTTATTCTGTTGCCGATCCAGAACTTAACAAACCAATTAATGAACCTCACTATTTTGATTTGGAAACAGGTGAGGAATTAAATTATTCTCTATCATTTGATCCTGAACGTAAAATTTATGTAACAAAATAATATATAACTGATATGAACAAATTACACTTTACAGCATTGTCATTGTGCCTTATGGCAATAGGTTGCACGAATGACGAATCTTTTTATGAGCAATCAGAAATAGATGATAACGGTGTCGTAGTGCTACAAGAAAGAAACGCAGCACTTCCTAAGGAAATTCGTACACGTCCTGTGATTTTGGAGGATAAAACAGCTACAAGAGCTGTAAATGAGAGTGGAGGAATTATAGGTAATTCAGATGTGCTTTTGGGATACTCCTATTCTATTGGAAATTCCATTTTGGGTGACTATGAAAATGTTATATCGCCCGTCATTGATTTGATGAAAGTAAAAGAATATGGAAGTGACTATATAACAGGACGCTCTTTACAGGTGTATATGTCAGAACGCTTTTCTTATTCTGATTATAATAGTTATGAGTCAAAGTTATCGCAAACTAAAAAAGTGGCTTCTGGATTCCAACTTAATTTGGGCCTATTTAAATTAGGAAGAAAGAAAAAAACAGAAGAAACTTTCAAATCAGAATTAACATCATCACAAAAAGTTGTATATGGAGAACTGAACTTGATGTTGAAGAATTCTTCTTTTAACCTTCAAGCATCAGATGGAGCACGTAAATTTTATGCTCGTGAATGTTTATCTCCTGTATTTCTTAGAAATCTATATTCGTCCACTCTTGGAAATATATTAGACACGTATGGTGAGTGCATACTTACAGGATATATTACTGGAGGAAAAGCTTGTGCTCTTTATACAGGATTAAGTCGCAATGGTAGTAGTAGTACTTCTAAGGAAACAGGAATGGAGAAAAGTATAGATGCCTCTTTCTCTTGGAAAAAAAACTCAGTTAGCGGAGACTTTCAATTTGGAAAAGGAAACTTCAATTATGAATCTTCAGAGTATAACATGGAACAATTATATACAAAAATGTGGATTTACGGAGGTGATCCTGTAGGATTGAGCATGAATAGTGCAGAAAATCTTGTTAATATTAATTTTGATTTGGCTCCTTGGGTGGCATCATTGTCAGATAGTAAGAAACATACCATTATTGATATTACAGATAATGGGCTATATCCTTTGTCAGCATTTGTCATAGAAGAAAATTTTAAGAAGAGGTTAGATGCTACTACTTCTAATCTTCTAGAAAAATATCCAAGTTTTGTCGAACCTCACATTGAAATAATGCGTGTATTTGAAAGATACAGTTCTTCAAATGAGGCATTATATGATGTTGTTGCTGTGCTATTTACACGGCAAGGAGATAGAATAGTACTCCGCTCTGGTAATGCTTCTACAGCATCTGATGCTGAGTTGAGACAAAATGAGAATGCTACAGTGTTCAGTCAAAAAGCATTGAATATAAAAACACAAAAGCAGAATTTTTATGAATTGCGTATCAGTTCTAATTCTGTTACACGTTTAAACCCTAAAATTGGCAATCCATTGTGTATAGATCTTCCCAAAGTTAACGAAGCTAATATGTACACATATACAAATCCGCGTACCGGTATTCAATACATCTATGACACTGAAAATAAGATAGCGTTTTCACATTATACTGATGATTTGGATGGAGACTGGATTTTAGATGATTACGGAATACGTAGTTGGGTTGAGTCGTTGCCGACAAAATCTATTTCAATGGCTACTCTGGCAAATTCGTATAGAATTATAGGATTATAAAATAATGATTATGAAAAGGATATTATTATTTGTGGTAACAAGTCTATGTCTGTTTTTTGTTGGTTGCGATAATGATGATAAGGACGATGTAATATCACTTACACCTCAAGAATTAATACAAACAACTTGGGATGTTGAACTCAATAGATATACCGAGAACGGAAAAGTTGAACACAAGGAATATGGTATCATAGAGTTTAATTCAGCTGTAGAAGGAATGTATATCAATGGAGAAGGCAGTGGTGATCCGGCAACCGTAAATGCAGTATATTACCAGATTGATGGACGAAAGATTATTTTTAAAAATAGTGCTTTAGTTGGTAGTTGGACGATTATGGAAAAATCTAAAAACAGAATCGTTTTGCAAGCATATTTACCACAAGAATACAAGGTTATTCTTACTAAAAAGTATTGAGTTATGATTATAAGTCGACGATAATCACTACAGACCTCACTGTACAAAGGAGCGGATACCGAAAAGCTGATAGAGTAGGTTCATGGCATATATTAGACGACATTATGGCATATATTTGATTGAAACAATTAGAGCAATAAAAATATTGCGATTGGATTAATGTGAAATTAAAATCTACTTATGTTAAATTTAAATTATGTAAAGATGAAAAAAATGAGATTTTTATTAGTATTATTAGTGGGTATATCTATTGTATCATGTACTAATGACTTAGATGAAATGCTAGGGACTCAAAATTTGCAAACCCGTTCTGTTGAGCCTAGATTCACAGGAAATATATCAGAAAGTCAGGCGATTGCATTAATGAATAAATTTCTGGATGCACCCTCTTTTTTTTATTTTGAAGATGTCATAGGCTTCGATCCGACAACATCTATTTCCACAGGAAGTTTCACTGTCAACAGAAATGGGAAAACTATACATGTACGTTCTATTCAAGTTGGTGTAATAGGAAAGAACGGAAAATATGGAGTTTATGGAACTCCAGTAACGAGCAAAGAATTCTATTCATTGAGAAATGGGATGGTTTTGCATGGAGAACCTATTTATGAAGAGAATGATGTAGAAAGAGCCAACCCAGTAGGAATGCGTTATTACTATACAACTAATGATGTAAATCATAGTCAAAATTGCTGGATTGCGATCAATTGGGCTGATGCTTCTACATTTGAAAGTATAATTGGTTGGTGAGTGTTATGACTATTACATTTTTAAGAAAGTTACCATCGTTTTGGTTGGTAACTTTCTTTATATTGCAAGTTTCCTGTACTGTTACAAGGGAATATCCTTTTATGAATCGTAGTTGTATGCACTGTGATTCTTTTCCTGTATACTATGCAGATAAATATGATCAATTGGTTTTCATGCAAAAATTTCAAGATGGTAGGCAATATTGCAATAACTTGGCCGCCGTTAAGAAGAATGGGAAATGGGGATTTATGGATAGAAATGGGAATATTATAATTTCTATGATGTATGATTGGGTGAGTTGTTTTGGAGAATATGGATTTCATAAATCCTTAGCAATGGCGAAGATAGGTACTGACCAAGATAAAATGCCTATTTTAACACCTTGTTCAACAGTGCTTATTAATCAAAAAGGGGATACTATAACTCCTGTATACTGTATAATATTTCCGATTGAAAAAAAATTATCTATTGTTAATAACGGACTGCAACTTCGATCTGTAGGGAAGTCATTTGCGATATCAGAAGGTAAATGGGGATGCATAAATAATAAAGGTAAGGAAGTTGTAAAATGCCAATATGATTTAATTTATCCGTTTCGTGAAAAGATAACATTTGTCCAAAAATCAGGCAAGTGGGGAATGATAGACGAAAAAGGCAAGGAGGTTATTCCGTGTATGTATGATGATGTATGTTACAAGAGCAATTATCAAACTATAGATACTCAATTTGACATGGCACCAACAACAGTTTTAAAGAAAACAATAATACCATATCAGCAATATGGGATAGTTTATATGTTTCAACAAAATAAAATCTATTCTTTTTCAAGTAACGGAAGCATTTTAAGTATAAATAATCTATCAAATCATTAGATGTAAAAAAACAAGTACGCAAAAATTATTACTGAAATACATGAAGGAATATGGCATAAACATAAATGAGTAGAAAGAAAGTAAATCTATAACAGTATTATCAAAAGTTTTTCAAAAAGTTCTTTCTATAACAGAATATCCGTTCTCTCTGAATAAACTTTTGATAATACAAAACTTTAGATAGCTTTTTTCTTTTGAAAAATCTCGTTAATCATATCTTTCACATCTTTATTTACTTGAATAAAATTGGCATACAAGATACGCTCCCTCACATCCCTCGATTTGAACGTGTAGAACTTGGGCAATGGCACATATGCCGCTTCCTCTTTCTGAATGGTCACCATATTGAAGTCTGTCTTGCAGAAGAATTTGGAGGTCTTAAATTCCTCCGCTTCTTGTATGTTCAGCTGGTCTCGCATTCCGATTTTTGTTTTTGTGAAGTCGCGTGCCACCTGTCCGCATATCCAACCCGTAGCCATATCGGAAATCTTACTGGCAGGCACAAGGTTATCCATATTCTCGTTCAGGTTGATGCTTGTCTTGTCCCGGTCTATCGTCACGCCTTTCTTCAATTGCACCACCTTGCCGAAAATGTCATTACTCAGCCACTCCAAGGTTTCTTTCGCACGTGCTGAGCCCGATACTACATTGCCCACCGTTGTGATAATCTTCTGCATACCCACCTTGCCGTAGTCCGCTTCGAGTTGTGGAAGCTCTTGAAAGCCCAAAGCCACACTTACTTTGTTGCTTCGTGCTGTACCTATCAGCCGGTCTATTTTATGAAAGTATAGTGTAGGCAGCTCATCCACGATGATGCTCACCGGGATATTTTTCCCTTGGCCGGTATTCACTCTCGTTACTAGTCTGTTTAATATCAATGCGTTCAGTGCGCCGATTATTCCTTCCATTTCCGGGTCGTTGGCTATCAGCAGATAACTCGGGCTTTTCGGGTCACTTACCTTTAAGTCAAAATCATCACCGTCTTTGTGGAATATCCAATAGCTTTCTTTGGTGGCAAGTCGGGAGGTATAAACACGTAGTGTACCAATCATACCCTCTAATTGTTCCATTGCCTTGTTTTTCAAGGCTGTTTGAAACGGTCCCAACAGCGGAGCCACCTCATTGTCTGTTTCTAGTACCTCAAAAATGGTTTGGTAGCTCTCGTTCAGGAAGGATAGAATATGCGGCATATCCGAATATTTGCCCAACCAGTAGGCGGGTTCCACCTCATTTCCTTGTGCGTCAAACACCCTTCCGGTCGGTTTCAGCCGTTTGGTCTGTGGTTCTTCCGTCATTTCTGCACACAGTTTGTTCCCCTCCTTGTCGTAAGGTTCTTTCTTATAGTTTACAAAAAAATAGATGCAAGCGGCCAAGAAGTTTACCGCCGAGGTTTGGAAGAACTGGTCGCTACCGCCACCGCCTTCCTTCTTACCCTTTTGCAGAGATTCCAACAGGGTCTCGGCCGTCTCCGAAGCAGCTGCGAGATTATTGATATACTTCTGCTGAATAGGGTTTACCCGTCTGGAGTATTCCACATCCACAAAATTGATCACCGAGAATTTGCAGCCTTCGGGAAGATTGCCGAGCTGTTGGTTTTTAAGGTAATGATAGTAGAGTTTTGTGGCAAGTGTCGGCCATTTGTAATCATAGACCACCATCGCAAAACCCTTTGCCGAGTGCTGACGGATAAACGGCTCGATAATTGAGAATGTCTTTCCCGAACCGGGTGTGCCGACCACCCATGTGCCACGAAAAGGATTGGTGATGTTGCACCAGCCTTTGCGGAACTTGCCTTTATAATAGAACCGCATCGGGATATTTACCGAGTATTTGTTTTCCACCAGTTCCATACATTGCTCAAAGCTCTCATTCTCCAGATTGAATCGGTCTTTCAGCAACCCTTCCTTTAAGAACTTCGATATATTGTCCAACGCCACGTGTACCAATAGGGTTCCGATTACTGAGGACACCATATATAAAACAATGTTCAACCGAAGGGAATATAGTCGAAAGTCTATCATAAAGCTGAATAGCCATACAGCAACAATCAGCAGTGCGATACCGCTGACCAATGGATAAAGCACCTGTTTACGTGCATTAAATTCCAGATGTTTCTTGTTTCTCGTTCCAACGCAGGTGATACATATTAATGCGAACGTGGCAATTTTACTGTACACCAAGTGCCCGTCATGGTAAAGAAACCAACTTTTAATACGGCTATGCACATCGCATACCACTCCGTTCCAGTAGTCCAGTACCTCCGGGTCAATGGCATACATAAAGAACTCTATAAGTAGGGATACATAGATTGCTGTGCGAAATATCTTATATACTCCCTGTAACTCTTTGCTCTCTTCCATAGTGATATGGTTGGATGATTATTCACTCAGTGTGATTATCGGACGCACTTTGTGTGCTTGCCATTTGGGAGTTTCTTGTATCGTACCGCTACCGGTCGAATACAACCATGCTTTGGCGGTTTCCTGTCCGGCCACTTCGGTCGAAGTCCAGTACCAACACTCGTTGGCACTGTCCGGGATAGGCATACCGCCGCATTGCTCGATATACGGATTCACCGCCTCACGGCTGGCATACAGCAGGCGCATTTGCGCTACCGAAGGCACATAGGCACTCTGCCCATACTTCCATAATTCAAAAACCTGCTCAGCTATCGGCGAGGACGTCTCCGTCGTTTCATACAAGGCAAACGTATTCTCATTGCCGTCCAAAGCCGCCAAGTCAGCCGATGTGCCTTGTGCAATCCCGATGCTGTCCGCAAAGGCTTCCGGCGCAAGGTCGTGCAGATAGACCGCATATCCGTTTCCTGCCATCGCTTCATCCCGGTTCAGGTGGAACACCACGGCTATGGCCTCCTTTCCCGATAGGCTGTAGTCCTCATAGCTCATTACCTTACCGTCCGTACAAAGGATATGGCCCACCTTCATGCCGGTGTCCGGAAAATCCCGGTGTTCATCACACGCCACTAACCCCAATACTGTAGCCGGAATCATCCCCAAAAACATTATTCCTAGTCTCATGCCTTTCCCTACCTTATTATGAATAACCCTTGCCATTTGTTCCATTCGTGTCTGCATTTCATTCATATCCTGTGTTTTATTTATCATTGTCTATAATCCTTATTTACCCCTATTGTTATTTCTACTTCTTGTCGTATATTAGTTCAGCGGCATTTTTTTCATTTAATAGGCAATTTCACCCCGATAACCACTCCTGTGCGGAACAAGTCATTCCCACCAATCATCAGGTCGCTTTTCACCTGCCAATATACCTGCCAACCCTTACGCAAAGAGTAACTATGCTCATATCCGGCGTGTACGCTGCCCACCACATTGTGCCGGTCAGAGCCGAGCGAACCGCCTATGCGCAGGTTGCCATGGTGGTTGTGTCCTCGTGTCACGCAAGGCTTGTAGGCTACGCCCAAACCCCACGTGTTGTAGTTGCTCCAAAACGACTTCGGGCATACGTGACCGCACGAAGCGCATTCGTCCCATTTCAGATACACGTTCCCGAAATACTCCCAAGCGTTATGATAACGTGTCTCATGTTCGTAAGCCACCGTCAAGTCCATGCCTTGCTCATACAGGAGTCCGGTGCCAATCTGCAACCTCCCCCTATGGTCGTCCGCAAATCCCGGAACACAAGTGGTAAACAGGATTACCGCCAATACAAACATCTTGTTCAAATAAAAATTCTTCATGCCTGATTCCTCATTCTTCATTAAGTAAGACTTCATTAAAGTTGTCCGCATTCAGCACATCTTCATAGTCGATGTTCAGCGAGATATTGCGCCCCGAAATTTGCTTTTCGCTTAGTTCTATGGTCAGCACCTTGTCATTGGGGAAAGTCATTTTCCGTATCACCACGATGTTACGGTAGCCGTGCAGGAACGACTTACCCTGTTCCAACATCATTTCCGGCTGTAACTCAATCACCTGCGCATTGGTAGCTTTCGACACCTTCTTGTCAGCGAGTTTCACTCGCATCTCATCTATATCGAAGCGGATGCGTGTACGGTTCTCTATCGAAAAGTCAATGAAAAAGTAGTCGCCCACGGCATAAATGTTGTTCAGCCGCATGGTCATACGGTGTTGTTTGCAGCTTACGTTCCGGTATCTAGCCGGAGAAGTCCATACCCTACGGGCAAACCGGTATATGTCCTCTGTGGAGAGCGACACCGCCGGGTTATGGTAAGCTGTGGTCTCTACAGCGTGTATTTCCTTGTCCGTCACCGCCTCTTGCAGCCGGGTGGTGTAAACCAGTGCGTATTGCGTTCGGTAGCGTTCCGTCACGATGGTCACAATGGCAAGCACCTCGCCGTCTTCGTGTCCCGCCTCTTTGGGTTTCAGCCGGATAGTATTGTTGATAGGCTGGTCTCCGGCAACCTTATCCGTGGAAATATCCACGAAGCGCACCGGCTCGGTAGCTGTTATCACCGTTGTCACCTGTTCATTCACCGTCAGTTGCTCCATTTCCTCATACGTGGTCTGTGCCGCCAGCGGACAAACCGCCAATACCTCGGCCACCAGACTCAAGATTTTAATTCGTGCATTCATTCTATTTTCTTGTTTATTACATTATCATTCATTGTATATGCTTCCGCTATGCTTCTATTTCCTTTTCTCCCTGCCATTTACCAGATACACAAATGTGCCGTACTTCAGTTTGGCCTTGTTTTTCTTCACCGCCTTCGATAGAGCGTTGCTCGTTCGCTGGTAGGCATTCTGTATAGCCTGCATTCCCCATTGGGAGAAAGCGTTTCCCGATGTACCGTTATTGATGTTCATCGTGCTGTTCATGGCGTTGGAAGCCACATCCTGTGCCGTCTCCCGGAAAGTGCTGCCCGGCACGTACAGCCCTTCCAGCCCGTCCGTATCATAGAGCGACAGGCTTACCTTCACCAGTTCATCGTCCACCAGTATGCTTTTCACGCTGCCTTTCACACGCTGGTTGCCGAAGCCGCTCATCGTAGCATAGAGGTACGAGCCTTTGGGCACTACTGTCTCGTTGATTTCCACATCATCGAGCAGGCGGAGCCGTACCCGTGAGCCGTCCACCGCCTTAATGTTCTCGTCAATGATTGCCTTTATCAGCTTGGGTTCAGGCGCGTTCTCCGCAAGGGTGTGAAAGTAGTCGGAGGAAGTCTTGATTTTCTTCACCACCTGACCGGTCTCCGCATCATCGGCAATCTCATGCACGATGTTGTCGTTCACTTCCACATTTCTGTCCGTCACCGTTCCTGTCGTCATCGGTCTGGAAACGGATGTGTCAGTATTATCCGGTGTAGGTTCCAATCCTTTTCGACCCTGCAACCTCGCTTCGGCAAGAGCCTTGTCCAGTTCCGCCAACGCTTCCTTGCGCCGTTGTTCGCTTCGGGCAATGCGCCCGTCCTCGTCGGGCAAGGGTAGAGAAACGGTGTCATTGTTCATTGCCTCGCCTTTTTCGGCGCTTTTTCGCAAGCGTTCCTGCATCTCACGCAGCCGCTCCAGTTCTTCCGTCCGCTTGTCCGCTTCCATGTCGAGCAGGGCGAGGTCGTCTTCCGTATATTTGGATTCGTATGCTTCTTTGTCATCTTTATTGTTGTTGCGTTCTATGTTCTCCACGGCGGAAAAGTCCTGTATTCTGCCGTATGATTTCACCATGCTCTCATATTTGCCGTCGATGCCTCCGTTGTTATCCACACGTGCCTGGGGCAGTTCCGGGTTCAGGAACTCCGTGGTTTGCAGCGTATTTCCCGTTTCTGCCGGTTCCGTGTCGAAAATGTCGAATATCAGATAACCGCTAATCAGCAGCAACGGGTAGAGTATGGCAGGCAGCACGTACTTCGGCTGTTTGAAATTAATCTTGTCTGTTATCATCATGCGTCTTATGTCTTTGTTTCAATAATTGTTCCTGGTGTTCCGTGGCAGTCATGCGTTCCTCCGTCCGGTGGATTTGATACACTGCTACCATACGATAGATGTTATGTCCCAAACAGGTCAGCACAATGCCGAACACAATGGCGAGAAACCACTTGGGGTGCTTGCAGGCGAAGCGTTGCACGCCCCCTGCCGCCTTGTCTAGTCTCAGCAGCCGGGCAGCCTTACGACCTGCCGCCACCTCTCTTTCATACCGTTCCTTATACTTCGGATCGTCCTTGTCCGGCATCTTCTCGCCGAAAATCATTTTTTTCCAGCTCATATCAGAAATTGTTTTTATTCTTTTGTTCGATGTCTTTGTTCAGCAGGGTGCGCCAGTCCACTATCAGCAGCCCGTGCGGGTTGTTGTCCGTCCGGGGTACCCGTTTCAGTTTGCCGGCGGTCACCAGTTCACGGGTGAGAATGGAAGTCCTCCGCTCGATGCGTTGGCGGCCATAGTAGGTAAACTCCATTTTCTCCTCGTTGAAGTTGATGCTGTCACAGAATATCGAGAATACCGCACTCGTTCCCATGATATTGTTGTAAAATCCCTTTTCTTTCAGTGTATTGTACTGTGCCAGTCCGGTCTCGTCCACCAAGTACATCGCCTTATCCATGGTGTAGCGTATATATTTGTCATCCGGTGCCAACGTGAAAAAGAAGTGGTGGAACATTTCCACATGGCTTCTCGCTTCCACATCGAGGGTCTCCTCCATTGTAGTGCGTTGCACAAGGATAGGTACATTGCCGTCCAATACATATACCTTCTGTTGGGCATCCGTTACCATCACCCTTGCTGTCCAGATGCTTGACAGGCTGATAAGGACGCATCCGGCAAGGAAAAATCCGCAGAATATCGTCACCAGCTTGATTTTGTTTTCTAAGTTTTTGATTACCATACAGCTTTTTCTATTTTATTTAATTCACTCCCTATTTTCAGAAAATCTTCATTCATCATTCTCAATTTTTCATAATCCCTTATCTCATCATGTGCGCTATCGCCCCCGTGGTGGACATTTTAGCCTGTGAAGCCACACCCTCGCCAAAGTTTCGGGTACTGAATGCCGTATCGCCTTCCGGTATCATCCATGCCGCCAGGTCCGGCACAAGGTTCAGGCATTTCAGGGCTACAATGCTTGCCGCCATCAGATAGCCTGCCGAGAAGAAGGAGTTCTGCAGGTAGGCGGCCATCGTCTGCTCGCTCGCCGTTATCGCCGTCAGGTTCTCCACCTGTATGCACAGCACGATGTCGAACAGTAGCAGCACGTAAAAACCAACGAAGTAGAGCATGGCTCCGTAAAAATGCACCGTCAAATAACGTGTCATCCACTTTGCCCATGCACCTTCCCATTTCGGCAATAACGAGAATGCCCATTGTATCGGTCCGAAAATCGTCAGCATACCGAGCAGGATTTGCTGGCAGTATATGGTAGCCCACCAGCCTATCCGAAAGACAATCAGCGCAATACACATCACGATTTTATCAATGCACACAGTTGCACCGCTTACCAGCGAGGTAAACCAGAGTCGGCTTGCATCCACCTCCATATTCGTCACCTCATCCACTCCGGTCTGCTCCATGGTAGATTCTATCAGATTGGGGTCACTCACCCCCGAATGGGCGACATCCGCCTGTGCCTGTAAACTCGTGTACATCGTGTCCCGTACATAAATCAATTCCTGCACCTCTTGGAATTTGTCGCTTATCTGTGTGACTTCCGCCTGGTACAGGTCATGCGTGTACGAGCCAATGGCATTCGGAATGTACGACAAGAAGTCCAGCACGCACCAACTGCTTCCGCTCCGGTTCATGCCGGTATCTGCAGGAGGATACCACCACGACAGGATGATAGCGATTGCCAGTGGCTTGAATAGTTTCATCACGTCCAGCGGCTCATGTTTCACCATCATTTTATAAGCCATGTTCGCCGCCACAATAATGGAAAAGAGTGCTGCCAACGCCATGCACATTTGGAGGATCCACCAAAACGGCCCTTGTGAGCCGGTGAAAGTCGCATCGCACAGGAACTCATTGGTCTGGAATATCACATCATCTATTTCTTCTTCGAGAATGTCAATGCCGAAATCCGATAAGATATTGTCTGCCATACATTACTGGATATTAGAGGATGTTTCCGTTTGTTCCGTTTCAATCTCATGTACCGGCAATATGCCGTCCGCTTTCAGCAAGTCATGGATAAATAGCCTGCCTTTTTGTGTCCACCGGGTACGCATCACGGTCTTACCGTTCTCCAACTGGGAGGTTTCGCTACCCACATACCCGTTCCCCTTGTAGGGAGCGTAGAGAATCCATTGCTTGCCGCTCTTGTATTGCACCCTTTTTTCATGGAGAATAGCGTTCAGACGGCGTCCTGAAAGACCGTAGTCTTGCGCAATCTGTGTAATATCCACCAAGTCCTTGTTCTGCAATACGGTCTCTGCGTAAGCGGAACGCTTGCCAAGCTCCTCGATTGTTTCCTTTTGGCGGTCAATCAAAAGCTGTTGTTCCGTGCAACAGCTCTCTATCTCCAGCCGTTGCTCTTTCTCCTTCCGAATGGCATTGGCAAGTCCGATAAAGAACTCCGGGTCTGTCACCGCGCGTTGCAGGGCTTTCTCGCTCAGGTAAGCCCCGTCCTTCCGAATGGCAGGCAGCACTTCCTCACAGACCCAGTCCTGAAACTTTTCAGCTTCCGGAAGTTTGGAGCGCATCACCAATCTATATACATCGGATTCGCTGATAAACTTGGTAGGTTGCATTACAACCGTACCGTATTGATTCTCAATGGGAGTGTCTAAAACGGACACCCCCTTACAGTGGGTACGGACGGCCTTTGCAGCTTCTGCATACCCTAAAGAACGGGCCACATCATTAGCCTTGAACAACACTTTCCCTTCTTCCTGTTGAACGGTACAAATCTCCCCGAATTGCGGATGATTGAACACTTGGTTTTGATGATTCATGTTTGTCATTATTTATAGAGTTAATAAATTCTTTTTCCCTTTCCTTTTTCATTCCCTGCCATCCACGGTAGTCCATCCGGCAGAACGCCACCGCCCCATGGCGGCAGCCACTACTTGCGCTTTCCGGTTTTCTATTTGATTGGTGGCAGCAAGCAGTTCCGAGGTCTTGCGTGCGTTGGATAGCCGGACGAGGTAGCGGATAAGTTCTTCGTTCTTCCTTGCCACATCCGTATAGATGCGCAGGTATTGTTTCTTGCGCTGGGCATTGGGCATATAAGCGTCCTGCGTGGCTCTTATGGCGCATTGGAACATCTGGTAATGCTCCTTCCAATAGCTTTGGTCATCACCGTTGCCGCCTGTTTGCAGGATGCGGTTGATGTTCCGCCCAAAGTCACCCATCTTGTCGGTTATCTTTCCTCCCTCCGCTGCCCAAGCCACATCGAGCGCACCGCCGCTACGGTCAGCCACGTTCAGGGCTTCAATTTTCGCCCGTGCCACCATTGCCGAGTCCAACGCTTCCGCTTCATCCACCTGGTTATACAGGTTCACCCCGGCAAGGGTACGGTACGACAGTTTGTTCTTGCTCGCCGCACTCTTGCTGTACGACTTGTGCAACGCTTGGTAATAGAGTCCGGGCGTAAGCGACCCGGAGCCGATTTCACCCACCGTTATCTGGTTCATCTTGGCAGCATCGTGGCTATAGGTCACGCTTTGCGCCACCACATCCATCGCCCCATAGAGCACAAGCCCCACTACTAAAATTCCTTTCCCCATCTTCCGATTCTTCATGTCCGATTCCTCATTCTTTATTCTTAATTTTTCATTTCGTTTCCGGATTCAGACCGGCTTCCCTCCACCGTCCAAACGCCCCCTCTATGATTTCCAGCTTGCTTTGCCTCCGATAAATGCTCTCTTTCCAGTAGCCAATCCGCAGTTGGATATACCGCCAAGTCTCAAAGTATGCCCGGTTCAGATGCGCTTCGATGTTATCCAGTCCGATATTGATACCCTCCAGTATCAACAGCAGGTCTGAGGTCGAGCAGGCGGCGGCACCAGTGGCGTACAGCACAAGGTCAGCCACCGAACGGTACAGCGATTCCCCTTCATCGGTAATCTTCCGTATGCAGCGCAGGTTCACGCTGATAAGCAAGGTGTCGGCCGGAGAGATTTTCCCCCGTTCCAATACCTTTTCCCGATAATCGTCCAACAGATCCTTGTAATCCCTGATACGGTCACTCACTGTGTCATAAGTAGAATAGACATTCAGCGAGGTACGGAGCGACTGGTACAGCACGTCAATCACATCGAACGCCCTCGTGTATTTGTCAAGGTCGATGTTCAGTTCCTTGTATTCCACGGCGGCATCGCTGCTGTATTCATGCAACAGTTGGTTGCTCAGCTCCAGTGTGGAGCGTGCCAGCAACAGGCTCCGTTGCTGCTTGTGGTCGTTGATATAGGCTTCCACCACAGGAATGTCGAAGTTCCATTGCGCCTTCACTACTACGGTGGGCAGCACCGCCAACAGCAACAGGAGTAGGTATCGTGTCCGGTCATTCATTTCCGTTCCCCCTTTCTTCATCTTCGTATTTGCCGTTGTAGTCCACGGAGTGCAGGTTTTCAGCCGCCCCGTGCAACCACCGTTTCCGGCATTGTTCCACTAAAGTCAGCCGCCTGCCCCGTTCGTCATTGATATAGGGAGCCGCATCACGCAGCACGTCCACAATGGAGAGCTTGTAGTGCATCATTTTCTCCAGCGATACCAGGTCGGCATAGATATGGCTCAGCCTTGTATGTACCTGGCGGGCGATTTCCAGCCGGTCTGACGACCATAGCAGGTGATAGGTATCGCCAGTATTGTCCGTTTCCGGCGGTTCGCTTCGAAAGTATTCCGTGCTTATCTTGCAGGAGGGGTATTCACGGGCGATTTCCGACAGGCGGCTGTTCACTTCGTCCTTTTTCTCAGTCTCGCTTTTCTCTGGATCAAACTGGATAATATCCACCACCTCCGTATCGCTGTATTCGGCGGTCAGCTCCCAACTGATTTCCATAATGGCACGGTGTATCTTGATGCCGAGGAAGTATTTCGGCTTCCGGGCAATCTGCAGGGAGGCACGGAATGTAATCACCCCGTTGATGTTCGGAGCGACAGCTTCACGCAGGTAGGTATAGCCCGACCACCAACCTTCGCCTTTCCATGTCAGGTCGTAGGCGGCCTTGCAGTCCTGCATGATAGCCGGAATACGGTAGTAATCATCGGTAGGCACGTCGTTGTCGGCGGCGGCTTCTTCTTTGGCCTGTGCCAGTTCCGCCTGCTTCCGGCGCACGGCGGAGAGTTCCGTTTCTATCCGGCTGATTTCGTTCTTATTGTTGTTATAGGTTTGCCGGAGCACGGCGGCTTCCTCCACGGTGGCGGAAGCTATCTGCCTGATAAGTTCCGCATTTTCCGCCTCCAGCCCGTCTATCCGGGCTTGCAGCACGGCGGCTTCCCCGTTGTATTCCTGTTCCAGTTCGTCCAAGCCGGACAAGTCCAATTCATCATCTTCCGATACGGTTGTCCGCATCACGCACTCCTTGGAGTGTGCGTTCAGGCTGCTTCCGCAACTGCGGCATTTGTATTGGGTGGTGCCTGAAATCAGGCTCACCCCCTCATGGCAGGTCACGCTTATCATTACGCTCTCGCTGCCTTTCAGTTTCGCTTCATCCGTAGCCTGGTAGTAGTTTTTCGCATCGGAGCCGATGTAATACACGGTGCCTTCCTCGTTCTCGTTGTATTCTGACAGCCGGGCTTGAAGCTGCCCCTTGAAAGTGTTCAAGTCCATGGTATATGAATCGAACACGTCCTCATACACTTCTTCTGTATGGTTCCAGCTTTTCGTCACCTTGATGCTGTATGCATAGGCTTTCTTGGTCTGCTTGCCTCCTTTGGATATGATATAACTGGAACGGTAATAGCTGATACTGTAAGTGTTTCCGTCGTTTCGGCGGTTCAGTTGTTCCACCTGCGCCCTCGACCATCCGGCATATCGTTCCGAATTGCTAAGCACCTGTTCGGTCTGGGTGGTATTCGGGTAAAAGTTGGCATCGGAAGTATTGAAGCGTGTCCATTCCCCACCATTGATTACGCTGTTGTCGTCTGTGGCAGGGGAGTAGTCGCAAAGCACCTCCTGGCCGGCATCCCTGCGGTAAATGTACCACCGTTGGGTATAGTATTGCCCCATCGTCTCACGCAGGTAATCGGTCATCCACGCCGTCAGATTGTAATTGTCGAGTTGGAACAGCCCGGCTACGTTCTCCGGTCCTCCAACTAAGGAGAGCAACGTGCTACCTACCGAATTGTCAAGGCTTTGGTACAGGTCGTAGCTGTTTTCCACGGCGTGGGCAATGGCAGTCACGTTTCCTTGCAACAGGTCGTGGAAGTTGCTCTCTCCCAAGATGTGTTCGCTCAGGTTCTCCGTTCCGGCGGTGGCGATATTGACCCCCATGTTATAGAGGTTGTCAAGGTCTGCCTTCAGGTTCTCTTTGGTGAAGTTATGTGGAATGTCGCCCAAGTCGTCAAGAAAGGTTTTCCAATTAATGCCACCGTTCTCCGACAGGGTGAACAGCGAGGCCACCTGCGGATTCAGTTGCAGGAAAGCGATGTCGTTGAACGACAGGCTGCCATTGGTCACTACCGACTCAAACTGCATACAGAGCGTTTTCACTTCCGTGCAGATTTTCATCAGGTAGCTTCCCCAATACAGGGCAGTCTGGGGCGATCGGAGCATCATCCCGGCCACCGTCCATATCTTTGGCATGATTTTGGCACTCACCAGGTGGTAAATCCTTCGGTAGTATTGGTTCTCCGTCTGGTTGCTCCAGATTCCCAGTTCCGTCAATCCTTTGCGGTCGAGGAATTTGGACGTAAAAATTCCGGCGGCGGCGATTTCGGCGGCATTGTACCGTTCCAGTATGGCTTTCACCTGCTCATTGTAGTAGGCTTCAGCCACCGTTTCCGTCCCATAGGCGGCGACCATGGCGGCCACCGTTTTCTTGTCGTAGTTTACACGCACGTACTGCGCCCTTGTTGGAAAGACAAAGGTGCAGGCTAAGGTCAGAAGCAATAGGATTCTATACATGGCGAGGTGGGGGGTGGTTAAGGGGTTATTTGCCGTTAGCCGTTATCTCTTTCCCTTGTCCTGCTCGTTCCATACACAGGCTGTATTCCCCCGAACACCAGTCCTTTTCCGGTGCCGTGAAGCTGATGTAGTTCCGCTCTTGCAGTTCCTTGCTGGCTGACAGCACATCTTTTACGGTAAATCCGCGTACCTTGCAAAGCAGGCTCGCCGGATGCACATAGAACTTTTCTGGTTTGTTCTCGTTCTTCCAAATATAAATAAGGTAGAAGAACAGTACCGTTGCTTCCTTGGAGAAATTGCTACGTTCGTTGGATTTCCAAAACTCGCTGATAAATTTTTCTTCTTGCATGATAATATGATTTTAGAATTGTTTTTCTTTCAGGTTCAATACTTTGCCTGCCTTATTTACCATTTGTGCAAAAGGCAGCGATTTTTCAATACCCGACCGTTTCCAGTCTCGGCAATAGGCTTCCGTAGCTTCTTGATGGCTGCATTTCAGTTCTGCCTTGTAGAGTTTCAACGCTTCTTTTTCCGCCCGTTCGGTGGTGTAAGTCATGTAGCATTCCCTCGGTTCCTCCACGCCATAGACTTCGCTGGTCGTACCACGCCTGATGAATACTTCCCGGAAGAAACTGCGTCCTTCCTTGTTCTCCAGTCGGTTAATGGTAAAGATTTTCTTGCAGTCCGTTTCCGTCAGTCCGAGAATAGCCTTGATGTTGTCGAAGCGTTCCTTGAACTTGCTTTGGTCAAGAAGCATCACCACATCGGAGTTGTTGATAATGGCCTCTTTTACGATTTCGCTGCCGATGATGTCCTGTATCTCCTGTGTCACCACGCCGACACTTGCCCAAAACTTTCTTGCCGTCTTGTACATAAACTTGATGTACTCGGCCATGAGTGGCGAGGCGATTGCCTTCCATGCTTCCTCTATTACCAGGACTTTTCGCTTCTTTTTCAGACGCATTTTCTGCAAGAACACGTCCATGATGATAAGCGTGACAATAGGAAAAAGTTTCTTATTTTCCTTGATTGCATCCACTTCAAAGACGATAAAGGTCTCTGAGAACAGCGTGGTATCCACATTCTCGTTGAGAATCTTGTCATAGTTGCCGCCTTTGTAGAAAGGCTGAATCATGTATGCGTATTTGTCGTAGTCGATTTCCGTGATGTTGTTCTCTAGGCAGATAAGCTCCAACCGTTCACAAGAGTATTCATAGAAGGTATTGAACGACAGCGAAGCCACCGCCAAAGCTTTTCGCCGTTCCTCCAGCAACTTGATTTTCGCATCAATCTTCTTACCGAGTGTCGCCATTTCCTCCACACTCCACGTACCCTTGCGCTTTTCGGCGGCGGTCAGTGTCTTGCGCAGGGTCTCACGCTGCAACGGGTCATAGCCCTTGAAACCGTGGAAGTAGGCATCGTAGTAGTCTGTCACAATCTGCTCGATGATACGGACCTCCAGTTCCGAAATTTTACTATCCGAACCTTTCCATATCAGCAGAATCAGGTTCTTCAGGAAGTCTATCTTTTCGATGTTCAGTTCCGCCTTCGTGATATTGAAAGGGTTCATCGTAATGGGCTTTTCCTCGGTGTAGCTGATATACTTCCCACCCAAATATTCGCACAATCCCTCGTAGGAATTACCTGTATCCACTATCACCACATCCGTTCCGTGTTCGTGTAGTTGGCGTACCACGCTGTTCATGTGGAACGATTTGCCGCTTCCCGAAGGCCCCAGGCAGAAAAAGTTGGAGTTGTCCGTCAGTTTGTGTTTCCCTTCTTTTCCCGTAATGTCAATGGCCACCGGCACGCCCTGCCTGTCCGTATAGTAAATCTTCAGCGGCGTGTCCTCGCTGTGCTGTATTTTTTCCTTGTACATCAGACAGGCGGCGGCATCGCCCAGCGTCAGGAAGCGGTCATACTCCGCACTCATGCCGTAACAGTTTCCCGGAAACGAATTGACGAACAGTTCCAGTTGGTTGTAAGCCCTCTTGGAGATATGGACGCCCATACGTCCGAACGTGTTTTCCAGATGATTGGTGGGCTTTTGCAGGTCGGCATCACTGTCGCAGCACACCACCAGGTTGTAGTGCGTATAGACTAGTTGCTTTCCCTCCCTGGCCATGACTTCCTGTACCTGCTTGATGTCCTCCACGGCCATTTGGTTGCCCGGATTGGGAATACTTGCGTGGCGGTTTTTCTTCTTTTCCAACAGCGCAAGCTCCCTTTTTTGGTTAGGAATGAAAATCATCTGGTTGTAAACGACCGTCCTCGCTTCCGGGATTTGGTCAATGGCCGCCATCACATCAACAGGCATCTGCGTGTTGTTCACCTCGATGTTGGCAAAGGGACGTACCAAGCTGGGCAGGTTGATGCTGTCCACGTCCACAAGTGAGAATATTTTGCATTTCCGGTCACCCATGCGCACACATTCCTCATCCACCTTGAAATTGTTCATTGAGAGTGTCTTGTGGGTAAAATCCATGGCAAAATAGCGGTCGATATACTCGCTGGCATCTTCCTTTGTCAGAAATTCGGCACGTACACCGGCATCCTTCAATTGGTCTTGCACTTTGCGGATTTTCACCAGGAAGTCACGCCACTTTCTGCCGTCAAAAGAGAAAAGGCGGCTCTTTTGCGCTTCCTGCGTCACGGTCAGATAGGTCTGGCTGTCCGTATATTCCCTGCCATTGAAGTAATGGAAGTAGGATTCGGACAGGTATTCGCGCTTGCTTTCGCTCTCATCACAGAACGGTTTGCGCACGAATATGTCCTGCTTGTGCAGCGCATACCCTTCGCCGAGTGTTTGGGCAATGGCGGTGAACAGCCGGGTGTATTCATAGTACCCGTCTATGTCAGCGGAGTATTTATCCACCGGGTTCTCCATGCGCAGGATAGCCGCATACTCTCCGTTTTTGGTATATACCACGCCGACACCCTCGTTGTCTTCCACGGAGAAGTAAATGTCTTGGAAGATGCGCTTGCGCTTTCCTCCTGTGCCAAAGGCATATACCGATATGGCCATACCCGTGCCTACAGCCGCAAGAATCAGTAGAATATAAATCGTCATGGGCGTTATTGTTTTTGGCTTCCGTCACATCGGGCGAAATAAACCTTTCGGATTCCGAAAGCTAAATCATTCTCCCATTTATCCGAAAACTTGAACAGGTCAAACGTAGGATGCTCATCGTAGCACTCATAAGGCACAATGCCATGTCCCACAAACAGGGCGATGTCTGCCGCAATACAGCGTGCCACCTCCCGACCGATATACAGCCTTTCCTTGTCGGTGAACTGTACATCGGAAAGCTCCTTCCGGTTCGTTTCAATGCACACGGATGCAAAATCCTCTGCACCGTTAATGTCTGTAATCGTCACAGTGGCATCGGTATCGGAGTCCATAACTACCTTTACTTTGAATAAAGGTGGAAGCACGCAGATTTCCACTGAGTTGATTTCCGCTTCGTTGTATATTACCAGATTGTTCATTTGTGTTGTTTTTTAGGTGAATCAAAATAGATAAAATAACCGCAGCCGTAAGCTGGCATATTGTTTTGACAAGGTTCCGGTCACAATACCGTTCTCCATGTCAATCAGATAAAAGGTCTTGTCCGAACTCTCGCTGACGGTCAGGTATTCTCCTCGCATCGGTTCACAGCCGACTGTTTCTCCGAGTTGCCGGTGATGATAGAGCTGTGCCAGTTCCGCAAGTGACGGCACATAGCTTCCCGGATGCTGCTCCACTTCAGCAAGCATTTCTTTCCTGGCGAGCAGCCTCCCGTTCCTTCGGTAGGCATGCTCCGTTTGACGGTACTTGTCAATCAGCCTTTGGGTAAGATCGGCACCGTCTGCATAGCCGAAGGCGCATTGCTCACCGTAGGGCATTCCCGAAGTAAAGATGAGTTTGTTCTCATCGATGATTTCATCCGTTTGCCTGGGATTGACGACTCCCTCTTTACGTTTACCATCAATGGTCTGGAAAGTTTTACCGGAAGTCAAAACTTTTCCCGAATAGCAATACCGACCCTCGCTGTCGCGCAACGCCACCGCTTTGCCGTGCCTCCCGTCCGTTTCCACTACCATGGCAATTGAATTGCTGTCACGTTGAGGACATATCCCACCGTCTTTTTGCAGGTAGTGACCCACTTCCACGGAATCCACACGCTGCACAGGCTGGTAGCGGAGCTTACGCCGGGTTTCCACCCAACTGCCATTCACCGCCAATCCTTCCTTGCCTTTGTGCAGGTTTAGCCTTACAAGGCTTCCTGCTTGCATGGGAGGCAATGTTGTCCGCACGGCGTATGGGTGTCCGTCAATGGTGGCGGCAATCGTCACCGCGCCTTCCGTATCGGTAGGCACCAGATAAAAGTCATGTTTCCGGCCATTGTTCAACAGGCAGTCCGCATCCGTGGCGTTCAACGTGCCTCCTTTGCCCACAGGTCTCCATTTACCCAAGTAAGGCTGATAGACAGCCTGTCCGCAAAGGTTCTCCCCCGTAAGCGTAAGTTCATCCAGCCGCTCTTGCAACCGGTCACTCTCGCATCCGATGCAGAGTAGCACCATTGAACTGCGCCAATCCATTTCCACGGAAATCTCCTTGCCGATATGCCGGGCCGTTTCCACAGCGTACAGGTTTTCCCCGAAAGGAGCAGCCAGTACAAGACTATCATCTGCGGCAAGTCCTTGCCGATAAGGGAAACAGGCATAGATGGCGGCAAGCGTGTCAGCGGTCACGGTATGATGTTTCTGCGCCACATAACGCCCGTTATCATAAATGAACGGCACTCCGTAAAAGGCGTTCCGTTCCGTGTCTGTGGCGTCCGCAAGATGCATATACACCCCGATGTCCGGCAGTCCTGTTTCCATTCCCTCTGAAGTGATTGTCAACGGACGGCAGGCTGTAGCCCAGCCTTGCCGAATTTTACCGGCTGTCTGTTGCGCTTCTACCGTGGCGGATTTCGTTACCTGTCGTTTTCCACAGGATGCGAGCAGTAGGACACATGGAAGAAACAGCCAAGCAATTTTACTTTTTCTACAAACTACGGTTATTGTCATTTCCTTTTTGAATAAGCATAGATGAATACTCCTTTATCGTTCTTCTTGCTGTGCAGCCCTTTGCGCTGTTTCAGCAGGATAAATCCGGCACCCACGGCGAGAGAGGCCACCAAAGTGAGCAGTCCGGCGAGGAAACCTATCAGGCAGTAGGCAAGGATAAAGCCGAGAATGGCCCCGCCGACAGCTCCGGCCGCCCAATAGATGTACCGCCCCTGAAGTCCCATCAGTTCAAGAGGCCGTTGAAGCCCCTTGAACAGTGGGTACCCCGTGTAGCGGCTGTTGTCCGTTTGGGTTCCCATGCGCCGTTAAGCGGAGATACCGAAAAACAACGGAAGTGCCTGTGCAGCAGCTACCAGGAAGATACAAGCTCCTACAATCATCATGATAGACTTCTTCACGTCCTGTTCCTCGTTGTTCATTTTGATATACACGCTGATTGCTCCCACAACGGCCACAATGCCGGCAATGGCGTAACACAGTTTCACTACATACGGCACGTACTTGGCGATTTCGTCCGTCACCGTGCCGAGGGCGGTCGTTCCGGCGGAGTAGTCACCGGCCGCGTTCTGGGCGAAAGCTGTCACCGTTCCGACCAGCAGCATAAATGAAAGCATCTTGATTCTTTCGGAAGAGCAGATGCCCTTCATCATTTTCTTAATTTTTTGCAACATTCGTTCTTGTTTTTAATTAGACATTATGGTACTCTCTGCGCAGATGAGTATTTTTTAAACTTGATAGCCGAAGAAAGCTGGGAACACGATAGAGGCTCCAATCATGAACATACAGGCTCCCACAACCATGAGTATCTCCTTGACGATACCTTCCTCGCCGGCATTCATCTTGATGAAGATTTGTAGGCTGGCGTAAATAGTAACAAGTGCAGCAATGGCATAGGTCAAATACAGCACATAGAGCATCATGGTCACTACATAGTCGTGCATCAGTGCCAGCGCATCGGCTCCCCAACTGTAATCCACGCCGCCACATTTGGCGAAAACGGACTGCGCCGAAAGGAGGCACGACACCGGCAGGCTATAACGGATAATCTTCTTACAATACATTTCGGATGACATTGATTTCGGGTTTGAACAGCGAAGCTTTCTTGCCTTCCAGTAACTCATGGAGTTCTGGGGCTTTGATGCCGTATTCGCTCGTTACGTCCGCTTCATCCAGATTCTCTTGCAGCGAAGCAATGCGTCTCTCTGTCTCGGCAGTTTCTTTCTTTTCGCTTTCCTTTTCCGGGTCAAGCACTTCCGCAGGTTCTTCCGGTTCGGCATCGCCAATAAAAAAGCCGTCTCCCTGTTCATTCACAGAGACGGCGGTTTCAACTGGAACGTCTTCAATCTCAAACACTTCCTCGTTGGAAGTAAGTTGCTTTCCGGTAGCGTATAAATCCTTGCCGATGTTGGCACCGTAGTAAAGGAGGTAGGCGATGCTCAGGCAAATGGCAAATGTCAAAAATGGACTCATTTCGTATTGTGTTTATGCGTTGATTGTTCGATTGATGCCGCAAAGGAATAATGAAATAGAGGTACACGATGAAAGACAAAGCAACAAAGCCTCCTTTTTTAACCGGGTTTATGATTGCAGTGAAAAATCAGACTGTCAATCATACTCCGATACCACAATTACAGGTATTCCGCTCTCTACCATTTATATACAAGGAGATATGAATCATACACATCTATGCCCTCATTGAGCGGAGGCATTTCTGGCGCAAAGTTCCGGCAGGCTTGCTTTGATTGCTCCAAACTTTTAGGGCGGGAGGCAGCGGATTTTCGGATAATCAGTGCCCCAGTGATTGAAATCTTCCTTTTTCCACACGCGTAAAAAGCGTATTTCAACCAAAAAGTTTGTGCCATACGCACCTGCCAAGTCGGAGCACCATAAATAACTTCCTCACAATAAGGGGCAAAGGCTCCCGATGATAGGGAAATAAATCAAATCAGTTATGAAGTTCACAATTTCAGCAACAGAATTGAACGCCAAGTTAATTGCATTGGCAAAAGTAATGAACAGTAAGGTGGCATTGCCTATCTATTCCACGTTCCTATTGGAACTCAAAGACGGTGTATTGAGAATAACGGCATCCGACATGGATTGTAGCCGATGCAGCACGCTCCCTGTCATAGATATGGACGGAGCTAACGGACACAGCGAAAGTATATGTGTCACAGCGAGTTTTTTGCTTGATTCGTTGAAGAATTTAGGAGACCAGCCTGTCACTTTTGAAGCGGACGAGGAAAATTTGTCGGTAGTTATCCGCTACAACAACGGCCAGTTCGACATGGTGGGATTTCCGGCAAAGGATTACGTCCTTCCTGGCACAATGGAGAAAAACGTGAAGGCCACTATCGAAGCATCTGTCTTGAATGATAGTATCGGCAAATCTTTATATGCCGTTGGCAACGATGACCTTCGTCCTATATTTTGCGGCATCTATTTCACTAAGAAGGGCGATGAATTGCAATGTGCCGCTACCAATGGCTCCATGTTGGTACGGAACATTTACAAGGTTGAGGATGACGGACAAGAGTACAATTTCCTGTTACATTCAAGAGCTGCAAAGATTGTGCGCAGTATGACAAGTAAGTCAGATGAGAAAGTGCAGGTATTCATTACTGACCGTGAAATGGCCTTCCAAACAGAAACAGACTATTTCCGCACACGGCTGATAGAGGGAAGATACCCCAACTACAATGCCGTTATCCCCACGGATAGTGACAAAAACGCCATTCTCGACAAAAACGAACTGTTGGCGGCCGTCAGACGGGTAAGCGTATTTGCGGACAAGGCACGTTGCGAGGTGGCCATGAACTTTTCGGGATTGTCGTTGGTGCTTTCGGGAAAGGATATTGATTGTTCCACCCATGCTGAAGAAACGGTATTTTGTGCCTATCAAGGCGGCAATTTGCGCATCGGCTTCAAAGCGGAGTTTTTGAAACAAACGCTGGAAAATATCACCACCAAAGAGGTACAGTTCAAGTTAAGCACGCAAGAACGTGCAGGTGTTATCACCCCTGTAACCGACGATGACCAGATGGAAACCGTAGCATTGATTATGCCCATACTGCTATCGGCTTGATACCGGTATTGAAGAAATTCCCCTGCACTTCAATTGCGGCAGGGGATTAATAATAAAATCCTAAAATTGAAATGACATGACATTCAGAGAATTTATGAAAGAAAACGACTACGAGTTGCAGACCACCTTCTGGAACGATTTTACGATAGCCGACCATTTTGGACTTGCAGGTATTCAGAACACCTTCAACCGTGCGTTTGAAGAATGGAAAGATAATTGTAAGTATCTCACGGAGCTAACATTGGTACTCAACCATAAAGTATGGCAACACCATGAAACAAAACCACAATTTTCAGAACTGTATGAAAAACTTTGGGAACAGACCGAACAATATGCAATGGAGAATCTAAAAGGCGACGAGTTGGATTATTTTTGTGAGATAACAGATTAATATACATGAAAGAAGGTATCAGAGTAGATACCTTCTTCCATTTTATATATTCCTGTTTTATAAAGAAATATTAATTTTCCATGCACCTGTTTTTCTGGCACCGATTCTCGATATGACTCTTTTTTCCGCAAGGCTCTTGATACGTCTGGCAACCGTAGCACGATGCAAATTCAACTGTTCGGACAATTCCGTATAGGTGATGTCAGGCTTGGCTTGAATAAGTCTCAACATCTGCAAATCCTCTTCACTTATAGTCGCGTTTATAGTCGCATCAGCATCACTTATAGTCGCATTTATAGTCGCATCTGCCACTTTTATAGTCTCACTTTCAAACTCAACACTTGTACGGAAAATATCCTGTTCAAAAAAATGGGGATGCCCACCTTGATAATACTTGGCGTATTTGAAAATATTACGCACACCGGAACCGAGTTTGTCGGCCAATCCGATATTGCGGAAAAAGGAGGCGATGATTGGATTTTTGGGATTCGGCTCAAAATTTTCCGGGGTTATCTCACCCGACCACGAGGCACGGTTAGCATTTTCCGTGTATATACGGTTATTCTCAATAACGAATTTGGCAGGATAAGAACTTGAAAATTCTCTATGGATGAGTATGTTTGATACCATTTCCCTGCATATTACTCCACGCAGGCTTATCCGTTGTTCATTTTCAAGATAAAACGGATCCGGCAAATGTTTTTGGGCAAATTCCATCAACAGATCATAGCTTTCCACAAGGTTGGTACATACAATCTCCCTGTCGTCATACCGGTCTATATTGATTCGGCGAAGCAAAGCATCCGTTTCATAAGCCGGTGCCACATCTTTTATAACGTCGTCACGACCTAACAGTAATACGGCTGCAAGATTCAGTCCATGCTTTCCTGTCTCATGATTCGTACCGAACAGACCGGCAGAGCGTAACAACTCCATATCATCCGTCTTTTGCCAAATATGCCGACCGTTAGCGGAATTAGCAGCCATTTGTCTGATAGTCGGCAAAAGGTCGAGTCGCAAATCTTCCACTTTTATATATGGAAATACCTTCCGTTCTGTAAAGATACTTTGCTTACGGATATACATCATCGCTATTTGTGAGGTGCTGGTCACGTGTACGTCCGCATCATCCACCCGGTCAAATATCTCCTTTTTATAGGAATGGACTTCTGCACTCGGATTGACATGAATGTGTATCACGGTTTTACCCTCATAGAGAAGCGGTCTGGGCTCCAAATAAACAGTAGGAGTTATCAAATCCGAATTGCTGACACAACTGATAAAATTCTTAATCATTGAAGATACGGAATTTTCAGGTACGCCGACAACACGACCGGAATCCGTCACGCCTAAAAATAGATCACCGCCAAAACGGTTGAGAAAAGAGCATACCGTTTCATAGGTATCGCTTTCAATGCCATTTCCACAGCGTTTAAACTCCACCCGAATGGTTTCTCCTATTTCCAGTATTTCTTTAAATCGTTCTTGTTCCATTGTTCTAATTGTTAGGCAAAAATACAAAATATCCAGCACATAAACTTGTGTAGGACATGATTCTTTTGTTTAAAGTCAATTCACGGCATCCTTTTCTTATCGCGCAACAGGTCATTGACATCCTTATAATAAGGAAACGCCTCCATCACATTATATACCGTAGCCGTATTCATTTCCCGAAGCAGATCCACCGCCTTTCGTCCGGCATCGTCATTGTCGAGGAAGCAATAGATTTTCTTGTATGCTTTCAACCGGGACAGAGCTTTGGACAGGTTGTTCACCGAGTTCAGTACAATTAAATCCGGCTGTCTGCACGGAGGCGGCAACTTTCCTTGTTTTACTAGTGTCAAATAAGAAAGAAAGTCCATAAAGCCTTCAAACAGGCAACATGCCAAAGTGGTCTTTGTGGTGTTGGTCACTGATATGTCTTTAGGTGCAATGCACCCTTTGTAGTACGGACTGCGCATTTCATATCCACCGGCTATATTAGGAAAACCGATAGCGAAGTAGGCTCTTCCACGGCAGGTATAGTGTATCTCCCAGCATTCCCTAATTCCGATTTCCATATCAATGCCCCGTGAAGCCAGATAGGACTTCAAGGCTACCGAAGTCAGCGCACCGATTTGGATGTTCCGCAAGATCTCATTCCTTTCCTCAGAAGAGGGCAGGAATGTTCTTGCCTTGACAGGTACTCCCGGGGTGGCGTTTTCTATCAGTTTCAGTACACGGGATATATCATTGGTATGATAGATAAGAATACCCAAGTCTATGATGTCGCCACTCCGGGCAAGTCGTAGGCTCGGTACAGAACGCCTTACTGCCTTTCGGCAGTAGGTTTTCCCGTACCTGCCCCCAAACCGTACTTGCATGTCTCCACGCATACGGCTCTCCGTTGATAACATGACTTTATTTAGCATGGCTGTGTATTTTGGCATAACACTTTTCACAGACAACCAATGTCTTCCTATGCTTTTCAAGCATCAGCCTGTCGCATTCAGTTTTTCCTTTAAGCTGATTTAGCTTTCTGACATGACGCATGACTACAGGTCCGACTTTTCCACATAATTCACATGTTCTCGCATCCAATCGCTCAGTAAGTGTCGGCTGTGGAATTGCGATTGTGTAGGATAAGTCGTTTACCTCCGTATAGTACATTGGTGGTTTACGTTTGAATCCCTCATTATAGAATTTCCTGTACCGTAATTTACCTTTTGCATCCTGATATGGCACTATAATGTCATTCCCAACCTTATATTTGTCAATGACTTTGCTTACAGTGCTATTGGTTTTTCCTGCAATGGTATGGTACATACTGTACTCCATGATGTATCCAAACTTTGAGAGCGCGTATGCCACGTTGTTGGCAATGCAGTAGTAGTTGTAGAACCCTCTGATTTCAGAGTTATATGCCGCCACTATGTCCTCGATTTTCTTCTTCATAAGATTGCCTCTGAACTTTGCAAACCAAACTTGTCGGCCATTTTCTACCTTGTATCTGATGGCGCTGTATTCTTCCAGTTTGTTCCGCACCGTTTCTATGGCGACCTTTAGGACTATCTTACCGTTGTAATAACGGGCTGGCACATTGTTCTTGTCCCGCTTGATAGCATCAGACTTACGGACTGAAACATCGAAGCCAAGAAATTTCGCGGGCTTTTGTGCGTTTGTTATCAATGTCTTTTCCTGTGACAGTTCCAGCTTGAGGTTTTCTTCCATATACTTGGTAATGTCCGACTTGATTTTAACGCACTCTGCCTTGCTTCCGATAACACCAATGAGGAAATCATCTGCGTATCTTACGTATCGAAGCCTTCTGTATGTTTCATCCATACTGTCTCTGCTCTCAATCTTTTGCCTTTCACGTCTCAGTTTCTCATACTCATCCCTAAGCTGTAATCTGACATCTGCATCCTGTATGTTCTTGATGCTTTTAAGGATGCGTTGCATCTTATCGCTAAGTTGCTTGTATTCTTTGGTGATGTGTCTTTCTTTTCCCTTATTGAAGCGTAGGGCGTATTCTTCCATATACTTGTCAAAATTATCAAGATAAATGTTTGCCAGTATAGGACTGATATTACCGCCTTGTGGAGTTCCCTTGTTTGTATTATGAAACTTCCAGTCTTCAATATATCCCGCATTCAACAACTTGCGGATAAGCCTTAGAAATCTATCATCGGCAATCCGTTTCCGCAAAGTTGCAATCAATACATTGTGGTCTATGTTGTCGAAGAATCCTTTAATGTCTCCTTCCACAAACCATTTTGTACCTGTAAATGTCTTTTGGATATGGGTCAATGCGGTATGGCAGCTTCTGTTTGGTCTGAATCCATGTGAGGTGTTTGCAAACACCTCTTCATAGACGGCTTCAAGAATCATGCGCACCACCTCCTGTACAAGTTTGTCCTCAAAGGAAGGAATTCCAAGCGGTCTTTTCTTACCGTTTTTCTTGGGTATGTATATCCTTTTTGCCGGATTAGGCTTGTAAGACTCATCTCTCAAAGATGCAATGACTTTGTTTATTCTTTGAAGACTCATCCGATTGATGGTTTTCCCATCCGTACCGGGTGTCATATTGCCTGGTTTGGCGTAAATACGCTGGTAAGCAACATGAAACATCTCCTCATTGAATAAGATACGGTACAGCCTTTCGAACTTGTAATCCGAAACTTTACCATGCTTGTTTAAAGCTTTTAATACTTGCTCAGGACTTCTCATAATGTCTCACACATTTTCCATTATTTGTATTAAGTTATCTAACTGCTTCCCTTCGCCATGTACAAGGCTTTCCCTTGCTCGGACTACTACGGAAGCTCCGTTCCCATGTCAGATATTCAGGGTCCTATGCCCATAGCCTTACGGCATTCTGATTTAGGGAATCCCCATTCGCTTTCACAATAACTGTTTGGCTCGGCAGACTGTCGGATGCGACTTACGTTCCTATTCCACTTATTGTGGTTGCTCTGAAGCCAGCTCCTGCTCCATTGTAATTTCGGTTTACATGGGGTGCTTCAGCCCGACGTGAATCAAATACCTTTCGTCGGGGCTGGTACGTGTGCAGCAGAACTATCGTTCAACCAATCAGGCTTCATCCTTGTGTCTGTCTTTTCCTCTCGCCATGCAGTCGCAGCTTGGTATTTAGCTGACTAATGACTTTACCGACATGCTTTTGTCACCTTTGGATTTCTCCTCCAGCTAAGTCGTTGAGGATAGGTCTGTTGAACTCTAACCTAATCTCTTGCCATAGAGATATTTATTGTGTAGCCTATATGGGCGCATCGAAATCATACCAGATATTCCGATTTTTATTGACTTTGAATGAAGGTGTCATATCTTCCCTATACGGGGCACGGAACCATGCCGCACAAGCGGTTTCCCTTGTAGGGAAACAACCGATTGCTTTCAAGAAGTCCACAATATCTATTTGTTTGGTCTGGGCTATGTTCATAATAACTTTTGTGTTTCTATTCGGGTTTAATAAAGTTTATCTTATATATACACCGACGTTAAACTAAACCTCTTTATCGGAGGTACAGCCGCTATACTCCAGCACCTTCGGATTGTAATGGTAGCTCTTATCCTGTTTCACGATAATGCCACGCCCCATCAGATACTTGTTCAGTTCAATGCAGATGTTCCGGCCACGCTTGAAGCCGATTTCGGTATATCCCTGTTGGAGCGCTTTGATAAGCGGTCTGTATCCGGTTATGTCCCCCTCGCTGAATGCCAGCCTGAGAGCCTGGGCGTGTTGTACATCGGAAATGGATTCGCAGAAGCCCTTACGCTCTTGTGTAAACGAGTATTCTCCCACCAGTTCAGGCAAGGCATCGTTATTGATGCGGAAAGCGAACGGCTCAAACTCCTTTTCACGAATGTGCATGGCTTTTACTTCACTGATATTACCGTCAAACTGGCTCTTGGTGATTTGCAGAATGGTTTCCGCTTTGTTATTCAGTTCTGTGCCAATATGTCCTCTCGTATTGTCATCTCCTTTGTTCAGATGTAATACTGTATGGATATGGAGGTCGTGCATACTTGACCAGCGCATGAGGTCGTTTATCAAATCAACAGACTCACTGGGACTGTTGATGTCATACAGGAGGTCACGGATGCCGTCAATGACAACAAAACCGATACCCGGATCGGAAGCCAGCGCATGGTTGATAATCTGTCGGCGTTGTTTGGGGCTGTATTCCCGCAGCATGAAAAATTCGAGGTTGTCCGTTTCACGGTCAGTAGGTAGCCCGGCCAGTCTCAGGATGCGTTCAAGCACCTTGTGGCAATGGCATTTGCTTTGTTCCGTATCTACATAAAGCACCTTGTGCTTGCCTTCCGGCAAATGTGCGTTGTAGCGTAACACGTTTTTGCCCGACAACGCTGCAGCCACAATTGCCGTGATGTTGAAAGTCTTTTTGCTTTTGGGCTTACCGACCGAAGCACTGAAGTTGCCGAGCGTGGCAATGGTTATGTCATCGACACGGACAATTTCCGGCGGAAAAGCGTAGGTCTCGGTGACACGTAGGCGGATGAATTGCAGGATTTGTTCATAAACCGAACGATCTATGTCATTTCCGGTTTGAAGCAGGTGGGTCGGTATCATGGCTTTCCCCCTTTCTTTTTATGGTTGGGCTTGCCGGTGTGGTCATGGGCGGTCATTATAGCAGCCTGTCTTTCCAGTTCCCTTTGTGAAAGGACTGGATTGCGCCGTTTCCATTCATCCAGTTCCTTCCTTTCAAAGAAGATGTTCTTGCCATTCGGTTTGGTGTAGGATATGTCACGGTTGGAGGTAAGCCGGTACATATGCCCTTTGGAGATATTCAGGTATTTGGCGGCTTCATCAATATTCAGCATATCTTTCAGGTAATAGAGTTGATTCTCCACGCTTTCAAAACGCTCTATCAAGGCTTCAAGCGTCCCGAAACGATCAATGAAGGCTTCAATGGTGGTTATCTTGCCCAATACTACGTTTATATCTTCCATTCGGGTCAGGATGACGGCCACATCTTCTACCCGTTTAAGTGTTTCAAGAAATCCGGCTTCTGTCATGATGCAAATTGTTTATCGGGTTCAACACATTCATTCATGCTGTCCGGCATCTCCTTTGGACAGTTTTTTTCGGTTTCTTCTACTTGGTTCCGGCAGAGCCATTCGTCCAATTCCTGCTTGTTAAAATACAACAGTTTACCGGACGGTCTGTAGTGGGGGATATGCCCGTTCTTGGCAAGTTTGTACAACTGGCTTCTCGACAGCCCCATATACAGGCAGGCTTCTTTGAAATTGAGTGTTTTCTTGATGCAAAACAGCATATTTTCAATCTTCTCCGTTTGTTTCTGGAGCATACTAAGCTTCAGGAAACATGATGAACAGGACACCGCTACACAGTTTCTTTCTTCTTGTTGGTTCATTTTGTATTCTTTTTTGAGTTAGACATGGGGGAGTGATACCCCGAAACTTTATCGCTTCGGGGCAAAGGTAGATATGTGTTTTTCAATGCTTGTAAAAAGGAGAGTAACAGTTCGGAAGTGTTATCCGAACTGTTATCCTTTTCTGTGTCACTTGTTATCCGTTGTGTTTCTTTCTGTCATTTCTCTGACAGCTTGTACGCATTGGCTGATTACCTCCTGCATACTGTTTGGATTGCTCTTGGCAAGACTAAGTGCACTGGAATACTGGCCGTGTTTGAGCGGACGGCCGTCTTTGGAACCCAATATGGAACCGGCCTGTTCCAACAGATGTTCCCAACGTCCGAGAATGAGACGGTGGTGACATAACCGGTCGAAAAAGAAAGCTACCAACCGGTTATTGGCAGACTTCAACGGCTGATGCAACGTGCCTTCCAAAAGAGAACGCAGTATGCCTGCATTCACAGGGGTAGTGAAAAGTTGAGCCTCATTAGCACAATGCGCAATGAGGCTCAGTTGATTGTCATTCAAAAAGCTACCCAAAGACAAGGCAGGAAGGTTCGTTTCAGGGCGTGGCTTATCCGGTTCTTCTTTCAGACCGGAGGATGCTTTCGTTGTGTTGAACAGACGAAGCAACTCATCCATGCGGTTAGGAGCAAAAAGTATATTGGAGAAGAATAGCTCCACAAGGTCTTTACGTTTTGTCAGTATTCCTCTGAGAATACCGATGTTTTTCCGATGTCGGTTTTTCCCGGCGGCATCCCGGTGGTCACTATAATAATGACCGTTCAGAAAATCCTCCACATACAGTTCATACAATTTACTCTCACCGATAACTTCCTTCCGATAAGTAAAAGAGGCTTCTTTCAGCAAGGCAAAAAGTTCATCACGTTCATTTCCGACACTCTTGTGCGGCTTGTTTGCCAATCTCTTGTTTTAAAAAAAGGCAATCATTTCTACGGTTACGCTTCATAAATCTATTGTTTTAAGTTATTGGATAAATGCGTCATCCAAAAGGGAGATGGCATGGTCTTTCTTAGAATTGATGATTTGTGCGTACCTCTGAGTGTGTCTGATATTGGCATGACCCAATAATTGACTTGTCGTATAGATGTCAACCCCTGCGGTCAAGGCCAGCGTTGCGAACGTATGCCTCGCCACGTGGAATGAAAATTTCTTTTCTATTCCGGCATCTGTGGCCCAATCGCGAAGTATGCTTTTATACCAAATACTCAACTTGGGAAATACACGGTCTTCAGAAGAAGCATCCCCTTGTTCCGGCATCCATTTCCGTGCATTCATGTTCAATGGCAAATACAACAATGCGCCGGTTTTATACTGCCGTATTTCTACCTGCCACCTGTTCCCGTTTTTACTAATGTGTTTCCAACACAAGTTTTTGATGTCCATAATGCGCAAACCGCAAAAACAGGAAAACAAAAATGCAGCCTTCATATCATCCCGACGGCAAGGAGTTGCAATAAGACGTTTTACTTCCTCTACTGTAAGATATTCACGTTTGGCTTCCGAACCTGAAAGCATATCCCGTTTGATTTTCTTGAATGGGCTTGACTGGAGCAGGTTCTCCTTAACTGCATAATTCAGTGCAGCCCGTATATAAGAGAGGTAGAGGAAAACCGTATTTTTGGCCAGTTGGTTATGGTCACGTGTGAGTGCAGGTCTATCTAGTAAATGGCTGAGAAATCTCATAATATAATCCCTATCTATTTCTGCAAGGGTAACACTGTTATCGTACTTCTCCAATTCATTAGTTACCCGATCTACCCAAATAAGTGCAGATGCCGAAGCCCGTTTTTCCACATCTTGCCGATAAACTCTCATCCAGTCCGTGAAAAGCATATTCGCTTTATACGAACGGTCTGTGATACCTGCTATCTTGTTGGTCAGGTCCAAAATTTTTTCGGTCTTAATGGCATTGGCTATTGCGAGTGTGTTGGCATTTTGGATTTGCGCCGACACATCCGTTTCTGGTACAAGATAGAGTTTCAATGACTGGTAAGTTCTCCGGCCATTGTAGTAAATATCCAAATAGATGGACTTCCTGCCATCTTTGAGTTCATTAAAACGTAAACGGACAGGTTCCTTTACTTTAACTTGCTTTTTCGTACGTGCCATATACCTTTGTTGTACTATTATTCATGAAAAGATTAATTGCATTTTGTTATCTTGATTAATGTTACTATACAATAATGGATAACATAGCTTTCTGAGGAACAGACATAAAGAGGCTGTTTCTACAAAATGCAAATATACACAGTATTTTTAATTAAACAATACATACTGTATAATTTAAAAATAGAAATAAGATTGTCATGGTCAAACAGAATTGAATTACGAAAAATTTCTTTCTGCTATGACTGATACACAGATAATTGCGACATGCAAAATTTGCAATATATTTCTGTTTGACTATAAATATTAGAATAGAGAATCTATTAGTAATACAGCGGCTTCTTTTTTAGCATCTATGATTTTCGCATAAACTTGTGTTGTTTCCACATCGGCATGACCAAGTAACTGACTAGTTGTGTATAAATCTGCCCCCATGGTAAGCTCCATTGTTGCAAAAGTATGCCGACTCATGTGATAGGTCAGTTTTTTATTGATTCCTGCATTTTGGGCCCACTTCTTCAACTGTAAATCAATGGTAGAAGTGCAAGGCAGAGAAAATACATAATCTTCAGCACTTCTCTTAGTGTGAGGCAGATAGGCTTGCGCTTGCTTGTTGAGTGGCAAGTACAGCATCCGACCAGTTTTCTTTTGTCGCAACTCCATGTGAATATTCCCGTTATCTTCAATGATTTTTTTCCATTGCAAGGCACGGACATCACTTAACCGTAATCCACAGAAACAGGAAAACAAAAATGCAATTTTCACATCTGCTCTTGGTGCATCCGCTTCTATGAGCTTGCGGACTTCATCAATAGTCAGATACTCGCGTGGAGTTTCTTCACCGCAAATGGCTTTCCTGTCAATAGCCAATCCGGGATTTACAGACAACACATCATCATCAACTGCCATATTCAAGGCTGTAATGATAACCCCAAGATAATTGGATATGGTTTTTTTGGCAAAAGGAACTTTGGTACGCCTTGCTTTTTGCCCTTTCATAAATTCAACAAAGCCATCCAAGAAATCCTTATCCACATCGCACAAACGAGCTTTGGCATTGTATTTCCGCAATTGTTTTAAGGCTGAATGCACATGGTTTTCTGATGATGTCTTTCCTTGTTGAATACTTCTGTTCTTATACTCGTTTACCCAATCAACCAGTAAAACCTTTGCCTTTTCTGAAATGGTTACGGGTGTTCTATTGTTCGATATTTCAAGAATACGTTGTGCCCTTATTGCATCAGCAGCTTTCATTGTATGCTTGTTTTGCTTTCTTGCTTCCGAGGAATTCTCTGGGATAAGGTACAATTTCAGAAACTCATACCGCCTCTTCTTCTCGTAGTAAATATCGAGATAGATAGACTTGTTTCCATTTTCCAGTTCCTTGAACCGGATGCGTACAGGGGTTGATTCTATTTTCTTGGTACGAGCCATATACTTGAATTGCTTATTTTCTTCTACAAAGATAGTGATTTTAATCGAAAACAGGTGCTTTTTTGCACAACAAAATAGTAACATAAAAACTGTAAATAACACTATCGATGGCTAAAATCAACAATAAATGCAATTCTACATTCTTTTTATAAAAACCTGATATACATTGATATATTGTGCAATAATTGCATTTTTCTTGTGTTTTGTTTTTATATTCTATATATCGCGCCATTCTTGGGAATAAATACATTCCTATTCCACCTAAAGATGAAATAAAAGGATTTACAAAACTCAATGAGGTCAATGAATTGATTTATGCCTTTGAGGATAATGTAAATGCATTGAAGGAGTACAAGAAGCATCTTATATCTGACATTATAACAGGTAAAATTAAAGTTTAAGTTATGGACACATCTGAAACAGGACTTGAGAAGATAATCGTTGACTGGCTACGTGACCATAATGGTTATGAACAGGAAACTCCACATGCTTACAATAAGGATTTTGCCTTGGTTGACAAGTGGGTGGAACGTTTCGTTACTGAGACTCAGCCAGAAAAGGTGAAGCAATCAATGTGCTTTGCCTCACCAAGTGAGCGTTTCAAGTTCTTCACCAGACTGGCAAACGAGATAACGAAGCGTGGTGTGACAGACGTACTACGTAAGGGATATAAGTTCAATGGTTCAACCTTTAATCTGTACTATCCATTGCCATCAGAACTGAATCCAAGTGCAAAGGTCGCGTACGAGCATAACATCTTCGGTGTCATCCGTCAAGTTATGTACTCTAAGGTGAATACAAATGAGATAGATTTTGTTGTATTTATCAATGGTTTACCCCTCGCTACATTTGAGTTGAAGAACAACTTCACAGGTCAGACATACGAAAATGCCATTGCACAATACCGTAGTGACCGTGACCCAAAGGAACTTCTGTTACAAAAGAAGCGCTGTGCTGTTCACTTTGCGGTGGATGACTTCCAGGTGTGGATGTGTACCACATTGGCAGGTAAAGACTCCTGGTTCTTGCCCTTCAACTGCGGTGTGAATGGTGGTGCTGGTAATCCAGTCATTGAAGGAGATACAATGACCTCGTACCTTTGGAAAGATATTCTGACTAAGCCTACACTTTCCAACATCATTGAGAACTTTGCACAAGTCATCAGTAGCGAGGACAAAAAGACTCATAAGGTGAAGGAAACTGTTATCTGGCCACGATACCATCAGCTGGATGCCGTTCGCTCGTTGCTGAATGTGACAAAGATGTCGCCTATCGGTCGCAGATTCCTCATTCAGCACAGTGCAGGAAGTGGAAAGTCAAACTCCATCACATGGCTTGCATATCAGCTCGTCACTCTGTTGCAACAGAATCAAGAACCATTCTTTGATAGCATCATTGTGGTAACTGACCGTGTGAACCTAGACAAGCAGATTCGCGACAACATAAATGCCTTCCAGAGATTAAACAATCTCGTGGGATGGGCAGATAAGTCAGGAACACTCCGTGAACTGTTGACTGGAGGGAAGAAGATTATCATCAGTACCATCTTCAAGTTCTCGTTCATCCTTGATGAGATTGGCAGTTCATTGAAGGATAAGCGTTTTGCCATTATCATAGATGAAGCACACAGCAGCCAAAATGGATCGCTGTCAGCTAACCTTGCAACAGGTATTTCTGGTAATGCTACTCCTGTCGTTCCGTTGAAGACTGGTAGTTACACCTACGAAAAAGATGATTATCCGTCAATGGTGGCTGATAATTCAGACATGACTTATGGTGATTCAGAGGACATTGAGGATAAGATTCACAGAATAATAAAGGGAAGGAAGATGGCAAAGAATGCCAATTACTATGCCTTTACCGCCACACCAAAGAACAAAACTCTGGAAATGTTCGGTGATAAGGTGGAGCGCATAAATGAGGAACCTCTGTACATACCATTCCACGAATACACCATGAAACAAGCCATTGAGGAAGGCTTTATCCTTGATGTACTGAAGAACTATACACCTTACTCTTCTTATTATCGTGTATTAAAGGCTGTCGAAGACGATCCTGAATACGATAAGAAGAAGGCTTTGGGTAAGATTCGCGTTTATGTAGAGCATCAGCCTGAAACTATAGAGAAGAAGGCTGAAATTATCGTAGAGCACTTCCTTAAGAAGGTCTATATGAAGATAGGTGGTAAGGCTCGTGCTATGGTGATAACCAGTAGTATTGAGCGTTCCATTGAGTTCTACAAAGTGATTACAAAGATGTTAGAAGAACGAAACAGCCCTTACAAGGCTATTGTGGCGTTCACTGATAAAGTCATTAACGGCAAGGTCGTTACCGAAGCAGAGTTGAACGGTTTCCCTTCAGCCGAGATAGAACAACGTGTAGAACAAGAACCATACCGGTTATTGATTGTAGCAGACAAATTCCAGACAGGTTACGACCAGCCATTGCTGCATACCATGTACGTGGATAAGCAGATAAGTGACTTGAAGGCTGTACAGACACTCTCACGTTTGAATCGTTGCCATCCAAAGAAACAAGACACCTTTGTTCTTGACTTTGCCAATGACCCTGAAATGATTCGCCAGTCATTCCAGAGGTATTACAAAACAACAATCCTCGAAGGTGAGTCTGATGTGAACAAACTCAATGATCTCACCGAGACTATTGAGGCATTCAATTTCTACACACAGGACGATGTTGACCAAGTAGCAACACTAAAACTGATGGGTACCGATGAAGACCGCCCAAGGATAGACTCTATCATTGATGCCGTTGTTGTTCGCTTCAAGACAGAACTCAACGAGGATGATCAGATAAAGTGCAAGAGCGCAATAAAGAACTTCAACCGCTGTTACCCTTATTTCTCTGCCATCTTGCCGTATGAGAGTCCAGAGTGGGAAAAGCAGTATGTCTTCTATTCCCTTCTGGTTAAGAAATTGCCAAAGCTGAAGATAGATGACTACACAGATGGCTTGCTCGATGATATTAACTTTGACAAGTACCGCATCGTGAAGGAAGAAGAACGTGCCATTGTCCTTGAAAACGAAGATACCAATGTCAGACCAATCCCTGTAGGCACAGGTGGCGGTAAGCCACAGCCAGAAATAGATGCTTTGTCAAGTATAGTAAAGGACTTTAACGATACATACGGCAACATAGAGTGGAAGAACCGTGATGAAGTCCAACGTCAGATAGAGGAACTGCCAGCTCGCATTGCAACAAGCGTTGACTTTGCGAATGCCGTTCGTAATGGTGACAAACAGGTGGCTCAGATAACCTTCAATGATGACATCATCAACATCGTAGCTGCTATGCTGGAAGAAAAGACAGAGTTCGTGCAAACGTACTTCGCTAATCCTGACTTCCAGAACTTTGTGAATGCAAGGGTATTTCAAGCAGCAGTGAGTCAGTTAACTAATATATAATCGACATTTAATATAAATATGGCATACAATAAAGGTGAAATAGTAGCAGCTAAAGTCACTTCTATCGTAGATTTTGGAGCTTTTGTAGAGCTTAGCGATAGAAGTTCTGGCTTGGTGCATATTACAGAGATTCCAGCTCGCAAATTTCATGTTAATGAAGTTCTTAACGTTAACGATGAAATTGAGGTCATGATCTTAGGTGAAAAAGGGATTGATCGATTTGGCAACAAAAAATATGAACTAAGTAAGAAAAAAGTTGATGAACAGAAAATTCGTGAGCAAGTAGCGGAAGATATCGTCAATTTAGAAGGTGAAGAGAAATCTATCCGTGAAATTTGGAAAATCTTTACTCAAATCAATAAATGTCTGCTTCAATACATGAAACAGCCGATTTTGCTTGATGTTAATACTGCAAAATTATACGTTTCTGACGGTAAACTCGTTGTTAAGGTAAACACAGAGTCAAAATTCGAATTGTTTCAAAAGTCTTTTAAGCAAAAGTTCAATACAGAACTTGTGCCATTAACGAAGGACTCTTGGAATTTTTATGCAAATATAGACACCCTTTCTCCTATGTTGCTTAAGACATTTGAGGAAGAATGTGAATGCCTTTATATGAACTTCTTCCCACAGCCATTCATTGAGGGAAGAATCTGGAATTATCAGAAAAACAAAAGGGAAGAAATAGAGGCTCAATTGGAAGACTGTTTTCCAAATATTGTTATTATATCAAACAAGATGGGAGAACTATCTTTTAGGCAATCGTATGATAGTCATTCCCAGGCTAGAGACTTTCATTCTGCATTAGGTGACATTTTGAATGAAATTAAAAATGGATGTACTGTTGAAGATGAAGAAACTGGAGAAACCAAAGAGTATGCTCCAATTCCTTTTGAGTTTGAGATTAATCCGTTATCAAGCTTAGATAAATTCCTGATAGAGAGAAATGTTTTTGGTCAACAAGAACATGAATCTGTTGTTATCGGAACTTTAAGAGGTGAAGTCTTTAGTTGTAATGGTGTTGAAATTGGAAAACTTAAGAATGTAAATTACCCTGTCTTAACATTTGTAGTTGAACAGTCTAATATAACTGCGGTTGACAGACTTATCAGTGAAAAGAAACTCACTAAGATAGCAACAGATTTAACAGGTGATTCAGAAAAAGTAAATCGTTTACAAGAATCGTTCGATTATATAACAGAAAATTTCGAGCAACTACGTAATCCTATGCTTGCGAGTTATCTTTTTGACGCAAGTAAAGCAACACCTATTGACAAGGATAAAATAAAAGAACGAGTAAAGTTGATAGAAGAGAATAAATTGAATTCTCATCTTAATGAATGGCAGGTTGAAGCAATAGCAAAAGCTGTAGAAGCAAAGGATTTGGCTGTAATTCAAGGTCCTCCTGGAACAGGAAAATCCACAGCTATTGCCGAACTTATATGGCAGTTAGCGTTATACAATCCCAAAGATAGGATTCTCCTAACCTCAGAGGCAAATTTGGCTGTAGATAATGCCTTAGATCGATTGAAGTTCTCTGAACATAATCTTGTCAAACCTATTCGTATAGGAGCAGGTGATAAGTTTTCATCAGAAGGATTACCTTATGCAATTACCGAAATGATGAAATGGGCTGGTATTGACTTTTCTAAGAATTTCATCTTGAAGGAAGACAATGAGGCAATTGAAGAGTCTGAAGAATACAAGTTATTTAACCCCAACAATATCGCTTTAGTAAGATGGTTAAAGAATATTCTTAATAGGTCTCAGATCCAGGATGAATCTATTGAGAAGGCATGGTTTCATTTTATGATGAATCTTCCTCAAGATCTTCGTAAGTTAGTATTTAATCTTTATAGAAGCAATTGCAATGTGATTGGTGCTACATGCAGTTCAATTACAGAAAAGAACTATGCTGCAATAGAAGCACACAAAGAAAACACCGAAAGTCGTTTCATGAATCGATACAAAAATGTTTTCAAAGACGAGGAACATCTAGCTTTTGATGTAGTAATTCAAGATGAAGCATCTAAGGCAACTCCATCGGAATTGTCTATGCCATTAGTCTATGGAACGAAGTCAATTATAATCGGAGATCATCGTCAGCTACCACCAAACTTAGACAGAGAAGACATTCTTTACAAGCTTCATTATCAAGCATTACAGTCTGTCGATGTTGAAGAAAAAGAACAAATTGTTGAACTAGAAAAATTTGTTCGTCACAACTTTGACCAATTAGAGAAGTCGCATTTTGAAAGATTGTTTATGCATGCTAACCCTTCTATAAAAGGAACGTTTAAGAAACAATATAGAATGCATCCAGACATCAACAAGGTTATTGAACAATTCTATATTAAAGACGGTGGATTGGAATGTGGTTTCATCGATGAAGATTACGAGTCAGAAGGAACAACATTCTCTCGTTATCATGGTATTGATATAGAAGGACTTTTATCGCCAGAAAACCATGTTGTATGGATTGATACTAACTCGCCTGAGATTGCAGAGGGCACTTCACGAACAAACAAAGGTGAGGTGGATGCAATTGAATGGGTTCTTTCTCAACTTGCTGAATCAGAATCTTTTGCAAGGTATAATAGTAAATTCAATAATGAGGAAGATAAAGAGATAGGTTTAATCACCTTCTATGGCGCACAATTAAAACAACTCAGACGACTGCAAGCGAATTATTCAGGAAAACTAACATTGAAGCCTAGTTCTGTCGATAGATTTCAGGGCATGGAAAGAAACATTGTTATTGTTTCATTAGTACGCAGTAATTGTATTGCAGAAAATGAGAAACAAGCTCCAGATTTCCGTGTTTATAAGGAATTGGGTTATAGGAAGCAAAAAGATTTCGGTTTCGCCAAATCGCCAAATCGCTTAAATGTAGCATTGTCTCGTGCAAAGCGATTGCTAATTATTGTAGGAAATAGTGCTCATTATTCTGCTTACAAGAATAAAGACGGTGAGGCTATATACAAAAATGTATTCGATAGTATAAAGAACAATCCTAATGGAAGAGTCATAAGATGGGAACATAAGCTTATGAAGAAGCGTCCACGTCCTATCTCTAAGAATCGATCGGCTAATCTTAATACTAGAGATATTAATCCTGCAACAGATGGACATTTAAGAGTGATAGAAACTTGGTTACGTCCATGCGCAGATCGTAATAATCCAAAGATTGCAGTTCTTGAGCTATCCACAAAAGCTGTTAAATGTCTTATTGGTAAAGACCAAGATGTGATTCGTAGTGCCAAAGTTGATGAATTCAATTTTCAGAACTTCATTAGAAATGCTAATAAAACAGAAACCGGAAAAGGTCTTAATTCGCAAAACGAAATGGACATGCGCTATTTCGAAATGAATGTGTTACCCACAATTAGAAATTGGAAGAGGGTGATGCAAGCCGAGAACGTTGATATCGTTTATACTGTAGCAACTGCCGCATATCGAACAGCTCGAAATCGTGATGAGATAGTATCTTTCATTAAGGACAAAACAGGTATAAATGTTCGCATTTTATCGAAAAAAGAAGAGTCAGTATCAACGATGTTTGCATATCTGTTTAGTTCAAGATACAAACAAGAAATGCTTACTTCAGAGCATGTAATCATGATTGATCAAGGTGGTGGTTCTACTGAAGTTTCTGTATTCCGCCAAAACGATCTGGTAAATTCATACAGTATCAATTTGGGCACAACAGCATTAAGAAACATTTTGTTTCTTGATTCCGACAGAAACACTCCTGTAGAAGAGGCTTTAAGCCGTAGCGACCAGAAAATCAAAGAACGTCTTGTTACGTTCTATAAAAACATGGGCGAAGCAATGACTTCTGAAACGGAAAGTTTCTGTATTAGTGTTGGTACAGCAATAACACATGCAACAGGTGGCAAAAATAATGCGGCCCAGCATGATAGAGTAATGACAAGAGAAAAAATAGAAGATTGTATCAATACATGTACCGAAGCAATATTGAGTCAATTTGATACTGTTGGAGATTTGAACGATTTTGACTTTGAAGCATCTAAAGGTAATAAGAAATTAGATGATCAAATTACTATGCGTCTAGGACTGCCAATGTTCCTCTCTCTAATGGATAAGTTTAACATCAAGGAAATCCATGTTAGTGGAACTGGACTATGGTACGGTATATATTTACAGTATTTACATAATATTTCAGACAAGTAATTATGCAATACAACGATATAATAAACAATGGTTCTCTTGTTTATCAGTCGCAAGCAGGAGACAAAAAACTTCGTGAATGGCGAATCGAAGAAAGAACTTGTTCTGTAAAGTTTTACAATACAGAGCCTCTCAGCGAATTTGATTCCATAATTTTACGATTGATAGATTCTACCGAATCTGGTAAGATTACAAGAGAAGAACTTGGTTTAACCTTAGGATTTGATATTGCTAACAGATCCTTTGGTTCTAAGCGGTATTATAAAGATTCAGCAGAAGTGTCTCTATTCAATAAATTATTGGATAGTGTCATGATGTGGAATCTCATTATAGAGGAATCAGAAGATGAGAATACAAAAGACGAAAGTCTTGACATTTCCGATAGCACTGAAAAAAATGAGAATGTTACAGAAGAAAACCACAAGAAATCGAATGCTACAAAATACATTCGTTTAACACGACTCGGTCATAAGGCATTAGATATGAACTGTAAATTCTCCTTCTTCTCAGGAGAGAAAGTTGTTATGTCAAATGTTAATAAATCAGAATATCTCGAAGATACGGAAAACTTTCCATTTTTCTCCTCTCTAGGCCTATACACGGAAATCAATCACGTAGAATCCTTAAATTGTTATGAACCAGACGACATTGATATAGACCTCACTGATGATTTGATAAATCGTCTGAATCTTCAATCCAGAAGCACTACAAATATTTTTGAGGCACAAGCGCTTAATAGTTGGAAATATGCTGTAAAGTATGTAAATATAAGTTTGTATAGATATAATGACGAGTTATATCCAATAATCTTCAAAGGAGATGAAGTGTCATTGGAAGCAACGAATATATTGTATCGAGGTCAGAATGAGCACCTATATAATCAGAAAGTAAAAAAGGCACTATATTATAAACTGATAAATAATGCTGATTCTGTAATCAATTATAACGAAATTAAGCACTTTGAAGACGAAATTGACGAAGAAGACTTTGAGTTGATTATTAGAGATTCTCGAACTGAGTGGTCTGATTGTTCAACATATGAATTTATAGTCAGTAGCGAGTATTGTACTGAAAATAATTGGGATATCATATCAAAGTACTGCCCTGTAGATGTTATAATGAAACATATCTCGGACGCTAATGCATTATTTGATATGGTGACAATATCAGCAAAACTTCCGATTCCATTTATTATTGCAAATTGTGCAAGATATAAATGGAACATGAATGTTGTTATGTCTCGTAGTGATATTACAACAGAACAAGCCCAAGAACTTATGCTTTGTGATTCAAATTCCAATATTGAATGGGATTGGGAAACTGTAAAGCCATACTTGGACATTAATTTTGTGCTTTCTAATATTGAACACCTGCATGTTGACTTTTATAATTTAACAGTCTGGTTGCCGATTGAACATTATAATCTAATTGTTTGCAATCCTGGTAAAAATTGGAATTGGCAATTCTTTGTCAACAATTCCAATACAGATCTTGTTATCAATCATATTGAACAACTAAAACCATATGTAGGTTTATACATAGGAATTATACTTGATAGAATTCTTACCGATTCAGAACAGGTAAAGGCTATTGTTCAAAACGATAGTTTTCAATCTGTCCTGAGGTCACTAAAAGAAGAAGGTTCATTGATCTCGTATAATCTAGGTGCAAAAGCTAATTATGCATGGTGCGATGAGCTAATTGATTATTTGGAACAAAGCGGAATTCTCTGCTGGAATTCAACAGAATTTTCTCCTGGATTTGCCAAGTATTCATTTATCTCTTGGAATTCAGAATTTTTTAATAAATATTATCATAAGATTACAACAGCCGAAGACTATTCGTATGTTTCTGGAAAAATCTCGGATCTGTCATTAATTTCATCGCATTCAGATTTTCCTTGGGATTGGCATGCCTTGTCATGCAACAAGAATTTTTCTAGTTCAGAGGCTTTTCTTGAATTAGGAAGAGAACTTGTTTCCTATGAGGAATGGATGAACAACTCAATTGTAGCTTTTACCTCTGGGTTCTTTGAGTCTCATAAACAATGGATGACAAGTTCTAAGAACGTAACGTTTGTTTCAAAGTCTATTAAAGACTACAATGTTGTACTTGAAAATCCTTCTTATCCATGGATTTGGAGTGTATTAGCACAAAATGTTCTTGTCGCAAATGATAAAAGATTTTGCGATGCTCTACATAATCATACCGATGCCATTCCAAATTGGATTTTGACGGTTAAACCTGAAATTATTGAAGAATATTTCGATAAGCTAAAATTGTCCGAGTATATCAATAAGGTATCGGATTCCCAAACCTCTGAAATTCGCCATTCTTGTTGGTTTGCTCTCGGTAACAATATCTGGGATAAGCTATCTCAAGTATTAACTCCTGATTTCATCTACGATAATATCCATCAGAGATGGAATCCTAGTATAGTTTCAAGAAGGTTGATTAACTTGATTGAGCATAAGCCTGAAGCACTAGATAAATGCAAAAATATATTGAAATGGGAAATTCTATCTAACGAATTGAGCGAAACTTTTATCGCTAATTATATTGTCAATTTTAAGTGTTTGTGGGATTGGAATATTCTTACGAACAGGTTGTCTGCTGCATATATCTACCAACATTTTAAAGAGTATTTAGATTATTGGAACAAGGATGTTGCGGTCAACAAGATAATTCATTTACTAAAAAAAGAAGATATCTTTGATGTAGAAATAGCTGAATTATTAGATTGGCAGGTTATTAGCGAAGCTGCATCTGAAGAATTACTGTTTGACATTCTTGAAGAGAAAAAAGATGTACTTAACTGGGATGTTGTATCTAAAAGAATCTGCGACTACAACGTCTGCGATTTATCTAAGATAATCTCGCCGAACAATAATGTCTCAGAGTGTCTAAATTGGAACATATTAAGTTCTCATATGGCATTGACAAGTATTATCAATTACAGAAATCTTGTTGGTGCCAAGTGGGATTGGAGTATAATCACCGACCGCTTCGAAACATCATATATTATTGACAATTTACTTAACTATTCCTCTTATTGGGATTGGGATATTATACTTGACAAGAAATTTAATAGAGATTATATAATAACCAATTTACATTTTGTCAAGGAGGCAATTTCTCAGTTAGAATCTTCAACTAAAGAAAAGTGTTGGAAGACGATTTCTTGTCTCTATAAACCTGCAGAACTACTTCTTTTATCGGAAGCAAATAATCCGATGAATGGATATGAATGGGATTACTCATATATTTACACTACCATCACAGATCCAGAATTATTTGTAAATCAAGACCATTCATATATTGACAGAAGAGCATTGTCTGCATGTTGTGCTGTAAACAAAATGTTTGAATATGATTCTGATACCTATGTATTTAGAACATGGAAAACAATAGTAAAAGGCAAATTGAATAATCCTAAATTTGAATGGGATTACTCAGAACTAACTAAGCAGCCTTCTATACAAGAAAGAAATGACGTGTTCTATGAAATTAATCCTGACAGTTGGGATTGGGATTATATTAGCGAGTTTGGTAGTTGCTTGTTGCCTGAACATAAGGGAAAATATCTTCGTAAATATAAGAATAGATTGAACTTCTCCCTTATATCAACTCGTGAAGATATAGGAATTGACAATGAAATGATTTCAAACTTCATTAAAGAGGAATGGAATTGGAAATCATTGTCTGAAAACAAGAGCGTAAATTTATCCTTTGATTTTATTTTTAGCTTAAAAGAAAAACCATGGGATTGGGCTGCTTTGTCTCAAAATGCTGCAATAAAATGGGACATTAAAATATTACGTCAAATACTTAAAACACCAGAGATTAAAGCAGCAATTTCTTGGGATGACGTAATTGCTAGAAAAGAACTATCATTTGATGATACTATAATCGAGCTGATGGATGACATTTGCTTCAGTTGGTATGTTTTAACATCAAATAGTTCTTATAAGCCTTCTATAGCTACAATTAGTAAAGCAATAGATTCAGGCGAGGAAATAAACTGGGGCTCACTGTCAAGCAATGTCAATATCAACATACAGTTTGTTCGCGCATTTACTGAGAGATTGGACTGGTCTTTAGTCACATCAAACAAGAATGTGATAAATATAGAAAATGAAAATGTAGTTGATGAATTCGTTGACGTATTAGATTGGAGATATCTATCAGAGAATATACATCTTACAACAGAAAGACTTGTAAAATATAAGAATAAAATTGACTGGAAACTCGTAAATGAGCGATTCAACTATAGCGAGTTAGATATTTCATACGTAGATTCTATCCAAGAATGCATAGATTGGACAAAATTGTCAGGTGCATCTATTGTGTTTACAGAAGAATTCTTGCATAAATATCGAGCTAAAATTGACTGGTATGCTTTTAGCGAGAATGAGTCCGTTGATTTCTCTGCGGATTTGTATCAAGATTTTGCAAAAGAATTGAATGTGATTAAATTTTTGGACAAGATGGCACATCATTCTTCTGGTTATTATAACAAGATGAAGGTTTACCATTTCTCTCATATGTTCAATGCAATTGAGATAATCAAGAATCGAAAGATAATGAGTAGAAATAAAGCAGAAGAAACAAGATCCTTGAAATTTGATGCGGCAGGTTCCGTGGTGCACCGAACTGGTAAGGCACATCCATTTGCCAGATTCTATTATCGTCCAAAATCAATGACACAATTTTACAACGAATGTCTTGGATGGGATAGTAGCCTTGAAACAGATTATGGCAAGAGTTATTACTCGCAAGCATGTGATTTACACTTGCCAAAGTGTCCTATGCCTGTATTTTTTGAATTTGATATTCGTGAAATTGTAGCAAAATATCCTGAAAAGTGCTACTATAGCACAGGTAACCTACAAACCAATGCGGCTTCTGTATTAAAAATTACAGAAACACCAGATCGTCTTAGGCTGGATTATTTATATCACGACATATCAGATGCAAAATTTCTGACCAATAATTATTTTGGTAGAGAACAAGTGTCTCCAGGAGAATGGAAGTCAGTATTCTATGATTTCTTTGATCGAATAAAAGAACAGTCACAACAAGAGTTCCTAGTGGAAGAAGAGCTTGATTTCATGCAATTAGAATCATTGAGAATTATATGCTATGATGAATTCCAAAAAGATTTGCTTATTAACTATCTGGGTGACGATGAGATTGTTTCAAAAATAGAAGTTGATTATAGAATGTATTCTCATGAAAACAGACAGTTAGAAATGAGTGAAAATGAGGATGTTATATCTATTACATCTGACTACGACATCAATGGATGTGCCTATCTCTTGGTGAAAGGCGGTGAAATTAAAAATCAGGAATTGATTAAGAATAGAACCTCATCAGGTCTTATTATGTATCCTTCGGTTGTATTTGACAAACACAATCCGCCTTCTGAGGTATACTTAATTGATCCTAACCCAAGAGCAGACACTAAAGAATGGTTAATATATAAGTCATAAATAATGAATAACATAACATTTGTAAAAGGTAACATCTTTAATACAAAAGCTCAAACAGTCGTTAACACAGTTAACTGCGTTGGAGTTATGGGTAAGGGCATTGCGTTGGTTTATAAACTTCGCTATCCTAAGATGTTTGATATATATAAGGAGTACTGCCATCAGCATCTCATAGGAATTGGAAAGCTCTGGATATATAAAGGGGACAAAAATGATCCTTGGGTGCTTAATTTCCCAACTAAATTCCATTGGAAATATCCGAGCAAATATGAATATGTCGAGAAAGGTCTTCAAAAATTTGTTGAAACATATACTAGCCATGGCATAACCTCTGTTGCTTTTCCTCTTTTGGGAACTAATAATGGAGGACTTGACAAGGACGTTGTAAAAAGAATGATGATTGACTATCTTTCTAAATGCGAAATTCCTGTCGAAATATATGATTATGATCCAATGGCATCTGACGATTTGTATGAAACGTTTAAAAAACGTTGGCTCTCTATTCCAGACAATAAGAAGAAATTGGTAACTAAGATTCGTACACAAAAACAAATCGACACCATCGATTATGCAGTAAAATCAGATGATTTACGTTCTATGATTTCACTGATAAATTATCCTGGAATAGGAATCAAGACAATGGAATGTTGTTTTAAAATCGTAATGAATTATCAAGAAGAACTATCATTATTTGATTGACAAAAAAAGGCGCATCATCCATAGTGGGTGATGCGCGCATTTTAATAGAGAGAAGTGGCAAGCATATCACTTGCGACGCTTCTGGTTCTGCTCATGCTTAGTGCGGATGAACTTATCCAGCTCATCAATCTGCTCTCGGTTGAACTTGACATCATCGAAGAGTAAGTCCACATGTTCGAAGCGATTGACGGCAGCCGTGTCCTTCATTACGTATGACCAGTTCCTGACAGTGATATACTTGACATGATCAAGATTCAGACTCTTGTTATCAATTGTCAGGATTGCAATCAAGCAGAACTCCATCACCATCACAAAGAATGCGATGAGGAAGCAAATCTGCGGAAGTGTGATTTCCTATAATCCGTTTAATGACAGGTTTTATTTCAAATGATTAAAAAAGTGGAATTTCAAATGACCTGATTACACATTGCGCTTCCTTGTCCATAATAAACCAGTATTCAGAGCGGTACGGTTGCCCGTCAGAATCAGTGGCTTCATACTCTATCTTTACCTTCCAACCGCTGAACGGCTTGCGTTCCTGTCTGGCTTCATCACTTGCAGGCTTCAGTTCACCGGAAACCATCAGAGAGCGGAGTGCCGTCATGGCATCCATCTGACGTTTCATCTGCCCTGACATTCCGTGACATTCTGCGTTCGGATTATCAAGTTCCGTGTTCTCCATAAACCTGCGGCTGATTTTCATTATGGCCACAGAAAGAGCCATCTTCTCCTTCATGGTAACATACTCACGGCCAAAGACAGAATCCGGTTTGCTGATGCCCACAATCTTTACGGATTCCGGATTGTCCACAGAAGCCATCAGTGCCTTTTTGGCCATATTCTGTGCCTCGTTCTCGCTGTTGTCGGAACAGCCGGTTCCCATTCCGAGCAGAACTGCCACTGCAGGCAGTATCAGAAGTTTCTTTCCCTGTTTCATATCTTTACGATTTGAAGTTTGTCCGGAGCCAGACCGAGACGTTTGCGGTAAATGGAACCGTCCTCCCGGTACATCTCCAGTTCGGATGAAGTAATGCTCTTCTCACAAAGCTCTTTCGCCTCTTCCAGTGTCAGCTGATGGCCTCCTATATTCCTCCATATGGCAAATGAACACGATGCTTCCTGATTGCTGTAGTTGGAACAGTTGAAAGCTCTTGTCCCCACACGTACCTCGCCGCCGCAGTGCGGACACTTGCCGATAACAGACTGCATATTGACTGCACCGTCATCAGCAAGTTCCAGCACTGTCGGGAAAGTCTTGCCTTCCTTGGTGGAGAATCCGTCCAAAAGAATTCGGCGTTTCTCCAGAAACTCGGCAATCTCCCCGTCATTCATTTTCCGGTTGCCGATGATGGCATTGATGTTGAGCACACAAGAAGGATGCTCACCTGTGTTGTTTTCGCAGCGATACCCCTTGCAGGTCTTCACCACGTTGCCGCCGCAGAACGGACAGCGTCCTATAATCTTCTTTTCTGAATCCATATTCCTGATAAATTACAATGTTTGAATTAATTGAATGAGAACCCCCGGTTCCAGTCCGCAACGATTCCTCCTATAATGTTCTTGCCGGACATCACGTTTGCCCATCCTTCCGGGTCAAGAGAGAACCAGAGGTCGTTCCATGAGAGTGTGCGTACCTGCCATGCCAGGATAAAGAGGTCGGTATTAACAGCCTCCAGTCTGGTCAGTACCTCGTTTGCAATGTAGTACCGCTCGGAAGAACTGAGCAGGTTTACCTTGTGCTTTTCCTTGCCTCCGTCAGAACCGCCTGTATCATAGCTTCCGGAAGTCACCAGCTGCTTCATGAACGGATAAAGCGCAGCCATCTGGGTTGCGGCATCAGCCAGCTCGTCCGAGACGATTGCAGCAATGGCCGTTCCCTTCAGGTTACTGCCGACCGATTTGAGCAGAAGATTACAGTTCTGAGGTATTTCCGTGGCCACCAGTTCCCCGGCACGCTTAATCTGATAGAGATTCTGCATGGCTCCCTGTGCATTGGAAAGATATTCCAGCATCTTGTTCTCCACACTGTGTACCCTGTCGAGAGCAACCGTTACGGCAGTCTCGGCAGCAATGATTTTCTCGTGTGCCTTCTGGCGTTTGTCATAGATATTCTTCAGTGTGGATGTCTGTGCAAAGACAGCACCCGTTAGCGTCGGGTCTGTCTGTTGTGCAAAAGTGTCCGCACCTTTCAGCAGAAAAACTGCAAGGACGGCCACTACCGTTATTCTTAACTTGATTCTGTCCATATCATTCAGATTTTACGTCCTTTATTCCTTTGTTCGCTCAGATTCTGTTCACGTTCCTCTTTGTGTGGTGAAATCACCGGCTCCATCGGCCTGTTCAGCAGACAGTCGTTCCAGTCCTTGAAAGCCTTCGGAGGAAGCCACTGTCCCATACGGTACCGGATGTTCAGCTGCCTGGCAACCTGGGCCAGTAGGGGACGCTCCATGTCAGGCTCGAATACCTTTCCCTTCGCTTCAATACGGATGCCGCCGTCAGTCCTGCTTATCTTCATCTGAATACCTTCCTGCAGGGCCATCATGCGCAGTCCGTATATCCTCCCGGCCAGGTCGTTGTCAAAACAGTCGAAGGCACGTGCATTGGGAAACCGTTCCATGACTCCGGTTATCTGCCGGTCGGAAAATGTGCCGCCCAGTGAAACCAGAGCCGCACTGTCCCCAATCTGTATCCGGTTCATCTGGTAGAAGGCCATGGCATCAAAAGCCGATTCACAGAAAAACACGCTTCTTACATTGTCCGGACTGATACCCGAAGGAACAGCCACCCATGCCGAGGATGACGAATCCGTACCGGCAGCCTTCGACTTGTAACCGCCATGTCCTCTGATTTCATACCCCCTGACTTCATTTCCCTTTCCGTCAGTATATGGGAATCCGATATTGTAGCCCTCAAACTTCCCGTTGTTCCTGTCCCTTATAAGGGAAATAAAGGGCGAAAGAGCCGTAACGGTCGCTTTGGACAGTCCGCGCCGGGAAAACAGTCCCGGAATTTTTCCGGTGTCAACAGGCTTCACCTCATATCTGGAAGCGTCAAACACACCGCATGATTTTCCTGCCGATTTAACATACTCCCTGTCCTCCCTGTATTCAGGTTCAGGCATGTTGGCAAAACGTGCCATGACCTTGGCTATCTTCTGCCACTCATCTTTTCCGGATACCGTAAAGGAAGAAAGATTCTCACGTATGAGTGTCACCACATCGCCCTTGGAACCGTCACGGCGGAAGAACGTCTGTGCTGCCTTGTCGTTCGGATGGCTGACAATCAGTGTATCCCTCCTGTTACCGCCTTCACCGAGTACCAGCTCGATGTAACGTCCGACACCGGCCTTCCTGTCCAGACGGTAGCCCAGGGCATATGCAATGTCATCAATTCCCACACGGGATTTCATTTCCCTGAAATTAACTTTGTAGTCACTCATGCTTTCCGATTTAAGATGTTATACAGAATTTCATATACTAAGCCCTGTACCGGCATTCCGGTTCCGGCTCATCATGGTAATCTCGGGCTCGTATGTCTTTCGTGCCGTCATGTTCAGGAAAGCCTCCTTGTCCTTCCAGTCCGTAAGCTGGAAGAATGTTTTGGCCGTTTCCTTGGAAACCTTTTTCAGCCCCAGCTCCACACCATCGTATGACGCACGGATGGCATAGTCTCCGGAACGGGTCTTGACAATGGCCGCATTCCTGAAAGGCATCTCCTCGTCCGCACTGACAGGAGTCAGCGGGTCATTCTTTGCCAGATAAGGCTGTTCGCCGAGAGCCAGACGCTGTTTGTCCACATGGTCAAGAATCAGGTCCGAAGCCTTGTTCACGTCAGCCATGACCGATACGATAAACTTCGGTTCCTGTTTCAGTACACCAATCCACGAGTCCAGATAGGCAGCCGAGTTATCCGTTATCTTGGAATCAAAGCCCATGGAATGGCTGATCATGGCAGCCGTAAGTTCCGCCACCAGTTCCTCCTTGGCATATTTCGGGGCACCGAACCTGCCACCCATCTCCCTGTTCAGACGCTCCGGTGTCATGGTGGAATGAGTCATTTCATGGAGCATGGTAGAATAATACTCCATTCCGCCACGGTAAGTTTCTTCCGGAGAATCACCGATATTGAACTGCGCCTTCATGGGCAGCACCACTATATCCTTCGAGGGAGAATAATAGGCACCGTTCTCACGCTTGTCGGCACGTATCGGACATAGCCACTGCTGCGTCTCCACCATACGGTCGAGTGCGGCATGGGTGTACATACCTTCCGTATCCCTAAGTTCCGGAACCTTGAATCTGTCCATGAGCTTCTGCATCCTCTCCGGCTGCACTTCTGCCAGATTGGTCTGTGCCACATTGTACACCGGGAATGACTTGATGAAAGGAATGACATCCATATCCTTCTTCTCTTCCTTGCTCATTGAACGGTATTCCTCTGTGCTTATCCTCTTGCCGTGACTGTCCTTTATCATCATATCCCAGTACACCACCGGAAAGGCCTTTTCACCTTTCAGTACATGAGCCTTAAGGTTATGTGCCTGCTTGAAGGTCAGATATACCGGAAGCTGGTAGTTCATGGCTGCAGTATGCATCTGAAGAAAGAAGGAATTGGAACCGGAATAGTTTCTGCCACCCACATTCTGCGGCAGTCCGGCATAACCCGATGCACCGCCAATCCATCCCTGTTTCCATCCGGTATCCTTCATCTGCTGCATACGCTCAATCATCATTGCAGCGAAGCGGTCTATGGCCGCCTGTCCGCTGTTTCCCTGAAAGTCAGTTCCAGATGCCATAGCTGTCGTCATCCATTACCTGACGGTCCATCTGCTCGATGTCCGTCTGTTCCACATAGAACTCAGCGGATTCATCCGAAGGGTCAGTACTGTGCGACCGGCACCACTCCAGATAATCATCTGCATTCTCACTGTCCATAACAAAGCGGAGGAAACCGATTTTGCCCTCCTGCAGAAGCTCCACAAGCTCCTCATGATTCTTTTTAGCTGACATATAACTTGTATTTTAGTTTTCTGATTATGTTACATTTTCATAGAAGCCGTTTTCTCCACCTTTGCGGTGTTGGCTGCAAGCATACCTGTTATCTCCGTATTCAGGTACTTGGCCGCAATCTGTTCCCTTGTGGCCGTCTTGGTCTTGAAAAGCGAATAGCCGTCATCGAAGGAGATTTCATGCCGGGAAGTCTGTCCTTTCTCTCCGAGGTCAACCGACACCTTCCACTTGTTGTCATTCCTGTCCTTGGCTACACGCACACCCTTGGGGTCAACACCTTCAGGAAGCTGATATTTCTCGTATGCGGATTTCAGATGCAGACGTTCCCCGAAGTTCTTCTCAATAAGCTGGTTTGGAGTAGCCACCCTGTCGAAGTAGGCATTCAGGTCCTGGCGTGAAGCCACGGCAGACATGTTGGTATCCCCAACCTGAACATAGAACTTGTATTTCCCAAAGTCAGGACGCTGCTCGTCCTTCTCCTTATAGACATTGAACTTGTTAACGGTTATGGAACCGTCCGGTCCTGCAATCTCCATCGGCATACGGAAGGCTTCCTCAGATACCTTCGGCATCAGCTTTGTCGGATAGTAGCGTTCCATCAGCTGCGGCACCGTCATTTCCTTGTTCTGATAGGCAGCAAGGTCGGCTGCATCCATCTTCTGCGGCTTGAGCTGCTGTCCGTCAATTTTTGCGGTAAAGTACCAGTCGGCAGGATTGGTGGTACTCTGGTAGGCATGACCATGAGTTACCTTTTCACCGTTGGCAGTCACCATCTGCGGCTCACGGGGCTTTCGTTCCTGGGCTGTCTCCGTTTTCTGTTCGTCCTTCTTTTCGGCCTTTGCCTCATTATCCGTCCCGGTCTCAGCTTTGGTTTCAGCTTTGGCCTTCGATTTCTTTTCCCTTGCAGGTTTTACATCAACAGTGCTCTCCACTGTTCTGTCAGGAGCTTCCTGCGCACCCTGTTCCTTTTTCTTCTTTCCCATATCTGTATTGTTTTGAATGGTTCTGTCATTATTTTCAGCCTTGTCCTGTCCGGCCTTCTTCTTCAAAGGACTGTCCAGTGCATCACAGATTGCCACCCTTATTCCGGAACGTATCAGTCTGGGCAGATAAACGTCAAGTGCCGATTGTGGGAATGATGCAACCTTTACAGGCCTCTTGTAGTCCGGCAGCATCCTGTCTGCAATCTCGATGGCAAGCACTGTGGCAGCCTTGACGGCATCCTGCTTATATAGTTCATAGAAACTGTTCCGTCTGAACAGCAGCATGGCATCCGGATGCTTCTTCTTCAGTTCGTTGAACTGCCGTATGATACCGGTATCATTATCTGAATCTGTCTTTTTGGCCATAGGAATCAGTATTAGAGTTTAAGGCTGTTTGCTTTTGTTTCCTTTCGGGATGGAGAGAGTGAAATGGCACGCTCCACAGACTGTTTGTCCACCACCTTCTTATACTCCCAACGGTTCTTGTCTGTCATGACAAGTCCGAGGTATTCAGGATGAATCTCGTCATAGCGGAGTTTCTGCTGCCTTTCCCATTCCTTCATGTCACCCTTGATAAGCTTAAATCCCTGCTGCTCCTTCAGGTCAATGCCGACTGAAACCTTCTCGCCGCCCACATTCAGTTCAACAGGTTTTCCCTCCCGTACCTGCTGCTTCTGCTGCGTACCCAGTTCAATGTCGTTTACCTTCTCCATGTCCTTCAGACGCTGCTCCAGCTTTATGTCTGTGACACGTCTGTGAATGACGGATTTTGTTTCCGGATCAAGCTGGAGATACTGCTGAGTCTTTTCACCGTTTACGTTGACCGCCTTCTGTATTACCTCACCTCTGGCCAGACGTTCAGCCTCCTGCTGAGTGAGATTGAGAACCTTGTTGCGTTCCCGGTCCAGTTCGGCACGGACCGGATAGGCAAGCAGAGCCGGAGCACCGTTTTTGTCTGTAGTCATCTGAAGCTTCATCGGCATGGTGATGATGCTGCCGTTCCTTGCGTTGATGGATACCTGCATGATGGGGGTCACTTCACCTGCCATCAGCTTCTCCTTCACTTCCATGGGCAAGCTGTCCGCTTTTTCACGGTCGATACCCAGTATTGCCAGTTTTTCGTATGGCAACAAATCGGACTGATTTCTGTTGTGCATTTCCATATTACTGTAATTAAGCTGTTATATTTGCGGTTCTAACCGCCTGAATGCCACAAATGTATTCACGGCAATCTCCTGAAAAAGAAATGCGCAACACTATTCTGATTTCATTGCTTCTGATGCTACTGCCGGTAAGCGTATCGGCACAGTTCTATACGATAACCAGAGAATCGGGAATTCTGCCAACAGAAAGACCAAAAGAGGCCTACAAGCATGTAGAAAAGGATGTTACAGAAAGGAAAAAGAGTAAGATAATGGCAAAGGATACCCTGATTGTCAGGCCGGAAAACCAAAAGGAATTGGATGAAAACAGCCGGAATAGTGACAGGAAAGCATCCCTGAAAACAGAACAGCAAAAGAAAACAAATGATATTCCTAAATCAGGAAACAATCTTCCTGAACTTACCATCCCCAACCTTTATAAAGAAATCATAAGAAACGGGATCCTATACCCTAAAATCGTATTGGCCCAGGCTATACTGGAAACCGGATGGTTCCGTTCATCGGTATGTCGAAATAAGCATAATCTTTTCGGGCTTACCAATCCATGTACAGGAAAATACTACGAATTCAATCATTGGACAGAAAGTGTCCGGGCTTACTATACTAAAGTTCAATACAAGTATAAAAGTGGAAACTATCTGCTTTGGCTTGATGAGATCGGTTATTCAGAGAATTCAAACTATATCAAAACTATCATTAAAGTTTTAATGATGCTAGAAGTTTAATGTACAAAGTAGCATATATTATAATAGATTATTGATATTACCGCCTAGATATTTATAAATTAGAATCTTTTTCTTATAATACTAAATTTATGAATTGTGATTATGATAATTAAATATTAACTTTGAGAGTTGAAATATATTATAAAAGAAAAATATTAAAAATGAAAATTCGTAGTGATTTTGTTACCAATAGTAGTTCAGTAAGTTATATATTAACTATGGACGTTGATATTGTAAATTGTTTCTTGAAATACTGGGATAAAATAGACACAATGAAAGATACAGTTAGGCTGGCTGAAGCTCTTAGAGACTTTTTATTAGAAAACGGAACTGTTAATTATCTTCATAATCATGAAATCTATTCTTACTTAATTAAGTTTGCCGATGATGATGGTACGTGTATGACAAAACAAATGCTAGAAGAAAATGGCGATAATACAGATCCTCTAAAAATGAATAAAGAGGAATTGTTTAACTATATAAGAGGTGAACTCATCTATAGAAACAAACTTAGTGAGTTAATAAATGGATTTGGTGTAACACAAGTAGAACAGTATTAATGTTAAGAAGACACATTGGTAACTATAATTTTGTTGGAGATGCAAAAACAGGAATAACATTACGTTGGGGTAAGACAATAAATGATAATCCTGTTTTTGCACCAGTTCCAGAATTAGCAGATATCTCTATATCAAATCATTGTACAAAAGGATGCTCATTCTGTTATAAGAATAGTAAACCTAATCAGGAATTTATGAGTATTGAAGATTATTGCTATATTTTAGATTCTATGAATCACCATAAATATGGAAATGTTTTTCAAGTCGCTATAGGCGGTGGAGAACCTTTAGAACATCCTGATTTTTTATCTATTATTGACAAGACTTTAGAACATGGCATTGTTCCCAATTTTACAACAAATGGTTTAAATTTAACCTCTGAATTATGTAAAGAACTTAAAAATAAAATAGGGGCGGTTGCATTATCGATAACTTCAATTGATGATATTTTTTTTGATAAAGTATCCTTACTTATTAAGGAAAATATAAGAGTCAATATACATTATGTACTTTCATCTCAGAATATTAAAGAAGCCATAAGTATTGTTAGTGGAGAGAAAAATAAATATTTTAAAGGCATTAATGCTATTATCTTTCTTACATATAAACCTGCTGGGAGAGCAAATATTGATAATATTTTAAAGGATGATTATAATTTGAATATATTCTTAAATAAGATAGGACAAAAAAATATTATTAGACCTAAAATAGGTTTTGATGCATGTTTTGTTCCTATGCTATTATATCATACAGATATTTCTCCGGATTTGATAGATACATGTGAAGGCGGATTTTTTTCCGTATATATTGATCACAATTTAAATGTCTCACCTTGTTCATTTAGTAATAATTCTCATGATTTGTTTAATTTACGAGAATATGATTTTTATGATATATGGTTGGATAAATTAAAAGTCTACCGTATAAAAAACAAAAATAAATGTAAAAGAGCAGATTGTCCTTCGCATAAACAATGCCGTGGATGCTGTTCATATTATCCAGAAATAACAACTTGCTATGTCGGTTAGAATAGATTGGGATAAATTGGCTCAACTTCCTGATGATGAAGATAAGTCATTTGAAAAATTTTGTTTCCACATTGCGATTCACAAATTTGGCGAATGTGGGACTGTTAGTTATTTTTACAATACGCCTGGATCGGAATTTTACATAGAATTAAATAAGCCCATAGAATATGCTGGAATAAACTTTTCAATAGGTGATGTTATTGGGTGGCAGGCTAAATATTGGAAAGCAGTTAAAGATAAGGAAAACTCACCTTTAGATGCAAACCATATAAGTGAATTAGTAAAAGGTTTTGAAAAAACTATTGATTATCGTGCTAATACTAAATTATGGATTGTTTGTAGTCCTGGTTGTTTTGTGCAAAAACAATGGGATACCCTTATTGAAAAACTTCAAGTTATTAAGAATGATTGTTTATTTGAATCATGGCATAAAGACATCTTTGAACATTTTTATATAGATAATCCAGTCAGGTATAATGGTATTTTTCAGTACTATTTTGGTGTGAAATTTATTGAAAATAAATTTAATTCCTCAAAAATACTACATGTAATAGTCTGAAAATCAAATTATTGAAAATTTTATGATTTTAATTGAGGAACAAATAAGAAACAAAATTGCTAATTAAAGTCATTTCCCGATTTTTTGTTTTCACTCTGTTTCTTTCCTTGCACTTGCTTATAATCGGGACTTCTTGAACAGCTTCCTTCCAGAATTTTTTTCCTCGTTCGACAGTTACATTTGAGCTTCCAAGAGCCATTGCAGCCAAAAGAAAAACAAGTCTTCTTTAGTTCATACAAAGGTAAGGAAAAACTTATAGGCAGGCAAATTTGTCTGCCTAAATATAGTTTACTTTGATTTAGCATATATATAGGCTAACGGACTAAACTAAACCTTCTCCCAGACTTCATTAAAATACTCCGTTCCCTATTGTACAGCACAAAGAGAAAACATTCTACGGTATATTTTTCTTTTCGCTGCACCCCCTTTTTATAAGCCATCAACCTTTTATACGAGTTCTTCCCTTCCCTGTGTTCGCACATCCGCTTTCGGGCTGCCTGATATGAATTGTGTCGCAAAGGTACTTGTCATGTCTTTCTTGTATGCAAGGTCAAAGCCTGACGGTTCACGACAAAATCTCCACCCTCCGCTTCGCGCGGGTAGTATTTAATCGTGAAACCTTGCATAAAGAGCCATGACACCTTTCGAGGCGACATAATTAAATCAAACCCGAAAGTAGCAGATGCTACAAGAGGGAAAAAAGAAAACTTAAAATTCAGAGTTATGGCAAACTATGCAACAAACATTTTCCACGCAAGTACGGAAAACAAACAGGACCTCGATAAGATAGAGGCATTTCTGGACGATAATTTCAACGGCCTTGTCAACCGGTATGGCGACACGGTAGATGCCGAATTTTCTTCCCGTTGGGAATACCCGGAAAAAGAAATTGATGAACTGGTAGCCTCTTTGGCAGCCAAAGACAAAATCTATATCCGCATACTGACATACGAGTTAGAGGACGAATACGTGAGCTTTCGGATATTCTCGCAAGGCAAATGGAACATCAAACTGTAACCTAAAACACATTCACTATGTACGAATACGAAGAAGACAGCGATATTATCGGCTTATCCTGCACGCTACACGATCCATATAAAGGTTACACGGAAGGCACAATTGTGGGCGACTATGGCAATACCATAGTTGTCTGCCTTGAAAGCGGCAAGGAAATTTCAGAATACCGTGATGAAGTGGTTATCCATGATTAAACGATAGCAAACGTATGATACAGATAGCAACAAAATTCGTCAAATGGGACATTCCCGAACTGGAGATATTACAGGACAGCAAGGTTTACAAATTGCGGGTACACCTGAATAACGGAGGCAAGTTAAACCGGGAAGAAAAAAACTGGATTACCCGTAACGTGCGAGAGAGCATTTATTTCAAACGTGGAATTGCCTTGAGCGGTTATCACTTTGACTTTTCCGACGTTCTCAAACGGTATTTCGTCAAACAGTACGGAAGTATTCACGAGTATTATGCTACTGACAAAACAGCATTACGCTCGATACTATATGGCAGAATCGAGGATATTGTAGAAGTAAACAGTTAAAAAACAAGGATAATGGGAAAATACAAATTTTATCAAGACCGTAAGGTTACAAGTTGGGAACGGGATTATTTCAGTGTGAAAGCAAATAGTTACGAAGAAGCCGAGGCAATCGTCCGCTCATGGAACTGTGAGGACGTGTCGAACATCATTGACAACCGTCTTTGCTATGAAGAGTGGCAAGCATTGACCGATACATCGGAATTCATGCTCCCCGAAGAAAACGACGGCAACCCGACAATAGAGATTTTCAATCAAGACGGAGAATCAATAATGACTAATGTACCCGAAACACCTCAATCAAACCAATAGAACTATGAATGTAACAATCGAACACGTCTTTTGCCGCTATAGCGATGAAGCGGAAGAAATCTATTTCCGAATCATGAACACGATTCTTCTTTCAGTCGATGAAACCGAACTTCGTGCAAGTATGGAACGCTTGAAGAACGAAACCCCGCTCGATGAGTATTTCATATTCGGATACGGAGCACACCATATCTGGATAAACCAACGGCGACCGAGCAATAAAAACAGAATTTTCAAACATCGGATTATGGTAGCCCATTTCTGACGGGAACAGGCAAGAGACCTCCGATGTACTTTTACGGGCTGAACTGGAACTGCCAGTTGCAGCCCGTTTCTTTTCTCACGATAAACATGCTGGCTCAATACCTTTTTTTATCCTCACAATCAAAATTCTTATACAGCCTGGAATATCCATTTATATTTTTCTTTTCGCTGCAACCCTTTTATATAAACTATCGGACCTTTTGCAAGAGACCTTCTCTTCCCTGTATTCGCACATCGCTTTCGGGCTGCCTGATATGAATTGTGTCGCAAAGGTACTTGTCATGTCTTTCTTGTATGCAAGGTCAAGCCTGACGGTTCACGACAAAATCTCCACCCTCCGCTTCGCACGGGTAGTATTTAATCGTAAAACCTTGCATAAAGAGCCATGACACCTTTCGAGGCGACATAATTAAATCAGGCCCGAAAGTAGTTGGTGCTACAAGAGGGAAAAAAAGAAAACTTAAAATTTTATAGATTATGGCAAACGATGTAACAAATTCAAATGGAAGAGTAACGGTAGACGAAGTAATACACAGAGATTCAGTTTTCAGATACCAGTTATTAGGACGCTTACAGTCAGATTGTGAGTATTACCTTAATTACGGTAACAGACACCCCAAATCCTTATGGGCTGGTGACGAAAAATTGCAAATTGAGTTTATGATAAAACTGCATGATAGTTTCAAAGAGGACGAAAAACCGGAGTGGCTTACGATGGATAAAATTTTGGAATACAGCAAGAGAATGATAACACAAGAAGAATAAAATTATCACAAAGAAACAGATTAAAAATGTAATATTATGGCATGGTTGGCAGTAAATAAAGACGGAACAGAATGGATTATGCCCGAAAAGCCCGTTGTGGGCATTGGGAGTATTTGGAAGAAGTGTACAACATACCAATCGAGATAGAACTCCCCAAAGGGACTGTTTACAAACTTCTCGGCAAAGAACTGACATGGGATGACGAGCCGGTAGAATTACAGACCGAAACAGAAAAAAGGTAAATACAGTAACGGGCTGTAGTATCAGTTTCAGCCCGTTTACACCGGCTAAGACAGATATGCCGGTGCGATACCCTCTTTTATTTTCGAACATACGCTCATACCGTTTCCTTCGGAAATACCCCTTTATACCTTCTGGCTACGCCATATCCTTTTATATCGAACGTTCACTCGCACGAACGCTACCTCGCCGCTTTACACACAAGGCAGCGTCCTGCCTTTTTCCCTTTGCCGTTTCTCCATTCCTTCGACCGGGAACAGGCAGGACAGCCCCACACTGATACACCGTACACGCCGATTGTCGGCTCTCCATCCGTTGAAATCCACCGCAAAAGCAGCCCTATGGGTTGGTCGGACGGCATACCCGCTTGTGCCGTTTCCATCTTGCCAGTGAACGGCATGTTTCCTATCCCTGGTATTCTTCCCGGCTTCATGCCGGAATAAGCCGTCCCTTGTGTTGTCAGGCGGACAAGTCCTTTCGAACCAAAATCCGCCACGATCTGTCTTGCCTCGTCTTTTTCGCGACCGTTTTCTATCGAAGTCATCATCATTATTCCGTTGCAAAGTTAGTATGCAGACGGGAACGGCCATGCGGCCTTGACCAATGGCGTACCGCATAAATCTTCCTTTATCGGGCCTTCGGTTTGGGGCTGCGCTCCAAAATAAAGAGTATTTATGCGCTATCCTTGGTGCATCCCCTTGACTGCACCTACTTTTTCCGCACCGTAAAAATGATTTATTAACTTCAAAAAACAATCGCAATGAAAAAGATCGAGAACAGTTTCGTAGTAACCGGATTCGTAGCAAAGGACGCTGAAATCCGCCAGTTCACCAACACCAGTGTAGCACGTTTCCCATTGGCAATCAGCCGTCAGGAGAAGAACGGCGATGAAACCAGCCGCATATCAGCTCTAATGAGCATGGAAGCATGGCGCAAAAAAGAGAATGCCGGTTCGTTCGACCAACTGACCAAAGGTACGCTCCTGACCGTGGAGGGCTATTTCAAACCCGAAGAGTGGTCCGACAAGGACGGCGTAAAGCACAGCCGTATCGTGATGGTCACCACCAAGTTCTATCCGGCCGTCGAAAAGGAGGAAACTCCCGCCGAGCCGGAAAAGAAACCGGGAAAAGGCAAGAAATAACCTCTGCCTTATCCGGACAAAGCGGCTTGGAAGCCGCTTTTGTTTTGCTCGTTACCGTTCCGGAACGTCCCCACTTTTATACTCCTTCATACTCCACACGAAGAGTCCGCCGTCGTCCATTGATTTTCCCGTGCAAAGTTAAGGCGGTCGGGAATCGGCAAGGCGCGGATTCATTTGTGGTTAACAACCATCAACTCGCAAGCTCGTCAATACTTGTTCAACACAAATGAAACCGTCCACGGGACTATCCGCTTCCTCCTTGCCTTATTTCCCTTCTGTCCGCCTTGTGGTCCGCACGTAAAATCAAATTCCGCCGGACGAGGGAAACCCTCCGAAGGCAGGGATAAAAAATGAAAGTCAAACTTAAAATTCAAAGCGTATGAAACAGATAATTTGGTCAAGCTATGACCTGTTGGACGAAAAGGCAAAAGAATACTATCAAAATTCCCAGAGGGAAATATTGGACGATGACAGTTACGAGGTCAGCGACGAAGAATGGGCTGAAGAAGTATATCGCTGGTTGGATGATGAACGGAGCAACCTAAATAAAGAAGTGGACGGCATTATTGTCGTGTTCGGCAACTTGGGATTATGGAAAGGCCGGAGACAAGGCTATCAAATATTGGGCAGCACCATTGCCGATATTTTGAAATCCCAGTGCGACGATGCAGAATGGTACGGCGACGGCTACAACATTCGCGGACGGATGGGCCATCATGACGGTACGAACTACGCCTTATATCGTATCGCCAAAGACCGTGACGAAGCGGAACGTATCGCCGATAAGATTTACAACCGTGAAATCGACGAAGAAGGTTTCCGCCGGAGAACACGTTCCCTCTATCCGTATGTAGCCGCCGTGTACGGCTGGAAAACAAGGCAGCGCAAGCCGGACAAAGCAGCATAAAATGCTGTCCACAAATACCGCAATGCACCCGCCAGAGGTGGTTGCGGTATCCTTTATCGAATGGCCGAACGCAGAACCGTCACCTTTTATAATCAGCCCTATTCCTTTTTTATAATCACTCACGGAGCAATATCCACCCTTTATACCGACCCCGGTCTTTCGCATATCTCCCGTCTTTTCTTCTTTCCATCACCGGTTTGGTTTTACCAGATGCAAAGGTAGGCCGTCGCACTTGATCCGGTGGCTTGAAGTGCATTTCTTGCAAAATTCTTCCTTACAGGGGTAAGAGTAATTTGGCAAGAAAAGCCACCGTATGAAGTTTTCCCGACAGCCATGTACCGCATCCGTAAAACCCAAAAGCGGTTCAGGAAGAAAGAGCCGACAAGAGGGGAAATAAGTATTAACAATTTCAAAAAACTAAGATTATGCCTAATCATGTGACAAACCGTTTAGAAATAAACGCAGACCGGGAAACAGTACAAAAAGTAATGAATTTCTTAAAAGGTAAAACCGATGATGACAATACGCCTTGTTACATCGACTTCAACAACATCATTCCTATGCCCGAAGAACTGTTGATAGAAAAAAACAGTAGTGGAGATTTCGGTATGAGATGTCTCGAAGCAATGCAGCGGCAGCCATTCTATTTTTTATTGGACGATGACGATTTGAGAGCCGTTCAATGGATGAGAGGATTGGCGGAAAAAGACAGACAAGAAGCGCTGCAACTTGGAGAAACGTATCTGGAAAACCGGAAAAAGTACGGTTATCCCACTTGGTTTGAGTGGTCTATCGCCACATGGGGTACAAAATGGAATGCCTATAACCAGAGTTTTGAAGAGCCGAACATACTTTGGTTCGATACGGCATGGAACGGCGTGCCACAGCTTATCCAAAAACTTTCCGAAATATTTCCGGATGTGGAATTTCATTACGCCTATGCAGACGAAGACTTAGGTTTCAATACGGGAAGAGGAACAGCCCGCAATGGAGAAATCGACATGACGATACCCGAAGGTGGAAGCAACGAAGCCTTTGAAATCATGTTTTTTGTGAAACCGGGAATGGACGAATATTTTGAACTGACGGACGAAGGTTACAAATGGGTTTCCTAAACATTCGGTACAGATAATGACCGGTACGGGTTCGGGATACATTGGCAATAGATGTGTCCTGAATCCTTTTGCCGGAATTACCCCTTTATATCTTCATAACCTTTTCCCTTTTATCGAAGTGCGGTCCGTCCCCCCCCCTTGTACTCCGGCTATCCAGCCGGAAAGCAATCCTCTTATAACACCTTAGCCTCTCCGTTTTACTCTTTACAGCCGTTTCCCAGACACACTCCATGCCGAAAGCCCGGTTATTGTTTCTGCAAAGTTCGATTGTCGGCTACCAGTCCCGACAAGGACCGCTGGCGCTTGCAGCCGGAAAATCTTCCTCTCCGCCTTCGTTGGAGAGCGTATTTACCGTTGCCTCCTTGCCCGCACTTGCCGCCAATCCCGTGGGCAGAAAAATAATCAGCCTTTCGGTACGGGATTGTACCAAAGGGAAAAACAAAAAACAGTTCAAACTTAAAATTTAAAGCGTATGACATTTAGAGAATTTATGCGAGAAAACGGTTACGAGTTACAGACAACTTTTTGGGAGGACTTCTCAATAGCGGACCGATTCGGTCTGTCAGCTATAAAAGACACTTTCAAACGTGCTTTCGAGGGATGGAAAGATAACTATAAATACCTCACAGAACTGATATTGGTACTCAATCATAAAATCTGGCAGTATTATGAAACGAAACCGGAATTTGCGACACTTTACAACACCCTTTGGGAGCAGGCAGGTCAATATGCGGTAGAGAACCTGAAAGATGACGAGTTAAGTTATTATTACGAGGTGACGGATTAAGCAAGGAAACACAAAGAGCCGCCGATGAAAGCCGGCTCTTTGTGCCAGCTCCTTTTTTATAACATACGGCAAAATAAATACCGCAACCGTCCACAAAAGACAGTCGCGGCGTCCTGTTATCCTGTGTAACCATTGCACAGCGGTCTCCCGACACACTTATGAAGAAAACCGTTTATACTTTCTTTATTTTCCCTCTTTTACCGCATCCAAGAATGTCTTTGCGGGCTTGAACGCAGGAACATGGTGAGCCGGGATCACGATAGTCGTGTTCTTTGAAAAGTTACGAGCCTTTTTCTCCGCCTTCTGTTTGAGGATGAAACTTCCGAACCCTCGCAGGAACACCTCGTTCCCGGCGATCATCGACTCCCTGACACTCTCCATGAATGCCTCTACTACAGTTGTCGCTACCGACTTTTCTATTCCGGTATCCTGTGCGATCCGGGCAATAATATCCGCTTTTGTCATACTGTTTTATTATAAAATCCGTCGCAAAGATAATAACATATCTCTTTGTCGCCTGAATTGCCGGCCTGATAATATTACGGAAACGATAACCCCCTTTTACCTCACGATGTTCCTTCGGCACGAACCGTTCTATTCCCGCAGACAAGCGGAAAGCCGCCGATAAGAGGAAAGGGACATCAAAAGCATGCAAGTCCGTATCCTGCAGTCAGGACAGGCAAGCCCCGGCCACCGTTTACCGGTCATGATGGTAATCACTCTTGCTGAAACCAGCGAAAATAGCTTTCAGAATCTTTCCGATAACATAGAAAACCACTATAAAAACGATAAGTTCTCCCATATTCTACAATGTTTAAAGTTAATATAAAGATACTAAAAATCAGCGAGAATAGAAAGCATATAGCCCTAATTCTCAAAAAATATTTCATTTTAATCCGGCGAGAATAAAGGCTTATTGCCCGTCTTTCGGTTTACGTTTGCCCAACGGCCCTTTGAATTTTCCCCGGTTCAGTTCGACACCATGCTTGTTGAGCACGCTGAACACCGAACTCCGGCTGTTGTACCCGCTTACCGCCATGATGTCCTCGAAAGAATGACCGTTGACATACATATCAACGATGGTATTCTCCCGGTCGGCCTTATCCATCGCCTTCATCGTTTTTTTCGGGACTTTCGCTTTCTGTTGCAGGTTCATGACATGCGCGGACGAATACCGCAATACCGCCACCTCTTCGGGAAGCGCCCCGAACATCTCCAGCACATCGGCAGCCGTCGTTTCGGGGAACAGTTTTCCCCGCGAGTCGATCCGGTCATGGATGGATATGATACGCACCACCTTGATTCGGCACAACTCGATGAACGCGGACAATTCGCGCGACCCACGGAGAGCGTTGCTGAATTTGGCCACCACGATTTCGTCGCCTCTTTCGAGATTCGCTACAAGCTGTTTCCATTTGGGACGCAGTGCTTCGTTATCGACCGATTCCTCTATCACTTGTACACAACCGTACTTCTCCATCCACTCTTTGTCAGCCTCGAGTCCGTCGTAACGGTCCGCCTTGAATATGTAACCTACTTTTGCCATATCACTGTGCGTTTCTATGATAATAAGTACAAATGTAAGAGTTTTATTTTAAACTAAACCATACTTTGAGCAAAAATAGTATGAGAAACCCTCTGAATATCCCGTTATCTTCACTTGTTTTCATTGAAAATCAAACTATTAAGTACAATGTTAAAAATAGCTTATAAAATAAATTTCGGCGGTTGACATCTTGAAATTTATACTTAGATTTGCGGTGATAAATACAAAATCAAACTATAAATCATATGAAATCATACTTAAAAATCATACTCTCCATTGCTGGACTTTCTGCCGTTTCTACTGCCGTTTTCACGCTCACATCATGCGACAGTACGAACGGCAAATCACTGGTCGAAGCCCAGTCCACTCCAGCCAATCTGTACCGGAAGTATCTGTCCGAAGTACGCGGGCAAAAAGAACTTTCCTTTGAGGACTTGACCGCTTATATCGGAAAGTGGCGGACCTTGAAAGACTCCGTGACCGCAGCCATGCACCGGGACACGGCTTATCGGACACATTCCGACATACGAGAGGAGTGCATTCTGCTGCACGATTCCGTCCGTTCAGAACTTTCCCGGCTGGCGATGTCGAAACCTCGCACCTACAAAGAAGTGCTGGTTTTGAAAGAACGCTTCTCACCTTATGCCGGGGACGTGGAATTGTGCCGTTCCGCCGAAGAGATCCGTCCGTTTTTCGCAGAACTGGATAAACGTCCGGCCTGTCGGGGTAGCAAGGAGCAAATTCTGTCAGCATATCGTAACGTGCTTGCCGAAACCCTGAACAGCGGAATACACGGGAACGGAGACCTCAAAAGATTCATCGAAAAAGAGGATGCCGCTTTTCGGGCTTTCCTGTCCGGGTTGTACGAGCTTGGCGAAGCGAATATGGCCGACATCACCCGTGACACGGAGAAATGCTGCTCCGAGGTGTTTTTCGCCGCCGGACGCAAGGAAATCACTTACAAGGACGCCACGATATACATGGCCTTACGTACCGACCGTCGGCTGATTCAGAACGTGCGTGCCTGTCTTGACAACATACGCCGTGGGAAGGTCACAACGCCCGAACAGGCACAAGCCTATGTCTGGATGATTCTACAACCTTATGCTTCCTTGGACGGCCTCTGCATGACGCTATTGTCCCCGGAAGATAAGGAAACCCTTTACAGTATGGCCGCAGAAACGCCTGCCGCGTTCGAGAAACTGCGCAGAATCCTGCCGTCGGAAGGCGACCGGTTGGACGAGCTGCCCGGTATGCTCATGGAAATATTCATCGCCTCATTGTAAAAGCCTATTCACAAAATAAACGATATATGATTATGTTACGACACTTTCTGGATGACTTCATGTCGTTCGTGCCCCTGCAAATGCCGCAGCTTCTCAATGTGGCAACGATGGAGGAGCCGCAATTTTACGGCGACTACGTTCTGCTCACGTTCCCGCTACGGGACTCCTATGATCTGGAGGAAGTCATGGACATATTCGAGGACGACATGGAACTGATTACGCTCTACCACCATGTGCCGGTCGGACTGGAGAAATCCGGCCATAGCACCTGTGCCTACTCCAATCCCGCTTTCGGACAGATGTTCAAGATGAACGCCCGGACAGACGCGGACGGCAAGGTAAACCGTATCATCGCAACGATCTACGATTCGCTGGAGCTGATGTACGGCGACCTGTGTCTCGACCTGAAACTCCACGCCGGGAACGGCAGCTTCAAGTACAAAAAGAATCAGGAGGACGTGCTGTTGGACTTCATGTAAAACAGGCACTATGCGAAACACGATATACCGCCAAATGGTTTTCTGCATCAACACGTATCGCACGTGGATAGAGGTGGCCGATGACAACCTCTACAAGGAGCACGTCATTCCGAGAAACAACCGGACTGACTTTCTGGTGTCCCGCACACTGGTACTGCGTGCCTGCAAACCGCACGGCACATACAACCGGGGCATGACGTGGACGATTCCGGAGCATGATCTGGACACGGCACTGGCTACATATCGTAAGCAGAACGGTACATTCAAGGCCCGGATGAAGAAAGGCGCGTCGTCCCTGACAGCCGAAGACGCCGAGACCATTATCCGCTTGGCCACTCACGGGGTTGTCCACTTGGAACTCGTGGTACGGTCCGTTCACATACCTTCAAAACCCTATTACCTGTTATGACCTGGATTATATTACAATTTGTATTTCTTGCAATGCCTGTCGTCCTTCCGGCATTATTGTACAGAAGCAGGCGTTACTTCATGGCAAGATTCTACGATAAGATGGTGTGGAGCGAAAAAGCCCGCAGGCTGTACGCCCATGTGTTGCTTATCGTACTGCTCCTCTTTCATTATGTCTATACGAGCGGACACCCCGGTGAGTTCGGTGTCGTGCCATCTACCATCGTGTGTGCCGCATGGGCCTCTTTCCGGCGGGCGGACCGATGGATGCGCGGTCTGCTCGACCGGCCGAAACGTTTCGTCTGGTTTGCGCTCTTGGCATTGGTCATCGGCTTCGTGCCACATCTGTACACGATGTCCGTAACCATCTCCTTTGTTCTTTTGGCTGCCCTGTTCTACCCGTCTGCAAGAGTCATGTCCGAAAGGACAGACATGCGCAAATTCCTCGAATGGCTGGAATATCCCGGAGCATTAGCCGACAGTTATCATAATATCATCACGCGAGGCTGCCACGATAATGCGGATAATGGCAACCTGAAACTATCCGCACATTATGAATCATCAAAAACAGAACGAAAATGAGAAATAGAAATGAAGCGCCCGCCGCCATACTGGCGAACGTGGAAGTGTTCGACTACCTGAAAGAAAAAGTCGGCGAGCGGAAGACGAGGACGGAAGCCTACTACGATTTGTTGGATAAATCGCTGGCAGGTTTCGTCTCCCCGTTTTTAAGAAGGCAGGACTACGACCTCTCTCCCTGCCAGTGCCATGTAACCGTTTCCGACCTTGCCTCGGAGTGGCATTGGCATCGGGCTACTGTCCGCTCTTTTTTGGACACGCTCGAAGCGCTCGGGCAGTTGGAACGCACCCGGTTGGCAAAAAGCGTCGTCATTACCATGCCCCTGCGGACCGGCACGCCTGCCATGCCGGACAGCGGACAAGAAGAAGCGGACTTTGCCACAAGGATACAGGAAACACTGTACGACTGGATTATCGGCAGGGCAACCTCTTTCGATGTAGGCAAATCATGCGGACAAATCATTCACCAGACCTTGACGGAGATAGCCGGACGGGACAGCCGTATCTATCCGGACAATCCTTCCGGCACGACATCGGCACAGACTGTCCGGTCAGAAGAACGACTGCGTGGGATCGTCTTGGAATGTATCGCCCATGCCGCCCTGCGACGGGTACTGCGTAAATCGAGGTTCGACGACGGCTCGCCGCTCGTGCAGTTCTTCCGGCTCGACCTCGGCGGAGAATTGGCGGCGTTCATCGAAGCCTCGAAAGAGCTTGCAGAGCTTGTTATCGAAGGAAAGCCGGACGGGACAGAGTTCGGTACGGACGAAGAGACAAAACGCCTTGAATCGCTTCGCAAGCCCTTTTTATCGCTTCTGGCGAAGGCACAAGAGGAAAGCTGAACGGGGATTCGCGGACAGAGATTGTATAACCACGGGCAATTCTCCCCGGTTCAGGTTCAAATATCCTTCCAGTTATAGCAGGCATCCGGGCTTGCCCGTCTGCCACTGAACAAAGGGAAGGGGGAGCCTAATACCCCTGCTGACTGACGTCGCAGGGAGAAGTGTCCAAGCAAGCAGCAAGCTGGGACACGGGGAATTGTCCGAAACAACACGAAAACAGTATGGCAAATGCAAAACAGGTTCTCGATGTTCAGGTATCGAAAGGGATCACCGCCGCCCAAGGCAACGAACACCTGCGTAATCGCAGCGAAGAGGCGGAGAAGTACGCCATGAGCAAGGGCAACTACGACCCCACCCGCAAACATCTGAACTTCGAGATTGTGCCCGGAGGCAAGGTTCGCCCCATCGACACGAGCCGCAATATCCCGGAACGGATAGCGGACATATTGGGCCGTCGCGGGATCAAAGACCCCAACGAGGGATTGGTTGAACCGAAATACCGCACGGTGGTAAACATCATTTTCGGCGGTTCGCGGGAGCGGATGCACGAACTCGCTTTCGGCACGCAGAAGGTGGATTTTGAAAAAGGTGCGGACAATACCCGCATCAAAAGGAAGAGCGACATCGAACGTTGGGCGAAGGATGTCTATGCATTCGTTTGCGGCAGATACGGCGAGCAGAATATAGCCGCCTTCATTGTACACCTCGACGAATTAAATCCGCACGTGCATTGTACGCTTCTGCCAATCAAAGACGGGAGGTTTGCGTACAAGGAGATATTCGCCGGAAAGGACAAGTTCGAATATAGCGCGAGGATGAAACAGCTCCATACGGACTTTTTCGCCGAGGTCAACACGAAGTGGGGAATGGAGAGAGGCCGGAGCGTCGCCGAGACCGGCGCACGGCACAGGACGACGGAAGAATACCGCCGTATGCTCTCGGAAGAATGTACCACCATTGAGCAACAGATTGGCCGACATCAGGAAGTCCTGTCCGCCCTCCATTCGGACATTCGGCTGGCAGAGCGCAGAGTCAAAGGTTTGACCTCGATGGTGGAAAACTTGAAAAGGGAGAAGAGCGAAAAAGAGGCTCAACTGTCGGCACTCGAAAATGATATGGATACCCGGAAAGATGATGCTTTGACCCTATCTGCCGAGAAAGAAAAGCTCGAAAAAGAGCTGACTGCTATCCAAGGGAAACTGGCAGACAAACAGGAGAAGCTACAAACCGCCGACCGACAGCTTTCCGACTTCAAGGCAAACATGGATGCCATTGAGGAACGCACGGAACAGCTCAAGGAGGAAGCCTACGAATACTCCCGTGATGTCCACTCCAAAGTGGACAGCCTACTCAAGGACGCCATGCTGGAAAATATGGTCGATGAGTGGAGGGAACTGTCGGCGCGGATGAAGCCTTCCGAACGGCAACTTTTCGACGACACGCTCGTGCGTTCCGTGGCGGAACGGGGAGCGGAAGTCATGCGCTGCGCCACGATGCTCTTTCTCGGTATGGTCGATGATGCCACTACGTTTGCCGAAACACGTGGCGGAGGAGGTGGCGGAAGCGACCTCAAATGGGGACGTGATGAAGACGAGGACAACCGGGCATGGGCGCTTCGCTGCATGAGGATGGCGAGCCGCATGATGCGCCCTTCCATCGGCAAGAAGCCCAAGCGTTGAATGGCAAGGTTTATAATAAAGAATCGGATAAACAACAAATTAAGGATATAAGAATATGACGAAAAATATCATTTTCATTATTGCGGCGCTTTGTTCGCTGCAAGCCCGTGCGGATGTACAACCCACGGAAAGGGATACTGTACACCGCACGTACCGTTACGATGACACAGAACTGCTGCAGCCGTTACAGCCCTTATACCTTGACGGAGTGGTCGTTCCGGCACGGGGAAACGGCAATTGGTTTGTCAGTATCGCCGGAGGTGCGACAGCTTTTCTCGGCACGCCGCTCGGTTGCGAAGACCTGTTCGGGAGGTTGAAACCCTCGTACAGCCTTGCCCTCGGCAAGTGGTTTACCCCGTGGGTAGGTGCACGCATAAATTACAACGGGTTGCAGTTCAAGGACGGCACGCTGGCCGTGCAGGAGTACCATTATCTCCATGCGGATCTGCTGTGGAATGTGCTTGGCGGCAGCTATGTCCGGCAGAAACTGGTGCGCTGGCATCTGGCACCCTTTGCGGGTATCGGACTGCTGCACCATGCGACCAACGGGCATAACCCGTTTGCAATCTCCTACGGCATACAAGGGCAGTATCGCATTTCCAAAAGGGTAAGCGCCCTCATGGAACTCTCCGGTACGACCACCTTCCAAGACTTCGACGGGTATGGCAAGGCGAATCGGTTAGGCGACCACATGCTTTCACTCACTGCCGGATTCTCTTTCCATATCGGCAAGGTCGGCTGGAAACGGGCCATAGACCCAAGCCCCTATATCCGCCGCGATCGGCAGCTCGTCGATTATATCAATGTACTGTCGGAACAGAACAGCCGCTACGCGGGACAGCATGACAAGGATAGCCGGACGCTGGCCGAGCTGAAGAAGATACTGGAAATCGAAGGATTGCTCGACACGTACAGCCATTTCTTCGATGATGACGATGCTATCGAGCGCAAAGGTTATCCGAGGAACAATTACAGCGGGCTGAACTCCCTGCGGGCAAGGTTGAAGAACAAGCATTGGAACGGAAAATCACCATTGGAAGGACAAGCCCCGAATGGAAATGGCCGGGCAGACAGCCTGCAGCACTGGCCGGATAGCGTGCCTGGTCTCGGAACAGGACAGTTCGAGAATCTTCCCGACAGCACTTTGGCAGACTATGCCGTTCGGATGCAGTCCGGACGGGAATGCATCGGTGCTCCCATCTTCTTTTTCTTCGAACTCGGCACGTCGCACCTGACAGACCCCTCCCAATTGGTCAATCTCGACGAACTGGCGAGAGTGGCGAAGAAGTACGGGTTATCGGTAAGCGTCATTGGTGCGGCTGACAGCATGACCGGGACAGTATCCGTAAACAATGCCTTGAGCGTATCGAGAGCCGGTTATATCGCCGAGGAATTAATCAAACGAGGAGTGCTGGGCGACAAGATAGTCCAAACTCACCAAGGCGGTATCTCCGATTATACGCCCAATGAGGCCAACCGACATACAAAGGTTATGCTGTATTTCAAATAATACTTTTTGTTCATACGATGTGCAAACAATTTATTCGTTTATGGAGAGCCGGTCTGCGAAGATCGGCTCTTTTTTTGTTCGCCCTGCATGAGCGGATTGCTTTAGGTGGCCGAACGCACCGCAATAAACACTGATTGTCGGTAAATAAAAAAATAAGCACCCGATTTTACACCTAATAAAGTAAAATTGGTCGTTTTTGCTTTATTCAAGCATATAACATAATTCTGCCACGTTATGAGGAGAAGGGTGGTTTTCAAATATTACGGAAATAGCCCCAATAGCTTCTTTATATTCACCTTTTCCGCAATAATGTATTGTCGGAGTATATTTTGGCATATTTTTACATTTAACGATTATCACTATATTCTCAGGGTATAAAATTACGGAGATTTATTCTATGATCAACGAATTTTATAAGAATTTGTATTGCAGCAAGAAAAATATATGCTTGAAGACAAGAATACTTGTCATCGTAACAAGCCTAATCGTATGAGTGACTTTAATTCCATAAACGGATATAATCTTCTGCAAGAGTGTTTGTTATTCCTTTTTTTTGTACTTTTGTATTCCATCATGTTGAATCATAATTTTTTACGTGCCAATGAATATGCAAGACTCTTATCTGACCTCGAAGCCGCACTACGAGATTCTGGACGGACTGCGCGGTGTTGCGGCTGCCATGGTAGTTGCCTTTCATCTGCTGGAAGCGCATTCCGGCGGCAATCATCTGAACCAGATTATCAATCATGGCTATCTGGCTGTCGATTTCTTCTTCATGCTTTCGGGGTTCGTCATCGGCTACGCATACGATGACCGTTGGAACAAGATGAGCACGGGAACCTTCTTCAAGCGCCGTCTTATCCGGCTGCAACCTATGGTGGTCATGGGAAGCATTGTGGGAGCCGCGCTCTTTTGGTTTCAGGAAGCTCCCTGCTATCCGGCAATGGAGGGCGTGTCCGTCGGCACGGTACTGCTGGTCATGCTGTTGGGCTGTACACTGCTGCCTCTGCCTCTAAAATGGGACATCCGGGGATGGATGGAAATGCATCCGCTGAACGGACCGGCATGGTCGCTTTATTACGAATACATCGGCAACATACTGTACGCCTTGTTTATCCGCAAGTTTAGCAAGACGGCGCTGACCGTCCTCGTGGCGATAGCAGCGTGCTTTACGGTACACCGTTGCCTCACAGCGCCTGCCGGTGACATCGTGGGCGGATGGGCTTTGAACTGGGAACAGCAGTACGTGGGACTGATCCGGCTGATGTATCCCTTCTTCGGCGGGTTGCTCTTGTCTCGGCTCGGCTGGCTGATACGCACCCGCAAGAACGCTTTCCGGTGGTGCAGCCTGATGATAATCGTCGTGCTTTCCGTGCCTCGTATCGGCGGGGAGGAGGGTTATTGGATGAACGGGCTTTACGAGGCTTTCTGCATCATCTGCATTTTCCCGGTCATCGTCTCGATGGGGGCGGGAGGCAGGATAACGGGCAAACGCTCCGCTGCCGTATGCAAGTTTTTGGGCGACATATCCTATCCCGTCTATATCACCCACTATCCGTTGGTCTATATTTATACGGCATGGGCGTTCAACCGTCAGGCGACGCTTGCCGAAGGGCTTCCTTACATGCTGCTCACTTTCATGGGGGCTTTCGCTCTTGCCTATGCCTGCCTGAAGTGCTATGATCTCCCGGTGCGCAAATGGCTCACGGAACGTTTCTTGAAGAAGAAATAAAAAGCGGTAAAGAAATCCTACATTTATTATCGTATTTCTATCGGATGACAGATAAAGTTCCGGCGCCGATGGTGTTTCGCGGACGACACAATCGGATAACGCGTACCCAAATGTCTATTACCGTTTCGCTGATAGAAGAAAAGCCCCTTGATGCCTTTGCTTGCCATAGGTTCGAGGGGCTTTTGGGGTGGCTGCAAACCTCTTTTTGTTGAATAGGTTCTTTCGATATTGTCACACCTTTTTCTATCCCGACCGACGTATAAAACGTGCGTGTGCATGTCGGTTGTACAGGCCAAAGACATACCGGGGGAATAAAAACAGCACTGCCCGCCTGTAAAGGGGTTTCCTACAGACGGGCAGCGAGTAAAGTCGGCCTTAAAGCCGGCGGTTGTCATTCGATGGTAACGCCGCTGGGCGGTACATAGGCCGCACGGATGCGGAGGTAGGTGCCGGTACGGGGGGCTTTGCCGGTGGTGCCGTTCTCACTCGTGTACGTATCGTCCCAGTCACTTTCTGCATAACCACCGTCTGGCAGGGCCTTGGTGGCACGGGCATAACTGTTGTCCTCATAGTAATCATATGGCCAAATACCAACCCGTCTTTTCCCCGCCGCCGATGACCAATAAAAATTGTTTTGAAACTCCGGATATGTATTGTAATAGGAGGTTAGTATGGCCTCTAATTGGCGAATGCCGGGCAAGAACCAACCGGAAGAATTGGTCATGCCCTGTACGACTCCGTTGTCATTGCGCTTGTTCTTGTTGTAGCAATACTCCGCAGCAGAACGGGGCTTTTCGTTCAGGTTCATTGTTGATTGTCCTGCTTTCGAAATAATATGCTGGGTAGCTTCAGCCCCGTTGTAATAGATATTGCACCAAGTTTCATCTTCTCCTTGTATGACCAAATTCCAACCCAAGTATTCTCCATTCAACCCCCATTCCAATCCGTCATAGATATAATTCCCTTCAAACTCGTTCAGGGGGTCGTAATGGGAAATATACTCTTCGTAGGCTTCTACATAGATTTGCTGCGTGGGATTGTCGTCGTCTCCCGGCACGGTTACCGGCAACAGACCGTGCTGTACGATTTCAATGGTACGGATGCGTGGCGTTTGCGTCTTGTCGTCGGTGTACGAGATGTTTACGGTGGCGGTGCGGTCTTTCGTGCTTAGGTTTTCGTCCAAGTAGAAATAAATACGGTCACGGTTCGTCTTAATGGTATATTCGGTATTATTCGCAAGGGTTTTGGTCACCAAGTCCGTGGTGAAGTATTTGCGTTTGCCGTTTCCCGCAGTCCATGCCTGTCCGGTCGCCAAATGGGTATCTGCACTCATGTCGTCAGAGAGTGTTCCATACTCCATATTTTCGGCGGGCACACGTTCCATGCGTATCCAAGTGTGACTTTCCGGGTCGGCTATGCTGACGGTCATCTGCGGATTTGCCTCCTTCTCGAAAAGGTACACGTCCAAAGGCGTGACACAGTAGTGGGCATCGTGCTCGCGTTCGCGCAGCATGGACAGGTAGAACGGGTTGTTCTGCTCGGTGATGTTGACACGGGCATCGAAGGTGATGTGGTCCGGGTTGTTACCCACATGGGTCAGCCCGCTGATGACGATGTTATTGGCATAGTGCCTGTTGCGTATCACCTTGAAGTCCTTCACCGGGTCACCTCCGAGATAGAAGGTGTATTCGGCCTCGATGGTGGTGTTATCCTGTCCTGCAGGCAGGGAGGGGTCGCCGTTATAGGTGGTGTAGTAGGCTCTCATCTTGAAATAGGTGGCCTTGCTGTTTTCATTCACTAACTTCGGCTTCCATCGCTGTTTGTCAACATCGTCTACCACTCCGGCCGGATACTTATAGCTCTCCGGATCTTCGTCCGGGGCAATCATGTTCTCGAACATGTAGAAGGTAAGGGAGGCGGCCCCGCCGTGGTTGTAAACGACGGCATCGCTCGGTATGTTTTCTACATTGCGGTATGGTTCATCGGTATTCAGCTTGGTCTGGCCATCGGCAGGCTCTGTCAGGGGCACGGCGGTAGGCATGTTGTACACGCCCCATTCCGCAATGGAGAGACGGGGCAGTTGTCCGCTCTCGTCCGAGTGGTCGGAATCGATACTGATGTTGATGTCGATACGGGCCATCAGTGCCTTGAGTTGCATCGTGAGGCTTCCCTTCTTGGTGAGGTCCACGGTAGTCGCGCTTTTGCCTGCCATCGGCATTCCCGTGCTGGGCAGGGTCGTGATGGCATCGTGGGTATCAGGGGTGTAATTGGCAGGGTCGTACACGAACGCTTCGAGCAGCTCCTTGGGAGTTTTCCCGTCTTTGCCCCCTTGGGGGAAGTTGTCGGGATAACCGTCACCGTCGGCATCGGCTACCACTTCCGGAGTCACGTTGGCCAAGGCGTAGATGGTGGTTTTTTGGGCGAGCGTTTGATCTACAAACACGTCCGTAGGAATGCTGACATTGCTCGTATTCGCCGACGGAGCCATATACGGCGAGAATACTTTCGTGTTGCTCGATTGCAGATAGTCGTCGTTTTCGTCGAAGAAGAACAGGTAGAGCTGGTTGATACGCTTCTCCTTGTCGTCCTTGGCGATGGCCGAGCGGGTGACGACTTGTTGCGGCAGCATGTTTTGGCAGACGGCCTCGATGGTGAATCCGTCGCCGGGCGGAACGGTACCGCCGCCAAAGTCCTCCTCCGTGGTGCAGGCTGTCGGCAAAAGCATGGCGGCCACCGGCAGGAAGTAATAAAATATCTTTTTCATCTTTATGCTGTTTTCAGTTGTTGCTTTATTGGATTGAGACGTCGCTGTCGCCCCCGTCTTCCCATAACTCGTCCTCGGCGGCGATGAAGTTCAGCGCGAAGGTTTCGCCCACGAAGTTAAGCTGCGCCGTATAGCGGACGCCCGCACGGGGCTGGAACTGCGTCGGACGTTCGGCAGAGGCGTTCTTTGCTTCCCCCCTGTAGGTGTATTCGACATGGACCTTCACGTTCTCGCCGAAATAAGTGCCGTCCGTGGCGTTGCTCAACAGAAGCAGGTGTTTGTCGCCTATCAGGGGGACGGAACTGTTGGGAGCTATTGCAAACCCTTCCTCGTTGTTATATATCACGTATGTGCCGGGATAGGTGCCGCTGTAGGTGTAGAATCCGTCTTCGTTGGTGTTCTTGCTGAAATCTATGGTAATCGAGCGAGTGAAGTTGCCCGACAAGGTAACGCGCTTGACGGTAACAGTTTCATCATCTCCCCCGTAATTGTAGTTGTTCACGGCGAAGCCCAAGCCCGTCATGATATGGCTGAAATTGAAGCGCACGTTTCCCGTGGTGCGCAGGTGGTTATAGACGACGGAGACCATCGCGTCGGGCGTCTCCTTGTCGTCCAACGTGGTAGTCGCTACATCGCCCGTCTCGGCGAACGGCATGGTGAACGTCAGTTTCGGCACGCCCCGTGTGGTGGCATTGGTAGGACTTTCCACTGTAAAATCGTCCATCGGGTAATAGGCGAAGAAGGTGTACCGGTAGTTGTCGGGGGAGATCGCCTCCTGATTCTGCGTCGTGTTGTACCATTTTCGTGGGCCGCCACTGTTATTATAGTCATAAGTGCAGGCCGAGCCGTTGTAGGTGACGGCTTGATTGAAGAACACGTCGGGGAAGGCGTTGCCGCTCTTGTTGCCCCAGTTCGCGCTGCCCGATGCCCAGTCCATTTCGGTGTCGCTACCGCGCTGGTAGGGCACGCAGTAGCCCAATACACCGAATGTGCCGCCGGTAGGAAATGCGTCGTGGAACGTGCTCCGGGTGAGTTCCTCCACGGTAATGGTCGGGGCGGCAAAGCGGATGGCGTCGGAACTGTCGGCTTCGGGCTGCGCCCATTCCTCCTGCTGGCAGGCGGCGCAGAGGAGCAGGAGGGCCGGAAGTATGTATCGTTGCTTCATTTGGATGTTCATTTTATCGTCAGGTTACAGATAGCTTATAATAAGGTTATTGGGTCACGTCGATGGTTACGTTCCCGCCTATGGCGTCGCTCCATGCGTTGACCGTGGGCGGGTCGAACACGATGTAGCCTCCGCCGGTGAGGGTGAACGAGTAACGGTAATGGTTCGCCGCCTCCCACATGCTCACGGTGGTGGCAGGCAAGGTGTAGGAAGCGGACTTTTCTGTCTCGGCATCGGTGTCGTAGATGACGGTCAGCTTCACCCCGCCCGCAAGCGATTGCGGAATGAGCAGCAGGTCGCCCGACACGTTCGCGTTTCCGGCAGGGGTTACGTTGGTCTCTTTCTTCACGCTGACCTTCCCCGTTGTCGTGTTGTTCCACGCAGTTTCTGCGCTGTCGTCGTAGTCGCCCTTGACAGCCAGCCCCTCAAGGGAGATGGAACGTACCGTGGCGTTGCCTCCCTCGCTGCGTGCCACGAAGGTGAGGCGTGCCAGCAGATGTTGGAATTTGAGGGCTACCGCACCGGGAGTCTGGCCTGCCACGACGGAAATACCCGTCTTTTTCGCCGTCATCAGGTCGTACCCTTTCGTGGCGTCGAAGCCGTTGACGGTAAAAGTGCCGTCCGTGCAGGCGACAGAGGACACGGCATCGCCCAGCGTCTCCGCGGATGGGTAGAGGGCGTAGAAGTCGTAGGTGTTACCGGGGAGCCAGTATCTCGTGCCCTCGTAACCCCACATGCCGGAAAGGCATGTCACCTTCTCGGCGTCAAACACGCTCGTGGCCGTACCGCCCGTCACGGCGGTATAGCTGCCCCAAACGCTGAACGAGTTCCCGTCGGTCTGCATGTCGTCTGCGTCGTCGATGGCGGCTCGTGTCACGGCAGGACCGGCGAAACGGATCGCCAGACTGTCATCGCCTGCCTCCATGTCCGGACCCGTGCTTTCCGTACAGGCTCCCAGCAGGCAGGCTACAGCCGGTATGAACAAGGTCTTGAATAGGTTGTTATTCATAATCATACATTGTTTCTTTATATCCGGTCATTTCTGATGCTACCGGCAGCGTAAAATTAAGGAGTGATACTCCCGTTAGTGGCCATGAGGGGACATTCAACCCCTCATAACCTGATGTGATGTCTTTAGCTATTTGCAAGCAATCATTCTCCGACCTCATTCGGAGTTACTGGAGTTTGGTCCACGTCTGTCCAGTCTTCCACAGCATCGACCTTGAACTCAATTACCTGTTGTTTCAAATCCGGGTCAATCTTGCTGCCGTTGATTTCAACCGTATAGTTGTACCTGAAGCCCGGAGTCCATTTGCCTTTTTCTGTACCTTCTTTATCTCCTTGATAGTTCAACTTTCCGGTGAAATTATTTTCTGCTATTTTCCCTGATTTATCAGAGAATATCGCGGTAAAGCTAACCGACAACTCTGTGTTGTCTTGCGGAATGACGAAGCAGGTCGTCGAGTGAGAATCGTCTTTCACCGGCTCCGCAATATCCTCTATTGTTTCGAAATCATAGTCCGCCTTTGGGACACTTGCAGTCTCCCAAGCGATAGTCGGTTTCTCCACCTTATAAGTCGCTGTACCCGTAGCGGTTTGTACCGCGTTCACCTTGATGTTTTCGATTTTCATGATGTAGTCATGGGAGTCCGTGTTCGTGAAGGTGAACTTCACCTGAGACAGCATGTGGTAGAAAGATAAGCCTACCGGAGTATTATCAGAAGCTTGTGCGGTCTTTTCATCGGGTATGGCCACGATCAGGTCTTTGGCATTGTTTGCCGTGTAATCTGTGAACGTCAGTTTCTGCTCACCCTCGATGAAATCCACGTTCTCGTTCTCGATTTTGCTATTCCCATCAGAATAAGCTCCGAAACGATACTTCTCGCCCGATTGCCAATAAGCGGTCTGTACAGGATTCCAACCTGATTGATCTCCCACATTTCCTCCTGTTACCTCGACATTGGTATACACGGGAGTCCACGTGCCCTCTCCATAGTTTCCGAAAACGAAGAACTTGTTAAGATTTTCTTCCGTTGTTTCGGTCACACTACTTCTCGTTGAATGGTTCACGAAAGTCTCGAACTGGATTGCCCGGCTCTGCGGCATATCCACGACTTCTTCATTCGAACAGCTTGCCAGTGCTGCTACAGCCACGCCAAGCATCAAAAAACTTTTCTTCATAAGATGTAAAAATTAAATTAAAAATGGTTATTCCAGTACCTGTTATTTTATTCGTTTCAGTCGAGGGGCAGCGGTATGTCCACCCATTCTCCCCAGCCGTCCACATCCACGTCAAAGCTGCCTCCGCCTTCCAGACCCTCGTCATCGGAAATCGACAGCCCGCTCACGACGATAACGCCGCCCCGTGGTTGACCTTTTACTTGGTCGGTGACATCGAACTCGAAGGTCTTGAACTTGCCGTTCACCATTCTCACCTCCAAGTTCAGGCTGTACCGCCGCCCGTCCGTATCGCCTCGCCCGTAATGTTCTCCCGGGTAGTCGGGCACGCCGAACGACTGTACCAGAGCTTCCGCTCCATAATCTTCCAGTGTACAGTCGAACAGTACCGTGGCCGCGTTTTCCCCGGTATGCCCGTCGTTCAGGTAGACCGTTTCGGCCATGCCCGCCAAGGCTCCGCGTGCCAAGGCCACGTATTGTTGTCCGCTTTCGAACTCGTAGCGTATCATATAGGTGTAAACCAACGGACGCAAGGTAACCGGCAGCTCCGTCGGGACAAGTGTCTTTTCCGCCGTGTATTCTTCCATGTATGCCCCGTAAAGCATGTCGGGCTGGTTCACGGTACGTTCCCCCGCGTGCAGTTCCCGGTAAGAACTCCGGGTCACGCCTCGTGTGGTGGCAGTGGCGGATTCCGAGGCGGCCACACCGTCGAACACGATATATTCCGTATCATTGTTGTAGAACAGCAGCTCGTGCGTGCCTTCCGGCATGGCAACCCGTCCTCCTTCATCGGGCAGGTTGCTCTCCATACGTTGTCCGTCGCTGGTATAGACTTGGACGCGTATTCCGTCGGCCGGAGCAGGGCGCAAATCGTCATAGTCATGCTTCCAGTCCTCTTCCCACAATTCTTCCCAGTCATAGGTATAAGCACGTTCCCATTCCTGTTCCCAGTCGGAAGAGAGATTCACCTTCACGGACAAGCCATGTTCGTCATGATCGTAACACAGGTCCTTCCGGCAGCTCGTGGAAAGGAATGTCAATCCGGCGAGCGTGAGTCCCATGAGGGTATATCGTAGCGTTGTTTTCATCGTGCGCCTCCTTTCTTTTTACCGGTATCCCACAACCGCCACACGAGGGCAAACTTCAGTTTCAACGGGCCGAAGTAGTTCATCCGGTTTGTCTGCTGGTACACGTAGTGTCCGTCGATGGGAAGGTATTCCTCGTACTTGCTGTGCATGTAGCCCACCCCGATACCGGCCTCTAAGGAGAACCGCCGTCCGATGGGGAACATGTAGCCGTAGCTGACACCCACCATTTCGGCCTCGCCCTGATAGCCCTCCTTGCCGTTTTCGAGGTCGTACCACGTGAAGCCCCCGAACACGCCGAGGTAGTGGCCGTGCCACGGGTTGCCTTGCTTCTGCCCGAACCACCAGCGTCCCTCCGGGCTGATCGTGGCCACTTGGTAATACTTGTGCCTGCCATCGTTCTTCCACCACGCTATCTCGCCTTCGAGGTTCACCGTCCAGCGGTCGGCAATGCGGTATTCGACTTCGAGCGAGGGCATCAGTATCGCGTCGTAGAGCAGGTTGGTCTTGACGGCCAGCCGCTGCACCGTCGGTCTTTGCGGTTGCACGGTCGCTTCCTGCCGCACCGTTGCTGGCTCGGAGGTCGTTTCCGCCACGCTATCGGGTTGCAGGGCCGGTTCCGGCTCTTTCACTTCCGCCTCTTTTCGGGAAATAGTCACGGGCGATTCCGATTTCCGGTAGCAGGCCACCGAGAGACTGGAACGCAAATCCGGGAAGAAGTTCTCCTGCATGTACACGTAAGGCCGTCCGCCGCGCAGCTCCATGAGCTGTTTCTTTCGTCCGTCCACCACGCGTCCGGATTCATCGAACACCCATACCGGCGTGTGATCGAGGATGTGCAGTACCTCTTTTTTATAAAGCATATCTGAGGCAGCGACCATCCGGCGCAACATGTCCCACGCGATACCTTCGCCATGCATACTGACGATACTGTCGGGGATTCCGGCATGGCGCACGAGATAAGCTTTCAGGGAGTCGGCCCTGCGCTTCGACAGCACCTCGTTAAGACGGTTCGCACCGTCGGGTGATGCCCACGAGCGTATCACGACGTTTTCGAGACGCCCCGTCCCGTGTTCTTCGCGCAGAATGCGGATAAAACGCTCCAATTCCGTGCGGTTGTCCCGGAAGAGCACGTCCACGTTCCTGTGCCCCTGCCGGTAATGGATACGGGCCGAGTCCAGCTCCTGCGCATGAACATACCCGCCACAGAATAAAAGAAATAATAATAGTATTCGTTTCATTGTCATATTCCGTCTATGCCAATTTATATCAGCTATTTATTCAATTCCCTGTACGTTTATCCGTGCCGTTCTTCCCCTTTAAAAGGATAAAAAGCACCAAACCAACAAATAATCAGCCGGATAACTGTCAGTTGTGCCGGTTTATTTGTTGGTTTAATCGTTGGTTAAATCGTTCATTAAAAAAGCTATCGGAAAAAAGGTCGTATTATTCGGACACTCCGGGAAAATTTGTCCTGCTCAAAGAGTTGAAACGCAAATTCTTGCAGATTTTCTTTGTGGATAATTTCTATTTTTGTAGCTTTGTGGCTGAAAACGAACGTAAAATCATACCGTCCGTTTTTGCGACTTTCCTTTCCGTCTTGTCTCTTTTTCTTTCATGGCCTTGTCTATTTCCTTATAGCGGCTGCGGAATTTCAAGAACGTATCCCGCGAGATGTCGAAACGCCTGCATATATCGGTAATCGTACAGTCTTGCTTCAACATGCCGACGACGACCTTCCGGTTTTCAATCAACACGTTCATTTTCGTGTAACTGCCTTTTTTCCTGCCGAGAACGACACCCTCGGCTTTCCGCAAGGCAAGCGCCTCCTTGGTGCGCATCGAAATCAGGTTGCGCTCAATCTCCGCCACCAGCCCGAAAGCGAAACAGAGTACCTTGCTATTGATGGAGTTGTCGAACGAATACCCCTCTTTGGTGGTGTAAAGGTTGATTCCTTTCTCCAGACATTTGCCCATGATGGCCATGAGGTCCGTCAGCGTGCGGCTTAGACGCGACACTTCCGTTACAATCAGCGTATCGCCATGTTTCATGCGCCGTATCAGCCCCCCTAATTTACGGTCGCACCCCTTCTTTTTGCCGCTGGCGACCTCCGTTACCCACTGGTTAATGGAAAGATTTCTACTGTCGGCGAAACGCCGGATTTCATCTTGTTGATTAGCCGGGTTCTGTTTGCCCGTACTGACCCTTAAATAACCTATTATCATATCCTTAATTATTTTACGGGAGCGACATTGCTCCCGTCTGATATAAATAAGGCATGATGGTTCGAAATGAAAGGATTTTGTGCGTAATTGTAGATATAACATCTTATTTTACACCTGTTTTAATATCTTTCCGTTATTTCTTTCCTCTTCTCTTTTCGTCAGCACTCCCTTGTCGGTTGGATTTTCCTATGCAAAGGTACAGCGGTCGTCCGGCATCAAGCACCGCCGTGCTAACGGCTCGTGGATTGCCCGGAAGCCTTCCCAAATCAGAGATGTCCTTTCAGTCCCCCGCCATGCTTTGCCTGTCGGGTTGGGTATTCCGTGAAATCCCCGGCTGTTTGCTTGCCTTCCCGTCCTTTCCCCGCTGTCTGACCTGCATGTAAAATCTCTCCCGACAAGGAAAGCCGAAAGGCTTCCGAGAGGAGGGAAAAGAAAAACAATATTTAACGAACCAATAAAAAATTACGATTATGCCAAACTGGTGCAGTACAGCGTATGCCATCGAAGGCGACGCACAGGAAATCAAAAAACTTTACGAGTTGATGAAAAATTTGCAGGAACGGAAAGAGCCGTCCGTAGAAAACGGCTTCGGTACATCGTGGCTGGGCTGCCTCGTGGATGCCTTGGGCGAAGACTGGAACAAGGTGAGCTGTCGGGGAGACTGGGCGAACCTCGAAATAGAGGACGAAACCCTCCGCTTTACGACAGAGACGGCATGGGGACCGTGCAATGAGACACTCGACCTCGTATGCGAGAAATTCCCGTCGCTCCGTTACTATTACCAGACGGAAGAGCCGGGCATGGGCATTTACGAGACCAATGACAGCGAAAGCAGATATTTCCCAGACAAGTTCCGTGCCGAGGTATATACTCTCGAAGATGAGTATTATAGCGAATACTTTACCAATCGGGAAGCCATGTTCGAGTGGCTGGAAGAAATCTTCGGGCAACCCGTAACCTCCGAAACGGATGTGGAGCGTATCATGGAGCAATGGAAGGAAAAAAATGAGCAGGTTTATTGCAGCGTGGTCAAGTACGAAATTGTGGAATAAAATTCGAGACGACATGAAAACCTATCATTGGAAAGAGTACGGTTTCATCGGGACAGTGCCCGACTTTGCCCGACATCTCGGAGTATGCAAAAGTCAGACTTTTGTCAATGCGGTGCGGAGAGTTTCCCGACACGTATATAACTGTATGAGTGCGCGGGAACAGGCGGAATATGAAGAGAAGCGGGAGCGGGTAAAACCCGCTTTCCGCCTCTATCTCGACCAAGAGCATACGCAATTCGTCACGGTCACGAAAGAGGAATACGAGGCTATCGACCTGCCCGTGGTGCAGGAGGAAATCGGAACATTCAAACTGTGTTACAGAAACAGAGTCCTGTCTGCATCGTTTGTAGGGGATAACCGTGATGAAATCTCTGTGGCATCTGCCATGAAAAAATACAAGGAGGAAGCCGTGCGTTTCGCCGAGCAAGGCATGTTGGCCACGGGTTACTTCAATACCCGTCTGTACTCGGAGCAGTTCAAGGTTGAAATAAGCTATACAGCATTGGTGTTTTTACACGGACTGGGATTGCTCGTTCCTGCCTTCCTCCTGCTTCCCGGATGGCTGGGAGTAAAGGGAATCTGGCTTTCCATGCCGCTTACTGAAATAACGACCTTATTGCTCGTCTTCCTTTGGCAGTACCGTATGAAATAGAATAATAGCCCAAAAGCCTGAGAGGCAAATGGGCTATTAAAGCTATTTAACAAGCTATTCCGCATTGAAAGCCTTTCGGAAGAACGTTTCTATCTTGTCGAAAGGAATCACGCTTAGGTTGTAGTACAAGTCGGTATGGTGCGCCGGATACGATCAGCAGCTCCTTGTTGCCGCCTTTCAGGCGCTTGAAGGTGTTTTCCCTGAAATAACGTGAATGCGTCTTCTCCCGTGCATCCCCGATAGTCTTACCTTCACCGATTTCCACACCGGGCAGAAGATAATGCCGCCACCTATCCATACATTTTGCCCAGATTTTAATTGGTCCTACCTTAATAAAGCACCTGCAGAGATCATAATTATTAATACTGGATTAATATTTATGTAAAGTTGAAGAATGAAATAAACGTAAATTGTTATTTTTGTGACAAATTATTAAATAGACTTTACCATGAAAAAGAACTCAGTAAAAATATGGGCTATTTACCTTTTAGCCGCAGGAAGTCTGATGGCATGTGGAACACAAGACATTCAGACCGGAAACCTGAATGTCATCCCGTTGCCGCAGGAAATTGTAGAAACCCCGTCGGCGGCACCCTTTGTCATCAACTCTTCCACCACAATTTGTTACGAAGAGGGCAACGAGAAACTGGCAGGCACAGCCCGTATGCTTGCAGGTTATATCAAGGAAGTGACAGGAACGGAAGTCAAAATAGGAACTAAGGCTGGAAAGAACTGTATTATCCTAAAGGTCGATCCGTCCATTACACACAAAGAAGGCTACGAACTGAATGTTTCGGTCGATGTCATCACCTTGACAGGTGCTACAGAAGCAGGTGTCTTCTATGGCTGCCAGACCATACACAAGGCACTCCCCATAACGGATGGAAAGGCGCTTGCCTCACTGCCCGCAGGAACAGTGAAAGACTTTCCGCAGTACAACTATCGCGGCTTTATGATAGATGTAGGCCGTCATTTCTTCCCGAAGGAATACCTAAAGGAGCTGATAGATGTCATGGCACTGCACAACATCAACTACTTCCACTGGCATCTGACCGAAGACCAAGGCTGGCGTATTGAAATCAAGAAATATCCAAAACTGACTGAAGTCGGCTCTTACCGTAAGGAAACAATTACTGCGCCGGGGTCCGGGAAATTCGACGGTACACCGGTCAGTGGTTACTACACACAGGAAGACGCCAAAGAAATTGTAGCATACGCGGCAGAACGTTTCATTACGGTCATTCCGGAAATAGACATGCCGGGACATATGTTGGCAGCACTGGCTTCTTATCCGGAACTGGGATGTACAGGCGGTCCGTATGAAACGGCTACAAAATTCGGTGTTTTCAAGGAAGTGCTTTGCGGAGGAAACCCTCAAACACTGCAATTTGCCAAAGACGTGGTAAACGAACTGATGGATATATTCCCGGATGCACCTTATATTCACATCGGAGGAGATGAATGCCCGAAAGCGGAATGGATGAAATGTCCGAAATGTCAGGCCAAGATTAAGGAACTGGGACTGCACGACACTGAAGAACACAGCAAGGAGAACCAGCTTCAGGTGTACTTCATGAACGAAGTGGAAAAGGAAATTGCCAAACGAGGCAAGAAAATGCTGGCATGGGATGAGATTCTGGAAGGCAATCCTAATCCGGAAACCACGACCGTCATGGCATGGACAGGCATAAAGGCATCCGTCAAAGCCGCACAACTGGGACATTCCACTATCGTCTGCCCAATCAGCCACCTGTATTTCAGCAATCCGGGTTATAACCGCCTGAAAGGCATCAGCAGCGTAGAACGCGTATATATGTTCGAGCCTCAGTCGGAGAAGCTGACCCCGGAAGAAAAGAAGAATATCATCGGAGTGCAAGGATGCATCTGGACGGAATGGACAAAGGACAGCGTGAAAATGGAATGGCAGATGATGCCGCGTATCGCCGCGCTGAGTGAGTTGCAGTGGTGCAATCCGGAAAGGAAGGACTTGAACGGATTTCTGAAACGCCTCCGTCACCAGATGGATTTATACGAATTGTACGGCTATCATTACAAAGAAGACATAGAGGATGTGACAATAAGTGTCAAGCCTAAAGGACAGGACGGCATTGCGGTTGTCGAACTGAATACATTCGACAATGCATCGGTCTACTACACACTGGACGGTTCCGAGCCGACAAGCGAATCGCTCCGGTATACGGAACCATTCATGATAAATCGGACAACGACCATCAAGGCACGAGCTATCCGCAACGGGCGTGAAAGCAATGTAACCGAAGAAACTCTGACGTATAATCTGGCTACCATGCATTCCATCACCCCTTGAGTTCAACTTATAAATGCAACTTTTTGGGTGCGGATAATAAGCAATAAAAA